>ERZ1292623.4727-Hain-H51-01um-R1-4727-length-11095-cov-5_pt1 | contig 11095 bp, 14 predicted proteins | sample MGYA00564398_ERZ1292623 | MGnify/ENA primary metagenome ERZ1292623 (study PRJEB36523, sample SAMEA6512633) | groundwater metagenome | collected 2019-01-07 | study: AquaDiva: Metagenomics assemblies of 32 groundwater samples
TCAAACAAATCAAAAATCCTTTTTTGAAATGTTTTACTCGTGTCTTTATCTCGTATTTCGTCCCACTCTCTATCGTAAATTACAAATTCGCACTCCGCATCACGGCTTTTTTCGTCTTGGATTTTGGCAAATAAAAGATAGATAACTTGGTAAAAAACTTTCTCTTTTCTGCCAGATTTATAGTTAGCATAGATATTATCGTGAATACGCTTAAAAGTTGCCTGCAAATTACTTGAGGGGCGAAGATCTTTTTTGAGGATTTTTTTATCGCCATATTCTTGTCCGTATTTCGGCAGATAGCCCTTTTCTTCGTAGCGGTCTGGCTCTTTAAGCCGTTTCCAGTATTTGACCTCAATGCCGTTTGTCCAAACGCCGATTTGGGTAGTGGTAGCATTGATATAACTTTTAAGCTGTTTTTCACCATCAGGGAATTTGACATCTGGTTCTTTACACTCAACGATTATGTAATGATTTTCTCGTTTCTCTCGGTCTTGTTTTGAACGATAAATAACGATGTCAGCTTTTTTGCTTTCATCTCTGCCAAGCTGTATTGGCACTTCAACATCAAGAAGTTCTTTCGGATAGCCATATTCCTCAACAAGACGGCGAGCATATTCCTGCCTAACTTTTTCTTCGGGCGTTTCAACAATTTCAACGCCACGAATATAGCAAATTATTTTATTAGTCATTTTCGCCTTTCAATAAACTTATCTAAATCTTCTTTTTTAATTCTGTATTGTTTTCCAGCCTTATAAGCCATGAGCTTACAGGATTGTATCCATCGGTAAACAGTCAAATAGGCAACTTTTAATGTTTTAGCGACTTCTTCAATGCTGTAATAGTTATCTTCAGTCATTTTTATACCTTTCCGTCTTCCCCTTGCCTTTTAGTTATCTTGCCTACGCCCATACCCAAATACCAGCTCGCAATCCCCATTAAAATAAGAATAGGAAATTCATTAAAGCGAACGTAGGGATCTGCATCCATGATAGCATTGAATACTGATACGAGGAAAACTGTAAATACCAGACCAGGGAATAGCATTAACCCTACCGCTAATAACGACAAAACAATACCTGCAAAAATTATACCTAGATCAGCTAAATATTTATCTATCGCTTTTAATATTTTCATTTATATTTACTATATTTATCATTATTTATCATTTTATCTTCAAAGTCAACTGTTTTTAAGGGCTAAAATTCGTTGATCGCACCTCTCATTGGCTGGAATGCCGAAAAGCTGTTCTTGAAAATTTTAAGTAGCTCTTTTTGAAGTCGCTTAAATTCATATATCCTTATATAAATATTAACTCGCCCAAATGATCTTATTCTTCTTGATCTTGGAAAATATCTTGAGGTATTTTTTTAGGAGATTTTCTCAAAATACCCTCTATAAATTCCTTATCTTCTTTCGTCAAATCGCTGTCAGATTGTTTTTTTTCGTCAGATTTAACCATCATGCTATTTAAGTACTCATCCACTATCTTTATCGCTTTACATACCGATCTGTATGAAATTGCCAGTTCTTTTCCTGCATGGTTTTTTATTTTCTCTCCCAAGTCTTTAAGAATTTGTGCAACATATTCATTTTTTCCATTCTTTGCAAGAGCGAAATGATGCACCTTTAGCTTGATTTCAAAGTCTGAAAGAACAAAGCCAAGTGCAGATTGCAGAAACTCCATGTTTGTATATGCAGTTGCAAGGTCATTGAAAATTGCATCTTTTTTTAATCCTGTAATTACACTGGATGAAATAAACGCATTGTATACAGTAGATTTCAAAAAACCTGCATGAGTACCTATACTAGAGTATCTTAAATACATTATTTCAAAATTTTTCTCATCATCCATATAAAACTTGTAATTTCCTTTCAAGGTTTCTAACTGTACCCTGTTATATCGTAATTCTTGCCAAATCATTCCCAAAAAGAACTTCAATTTTCTCCTTTCTTCCTGTAACTTAACTTGTTCATTGAGCCAAAAACCTAAATAAACACCTGAGAAAATAAGCAATGCTTGCTTTAAGTTGTTATCTGGTACAAAAAACCCTCCAAAAAATGTGGCAAGCAGGATAATGAACGACCTATTAAGAACAGCATGCTTCCATTTATTTGGAATCCTATCCCGCAGTAAATCGTGAAGTGCGTAAGAAAACAACATAAGTCCAATGTAAATAAAAACAAGGGGTGGTATGTTTTTAAGAAAATCTTGCATATCTATCTATATATCGTTATATTTTCCAACGAAGTATTCTTATATTCCTCGGAAACCGCCATTATGATATTCATCATTTCTTCACTTTGCAGTCTTTTTTTTGGTTTTACTTCAAAAAGTGATTTTACAAATTTAATAAACGCTTCTTCTTTCGGGAATTTAGGAGAAGGCAAGGGAATAGCAAGTGTTTTAATTCCATAAATAGTAGCAAGGTTGAAAGCTGATCGTAAGGCTTGATGAAGCAAGACAAAATTCATCTTGTTCTCTTGGTCATTATGATCAAAGAATGGCATGAAAATAAAATTCTTTGCTCCAAAAAGATATGCTTTTGTGATTACGGCATTGCCTAATTCACAATACCCAATCGCAGAAAGTTCTTTGAGCAAATTGCTTTCTGATTCTTTTATTTTGCTTAAAGTGGAATCTATAACTTGACGATAATCGTCATTATTTCTTTCTACATCGGAAAAATATTGGATTACAGCATTGCCTTTTTTGTAGGTTAAATCTGAATCACAAGGAACAACAATAGCATCGCCTGAGAAGTTGGTTATATTGCCTTTTGCTATGGTTATTTTGGGCATATTTTTTAACTCCCGGTAAGCGATATTATAAACCTTGTATAGTAATTAGTATATGTTGTTTGTTGAACAATTACTCCGGATGTGCTAATCTAAAAGTGTAAGTCGTATGGAAAAACCAACGATTTGTACGGAATAAATACCCGCGCGAATCGTTTTTTTAGTATTATGGCTAAATCACTAAAACAAAAAAGGGAAATGTCAGAACTTAAAAAGAAGTTTATTGAGTACTATTCAAAACTTCCTATTCAAAAATTGGCAGCAAAGTCTATTGGCGTACATGAAAATACTATAACGAATTGGAAGAATAAGGATAAAAGATTTTGTGACCAGATAGGCATAGCAGAATCACAATGGGCATTAGAAAATGCAAGCCTAGTCAAGAGTAAAGAATGGTTATTAGAACGCATCATGAAAGAACATTTTTCAGAAAACGTAAAGGTAGAGCATGGAACAAGCGAAAAACTAGAGAAAACTCTTGATAAAATTTCTAACCTGTTTCCATAATGCAATTTAATCAACCAACAACTCAATACATTGATCCAAATACAAATGCGGCATTGCAGGTATTTACTCCGCGAAAAGAAACCTTGCAGGCTCTTGAATTTTATGCCTTTGAAGATGATGCAGGAAAGCCTATTGTATGGTCGTTGGGGCAAATAGAGATTATTGATTGTATTCTTTGGAGATCTGCTCCTGATAGCAAAAAGCGTATTCAAATTATTGCTGCTACTCAATATGGCAAATCTCTTGCTGTTGCTGCGGGAATTGTCATAAGAGCTTCTCTCAAGCCTGAAAAATGGGCTATTGTCGCAGGTACTACTGAGAAAGCTCGTATTATCATGGAATATGTGATTATGCTGGCTTTGAACAATGAAACACTAAGAACGCAACTTACAGTTGATACTCCTTTGGATAGATTAAGAATGAAGAAAAGCGCGGAAAGACTTACTTTCAAACGCAAAGGAGAAGTCAGGGTATATTCAGCAGAAGCAAAGTTGGTAGCAGAAACCAGCAAAAGTCTGATGGGATTTGGTGCGCCCAATGTAACTTCTGATGAATCGGCTCTTATCCCTGATATTCTTCAGGCTACAATTATGAGAATGTTGGGTGGATCTGCGGACAACTTCTTGATTAAGATAGGAAACCCATTCACCAGGGGGCATTTCTTGAGGACTTGGACAAATGGACAGTATTACCGGATCTTTATTGACTACAAAAGAGCTTTGGCAGAAGGTAGATATACCCAAGCCTTTATTGATGAGATGAGAGAAGAAGCTATGTTTTCTATTCTTTATGAGTGTTTATTCCCCGAATCAGGAGCGATTGACAGCAAGGGTTGGCTGCCACTTCTTACACCGGAAGAAATACAGCGCGCTATTGTTGAAGCAGAACAGCCTTTTGGAGATTTCAGGCTCGGAAGCGATGTTGCAGGCGGTGGCAGAAACTACTCAACAATCGTTTTGAAAGCCTACAATGTGGCAAGAAAGCTCTATAAAGAGAATCAATCGGACACAATGCAGTTCGTAGGGGAAATCGTCAGAAAAACACAAGAGCTGGGAGTAGCAAGACAAGATGTATTTATTGATATGGTTGGAATTGGCAGAGGAGTTTATGACAGGGTTAGACAATTAAACGATTTAGTTGTGGGCGTTAATGGCGGAGCAGAGCCGGGAGATAAGACAAGGTTTGTTAATTTAAGGGCAGAAATGTACTGGCGTGCAAGAGAGTGGATTTTGAGAGGCGGAAAACTTGAAGAAGATGATGATTGGAAGCAGTTGACACAAATAAAGTACAAAGTCCAGGACGGAAGTGGTAAGATACTTATAATGAGCAAACAGGAAATGCTTGCCAATGGAATTGAAAGCCCGGATGTTGCAGACGCGTTTGCTATGTGTTTTGCAAGGATGGAAACACCACCGGCACAAAGACAAGACCAATCAATTCAAATACCAATGCCAAACAATGATCCTTATGATTAAAGAAGTTACTTAATGTTTTTAAGATAGTTTTTGTAGGCATTTTGATAAGCGATATAATCTTCTTCGGAATGGGTAATAAAACAAACCCTTGAAAAAGCTGTAGGGTGAAATTCACCAAGATAAGTAATAACTGTTTTTACAGCCAGTTCAGACATTTCTTTTATCGGGTAGCCTCTAACGCCTGTGCCAAGTGATGGAAAAGCAATACTTTTCATTCCACAGCGATTCGCGGTATAGATAGCTTCTTTATAGCAATTTATTAAGGTTTCTTTCTCGGAAGCTGATAATTTACCGCGTTCTTTAGCTTGAGGAACAATTATATGCAATACGAATCCTGCTTTCAGATTATAACCTTGAGTAAGCGCGAGTTGTCCCGAAAGATGATCTCCCACAATTATCTTGCATTCTTTTTCCAATTCTTTTCCTGCTGCCTTGTGAATTGCCCCACAAACACCGCTTCCGGCAAGTAAAGTTGGATGAGCAGAATTTACTATTAAATCTACAGCAAGCTCTGTAATATCTCCTTTCATTACCCCTACTATTTCAGTAGGGGATGTAAAATCTGTGTTAATAAGACCATCTGCTACGCTTTTCAAGGGTTTATTTTTCATATTCATATTAAAAATGGTTATTACCCGTGTTCAAGATCATCTTTAAGAGATAGTATTGCAGAAACGATACTATCTTGAAAGATCATTACGGCATTTACTGATCTTTGACTAAAACAGCGACAGGTTGTTGAACGATGTTGGCTGACTCAATTATCAAAGGAAGAAATTCTTCATCTGTGGTTACACTCTTATCTTTTTCTCCAAACTTACACGTCAAAACCATACCTGTAACATATGCCTTCTCATTATAGAAGGATATTCTAATCGGTTCATCCTCTTGATCCATTATTTGTTTTTCAATATCGGGACGGTTTATTAATTTAAGATTCGTAAGAACCCAGATAAATACTTTCAGAACACCATCATTAAAATCAAAGGTTGCCATTTTGTTGTCAATTGTAACTGTAATAGATGAGGTTCTATTAGAATAAAGGGTTAAAGCGTGTATTAAAAACGAATCCACAATAGTAATTGCATTAGGATTGACTACATTAAAACTACTTTTCAAGTAAAGACCAAAGTCTGGTCTAAACGAATTGTTTTTTTTCATTTAACAAATAAAGATTCCGGTTTCATCATGTGCTTAACTAAACAAAGTCTGTAGTAGTTATTTGCGATACGACTTGCGTATCCCCTATATTTAGTTGTAGCTTCTTCTGCGCAGGACTTTCTAATCTCATTTGGTCTAAGTTGAAACCAATAGAGTAAAAATAAGATAAATAAACAGGAAAAGAATACCAGTAAGTATTTCTTCGTTATCTTTCTGTCATTAACTATTTCAGGTAGTTTATTGCTAATGAGCTTCCGAGAAAAAAACAAAATTATTCCTATTACGAATAAGGAAAGTAGCAGTATGAATAGGGTATTCGCAATCAACAAGTTGGATATTCGGATGTTAATTGCTGTCAAAAAGATAAAGAAAATGAAAACAGAAAGTGAGATTCCAGAAATTAAAAAAGATATTTTCTTTATTTTCTTTTCTAAATTATTTTCCATATTCATATTTCCTTTATGCAAACAGCTCCCATACCGAAGCTAATAACTTGAACTTATCACATTGGAATACTTACTGAATTGAACATTATTATTAAGATCGCATTTTGACAACCCCTTTTTATAGCTATTGATAGTATCTGTAATTTTATTTTGCCACTCTACATTAAGCGCAGACATTTGCTTATCGCATACAGGAACTATGTTATCTTTATAACAAGAACCTAAACTCTTTCTTGCTTCTTGGAATTCGTTCCACCAATTTACATACGCTTGATCAACTTGCGGAATAATTTCCTTTATCTGTTTTTCACAATCTTCCTGTGAATATGTTATAGATGTAGCTTTACTATTCAATTCTTCCTGTATTTGTTGGCGTACCTGTTGTACTTCTTCTATTTTTTGCAGGTTTTTGGGGAGTACCGGAGAAACTGATGGATTTGTGGCTGTTTCCCTAGCTGGCATTAAAGGAGAACTTTTGGTTGTTGGCGAAATGCTTATGGAAATAGTGGGAGTAGGTGTAAGAGTAGGGGTTACTGCTGGTTTTGAATGAACGAACAATCCACTTATGGGAAATGTAATGGTTGTGATAAAAATAATTATTCCTTTTAGGAAATCAAACATACAAAAATCTCCCCCCAGCGATGGGTTTCCCCACCTGCTACCCTTTCGGATAACAACCTTTGAAGCGCTCTGGAGAGAGATTACTGCTTCAAAGGATTTCGTTCACCATGCCCACCTTTCGGTGGGTTTAGGCAATTAAATTGTTGATCTTAGAATAGCAGAAATTCTATAAATTTGAAAGAGTTTTGAGATAGCAACACGAAAAGAGTAAAATAAATCTAAATAGAAATGAAAATAAAAAATATTAGTAATAGAACCATAATGAAAAATAACCTTATCTTCTGGGAGTTATTTGCTACAGAAAAGATAAAATTTTTTGATCCACTTATGCAAATACGGAAAGATTTTCTCCTACCTAAACTAAAAGACATTAAGCAATGGAGTAACGCGTTCATAAATAACGATATGAATCAAGCATGGATACAAATTTCAAAATGGGTTTTAGATGTCAAAGTGAAAAGAGAAAGTTTCATCAAAAACCTAACAAGAGAAAGAAAGCAAGAGTTATTTAACAAAATTGCAACAATAATTACAGATAACAAAATGGGTAAAGAATGGACTTATAGTTTAATGGATTTTGTTATTTCTGGATTCTTCATGCCTCCTATTTATAACTTACGAATAGTGTCAGATGAAAATAAAAAAGAGTTAAATATAAGATTAAACCCTACAACTTCCCTAGAAGATATAAAAGAGGCATGGGGTAGCATTGAGAAAGCTAAAGTAAAACTTTTTGGAGAAGTACAAAGAAAGTACTTTACTAAAAAGCAAATTGATAATTTCATTCTATATGCTAAGCATAAGGAATTAAAAGAATCAAAAAATAAATTATCAGACAGAGAACTTCCTAGTAAGAAATATGTAGCTACAGATATAGACATTGTTGGTCAGTTGTTTGATAAAGATACAGACGACAGTGCGAAATCAGATAAGAAAAGATTAAATAGAATACGACAAATAAAAAGTAGGTTGGAAAAGAAACTTCAAGCATGACAATTTTTCACCACTAAAATTGTCATTATTCAATAAGTCCTCTCTGGTATCCTACAAGAAACTTGCAACTTTATTATTGCAAAAGTCACAGAAACTTATATGGATACTTTTTTTCGGACAGATGACATTTTAACTTCCTCCTTTTTGCTTACGCAAGGGATAAAGCTAGTTGATGTCATTGAAGATCGCCCCCACCATTTCGTCTTTTTATTATTAAACATAGATAAGTGCGAAGAACTAAAACGAAATTTCCTTAATAACGCTGTCGCTCCGGCGCGAGAACTCTTTTCAAATAGAGAAATGTTAATTTCAGAAATAAAAAATAGAAGTTGAAAGGATGTATATGAAAATTAAAGCATTCGGCAAAAAAGTAAGCAGAGAAAAGGCGTATCAAATCATCATCAATGACAAAATTGGCGAAATTGTATATGCGAGAAATTCTGACAGCTTAGAAGATTTGTTAATGAACGGCTGGAAAACTCTTGAAAAATGGAGCGACAAGAATTTAGAAGATTTTATAGACGAACTTTCTATTGAAAATCAGCCTGATGGGAAAATTTGACTTTCGTTTCTGGGGATATTTGTCCTCAGAAATGAGAATCAAATCTCAAAGTCGTAAATGGTCAGACCATTACTGATAGTTAGACGACATTAAATAAAACTAACTAAAGTGAATGGCGACCAACCGAAGCGACCGATATACCGAATGTTCACTTGACCTGTATCAAGTACAAGACCATACAGGAGGGAGCAACAAAGATTGATTCGGGTTGAGGGAGCGAGGGAGGGAAGATACTCAAAGAAATAGGGGAAAATCGTATGAAAAGTAAACAAATTTACCAAAATCCTACAAGTTTGGTACGCATTGATACCTGGTATAGGGATATGCTCAAAATTCAAGCTGTAAAGTCTAGAATGTCCATTAAAACGCTTCTGGAGGGGTATTTAGCAGACATCTTCGCAGTGGAGGAAACAAGAAGATGAAAAATAGCCAGCATATTAAGCAAAAGTATAGAAGCAGAATTGATGAGCTATCCGGCTTAAAGGTTAATGATAATTTTGAACAGATCGGAAAAGACAATTTTACAAAGCTGGCATTATCAGCCTTAGATTTATTCTATTCAAATATCACATTAAACACCAGTATTGACAAGCACGCTAATTAAGTATATCTTTATATATAATGAACAAAAAACCTATTGAAAACGAATTTTTAACCCTTAAAGAAGCAGCTGATATTATCGGCGTACATTACGAAACTATAAGGAGATGGCATTTGAAAGAGAATCTTAAATCCTATAAATTCAAAAATACTCTCCGATTCAAAAAAGAAGATTTAATTAAATTTTTAGAACAAAATAATAAATGAATACAAACGGATTGAGCTTACAATATCAAAATAAAGAATTACTATCACTCCCCACTTTCCGAGTGGCAGTATACGCAAGAACCAGCACTGCTGCACAAGCAGATGAAGATAAAATTAGTATTCCTGATCAAATACAATGGGCACAGAATCTATGCAAAGAAAGAGGATGGGAATTTACAGGCAGCTATGTAGATGCTATTCCGGGCGATGTGGAATTTGAACTACGACCTCAAGGATTTAAGTTGCTTGAAAATGCAGGATTTAAGCAATTTAACCTCGTTTTACTCTATCATTCAAGCAGGTTGGCAAGAGAGCCTTGGGTAGGACTAAAAACAATATCTATCTTGGGCAAGAGCGGTATCCAAACATATATCAGAAACGCTCCTATTGAGCCTATGCCTCCTCAAAGTTACATTTATGGCAATAATGTTGCCTCTGAATATCTAAACGCCCTATCGCTCGTAGGAGATAAGCAAGAAAACATTGCAAGAAGTGAGAGGGTAACTAGCGGATTCAAGAACCTCGCTCAGAGAGGAATTGTTGTTTTTGCTCCATATGGCTATAAGAAAATTCCAAAAATTGAGATTACATCAGATGGTAGACAAATCTATTCTTGGACTTTTGAAATTGACACTACAAAATCAGTAATAGCTCTACGCATCTACAAAGAATATAATTCAGGAAAAAGCCTACGAAAGATTGTCAAACAACTAATAATAGATAAAATCCCTTCCCCTTCTGGCAAACTCGGGTTAGGCAGTTGGTCTCCTGCTACAGTAAAAAATATACTAAGTAATCCTGTGTATATGGGTAAAGGAAGATGGGGAAGAAAACTAGGAAGCAAGTACCGACAGGGAAGAAATGAAAATGGAAAACAAAAAAGAATCTATGCGAGCAAAGACAAATGGTTATTAAACGATTCCAAGAATTGTCCTAAAATTATTGATGAGCCATACTTTGAAAAGATACAGGCATTATTAAAGACACGAGGAAAAATAGCAGGTAGACAACTTTCTACTGATTCCCTTTTACCCGGACTTGTATATTGTGGCGACTGTCAACGCAGAGCCTTTAGTAAAACACGCCGAGTAAATAAAGATGGTAAAATTTACACCAGAACAGATTTTATTGACCAGTCCTATGTAAGAGGACTTGATTGCAGAAGACATCTTATGTCAGCAGATAAATTGGAGCAACTTGTCTTACTACAGCTCCAATCAAGACTTCAACAGTTAAGTAAAGCTGATATTGAGAAACACCTTCTATCAAAAAACACCAATTCAAAACTTGTCATTGGTGAATCACTAAATCAAATAATAAGATCGCTGAAAACTTATGAAACCAAAAAGTCTCGTCTTTTAGATGTTTATTTAAGCGGAATTCTTACTAAAGATGATTTTACTAAACAAAAAAATAAACTAGACACCGAGGAAACGCTGCTCATTCAAGAACAAAACAGGTTACTTGAGATTATCAATGACGAACAAAAGAAAATTAGTGCATTAAGAACCCTTAAAGAATTACTAACCATGTTTAGCGCTACTACAGATCAAAAACTTAGAAAGGAAATGTTACATCGTATAATTGAAACTGTAGTAATCTACAGAGACCATATTGATGTTATCTATAAGTACTCATCTGGATCATTAAACGAGCCTAATGGTAAGCCACATCCTTGTGGATATCTTGGAGACCCAAACCACGAATGCAAGTGTACCCCATCTCAA
>ERZ1292623.4728-Hain-H51-01um-R1-4728-length-11094-cov-5_pt1 | contig 11094 bp, 8 predicted proteins | sample MGYA00564398_ERZ1292623 | MGnify/ENA primary metagenome ERZ1292623 (study PRJEB36523, sample SAMEA6512633) | groundwater metagenome | collected 2019-01-07 | study: AquaDiva: Metagenomics assemblies of 32 groundwater samples
ACCTGGATCAAGTGCTCTGGAGGCACTCAGTCTAACCGGGTTAACATACAGCCCCATTGTTAATAATTGACTAACTATCGATAATCGCTCTATTGCCTGTTAACGCACTTCTTAACCCTTTTCTTGATTTTTCGATATTTACTAAATAACTGAAAAGTTAGCCATGACAAAAGCTAATAATTGACTAACTTTTGATTATTTTTTGTTGTTCTTAATTCTTATTTTTGCTTTATTAAGCTTTCTGAGCTAATGATGAAGTGAGTGTATAGGCGGGACAAAGTCTGTTACAGCCCTTCTAAGATGCCTCATAGTCATAACAGTCAATGGATCTTTGCTCTTTTGAATTTCAGTTAAAATTTCATCTCTAAATTTAACGAATTCTTCTAAATCCTTCTCATCGCACTTATAAATTAATTTATGTGCTTTAGCTAGAGCCTCAATAATCTTTTCATATAAGTTAATAAAATCTTTTTCTAGCTTAATTTTAGGAAGCTCAATTAATGTAGTATTAATGTCATCAAACATATCTCCTACAAATTCAAGATGTTTTATAATAGAATAGATTATTCCAGTCTTTTTTGGATCTTTATAGCCGTCTTTATTCAACATTCTGTGGCAGAAGCCAACCAACGAATTTAGAGTATACTCCATAAACTTAAGATTTTTTAATTCGCTTATTTTATCTTTCTTAATTAAATCTAAACTCTGTTTTCCAAGAGCTACTGCAGTTAAAAAAGCCCTATTCAATACTGTATCAAATTCTGTTTCTTTTGTTATGCTCTTTAAAACGCACTTTTTATCAGACTGTTCTGATATTATACAGCCTAACTGCTCTTTAGCTATATGATTTAGGATAACTGCTATTTCTGGATGATCAAAAGTAACCTCTATTTCATCATATCCTAATTCGTAGACAGGAACTATGCTCCACCACGTTGCAGTTTCATTTCTACCAGAAATATGGATTTTACATCTGTTTATTTCTGGCTCAGTTTCTGCACTTATTATTAATTTATTACCTTGAATGTTAACTTCTACCTCTTGACCCTTTTGAATTTTCATAGCCTTAACCCATTTAATAGGTAAAGATGTTGTTGCAGTGTTTCCCATCATTACTACTTTTCTTTTCATAGGTTTAATACAAGCTATAGATATTTATAAAGATTTCTATTAATATATAGACATCTAATGTAATATATATAATATAAGGATAAACTTTATATATTACTACTAAGAATATTAATACCACTAAGAAGTAATAACTTAATACAGAGAATGACAATGGAACAAATACAGAGACCAAAAATTGTAACATCAGCTTTGATTAATAGACATAATAAAATCTTGCTGATTAAGAGAAAGAAAGCTCCAGAGCAGAATAAATGGGCTCTTTCTGGTGGAGTTGGATCTTTTGACAGATATCCTAATCCTGAGTTTGCTATACAAGACGAAGTAATGTATGATTTAGGAGTAAAGTTTAATGTTGAATCTTTCTATAATTACAGCTTCTATGTAAATGAAAGCGGTCCAGCAATAGTTTTGCATTTCTTAGGAACAATTTCAGGGAAAATAGAGCCAAATCAAAATGAAGTCGTAGAATGGAAATTTTTCTCTAAAGAAGATTTAGAAAATATGTCAGAGAAAGACTTTGCATTTGACCATTATCAAGTTTTAAAGAACTATTTCAAAGAGGTTGATACTACAAACATGGAGGATCAAAATGACATCATACTTCACAAATCTCAGAAAAGGAATTTCTTACCTTTCAGAAGCCAAAGAGAGATTAGTAAAGCTGTTCAGCTACAAAAGACAGGAAAAGCCAACCTTAGAGCAAGCTAGAGCCTTAGTTTTATTATCTATGACTGAAGCTTATTCAGCTTCTAATAAAGCTTTAACACAATTAGCAAGCTCAATAGCAAAGGGAGGCTTAGAAACTAAGCTTTAGTTATGCCTCCTAAATTTAAGAGAGTGATAATGAAAACTGAAATAGCAGAGCTTATGGCTAAATATTGTATTTTCAATGGTGTAAAAATTAATGATTATCTTACGACTTTAGTTCAGAAAGATTTGGTTTTATTTAAAAAACAGTTGGAAAAACTTAAGGAACTAAAATAAATCTAACCTATAGTTAAATTTTGCGAACATACCGTAGTTCCGTCTTGTAAAGCATCATTAGGTGTTACACAGGCGCTCCAATTTTCACCAGTAGATCCAGTTTCTTGGCCTACAATAGTTAACCAATTCCCATCCGAGTTGTTGAGCGCGATTATTTCTTCTTGGCTTAAACTTCTATTATAAATTCTAACTGTATCAATAAGACCATCAAATATGCCTGATCCTGGAGCGTAATTACCAATTGTCACATCGAGGTCATTTATATCTAAATCACTTATGTTGCTATTATTTATTGTGACATTTGCACGTAAAAGCCCCTGAACCCACATAGCAATTGCAGTTCCATTATATACTATAGCCACATGATTCCACCTATTTAATCCACCATCGTCGACTAAATTATACTCCAACGTTGGGTCGGCCCCGCCTCTTCTTTGGGTATATAATAAGGCTCCTTCTAATCCTAATTTCCATCCACTTTGTCCAGTAATGTTTCTTTTGCTAATTATAATGTGTTGTTCAAATCCTGATGTGCTGTTGGTTTTAAACCAAGCCTCGATTGTATAACTTTGATTTAAATGTAAATCATTTGTTTGTTCGAATGCAATAGCTGCTGCAGAATTACTTGAAGTACTATTCCTTACAAAGCTATATGCTCCGCCATTTAGACCACCTGAAGTCCATGAAACATTTTTTGGTGTGCCGTTGCTTACTTTTCCAGAATAATCTTTTACATTTGACCCATTAGTAACATTTGTGTCAAAAGGCAGATTTAATATTGTTAAAGTAAAAGAATTCTTAAACCAATTAGTAATATTTGTAACAAAGTCGTCGTTAGGGTCAGTAACTCCTCGCGGATATATTGTGATATTTTGATTAGTATCATTTGTCGTAGGATTTGTAGAATTTATATCAACTCTTGTAATTTCAGGAACAATACTCGTATGAGTAACATTAAAAAATAAAGCGTCAGTAAATAATGTATCTGCAGGACCTGCATTTGATCTAGATAATTCGTTTCTGATCACGGCTTTAGTTCCATTTGTCCCAAAAAAGCTACTACATGTCCAATTTTCTAAAGAAGTGATGTTAGTACAAATTATTCCTGGATTTGGAGTTGCTCCAGGACAAGTTGTAGTAACATTAGTATAACTTGCATTTCCATTAGCGTCAACGGCTACTAAACAATTAGTTAAAGTGCCTCCGCTTACCCACCATTCGTAACATAAAAATACGTCGTTGATAATCTGGCAACTACTAGAAATATTAGAAGCTTGCAAGTGTAACCCTGCAAATTTATTTTTCATATAATCTTGTGATTCTACATTTCCATCATCGCAAGTTAAAAAGTCATTAGTTGTACTATTGCCACAGGTATTTGTACTACTATAACTTCCCTTGCAAATCTGGTTATAACTATTAGGATTATTTGATCTATTTTCCGCTGTACAAGCAATATTTTTAATAGCGATTGAAATTGTAGGGATATTCTTTACGTTAAAAGTAAAGTTCTGAGAAGCTTGAGAACATTGCGTAGAAGTTGCATTGTCACATGCTTGAACATTCCATTTGTAATTGCCTGGCACAATATTTGCCACAGAAAAATTACTTGAATTACTTGTGCCAGAAATAACTAATGTTTGGTTTGCAACCCATACACCACTTATATCATGATATAATGTGGCATTTACTAACTGTCTATCATCATTGTAATTCGCATTAAATATCTGGCTTGTGCTTATATTAGAAATACCATTAGGCGGATTATTTAATGCAACAGATGGTGGATTATCAACTATCGTCCTGTTCTCTTGGAATACAGTGTAAGTAGGACTTGAATTTACAATTTGATAAACTATAAAATTATCTAGATATATTCTATCATCTGCTCCTTCTACCCTCATTAGTACTCTAAGCGGGTGTGTACCATTTGGAACATTTGTGGTGAAACTTTCTTGCAACGGGCTTCCGCTTGCATTGTGGAATCTTACTGTGCTTCTTGTGTTGGCAGTATAATTAACCTCTAATAATCCCCAATTCCCCATATTTCCTAGCCTGCCTAAATTGTTAGCCCCGCTTGTAAATCCTACAGTATTAGACGTCCTTCCAGCTAAACCTGGACAAAAGCCTGGAGGATCATCTTTAAAGAATATTCCATGGGAATTTGTATTTGGAGAACCTCCGCAAATTCTGTCATTTAAACCCCATGCAGAATTACATACATCACTTGCTTGAGACCTAGTCATTAAAAATTGCATACCTGCATTAATTTGAGTGATGTTGTTGCCTGGATTGTTTGCGCCTCTAAAACAACCGTCGTCTGGATCTGCTCCTCCATCTAAATACATTAGCCCATTTCCATTAGAAGTATTTACCCAGTAAGATAAACCACTGCCAATTGTTTCATTTAACCATCTTGTTGAATTAAATCCTTTATCAAAACTGTCTGAACCTGGTAGCCATATTTGTACGTATTCGTCTGGTCTTTGATAATTAGTTCCAGCAGGATCATAATAAATTTCATATTGGTTCAAAGCAGTTCCGTTTCTAGTTATATTGGTTTGATTTATAAAATAAATTGAGAAACTTGAACTATTGCACTGAGAAACTTCTGCTGCTATTTCTGTTGTACCGTTAAAGATAACATGAAGATTATTGCAAGCTGATACTGTATTATTTGCTCCAAAAGTAAATTTAGTTCCGCTACCTATTTCATTAGAATTTCCTGTAAATGCAAAAGTAACATTGTGTGTGTAATTTGTATCTATCGCATCGTTTGCAGTTATATTTATTATATATCGCTTATTATAAGATGTATTAAACGTTGGATGATATAAGACGCCATTCAAAAGCAAGCCAAACTGCCCATCATTTCCATAAGTGCCATCCGGTTTATTTGTTATTTTAGTTTTAAATTTAAGATTTAAGTAATACTTGCTACTCGCGACTAAAGCTATCTTTCCATTTTCATTTGTCTTCTGTAGTGTTAATTCCTGTTTTACTTTGTCCATTATTTCGTTTACAGGGTATTCTTTCCAACCCTTATAAGCTACTGTTTTTGGATTATTTTGTTCAATACAACTTGTAATCGTTCCAGTCGTTTGGTTAGGTTCTCCTGCCGATAAAGTGACTTGGCTGTCAGTACAAAGCTTGGAATAATCATCAACAATTTTAGTTAAGTCGGTTAGATAAGATAATTTGATACTCCCTATAATTAAGTTGTCTATTCCTCCGCTTATTGAATTAAAGAATACGTCTATATCTGGCTCCCTCGAATTATTTTCTAAATTCTCTATAGTTATATTATACTCTTTATCTATTGCCCAAACAGAAACTGGAAACCACGTTACTTTAATATTATTTTTCGTTTCAGAAACAACAGCCATATTTTTTGATTTAATATCATCAGAATCTTTTCCATCAGCAGAGATTATTGCACTGCTAACGATGGTTAATAAAATTAATAATAGGATAAATTTAAATTGTGCGGTTCTCTTTTTTAACAAATTACTAATCCCCCAATTAAATAACTACGTAATTAAACTATATAAACCTTACTACTATTATTTATCCCAAAAACAATTTAAGCCCACAAGTCTTTTATATAACTAACTCCAGTAGTTCTCAAATGAAAGAGGCGAAGAAAAAAGTTTTTATTAATGAGGTTTGCTTTTAGAAAAAAATAAATGCTAGTGGAACTAAGCACAGGGTTTAGATACTAAACTTATAAGTCTATTTTAATTAATCTAGGAAGTATGGTAACGATATAATCTTAATTGTTCTTTATTTACCCCGATGGTTATAGCAGTGACTGGCCACTTATTATCTACAGACTTTAACTCCTCTATTTCGCTAAGTTCAATAGGTAACGCTAAATTAGAGTAAGCGTATGCACTTTCATTAGCATAATCTTTCGAGATAAAATTATTATTGAAAATATTTAAAGGTAAAAATAATAAAATAATTGTAACAACAAAAATAATTGCCATTAATTTAATTTTAAATTTTAAGAAAAATAACCCTATGATTACTAATAATAAGTATAATAAATTTAAAAAGTCATTTAGCCTAAATTCTTTATCATTGTAGTCTGTTAATAATCTACCACCACTACACTTTTCCTTTATAAAAAATCCATTAAGCATTAAAAACATTTTAAGTCTGGTATTTGCTATAAGTTCGTCTGCTCTACATATTTTGTAAAAATTATTAGTATAGTCTTCAATAATTTGCGGTATAATGCTATTACAAGTTTGGTTATATTTGAAAAATACCCTTATGACATCGCTACATAACAAGCATTTGTGTTCTGTTGAAAGCAAGAATATTTCACAATAATCATCTACAAATTTGGATGAGTCTTTAACAAGGTGATATAAATCTAATTTAGGTGTACCTGGCCCGTAGATTATTAAAGAATACTCCCCGCTAGAAAGCTTTCTATGAAAATTGTCAAGCATGTCTATCCTTTCTAGTGCCACTCTACTACGTTCTTCATTTAAATTCACCCATCTCTCATGAAACTTAAATTCATTTTTAATTCCGATAGATAAATCCTGCCCTCTTACCAAATCCAGACCTTCATATTTAGTTCCATATCTAGTAAACTTATCATCGTTTGATAAAATTGTCTGGCCTTCTCCTAAGAAATCTAATGGAGCCATAACTAGATCTTCTAGAATATTTGTTTGTCTATAGAGGTATAGCTTCTCGAAACCAGGATAGATTAAAACAGCTAAAGCTAAAGAGAATACTACGACCTTAAATATTTTCCCCATATCAATCCAAATCAAAATACAATTTAAAAGATTTGCGGTAATTCAGAAAGATAAGCCAAGATTTTAATTATTATCTAATCAACAATAGGGCTATTCAAAAATGAAGATCATATCTTGAAACTGATCTGATTTCGCTATCTGCTGTACCTATTGCGCCTAACTTAGCAGGATTTTCAGTTTGTGCAGGTTTTAATTCTTCTAATCGTAGTAGTTGTGCAGGTATATTTACGGTGGCGTAAGTATAATTGCTTTCATTTATATAAGAAGTAGTTATATAATTGCTATTAAAAATATTTAATGGGAAATATAATAAGAATATTACGAGAAAAATAATAATAAAAATCTTACCGTGCTTAAATTTTAAAAAGAATAATGCCGTCAAAATTAACGAAAGATAAGCAAGGTTTAAAAGATTGGTTAATGTAAATAATTTATTGGTATAAGTCGATAATAATCTTCCTCCACCGCTACATTTATCTTTTATAAAAAAACCGTTCTCTGCTAATCTGGACTTTAATTTAATATTAGCAACAAATTCGTCATAGCGACAGATTTTAAAAAAAGCGTTTGTATAATGATTAACTACCTCTGGTAAAAATTTATTGCAGACCTCCTTGTCTTTGAAAAATGCCCTGATTGTATCTTTACATGCGACACATTTATGTTCAGCAGAAGGTAGAAATATTTCACAGTAGTCATCTAATAAAATAGTTCTTATTCCATTTTTCATGTTTTTCAAAGAGTATATCAACTGGAAGATATCTGATTCAAAGGTATTTGGACCATAGACAACTAAAGAATATTCGCCATCAGAGAGTTTAGCATTAAAATCTCCTAGCTGCATCTGTTTTTCTTTGAATACTCTGTCCCTTTCTTCACTTAAGTTAATCCACTTAGTATGTGGCAAAAACTCATTCTTTATTCCAATAAATAAATCGCTTCCTCTTACCAAATCCAGACCTTCATATTTAGTTCCATATCTAGTAAACTTATCATCGTTTGATAAAATTGTCTGGCCTTCTCCTAAGAAATCTAATGGAGCCATAACTAGATCTTCTAGAATATTTGTTTGTCTATAGAGGTATAGCTTCTCGAAACCAGGATAGATTAAAACAGCTAAAGCTAAAGAGAATATTAAAACTTTAAAAACATTAGACTTGTTCATGCTTCTTTATATCTAAATTAATCTTATTAGCCAATATAGAAAATCCAATTATAAATAATAAGATGAAAGGAACAAACTTGTTGCTGTAAATCAAATATGGGTCAAACAACTCGCTGGCAGGAAACGCCCTTACGTTTATAATAGTAAATGCTAAAATACCGAAGAAAAAAGTAGTAAGGTAAATGTTCCTAGCTTTAAACAAAGAATATAAAGCTATAACAATCATTGCTGTTAAGGGCAACTGAACTAAGTTAGGTGTTGAAAACGCAACTACAGTTTGGATAACTGCATTAAATAGATTAGTTGCTTTTGCAGCTGCAAATCCAAGCCATACAAACCTGATAAAACGTGGATGAATTAGCTCAAATAAAATATGCAGCACTATTATAGGTAATAAAATCAAAACTATCTGAACTAAGTTAGTTTTAATTAGAGTTAATGCATTTTTAATTTGAGGCTTTTCTATTGTTTTATAGAAATACGTTATTAAAAATATTCCGATAGGAGCCAAAACTACTATTGAAGACAAAACAGATAATATAAATAACAAACTTACAAAGAATGGTTTAGCTTTTGCTTTCCAGTACATCAGCAATACTATACCAGCCAGCATGTAAAGAGAAGCAACTAATTCTGCTGCAAAGGAGAAAAAGTCTGCTATTAAAGGGATAACTAAAGCTAGATATAATAAAATAGGAATAATAAACTTTTTATTATTAGTTTCCTTCCACACTAGATAAAGAATCATAAACACAATTAAAGCACTTAATATTACGGTTGACCAAAGTGCAAAGTATTTACCAAATATTATTTTAAATAAATAATAAGTATAATACATTGGAGGACCATGCCAGCATGCATATTGACTGTATAATTTATTATCTTCTAGTAATTCTAAGCAGTTATGGAATCTGAATAAATTATCCATCTTAGAAGCGGTTCCTGGACCGTAAATAACTTTGAAAAGAACTAGAAAGAATACTACTAATAACAGTAATACAAATAGATGTTTCTTTACCCCCTTCATATTTTATTAATGAGAATAAATAAAGTATATAAAACCTGCTATGAATCAGATTTATGTGAAATTAAGCATAATAATTCCCGCATATAACGAAGCACCAACTATTTCAGAATTGATAAACAAAGTAAAACTAAACAATATTAAAAAAGAGATAATAGTAGTTGATGACGCTTCGACAGATTCTACAACAAATATCCTAAACAAAATTAAAGGTATTAAACTAATTAAACATCCTTCTAATCAAGGCAAAGGAGCAGCAATTAGATCAGGATTAAAACAAGCAACTGGAGATATTATTTTAATCCAAGATGCAGATCTAGAATACCATCCAGAAGAATATAAAAAATTATTAGAGCCATTTATAAAACAAAATGCAAAAGTTGTTTATGGCTCTAGAAGATTACAAGAAAATAAATCCAGTTCTGTAATATTCTCGCTAGGAGGATTACTAGCAACAAAACTAACAAATTTACTTTACAATTCTAACCTAACAGATCTTCCAACAGGCTATAAAGTATTTAAAAAAGAATTACTAGAAAGCTTAAACTTCAAGTCAAATGGCTTTGCATTTGAACCAGAAATAACAGCTAAAATATTAAAGAAAAACATTAAAATACACGAAGTACCAATATCTTATAATCCCAGAACAGTAAAAGAAGGCAAGAAAGTTAAATTAAAAGATGCAATTCCTTACTTTTGGCCGATAATTAAAGAGAGATTTACAAAATGAAATCAATTTTACTAATAAATCCAGCACATCTTCCTAAAAAGGGAAATATCTGGAAGGAAATTAGCTGTGCTTATCCTCCTTTAGGTCTAGCATTAGCAGCTTCTTTATTAGAAAAAAACAATATTCCTGTAAGCATTTTGGATTTACAAGTTGAACCTTTGGATGCTGAACAACTAGAATATAAAATAAAAGAGATTAATCCTCAGTTAATTGGATTATCTGCATCAACTCCAGTAATAAAAGAAGCTTTTAGGATAGCGGAGATTGCTAAGAAAGCACTGCCAGAAGCTAAAATAGTTTTAGGCGGAGTTCATGCAACTGTAATGCCACAAGAATGCATAGAAAATAAAAATGTAGATATGGTTGCTCGCGGTGAAAGTGAATATACTTTTGTTGATTTGGGTTTAAAAGAAGATTTATCTAAAATAGATGGAATAACTTACAAAAAAGATAATCAAATTATAATAAATAAAGACAGAGAACTAGTAAAATTCTTAGATGAATTGCCATTTCCAGCTTATCATCTGTTACCAATGGAAAAATACAAACCAGCTTTAGGAACTTATAAAAGATTGCCAGCAATGATAATGCTAACATCAAGAGGTTGCCCTGGAAGATGTACTTTTTGTTATTCTGGAATAAAAGAAAAAAACATCAGAACAAGAAGCGAGGAAAACATAATTAAAGAAATTAAATTCCTAAAAGAAAAATATGGTGTTAAAGAGATTAATTTCTATGATGATGTATTTACCTTATTCAGGAATAAAGTAGTTAGATTCTGCAAAATGATTATTGATGAGAAAATAGATATTACATGGAGCTGTATGTCTAGAATTAATTTAATAGATAAAGAATTATTAAGAATAATGAAGGAAGCTGGATGCCATTCTATTTGTTATGGTATAGAATCTGCTGATGAAACTATTTTAAAAAACATTCAGAAATTTATTGATTTGAATAAAGCAAGAGAAGTAATTAAATTAACTAAAGAAGCAGGAATAGAAGTAAGAATTTCTTTAATGTTTGGAAATCCTGGAGAAACTGAAGAAACAATGGAGAAAACAATTCAGTTTGCTTTGGAAACTGATCCAGATATTGTTTTGTTCAATATAGCAACTGCCTATCCTGGAACTGAGATGTATGCAGAAGCGAAATCTAAAGGTTATTTAGTTGAAAGAGAGTGGGGAGAGTATGATTTAGCTAATTATACTTTGCAGCTTCCAAATCTATCTGAAGAAAAAGTAAAAGAATACTATAAATCAGCTTACAGAAGATTTTATTT
>ERZ1292623.4730-Hain-H51-01um-R1-4730-length-11092-cov-7_pt1 | contig 11092 bp, 14 predicted proteins | sample MGYA00564398_ERZ1292623 | MGnify/ENA primary metagenome ERZ1292623 (study PRJEB36523, sample SAMEA6512633) | groundwater metagenome | collected 2019-01-07 | study: AquaDiva: Metagenomics assemblies of 32 groundwater samples
ATGAGAAGTTTTAAATATATCAATAGTCTAGATTCTATTTCGGTGACCAAGGGTGGTAACAATGCAAAGTTTTCTATTCGCGGAAAAGTGTTTTATAGATAATTAAATGAATATAAATTTAAAATTATTTAAATTAGGGATGGCTTCAAAAAGACAGTTGCTCTTTTTTGGGCTTGCAGCTGTAATGATAGCGCTCGTTACTTTCTTTATTTTCTATGACCTTTCCTTCTTAATTGGTAAGTTCAATATAGTTCTTAGAGAAGAAACCCCGCCTGTCGTTCCTGCCGCATTTGACATTGATGGTTTCCAAGCCTTACATTTGATTAAATAATCCGGAGCCTCTTAAAGGGCATGTAGTTCAGTGGTAGAACGCTGTCCTGATAAGACAGAGGTCGATGGTTCGATTCCATCCATGCCCACAAAATATAAAACCATTAATTCTGGTTATCCGGTCCGGTAATTTTATGAAAAATAAAAAAATAATCATTTTTGATTTTGATGGAGTGATTATTGATAGTTGCGAGCATGCCTATCACGGTAATTTAAGAAGTTGGCCAGATCTTAAGCTTGAGGAGCATAAGAATCTTTTCAGCGGTAATATTTTTGAAGAACTCGAGAAATTGCCTCCAGCCAAACATTCCGAGGAAGAACGCAGCAGATGGTGGAAGGAAGAGCATAATCCGAAAAAGAAACATTTGCCTGTTTTTGATGGCATACAAGATGTTATCAAGCAACTGGCGAAGGATTACACTCTCGTAATCAATACCTCTGCCGATTCAAAATCTACTAATGAGTATTTGAAGGATGGTAATATTAATCTTTTTGACGCTATTTATGGCAACGAAATTTCTAAAAGTAAGATTGAGAAATTCAACCGCATACTTGCTGACTATAAGATAGACCCTAAGGATTGTATTTTTATAACCGACACAGTCGGCGATGTATTAGATGCAAACGCGTTATCTATTCCCACATTGGTTGTTACTTATGGTTACCAAGAGATGGGTTATTTCTCTTCCCTGCACGATAAGGTGATTGGCTTTGCGGATAAGCCGTCAGACATTTTAAATTTTCTGACAGACCTTAAATAATCAAAAACCGCCGGTTAGGCGGTTTTTGGTTTAAGCAACTTTTCTTTCTTTTTCTTCTCCCGGCGGTTTATCTAAATTCTCAATAACTCTTTTATTCTGAGCGCCGGCTTCAAGCTTTCTCCTTCTCTCTTCTACCTTTTTGTGGGCTTCCATTTCGGCTTGAGACAACTTCGCTGTGCCCTTACCGACATTTATTTCAATCGGTTTTTCTTGAGGGGCTTCTTGGTTTGGTCTTTCAAACATATTTATGTCTTTTTTAACGACCTTGACTATGCCTATATGGTAATATATTATTTAAGAAATGTCAATACCATTGCATTTCTTAGCCAATTTCAAAGTAATTATAACATGTTAGACATCATCTACGAAGACAAGGATTTTATAGCTGTAAATAAGCCCGCCGGCCTACTTGTGCATCCCACCAAATTCTCCGAAGATAGGGCACTCACAGACGAGCTTTTAGAAAAATATCCAGAAATAAAAGATGTGGGAGACGATCCTCTTCGCCCAGGAATTGTTCATAGATTAGACAAAGACACTACCGGCGTGGTTTTGGTCGCTCGCAACGCGCATTCTTTTGGGTATCTCAAAGGCCTTTTCCATAAGCATGAAATTGATAAATCATATCTAGCTCTCGTGATGGGGTCTTTGGAGGGGAACGGCGTTGTTGATAAGCCGATTGGACTTCGTTCTGGCACCACAAGAAGGAGTGTGAATGCAAAGGATATGAAAATGATTAAACCAGCAGTTACCAAGTGGTATGCGATGGAAAGATTTATAAAAGATAATCAGGTTTTCACTTTAGTGAGGCTAATCCCCGAGACTGGAAGAACGCATCAATTGCGCGTCCATATGGCTTATATTCACAAGCCGGTTGTGGGAGACCCTCTCTACGGACCGAAAAAGAGCCCACTTAGTTTTTACAGACAAGCTCTACATGCAGACTCCGTCGAATTCACCAAAGAAGACGGAAAGAGGCTTAAACTCGGAGTGGATATGTCCAAAGATATGCGTGATTTAATTGACAATTTGGAAAAATCAGAATAATATAATCACTCAATGGACAAGTCGGTTATGGATAAAATTAAATCTGGCGCCAAGGTAAAAGTTTGGGAAAAGATCAAAGAAGGGGAGAAGGTTCGCGAGAGCGCCTTTGAGGGTATTGTTATTGCCCGAAAACACGGTAATGAGCCAGGCGCGACTTTTACCGTTCGCACAACTCTGCAAGAAGTGGGCGTTGAAAAAGTTTACCCAATACATTCTCCGCTTATCTCTAGGGTGGATATAATTTCGTCTCCTAAGAAGATTAGCCGTTCAAAGCTCTATTATTTCCGTAAACTTTCTCCAAAGAAGGTAGCGGAAAAAATGAGGGCTTAGTCTATAATTAATTTCAGGCGCGGGTGGCGAAACGGCAGACGCACTACCTTGAGGTGGTAGCGCCCGCAAGGGCATGGAGGTTCGACTCCTCTCCCGCGCACAAACCAAAAAACAGAACGCAATGTTCTGTTTTTTAGTTTCATGTTGGGAGTCGAACCGAAGGTCGAAGCCACGAAGTGGCGAGATCTCGAGCGAAGCGAGAGGCGACTCCTCTCCCCGCTTGTGGACAACCTCATTCTAGGGGGAGTGGCGCACAAACACTAATTTGCTATAATATTCTTAATAATATGGCCTAAGTAAAGAAGGTCGTGTTATCAAGTTAAAAATCAAAAGGCCCTTGTGAGGAGGGTCTTTTGCGTTTTAAAGAGGTTAAAAGTGCTATATTTAAAGTAGATAGTTTCTAAATTAGAAAACGAGAAAAAAAGTGAAACGAAACATTTTTATTTTCTCTTTTATTTTAACAGCGTGTTCTTTGAATAGAATTCCCGGAAGCCATACCTCTGAAAATAAAGCCGTTCTTGTTGTTGAGAATTCCAATACTCACGGAGTTACTCTTTATCTTTGTCGGGATAGTGCTGATTGTAATTACAGGTTTGGTCAAATTATGTCGATAGGCAGGAAAGAAACATTCAATATCCCGTCAAGTTTTATGACTAGCCCCGTAAGGGTAAGGATTGTAGTTTTTGCTTCTTCTGAGCATTTTATGACAAACTCGGTTCATCTGAGTAGTGGAGATACGGCAATCCTCAATGTGGAACACTATTTACCTTACACTTCGCTATATATCATGTCTCGAGGCGGAAGATAATATTATGCATAGACAATCCCGAGTTTTTACTCGGGTTTTTGGTTGAATTTAGGCAAAAATCATGCTACAATTAAGATATAAAAAGTTGGCCTAACGAGGCCTTTTTAGGCCGCAGGTCTCTCTTGAGATAAGGAAATGGCAGACAAAAAAGAACAAAATCCGTCATATAGCGCAAAGGATATTTATGTCTTAGAGGGCTTAGATCCGGTAAGGAAACGGCCTGGAATGTACATCGGTTCCACCGGAACCGAGGGTTTGCATCATTTGATTTGGGAGGTGGTTGATAACTCCATTGACGAGGCAATGGCCGGTTTTGCTAAAAACATTAAGGTTGAGTTATTAAAAGACAACAAAGTTGCGGTAACTGATGATGGGCGAGGCATTCCGGTGGATATTCATAAACAAACAAAAAAATCGGCCTTGGAAACGGTTCTTACCACTCTTCACGCCGGCGGAAAATTTGGGGGAGAGTCATATAAAGTAGCGGGCGGTCTTCACGGCGTGGGGGTTTCTGTCGTGAACGCCCTATCTAAATGGGTACGAGTTGAAGTTTGTAGGGATGGGAACCTGTACTTCCAAGAATATAAATATGGCAAGCCAACCGCAGCAGTCAAAAAATCTGGGGTTTGCAAAAAAACTGGAACAAAAGTTATTTTTGATCCCGATCCGGAAATATTTTCTACGATTAGTTTTGATTTTAAGAAAATTTTGGATCATTTACGCCAGCAAGCATACCTAACAAAAGGCGTAAGAATTGAAGTGATAGACGAGAGCGGTAAAGTGCCCGCTTATTACGGTTTTTATTTTGATGGGGGATTAAGTTCGTTCGTGAGATATCTTATTGGGAACGTCCCTGTTATACAAACCGATGTTTTTTATGTTCATAAAACTCATGAAAACATTGAAGTTGAGTCAGCTTTCGTATATACCGATGATGTTGAAAATACTGAAATGAGTTTTGCGAATAACATTTATACTCCAGATGGGGGAATGCACTTAACCGGTTTTCGTTCAGCTCTTACAAGAGTTTTGAATGATTACGCAAGGAAGGAGGGGTATTTGAAGGACTCTGAAGAAAATTTGACCGGTGATGATGTTCGTGAAGGCCTCGTTGGATCTGTTTCAATAAAACTGCGGGAGCCACAATTTGAAGGCCAAACTAAGGCGAGGTTGGGTAATCCCGAGGCAAGGACTTCGGTTGAATCAGTTGTAAACATTGCCCTAAAAGAATTCTTAGAAAAACACGCATCCGATGCGAGGAAGATTATGGAAAAAAATCTTCTTGCCGCAAAAGCGAGAAAAGCCGCAAAAGCAGCGAAAGATACGGTTTTGAGAAAAGGCGCGCTTGAAGGCCTTACGCTTCCGGGAAAATTAGCGGATTGTTCGTCAAAGAATGCTGAAGAATCTGAACTTTTCATAGTTGAGGGAGATTCCGCTGGTGGCAGTGCCAAGAGCGGGCGTGATAGACGCACGCAAGCAATTCTCCCTCTTAAGGGTAAAATTTTGAACGTGGAGAAATCACGCATTGATAAAATGCTTGCGAATAAAGAGATTAGGTCTCTTGTGATCGCCTTGGGTACCGCAATTTCCGAGAATTTTGACATCAGTAAGTTGCGTTATCATAAGGTGATAATAATGACCGATGCTGACGTTGACGGCGCGCACATCCGGACACTTCTTTTGACTCTTTTTTATCGTTACTTCCCTAAAATTATTGACGGCGGTTTTCTGTACATCGCTCAGCCGCCGCTCTTTAGATTCCAGAAAGGCAAAGAAGTTAAATATGCTTATAACGATAGAGAGCGTGATCAGTTATCAAAAATCATGGCTGGAGCGGTGATTCAGCGATATAAAGGTTTGGGCGAGATGAACCCAAGCCAACTCTGGGAAACGACAATGAATTCGGAAACGAGGCTTCTAAAGCGAGTTGATGTTAAAGACGCGGTTGAAGCCGACAAGCTTTTTGACATACTTATGGGAGCGGAAGTTGAGCCAAGAAAAAACTTTATACAATCCTATGCTACATCGGTAAAGAATCTTGACATTTAGGGAAAATAATGCGAAACTGCCAGAAAATATGTTTTCCAAATTAAAAACATTTGTTCAAGAATCCCGACAGGAATTCAAGAGAGTGAATTGGCCTAGTCGTGAGGAAACCATCAAGTATACTACTTTTGTTATTGTGCTCTCCCTTGCCCTATCAGCTTTCTTAGGGGTGTTAGATTTCGGTTTCGTTCAAGCAATAAAGAATTTAGTTTTAAAAATTTAAAATCATGATTACAGCACAATTAGAAAGACACTGGTATGCCATCCATACTTATTCTGGTTACGAAGATGCTGTTGCTCGATATTTGAAACAGAGAATTGAATCTCTCGCTATGAATGACAAAATCTTCAACGTCATCGTTCCTAAAGAAGTAAAGATAAAAGTTAAGAACGGCAAACGTCATAAAATGGAAGAAAAGATCTATCCGGGTTATGTTTTGGTAGACATGATTCTTGATAACGATTCTTGGTATGTCGTTCGTAATACGCCGCGCGTAACCGGCTTTGTCGGGTCAGACGCAACTAAACCAACTCCACTTTCTAAAGAAGAGGTTGACGACTTAATGATGAGAATGGGGGTAAAAGAACCAAAGTTTAATCTTGATGTGAGAGTAGGCGAGTCGGTGAAAATAACAGACGGACCTTTTAAGGACCACGACGGCAAAGTAGCCGAAGTTGATGAAGAGCGTGGCAAAGTAAAAGTGCTTGTGCTAATATTCGGCAGGGATACAATGGTTGAGATGGATACCCTCCAGGTGCAGAAGTTATAAACAAATATGGCAAAACTAGTAAAAGCAAACTTAAAACTCCAGATTCCTGCAGGAGCAGCGAATCCAGCCCCTCCTATTGGGCCTGCTTTGGGTCAGCATGGCGTGAATATCCAGCAATTTTGTCAGCAGTTCAATGAGGCCACTAAGGGGATGGTTGGAGATATAATTCCGGCGGAAATAACCGTTTATCAGGACAGGAGTTTTGATTTCAAGTTGAAGACTCCTCCAGCCTCGGCGCTTTTAAGAAAGGCGGCAGGCATTGAGAAGGGCTCAGCCACTCCTCACAAAGTTAAGGTTGGCAAAGTTACTGAAGCAGATATACGTCAGATAGCGGAGAAAAAAATGATAGATTTGAATACGGATAATGTGAAGGCCGCTGAAAATACAATAAGAGGAACGGCGCGGAATATGGGAATAGAAATCACTAAATAATCCACAGATCTTGTTTTGAACAAGAACAAAAAAGCTCTATGATATATGGAGCTTTTTTGTTTTCTTCAAATTGTAATAGAGAGGTACAATGCCACGGTTCATGCCTGGAAAATTTATTGTAATTTACGGAATTAACAATCTAGGAAAGAGCACTCAAGCAAAACTACTTGTTGAAAGAATAAAAAAACAGGCTAGTCATACTGTCGCTGAAAGAGAGGTGCCGGCAGAATATGTTAAGTACCCGATTTATGATTTAGAGCCAACTGGCCCTATGATCAACGCTTATTTGAGAAAAGGGAATCCTGATGGGCTTTCTCCTAGAGAGTTTCAAATGCTTCATGCGCAAAACCGCACTCATTTTGAAAAGTTTTTGCTGGCCAAACTCGATCGGTATCATGTAGTAGCCGAAGACTATCTAGGTACCAGCATTGCTTGGGGAGCTGGTGCGGGCGTAGATAGGAATCTTCTTAAGTCTTTAAACTCTCATCTATTATCACCAGACATCGCCTTCCTCTTTGATGGAACTAGATTTAGTGATGGGATCGAAAGAGGTCATGCTCATGAGAGTAATGACGATCTAACGGAGCGAGTAAGATTAGTGCATCTTGAGTTGGCTGTGGAATTTGGCTGGCATATTATTGATGCGAACAGGCCGATTGAAGTGATCCACGGAGAGATATGGTCAAAGACAAAAACTCTATTTGGCCTTCTGGCTGACGACTTTGTAGATTCGGCTGGTAGGAGATAAATCAAAAACCCCAATTAAGGGGTTTTATTATTTCATTTACTCATTCTTTTTGACTAGTTCGGAAATCATGTAATACGCCTCCTGCAGAACTTCCTGTTGTGTGATGCGTGTCGTATCAATCACGATATCAAACAAAGTTCTATCTGTGTGGTCGATAATTCCGTAGAGGTCTAAATAATGTTTCCTTTCGTTATTCATTCTTACGCGGCTCTCTTCAATTATCTGTTTCAGGGTTTTGCCAGCATTTTCTGGTCTCTGGAGAGCTCTTTGTGCTCCTACTCCTTCATCTACTGTAAGACAAAGCTTGATTCTTATGGCCTTTTCCCAGCTAGGCAAAGTTATGCCAAGTTGGGCGGCAACTGTTTCTACAAACGGTGCAATCCTACCCTCAATAAGAATTCGCCGGTTTAACAGCAATTTTTCCAATATCCATTTACGGTCTATGGATTTTTCAGTTTCCGGATCAAGAGACGAATAGAAATCGTTTAGGGTCTGTCCTCTATTGCGGGCCATCTCTCTAAATACATCGCCAACATAGAAATCCTTCATTCCCAAGAATCTCGCAAGATTTGATCTCACGCTGCTTTTACCGGCATTTAGGTCACCAGCGAGCAGGAGCTTGAAGAGCCTCGATCCACCTATTGGATTACGTCTTGATTGCTCCTCGAGTTCAAGAAACTCTCTTGAGAGAACTTCTGTTGTTTTTCGGGTCATCCCCCCCCCTTATAAAATTCTCAAAAAATAAATCTTGTTGTAGTATAACAGAACCTATCTAAATAGTAATTCTCAAACGCGTTGCTAGTGAAAATTGTAAATTTCAAGGCTTGCCGAAGAAGGCGTATGGATACATACATTGATGAGGCATAACGCAGAAATTTACAATTTTAACAGCAACCCGAAGGGATACAGCCAACCTCATTCATAACTGCGTTGTTCCTCCTCAATGTGCCTTTTGGCACGCTTTCGTCGTCACGTCTTGTTCTGTAATGAGGTTGGCAAGTATCGCGTTAGGAATTACTATTTAGATAGGTTCAACCATGATTCAAGTTCGCAAGCCAAAACTTATATTTGACCCAATCCTGGGGCTTATTGACGCTACCAAGGTTTTGCCACTTATTGATGTACCAGAGTTTCAATCGCTTGGTTTTAAATACCAACTGGGTTTAAATTCTATGATTTTCCCGGCGGCGACCCATACCCGCAAGCAGCATTCTTTGGGCGCTTATGAGCGAACCAAGCGACTAACATACGATTGGGTTCATCACGGTTTTATAAAAGAAGATGAGGCTTTCAGCCTCCAGGTCTATGCCCTCTATCACGATATAGGTCACGGGCCTTTTTCCCATGTGACAGAAAGACTGGGAAAGATAGACCATGACACTAGGGGATTACAAATAATCGAAAGTTTAAAAGATAATATTTCGGAAGTGGGCTGTAACTACCACCATATCCACGATTATTTTTCTAGAAAAAACCCACTGTACCTCGCCGTTTTTGATAAAAACCTGGGAATGGAAAAATTGGATTATTTGGAGCGCGACGCTTTTTATACCCTAGGAGAACGCCCGGGCGTAGAGTTTCTTGCTAAGCATACTTATTTTGTGGACGGCAAAGTGGTGATAGATGAAGTTGCCATAGACCAAGCGAAGTCTACTCAGGACTTTTATATCAAGATGTCTAAAAATGTTTATCTACGTAAAAAATCTTCAATTTTACAGCGCCTCATTGAGAAAATGACCCACAAATTAATGGAAGAAGGCTTGGGAGAAGAAGAACTTTTTGAGCTCACGGATTCCGGTCTTTTAGGCAAATTCGAACTCTCTAAAAATAAATTGGTCAATTTCTACTTCAACAAGTTTATTAAGGGGATTTATCCAAAACTAACACTGGAATTCAAGTACCAGTCATTGTATGCCGATTCAGACTTCAAAGGAAAAACCATAAAAGCAATGGGCTTGGATCATGAAGTTTTGGATGCGTTAATAAACTCACCATATATGAATGATCTTGGAGAGCTTGAAAAGCTTGAAGAAAAGATAGCCGAATTAACCGGAATTCCCAAAGAAGCGATCGTTATGCTTCCTCCATTTTCAAAAAACAGGTTTGAGCCTCAGGATATAAACGTTTATACACGCGAGGGGAAGATACGACTCATCAGTCAGATCTACCCTAATCACTTTGAAGCAATGAAAGAATATGGTCGTTCGCATTTGAGTTTGAGGATTGGGGTTTTCAATGAGTATAGAAAAAGCTTGTACGATCAATCGGAAAAAATAAAAAACCATCTAATAAGTTTGGTTCCCGGGCATTAAAAATAATCATGCATGTCCCCACAATAGGTTTGGAGATTCACGTGGAGCTGAAGACCAAAACCAAAATGTTTTGTAGCTGTCCCAACGATCCCGAAGAACGACATCCGAATATTAATGTTTGTCCGATTTGCATGGGTCATCCGGGCACGCTCCCTACAATAAACAAAGAAGCGGTTCTTGAGGTTGTGAAAGCCGGTTTAGCTTTAGGAGGAAAGATAGCTACCGGCACTAATTTTGATAGAAAAAGTTATTTTTATCCGGATCTTCCGAAAGGATTTCAAATTTCTCAATATGAAAAACCAATAGTTAGCGGCGGAACCTTGAACGGAATAAGAATAAGGCGAATACACTTAGAAGAAGACGCGGGGCGTTTACTTCACTCGGATGATGGCAAATCAAGCCTTGTTGATTTTAACCGGGCTGGGCTGCCTCTAATGGAGCTCGTAACCGAGCCTGATATAAAAAATGCCGAAGAGGCGGTTAAATTTGCGAGAGAACTCCAGCTTATCCTGCGTTATTTGGGGGTGTCTGATGCTGATATGGAGCGTGGTCAAATGAGGGTTGAGGCGAATATCAGCTTAGATATGAGCACGAAAGTTGAGGTTAAGAATATAAATTCATTCCGAGCCGTGCATGATGCTATTAAGTACGAACTGGAGAGGCAAGAAGAAGTTATAAAAGAGGGGAAGGAAGTTCATCAAGAGACGCGCGGATGGAACGAGGGAAAATCAAGAACGGAAAGTCAACGCTCAAAAGAATCAGCTCACGATTATAGATATTTCCCAGAACCAGATTTACCGCCCTTGGATTTGAAGGGATTGGATCTTAAAGAGATTAAAAATAACCTTCCGGAGTTACCAGAGGCAAAGAGGCATAGATTTGTTAAAGAATATGGCTTTGACCTGATTCACATAGAGACAATCATAGAAGACAAGGTTACAGCCGATTATTTTGAAAACTCCGCTTCGGAATTGAAGCAACTTTTGCCGAAGACTAACTATCAGAATCTTTTGAATTATTTCACGAGCGATTTGCGAGGTTTAATGAAAGAGCAAGGCATTAGAATGGTTGGCTTGAAGATTTCGGCCGAGCACTTGGCTCATCTTGCGGCAAAAATAGAAAAAGGAGAATTATCTAGTCGTCTTGCAAAAGACTTGTTAAAGAAAATGTTTGAAACCGGTGAAGACCCGGAAAACTTAATGCAAAAAGAGGGGATATCCTTAATGAGTAATGAAAGCCAATTGGAGGAATTTATCTCAGAAGCGATAAATTCCAATCCGAAAGCGATTGAAGATTACAAAAATGGAAAAGCCCAATCTCTACAATTTTTAGTGGGGCAGGTGATGAGTAAAACCAAAGGCAAGGCAGATCCACAGGTTTTGAGAAGTATGCTTTTAGAAAAACTGAAATAACGCTTCTGTTTTGATATTATTGGTTATTTTAGTAGAATAAGAAAAGATTATTGATAACTAAAAATAGGAGGCGCTATGGGCAACAGAAACAGAGTG
>ERZ1292623.4731-Hain-H51-01um-R1-4731-length-11092-cov-4_pt1 | contig 11092 bp, 7 predicted proteins | sample MGYA00564398_ERZ1292623 | MGnify/ENA primary metagenome ERZ1292623 (study PRJEB36523, sample SAMEA6512633) | groundwater metagenome | collected 2019-01-07 | study: AquaDiva: Metagenomics assemblies of 32 groundwater samples
CGCACCTTGAATTGTGCGGAAACGGCGCGGTTGACCCAGGGGAAACTTCGTGCAATTGCCCACAGGATGCAGGCTCATGCGGCGGGGAAGCGCCTGGAACCTGCAGGGAAATTGCATGCGTGGGCGAAACATGCGGGCCAACCCTTGCGCTTGGATGCTGTGGCAACAATATCTGTGAATTCCGCGAGGATTATTCAACCTGTTCTGCGGACTGCAAGGCAAAAAACCTCCAGATAGAAATAACCGGTGCAAGCGAAAGCGATTACTATATCCGCGGGGAAGAAGTCCGCGTCAAGGCAACAATTACGGCAGACGGCGTTCCAATTAAAGACGCGACCGTAGAAATAGAGGGTTTTTTTGGAAAACTGCAATTGTTAAACGACGGCCACCACGGAGACGCAAACCCGTTTGACAACGCTTACGGAAATACGCTTGCCATTCCGGAAAACATCGAGGCAGACACATACCCTGTTACGATCAACGCCGTTTTTGAAAACAACCGCGGAATAAAAACATTCAGCCTCAAAATTGACCCAAAGCTTGAACTGCGGTTAAACATTTCCAAAGAAAGCATTTTCCTTGGCGACGAAATAAGCGTGTCAGGGATTGTGTCAAAAAAAACTGCCGGAATAAAATCAAGCGTTGCACTCACAGTCTATTCAAATGGCATACGGGTGGCACAGGAAAATGCCGAATCAAACGACCTGGGAGAATTTTCCTATTCTTACCGCACAAGCTTTCTTGACAGCGAAGGTGAATGGAAAATAGAGGCATTCACAAAAGACGGCCTTGAAAACACGGGGTATGAGGAGAAAAAAATAAAAGTTTCGGCAAGCGAAATAACCGCGTTCCTAAACGTCAACATTGCAAAAGAACTCAAGGAAACATATGTGCGCGGAGAAAACGCGCTGATTTCAATCACCGTGACAGACAAAGGCCAAAAGCCGGTAGGCGGCGCAAAAGTCAGCGTGCTTGTGCCAAAAATGGCTTCGCTGGCACTCCAAGAAAAAGACGGCCTGTACGAGGGAATGCTCCAGATTGGAAGGGACTTTCCGCTAGGAAAACAGGAAATAAAAATAACGGCGCTTAAAACCGACCAGAACGATTTCTTTGCAGGCACAGCCACCATAAAGTTTGGGGTGGAGGCAACACAGATAGCGCTGCAATTGGTTTCACCAAAGGCAACCAGCGTCCAGATAGGCGACGAAATAGAATTTCGCGTGCTTGCAAGCTACGGCGACCAAAGCCCCGTGATTTTGTCAAAAATCGACTCAAACGTCAACGGGAAAACAATTTCGCTCAACGCAGTTGAAAGGGGCGTTTACTCCGGAAAATACATTGTAAGCGAAAATGATTCGCCGAAAATATTTTTCGGAATATATGTGGATGATTCATTCGGCAACACGGCTTTTTCAAGCCAGGAAATAGAAGTGAGCGGGTACTCGGCTCTCCATTACCTGCGCAGGTTCGGCCTGCAGCTCGTTTTTGGGGCAATATTAATCGTGGTGATTGGCGGCGCATTGTTTTTCATAATGTCAAAGCAAAGGCGCATTTTGGGCCTGGAAAAAGAGGCAAAGCACACGATAGAGGAAATAAAAAAAATACAGCAGGAATACTTCAAGGAGGCAACGCTTGACCGCAAAAACTACGAGCGGCTGCTTGACAAATACGAGTCAAAGCTCCAGGACATAAGGAAAACAGCGGCACAATTGAAGGAAAAAAAATGAAAAAAACGAACAGATTCGTTTGCACCCTTATGGGCACGGCAATCCATGCATGCTCCGTCTACCCGTACCTTTACCCTTCCATGGCAGGCAAGGCAAGCAGGGCAGGCAACGGGGCAATAATATCAAATATAATTCTGGATTAATATAAAAAAACGGAGAACGGTTTTTTTTGTGGTTTGCGTGAAAAAATTTTTTTTTGCCATGTGCCTTATGCTTTTTGCGGCAAACGCATTTGCGGCAACATCGATTTACTGGCTGCGCGGAAATGACTTAAGCGGCCAGATTGAAGGCGGGACATACAATCTCTTGAGCTCAACCCAGCCATCTTCTGCCTCCAAAGAAACATTGATCCAAAAAACTGTGCAAACCGGAACAGGTGAAATTGCGCGCTGGTACACGCAGGTGTTTTTCCAGGATTTCATTTTAAGCGGAAAAGTTTATTTTTGGGCAAGCGGCCTGGAACTTTGGTCCGGAAAATCGCAATACAGGGTGGCGCTGTACGATTTTGACGAGCAGGCAGACAAAAGCACACTGATTGCGGCATCAAAGTGGGTTGAAATCAGAAGCCCGCCACAGGAAACCCAAATTGAAATAACAAAGCCATACATAATAAAATCGCAGAATCGGCTAAAGCTCTCCATTGAATACAATTCAGCCTCGTTGAATTCAATAATCAAAATGGCGGTCGACGAACCACAGGCATTTCAGGAAACTGAATGGCAAACACCAATCGGAACAAAGTTTTCCGCCTTTGGCGTGAAAAACACGGCTGCAATCCTTTTAGAAATCTGCCTGGAAAGCTCCATTGCCTGCTCTGATGATGCCGGCTGCAGCGACGGCCAAGGCCTCACAACCGATACCTGCCTTGCCCCAGGAACATGCAGTGCAAAATGCGAGTACAGGCAATGTGAAACAAAATGCATTTCTGACGCACAATGCGCGGACGAAAACCCGCTGACCAGCGACACCTGCAGCGGCATAGCCCAATGCGGCGCGGCGTGCAAAAACAGCCAGTGCAGTGTTTCATGCAAAAGCAGCTCTGACTGCAGTGACTCGAACCCAGACACAAAAGACGAATGCGCATTTGCCGGCACATGTTTTGCAGAATGCAAAAACACCGGGTGCATGGCATGGCAAAACTGCAGCGCGCAAGAACCCCGTGCCTGTGGGGACGGCGTCTGCGAGTACGGCGAGTTGTGCGATACAGATTGCCTGCAAAACAACATCGAATTGATTGGAATAAAAGACGGTGAATATTACCTGTTTGGCGAAGAAATAAACGTGCAGGCAAAAATAAGCGGGCCGCAAAAGCCAGCCAAAGTGGCAATGAGCGGCTTTTTTGGCGAAAAAGAACTCCTTGACAGCGGAACTGCTCCGGATGAAAAAGCAAACGACGGAATCTACTCCGGGTCATTTGCGGCGCTTTCCCCAAACAGCGGAAGCCTCAAGGTCACGATAAGCTCCTACATGCAGCAGGGCACAACAAGCATTGCAAAATATTTTGAAATAGCGCCATTTATTGATGTGCGGGTTGTAACCGGCAAAAAAACATACTTTCCTACAGAAACAATTTTCATCACCGCCTCTGCAGGCAAAAAAGGAAAACCGGTTGCTGTGGCGGCAACGGCAGCCGTTTCAGGAGGCGGACAGGAAATTTTCCGCAATGCCGCAAAGCCAAACGAATTTGGCGTTTACGTTTTCAGTTACAAAGCCAGCTCCCTTGACAGGCAGGGTGAAGTAAAAATAGTTGTCAGTGCAGCCGACGAATTCAACAACAGCGGCACTGCCACCGCAACCGTGTTTTTGTCCGGCGGCGGAACGGTAAACAAAGGGCTGTTCATAGAAGCGGTTTTTATCCCAAAAGAATTTTCAAAAAACCAGCCGCAAAAAATACAGGTGAAAGTAAAAGACGAAAACGGCTTGCAGGTAAGAAACGCCAGCGTGCAGGCACAACTTGCGGGGAAAGCCGCGGTTGAATTAAGCGAAACCCAAACCGGAATTTATGAAGGCATTTTTTCGCCAGCAGAAACAGACCCCTCAGGCTGGCAGGCAATAAAAATTCTTGCAAAAAAACAGGAAGGCGGAAAAGAGCAGTCAGGCGAATTTGAGCAGGCAATAACGATAAAACCGCTTGCGCTGGAACTGGAAATATTTGGGGTGGAAAAAAACTTGGCTGCGCCACAAGAGACAGTGCAGATAAAAATTGCCGGAAAAATCGGTCAAAGGGCAGTTCCCCTCAAAACAGTGGTTGTAATGCTCAACGGGAAAACAATTGAATCAAGAAAAGAAAACAACTTTGAACTGGCAACGCTTTTCCTTGACGAAAACAGCCCCGGCGAAGCTGTGCTTTTCGTGAACGCAACAGATGAATACGGAAACACTGGGTCAAAAAAAATACTGCTTGCAAAAAGCGGCCACTCCATCCAATACCTGTTTTCACAGAATATTCTGCCTATAACCGGCATTTTGGGGGCAATTGCCGCGATAATTGCCGCCGCCGCGTATTTTTACTACAAATCAGCTGAAAAACAAAGGTTAAAAAAAAGGGAAAACGAAATCATTAAAGAGCTGGCAAAATTGCAGAAAACATATTTTGAAGGCGGGCTAATGCCCCGCCAAGAATACGACAAAAAAATCGTAAAACTGGAAACCGAGCTGAAAATATTGCGGAAAAAAACCGGTGAAAAAAAATGAAAAAAATGGCCCTGCTGTTCGTTGTTTTTTTTGCCGCAAGCGCCCTTGCAATCGGCTTTCAGACAGACAAAACAGGCTATCAAAAACTTGAAGCAATAAAAATTTCCGGGAGCTGTACCCAAGGGGTGCCGGCAAAACTCTTTGCCACATCTGGCCGCCTGCAGATTTTTTCAATTGACATTGAATGCAAGGAAAACGGCTCCTTTGAAACACAGTACCAGACAAGCTTTTTGGACCACTCAGGGGAATGGGCGCTTGAACTAAACTCAAGCAGTGAAAAAACAGCAAAAACAATTTCTGTCAACGAAATCCGCGAAGCCGGCTTCTACATTGTGCGGTTCCAAAGCCCAACAGAAGGCACATACCAGAGAAACCAGGCACTGGTATTTAGCGTGGAAGTAATTGACGCAGGAACCCGCATCAGCGATGCGGCAGTTGTTGCATGGGGCGCAAAAGGGGAAAAAATCCAGTTCAAAAACAACGGCAACGGCCAATATGTGCTGGAATACAAAATACCGCTTGACGCACCAATAGGCGACTGGAAACCAGAAGTGAGGTCACAGGCAAAAAAAGGCGAAGGCATGTTTGGAGGCATCGGTAAACTCAACCTGCAGATTGAGCCGGCAACAATACTGGTTGAAATAAACGAGCCAAAAGTCTCCTCTTTTGAGCAGGGCGACAAAATAAATTTTGGCATAACCGCAAAATACGCTGACGGTTCGCCGCTAAGCAGCCCCGTGGTGTCATTGACCGCAGGCGAAACGGCAAAAAACTTTGAGCAAATAACGCTTGACAATTTCAAGGCAGACTACACTGTCCCGCCAAATGCATCGGGGGCAAGCGAAATACAGGTGACTGCAAAAGATTTCGCGGAAAACACAGGCGTTGCAGCCGTAAAAATCGTCGTAAGCTGCTCGGCAACCTGCCTGATACGGCAATACGGCCTCATGGCGGCGGCAATAATTCTTGTAACCGCCGCGCTTGCAAGGATTTTTTACAAAAACATGAGCCTTAAGGGAAAAAAAGAGCAGCTCAAAAAAGAAGAGGAAAAAATAAACAACCTCATAAAAGACCTGCAAAAAGATTACTTCACAAAGGGCGTGATGCCGGCTGATTCCTACAAAAAAAACCTTTCAGAATATAAAAGCAGATCGGTCCAGATAGAACAGGAACTGCTGGAACTAAAAAGAAAAGAACAGGCGGAGTAACGTTGCGGATGGCCCAGGAAAACAGCAGCGGGGGAAAAAACGGTTTTTTCCAAAAATTGTTCAAAAAAAACAGCCAAAAAGGGTTCGATGAAAAAATTGTTGCGGCAAACGCAAAAGCCGCTAAAGGCAAAGTAAAGGAAATAATCGCCGAGTCGCCCCTCGAAAAAAAATTTGAGGAACACTTGGGCCTTTCGCTAAAAATCCCAAATGCGCGGCTTGATCTGTCCACAAAAATCCCAAAAGCCCCTGAAAAAAACAATGCAGAAAGTGAAAAACAAAAACGCCTGACGCAAAAAAGGGCCGGGAAAAAACTTTCACTGCTGATAATTTCAAGCGAAGAGTACCTCAAAAGCATTGCCGTCATCTTAAAATACGCCACGAGAAAATACCAGAAAATACTTTACATCAGCCTCAACGAGCTATACGGCAACCTCACCAGAAACCTTGACAACAACGGCATTTCGCTCAAAAAATTCTATTTCATTGACGCAATCACAAGAACCGCGCAGACAAACATGGACGAAACAGACAACTGCACGTTTGTGACATCGCCAAACTCCCTTGTCGAACTCAGCCTTGCAATAACGCAAAAAATCGACGAAATGGAGCCGGACCTCATAATTTTTGACTCGCTGTCAACCCTGTTCATTTACGAAAACGATGCGATCGCGGTAAAATTCACGCATTCGCTCATAGGAAAAATGAAGGCCGCGGGCTGTGACTCAATACTCACTGCACTTGAAGGCGATGCTGGCCGAAAGGCAATAAAGGACCTTGGAATGTTTGTCGACGAGTTTTTGACAATGCCAGAATACCAGCTCCAGCACTTTTCGTTTGGCGAAGACAAAAAGCCACTAATCCCAAAGCAAACCCCAAAAGAACAGGCGCTGAAAAAAGAAATGGACGACCTTTTCCCTAAACGAAAAACCCAGCCAGAACAGCTTGAAATCCAGAAAAAGCTAATACTCTTTGAAATGAGCAGGCTCAAGGAAAACCTTCGCGCAATAAAACAAAACCACCCTGCAACCAGCGCAGTCGAGCGCCTGGAAAAAAAATTAAAATCCATAGAAAAAAAGCCCGCACGAGTTGACGCAGCGGCAATTCAACGGGAAATAGCCGACCTTGCAAAAAAAACCGGAATAGTCAAGGCTGCAAAAAAAGAGGTCCAAGGAGCACAACTTGACAAGGCGCTTGAAAACGTGAACTCAAAAATTTCAGGAATCGAAAAAAAACTTGCGGCAAAAATCCCTGCCGCGAAAGGAAAAAACCCGCCAAAGGAAACAAACCAAAAACTGGCCGCAAAAGAAAAAGAAAAAATCAAAAAGGCGCTTGCGGCAAAAAAACAGTCAGAAACAAAAATGAATTCGCTGGAAAAAAAATTCGCGGCGCTTGAGAAAAAATATGGGAAAGGAAAAATAAACAGCCATGCGTTCGAAAAAGAAAGGCAAAAAGTCGAAAAAATGCTGAAAAAATAACGGTTCAGTTTTCCGAAAAAATTTCCTGGTTCACGAATATTTCAACGCCATGCGGCCCGATGTTGTACGGCGTCAGTTTTCTCACGTGCTTTGAGCTGCGCAATTTGAGTATCTCCAAGGCTCGCTGCCGAAGGTTGTGTATTTTCACATTGTAAAACACTATTACCCCATCAGCCAAAAATTCTTCTATCCCAGAGCGCGAATAAATGCCCGGCTCCTGCTCGGTTTCCCCCAAAACAATGTTCACCGAATTATAGCTTTCAAGCGTCTCAAACAAATGCCGCAGGTACTGCCTGTACCCCTGCTCGTTCTCCATAAACGCAATGGACAGCGCGGACAAAGAATCAACAACAACCCTGTCCGGCTTGAACGGGAGGTTAAACTGGAACGGCAATTCAAACTTGTCCAATTCAATGTACAGCCCCCCGCGCTCTTTTGTCAGCGTTGCCTCAACCGCGCGCGCAATTGTCAGCGGATCAATTTTGATTATTGCAAGCTTTTGCTCTGCCTCCATTTTTTCCAAATCCCAGCCATAATTCTGAATCAAATTTTCACGCATTTTTTCCGGCCGCTCTTCAAGCGTGATGTAAACCCCTTTTTCGCCGTGAAGCGCACCATTGTAAAGCGACTGCATGCTAAACGTTGTCTTTCCAGTGCCGCAGCCGCCGGACAAAAGAATCGTGTCACCCCGTTTCAGCCCACCGCGGTCAATCAATTTGTCAAAATCACTCACGCGCACAGGCAAAATTTCCCTAAAAACCTGCTTCATTCCGGCCGCTTGCACCAATTGCAGTGGCGGCTTTTGGACAGTTGTTTCAAAAAAATTCAGCGACTCCAAAGAATCGTTTTCAACAGAATGGTGGACTGTCCTTGCGCCCTCTTCACCTGCACTGCCATGCAGGCTTGCACCGGAAAAATCCGCAATCCCTTTATCCAAATCATCAAGGCGGGTGCCTTCCTGTTTTTTTGCAAACAGGCCGCCAAACAAACCTTTCCTCTTCCCCTGCTTTTTTTTCCCCACAAAAACCCCAAACCCTGAACCGCTTCCTTTCCCAAAAGAACCCTTTGCCTCAGAAAAAATATCCTGTGCCTCCTGCAGCTTGACGCCGACATCGGTGAGGCTGTGGATTATCTCATCCTCTGATGTTTGCGACGATAACAATTTTTTTGCCGCATCAAGCAGGCGCTCCCGTTTTTTGTCCATTTAACCGCTAACAATAACGGAAAAAGAGTATAAAATAGTTTGCAGAAAAAAAAAACAGCCAGCTCTTAAAAAAAACCAAAAAAAAACACAAACAAAACACTTAAATTCTACATAATCGTTTGCATCGGAAACCCGCCCCTGCAACCATTTAAAACACTTCCAAAAACAAGCTTTTTAATGGACAAGGAATTCTTGCAAAAGGCAAAAGAAATCGCGCAGGAAATAAAAAAGCGCGACAATTTTCTGGTGGTAACCAACCACGACGCTGACGGAATTAGCAGCGGCGCAATAATTGCAACCGCACTGTCGCGGTTAGGAAAAAAATTTGAAACAATTGTGCTAAAACAGCTTTACAGCGAAGAAATAGACAAACTGGTTGGCAAATCAGAAAACTACATTTTCATCGATTTCGGAAGCGGCCAACTATCCGAATTAAAGGAAAAAATCAGGGAAAATTTTTTCGTGCTTGACCACCACCAGCCGCCCGCAGTTGAATGGCGCTTTCATTTAAACCCGCTTTTGTTTGGCGTTGACGGCGGCCTGGAAATCAGCGCGGCAGGCGTCGCATACTTTGTCGCAAAAAGCATTGATGAAAAAAATACTGACCTCGCGGCACTAGCGGTTGTCGGTGCGGTCGGTGACATGCAGGACTATGGCGGAAAACTGGTCGGTGCAAACCAGGAAATAATTTCAGACGCGATAGCCGCGGGCGTGCTGTCAAAAAAAACCGGCCTGCGGCTCTACGGGCGCATTTCAAGGCCGCTGGTGCAGTTTTTGCAGTTCTCTTCAAGCCCAATCATCCCAATGCTTACTGCAAACGAGCAAAACTGCCACAAATTTTTGGCAGAGCTGGGAATTGAATTAAAGCACGGCGAGCACTGGAAGAGCTTTGAAGGCCTCGCAAAGCAAGAGCAGGAAAAATTAACTTCTGCATTGATTGTCCACATGCACAAATTTGGCGTGCCGGAATGGAAAATCCAGTCGCTTATAGGCGAAGTTTATTCACTGGTTAAAGAAAACAAAAAAAGCCCGCTTTTTGATGCAAAAGAATACGGGACAATACTTAACAGCTGTGGGCGGCATTCGCAGTCAAATGTGGGGCTTGCAGTCTGCATGGGCGACCGCGAAGAAAACTACCTTGCCGCAATGGCGCTGCTTGCGGAGCACAGGAGGCAGCTGCGCGAAGGAATCGAGTGCCTGTCGCAAAAAGGCGTGGAAGAAAAAGAATTCTTTTACTTTTTTGACGGTGAAAGCAAAATAAAGGACTCAATCATCGGGATAGTCGCGGGAATGCTTTACGGCAGCGGAATAATACAACCGACAAAGCCAATCATTGCGCTGGTTGAAAACCCTGACGGCTCGCTGAAGGCAAGCGGGCGCGCAACCGCAGACCTCATAAGAAAAGGCCTGAACCTCGGAAAAATTTTCAAGGAAATGCAGGCAGAGCTTGGGGAAGGAACCGAGGGCGGCGGGCACAAAATCGCAGCCGGAATCAAATTTCCAAAAGAAAAAAAAGCAGAATTTCTGGCGCTTTTGGACAAAAAAATAAAAGCACAGTTATCATAAATATTCTCTGGTGATTTGCATGGTTTTTGGTTTCGGGGAAGACAAGGCTGATTTGGTGCTTGAAAAAACCTCTTTTTCTGCAGGCGAAATTATCCGCGGAAGGCTTGTGCTCAACATTTCAAAGCCAAAAAAGGGGCGCTCGGTAAGGGTGGTGTTGTTTGGGCAAAAAACGCAAACAGAGTGGCGCTACGATTTTTCGTCAAAGCACAGCAAGCCGCACACAGCGGTCACAAAAATCTACGAGTTTGAGATAGAACTTGACAAGGAAAAAGAATACAGCGGAAATTATGCATACGATTTTGAAATAGCAGTCCCGCAGAGCGCAGACGCGCGAAAACAATTTGAAAGCAAAATCGAAAACACGCTCCAGCAATACGACAACACCCCAGTTGGCGGAATTTTTCGTGCAGCCGCAGGCATCGGCAAAGCCGCAATGCACCCGCCAAGAACCGACTGGTTCCTTGAAGGAAAACTCGATGTCCCCGGCGGGTTTGACGTCTCAAAAAAAGTGCAGATACAAATCCTGCAAACCTGACTTTTTGCCCCTATCCAAATAATTAAAGAACAGCCAAAGCACAATAATTAATCGGTGTTTATGGAAAAACCGAGTGCAGCAATAATTGCGGCCTTGTTTTTTGCGGCACTTGCGCTGATTGCATTGTTTGCCGCAAAAACCGTTTACAACATGCCTACAACCGGCCTTGTGACGATTGCTGACATTGACCCAAACGACTTGGCAAAGTACTTTGAAAACGGCGAACTAAAACCCGAGTACGTCACGCAGGTGAACAAAAACATTGACTCGGTCCCGCAGTTTGTGGTTGACGCATTTGCCGGCGGAAAAACAAACGTCACCGTGCTTACAACAGACGGCCAAGAACAGCAATTCAACGTTTCGGTGTCCGGAAAGCAGCTGCTTGGCGCAAAAGAGGGCCGCGCCCCTGACGCCGACGCGGAAGTGAAAGTAAACGAGGGCACAATTGAAAAAATCGCGAACTCAAAAGAACCAATCGAAGCGCTTGCAGGCGCAATTAATTCAGGCGAAATACAATACAAGGCAGTTTCGCCAAAGGCAGGGATAAAAGAACTGTTTTTGGGAATAATTTCCTTTTTCATCGGGATAATCGCAGCGGTTGTTTCGTTTGCAAAAAAACTGTCTGGCGGGTAAATGCATGCGGCCAAAAAGGTTTCGTTCAAAAATTTCTCCGCTTGAAATAG
>ERZ1292623.4733-Hain-H51-01um-R1-4733-length-11089-cov-18_pt1 | contig 11089 bp, 10 predicted proteins | sample MGYA00564398_ERZ1292623 | MGnify/ENA primary metagenome ERZ1292623 (study PRJEB36523, sample SAMEA6512633) | groundwater metagenome | collected 2019-01-07 | study: AquaDiva: Metagenomics assemblies of 32 groundwater samples
TGGAATTTTTGCCTTTCAATCCCGTTGAAATCTACATCAGTACTGTTGATTACTAAATCCATATAATAAGTTGTTCCATAAGTAAGATTTAATTCATAGCCCGATTGTTCATCTCCAAGCATGATATCCACTTTACCATTGGTGACATTATTTGCAAATCCGTCGCTTGAATTGTAAATCAAATTCCCTCCTGTTGCTGCATCATAAATTTCAACTGAAATATTAGCCCCGTCTATATCCAAGCCAGATTCTTTCACGTCAAGAGTTAATCCTAATAAATCGATTTCTGCTGCCCATGCTATATTGAACATTATCAAAAACATTATTGAAAATAAGACAATTTTAGAGAGATTCATTTTTCACCTCTCAAATATTTCTCTTTCAATATCGTTAATATACTTAGGATCTCTTTTTTGTACTCCTTTGCTTCTTCTACAGATACTCTTGCTCCGTAATAGTTGATATTATTCCTTATTTTTCTAAATCTATCAAATTTATGGGCTATATTTGCTTCCTTTTTTATTTCTTCAAGATACTGGGCAAAAGCTTCGTGAGAATATATTTTGTAATTGTCATTATTCGCCATTGCTTCTAATAATTCCCTTAATATATCATAATAGTTTGAAACTATCTTTCTTGATGACTCTTCCGTGATTTCACTTTTTTCAAAGAATTTAAGGTCAGACTCGACTGCTTTTATTATTGATTTTATTAACTGCCTGTCTCTAGTTGTCCTCTTTACAATTTTCCTTTTAATATAATCTTCAAATTTCATCTAAAAAGCTCCCAAAAACCAGTAAGTATAATCCCATTGACTAGATTGTTGAGCAGTTCTTTGTTATCTGCTTTCATCTTTTCTATCTTATCTCTTGAGAACAAAAATAGACTTATCTCATGGTGCAAAATCTTCTCGAATTTATCCAGATTCGGAGCGTTTCTGATTGATGTAATCACTGCAATGTCTATATCGCTTTTTTCTATGTCTTCGCCTTTTCTAAACGATCCAAAAAGGATTATTGCTTCAGGATAATTTAGTTCCTTTTCTAAATAATTGATTAATCCAGATTTCGTTATCTTATCTATATTATATCTTATTTTTAACTGTCTGAATTCTTCCGATTCGGTATTTGCCTTGAACAGGCTATGGCCCATCTCTTTCCTATAGAGGATAAGCCCTCTTCTCTTAAATTCTCTGAGACGCTTTGATATTGTTGTCGGAGATTTTTTAACTAGTCTAGCCAGTTTTCTAACATGAAATTCTCCCGTTATATCTTCCACAAATATATTTATTAATTTGTCCATTTTTATTTACATCTGTCCATTTTTTTGGACAATTGTCTATTTAAAGATTTTGATCTCGTCATTTTACACCAAAATAAGCCTGTATTGCTCATCTTCCACCTCTTTTCTTTTCACCGTTTTTATCTTCCTCAAATTCTACATACCATCGATTTTCTTTCTGATTAAACTTGAAAATTAGATTGTGCTTTTTTTTCATATCAAGGGCGAACAGCAACGGCATTGGAATTGTTGTTTCAAAGCTGCTACCGCGTTTGTAGATTTTCCTGCTAAATTCCATTATTCTTTAGCTCCAATAAGGCTGATTAGAGAATAAAATCCCTGAAGGGGGTTCAGGGACAGAGGTGTGTTTTGAATACCAGAACGTAATGTCTTCTTTCCCTCTTTGAGGCAGTTCATATTATACTTATATTTTAACTTATTTATATACTTTTCTATACTCTTATTTTAATACTTTATTTATAACTTATTTATATATTAACTTTAATACTTTTAAAAATACTTATATTAAATAGAAGCTATGACAGAAAGTCTTATATATATGTATATTCATATGTATACTATGGCCAAGACAATTATGGTTTCAAATGAAGCATATGAGAAATTGAAGAGCATAAAGGAGAAGGAAGATAGGAGTTTTAGTGAAGTTATTATTGAGCTAGTTAATGATAAAAAAACAAAAAGAATGGGAGATTTAAAAGAAGTTTATGGTTTGTTAGAGGGAGATATAGAGTATGATAAAGAATGGAAGGAAACTTTAAGGAAGGGGTGGGGTAATTGGAGCAAAAAATATGCTTAGATACAGATATCTGTATAGAGATTGTAAAGAAAAACCCCTCTTATGAGTTTATATTCGATAAGTTTTCCTCTTCAGAGATTTTTATTTCATCAGTAACCCTATTCGAACTCTTTTTAAGGGAATTTCGCCTTGATGATATGGAAAAATTTGTAGGGTATTTTGCTGTTTTATCTTTTGATGAAAATTGTGCAACTAGAGGAAGCGAAATAGCCAGAGATTTAAGGAAAAAGGGCGAGATTATTGATTTCAGAGATATTTTTGTAGCTGCTACTTGCTTGGTAAATAATTGCAGTTTACTAACGTTGAATAAAAAACATTTTGAAAGGATAAAAGAACTGAGGTTATTAGATATTTAAAATGAAATATAAATTTTTGGATCATACCGCGGATGTTATGTTTGAAGCCTATGGAAAGAATTTGAATGAAGTATTTAGAAACTCTGCACTTGCTGTCTTTGATGTTCAATGCAATTTGAAAAATGTTAGAAGTAAAATTAAAAAAAAAATAAAATTAAAAAATAGTGTTGTAGGGGATCTGCTTTTCGACTTCCTAGAGGAGTTAATTTATCTGAAAGATGCAAAATACTTATTGTTCGGAAAATTTGATGTAAAAATAAAAGAAACTAAAGGAGAATATATTCTGGATGTTATTGCCTATGGAGAGAAAATAAACCCTAAAAAGCATGAGTTAAAAACTGACGTAAAAGCGATAACGTTACATGAATTTTTTCTAAAAAAAGTAAAGGATGGATGGAAGTGCAAAGTGCTTTTGGATATTTAATTCAGCCTTTTACATTTCCAATTGGTCTGAGCTTTACAACTGGAGTTGAAATTCCCGCTTTATTAACAGCATCAATGACGTCATCAATCTCCTTGTAAGCAAAGCCTGCTTCTTCTGCCAATCCAGACATTGAGGCTCCTTTGACATAAATCCCTTTTTTTTCCAAATCTCTTTGCAGGTTTTCACCTCTAATTAATTTTTTTGCCTTTGTCCTTGACATTGTTCTTCCAGAACCGTGTGCAGTGCTTCCAAATGTAGTTTCTTCTGCTTTTTTCGTTCCCATCAGGAGATAAGATCCGGTTTCCATGCTTCCACCTATAATTATTGGTGAGCCTAAATCTTTGTAAGGTTTGGTTAGTCTTTCATATCCAGGGCCTACAGAAGTAGTCGCACCTTTTAGGTGAACTAAAACTTTTTTCTTTTTTCCTTCAACTATGATTGTATGTTCTCTTGCTATGTTATGGGTGCAGTCGTAGATTAAACTCATTCCCATTTTCTCTGGATCTTGCGCAAAAACTTTTTCAAAGCCTTCTCTTATCCTATGCAATATAACTTGTCTGTTAGCATATGCCATGTTTCCAGCGCATTTCATCGCAGAATAATAATCCTGCCCCTCCTTAGATTTTATTGGTGCACATGACAACTCTCTGTCAGGAATTTTTATATTGTGACTTTTCATTGTTCTGTCAAAAATCTTCATGTAATCAGTTGCTAACTGATGACCAAAGCCGCGAGATCCGCAATGGACCATTACCAAAATCTTGTCAGATTCTATTTTCAATTTCTTTGCTATTTTCTCATCAAAAATATTTTCTGCAAGTGAGAATTGTATTTCTAAATAATGGTTTCCACTTCCCAAAGTTCCCAATTGATTAATCCCTCTAGATTTCGCTTTTTCTGACACCTTCATATGGTCTGCGCCTTTTAACATTCCATAATCTTCTGTCCTTTCTAGATCCTCATTCCATCCATAATCATTTTCAACACACCATTTAGCTCCTTGCTCCATCACGTCATTGAATTGAGAATTATTTAATTTCACAAAACCTTTGCAGCCAACTCCTGCCGGAACTAACTTGAATAAGGTATCTACTAATTCTTTAATTTTAGGTTTCACTTCTTTTAATGTTAGATCAGTTCTAAGAAGACGCATGCCACAATTAATATCGAAACCAACAGCACCAGGCGAGATAACTCCCTCTTCCATATCCATTGCTGCAACTCCACCTATTGGCATTCCATATCCCCAATGGGCATCTGCATGACATATTGAATATTTTACAATTCCAGGAAACATTGCCACATTTGTCACTTGGTTGAATACACCAGGATCCATAGATTTCAATAAAGATTCTGTTGCGATAATTCTTGCCGGGACATTCATGCCTTCTTTGTAAGAAGTAGGAATCTCCCAAGTCACTTCATTTATTTTTTTTATTTCTTTTGGTACTTCACTCATCTTGTCTCTTCATATACAGGATATGTCGTCTTTAAATTTTTAACGCTTTTCTATCTCTACTTTCTTATCAATTCTGAATACAGTGTAATCAATCTAGAATAGATTTCTTTCTTTCTTTCCGGTTTCAAATTATTATACTGGTCGTTGATTTGGTTGTAAATATGCATTGCATTATTCTTATCACCTTTTTTGATCAATGAAAATGCCTCGTCAAGCTTTCTTTCTAGGAATAGCAAATCAGGAACAGCATTTTGTTTGTTATCTATCTCGCTATTTGAAGTTTCCTTTTCTTTTTTTCTTTGTAAGTGGCCGTAGATTCCTTCCAAAGAACCGTGGAATTTTTTAGCTTCTTCTATCTCATCTTTTTTTACAGATTCTTTAGTCTTCTTCATAAAATTATGGATGCTTGTATGCAGTATCTTTTCTTTCAACTCAGACAATTGATTATAGACATTGTCCCTTATTCCAGGATTTAGATGCAAGTCTTTAAATATTTCAATTGCTGCTTTATAGTTGTGATGAGCTCTTTCATGACTTTTTCTTTGGAGGTGTGATTCTGCTGCTTTTATGTGTGCAAACAATTTCTTCGTCAATGATTGGTTGAATTTTTTATTAAGGACTTCTGTTTTTATCGAAGTAAATTTTGGTCTACGTGCAAGTATAAAGTCTGTAAAAGATTCTCTCTTTTTGTACTCAGGCAAATTTTCTTCTTTTTTTACTGTCTCTTGTAGTTGTTTTGATTTGAAATGCTCTTCTGTGAGAGGGAAGAATTTTTGCTTTTCTTCTTTCTTATTTTCTTTTTTAAATAGTGATTTAATTGTTTGAAGCACCGGATTTTTTACTTTAGGGGCCTGTAATACTGGCTTATGTTCTTGATATTGTTTTATGCTTTGATATAATTCCTCTTTTTTATCATATATTTTTTCTCTCTCATGCGTAGGCAAATTCAGGAAATTCATATCTATATCTTTGTACAGAGTTTCAGCTTTTTTAACCTGGCCAGTATATACTGCACTAAATGCTTTTTCCAGAGAAGAAACTATGACCATAGAAGTAATTTCATTTTTTACTTTCATTAAGGCGGGTAAAGCAATTTTCTGAGATGCTTTGTTCAAAGACCGGTATAGATATACTGCTCTTTTGTAATATTCCTTTGCATCCTCTTTCCTATTTCTCCTAATCTCTACTTCTGCTTTGTTTACCAGATAATTGATTTGGTCTATTTTTGCATTTTCTACTTTTGGAGTTAGTGAGCTTCTTATAGTGTAATTTAATTTTTTTATGAATGGAGATAGTGAATCCATTTTTGAAGCAGAAGAGAATATATGATCCCTTGCAGATTCAATACTGTTTTTAAATTTGGCTAATATCAAAGAAGGATGCTTGGGCTTGTGCTTTTTTATCAGGCTATACAATCTGTTTATTTTTTTTTGTATGTCTTTTAACTTTCCAGAATCTCCTTTCCTCAATGCTTCTTCTTCCATCTGCATAAGAATTTTTATTTCTTGCTCAGGAGTTAGTTTTTTTCTTTCCAACCTTGATGCAAGAGATTTTAGAACAGTATCCTCTAGTTTATGTTCTATTTCTACAAGGCGCCTTTTCCTTTCTAGCCTTGATTTTTCAATTTCTTCTCTAGTCTTGAATAGTCCAAGTTTGTCATGCAAAAATGTTCTTAATTTTCTTTTTCTCTCATTCTTTGCAGTCTCTCTTTCCTTTTTTATTTTCTGATCAGCAATTAGTTTTTTCCTGATCTTTTCTTTCTGCGATTCTATATCCGCTTCGGTTTTATACGATCCAAAATGATCATGCAATTGCTTGTGCAAGAAATTCTTAAGATTTGTTTTTTGTTTATTTATTCTCTTTTTAAGCTCGGATATTTTTTGCTCTCTTATCTTTCTTTTTTCTTCAGTTTCTTTCTCTCTAATATGTTTTTCTTTTTCCTTGGTCCATCTTTTCTTTCTTTCAGCTTCAAGTTTAATATTTTTCTTCTTCTCTTCTTCCCTCTGTTTTCTTAACTTCTCCTCATGTTTTTTCTTCAGCTTTTGCAGTCTTTTTTCTTCTTCTATTTTTTGTTTTCTTAACTTCTCTTTGTATTTTTCTTCTCTATCATGCTCTTTCTCTTCAAGTGTTTTGAACAATCCAAGTTTGTCGTGCAGCAATTTCTTAAGTTCTTTTTTCTTGGTATCGATATCTTGTCTTATCTTTTCTTTCGCTAATTCTTTCTCTCTTGTCTTTTTTGCTTTTTCAAGGGATTTAATGTGCTGCTTTCTTTTTTTCTCTTCCAGTTCCTTCAGTTTTTCATTCTGTTTTTGCCTTCTCTTTTGTTGTGATTCCAGCTCTTTTCTTTTGTACTCTTCCTCTTTCGCCTTTTGCTTTTCTCTTAACTTTCTCAGCCTTCTTTCTTTTTCCTTTTCAACTTCTTCTCTTGTTCTGTAAAGTTTTAATGAGTGCAGGAAGTTCAATACCGATTGCTTTCTCGCTTCTTTTTTTCTTTCTTTATGCTGCCTCTCAAGTTTTTCTTCTCTCTTCAGAATTAATTCTTCTTCGTGTTTTTCCTCTGAGGTTTTATAGATTCTCAGGAAGTGCAAGAAATTCAGAACAGATTGCCTCTTTCTTTTCCTTTCAATTCTCTTAGTCTTTTCTTTTTCAAGCTGTTTTTCTCTCTTTTTTTCAAGCTGTTTTTCTATGTCTTTTACAGTTTTAAACAATCCAAATCTATCATGGAAGAAGTCTCTAATCGTTTTTACTCTTTCCAATCTTCTTCTTATTTTTTCTTCTCGTGTTCTATCTGCTTCTCTTATCTTTCGCTGGGCTTCAAGCCACTTCAGATGATCTCTCTGCTGTTTTATCTTTATCTTTAGGAGTTCTTTTTTCCTCTTTTCTTCTATTAGCTTTCTTTTTTCTAATTCTTTTTCTTGCTCTTTTTCCTTGATCTTCTTCAGCTTCTGCAGATATTCCCTTTTTCTTTCAAACTCTTTTTCTGCAAGTGTCTTAATTATACCTAATCTGTGTAGAATTCCAGCGGTTTTCTTTTTAACATCGATACTTTCCTTTACTCTAGATGCTGAAATCTCTTTTCCTGATGAGAATGAGTCCAGAACGTACTTCACAACCTTTATTGAGAAGGTTTTCTTTAATCTCTCATGCTCTTTATCTGCAAGTATTAATCTCTCTTCATCGGCTGCACTAGTTATCAGCTGCTGCACCTGCTTCATTATATTCTTCAGTTCAGGTTTTGCAATCTCTTTTCCGCTAAATCTCGTATCGGATATTTCTCTTGAGAATTTGCATAACTTTTCTTTTAATGCATTGCTTAGTCCTTTCTCAAATTGCTCTTTCTTTATTTCAGAATACGAGAACTGATATTCTTCTGGTGTTACTGCATTTAAGAAATTTTTTATTACATTAAACGCTTCATTTTCTGATTCCTTTATTGGCTGCTGGTTAAACTTACTGTTTATCGAAGATAATTCTCTCTTCTGCTCTATAAGTTTGTTGTATGCAGTCGGCTTTTGCTTCTCTTTTCTAAAGTGTTTTTTTATCCTTTCTTTGTTATTGTTTATATAGAATGCTCCAAGTATAGCCAGTGTTATTACTATTAGTATTAGCGGAATGAATATAAAAATTGAAAGCCCAGTTTCCTCCTCTGGTGTTGGCTCTTCCTCTGGCTGGATATTGATTCCGATTCTTGGTTTTAGAGTCGGAATATTTTCCCCAGTTAGGGTCTCTAAGTCAAGTTCTAAGTTAGTATCTTTTCCGACGGAAATCTTTACATTGTTGTCTACTTTGCTGACTTCAATCTTTGGAGATGAAGCTTTCCCAGCTTCTGATTCTAAATCATCAAGTATTTTTTCAAATATCTGGTATGCTGGTAAGTCCTCAAATTCTTCTTTCAGCCTTACTGGTGCTCTTTGTTGTGTTATTATATCTCTATATTTCTGCAGATTTGATATTGTTGTTTCTAAACTGTAGATATCTGTCAGGGCAAATATTATCTCTCTTGTTCCTGTCCAATCCTTAAATGAAGTGAGAGTTGCAATTCCGGTAGTTTGATCTATACTGACGGATACTTCTGGTGGAGCTAAGTAGACATATCTTGAATTCTGATCTCGCTTTATTGGGAAGTATTGATCAAGATTAAGTTTCTCTGTTCTGCCTTCTCCCCAGGAGTGGAAAGAAATCTTTAATGTCGGAGCATACGCATCCGTTACTTTCTCAAACTTTGACACGATATTATTCTGAGCATGCATTCCAGGGATGACTGGAAGTATAAGAAGCAAAACAAATACCATCGCCAAAATAGTTTTTTTCTTATCCATTTTTCTTAATCCTGTCAAGCAGTCTGTTTATCAGCATATCAAAGTCGTCTCCCATTTTCCCGAAAGCCTGAAGCCTTTCTTTTGTCTTCTTTGAAACCCTGATTGCGCCTATGTCTTGTTGCAGATCTACCCAATTAATTTCAATCTCCTTGTAATTCTTTGGAAGCGAACTTATCTCTTCAAATCTGAATTTTGCAAATGGTTCCTGTTCATTTTCTCGGAAAACAAGAATTAGTGTTTTGGGATGTTGCTTGAGCTGCTGGTATTGTGTATTGTAAAAGATTATTTGAGAGCCGTAAAGCTTTTTGGCTTCAAATTTCTTACTGTCATTTGTTGTAAAATTAGGGGATTTGTTCTGTTTGAATACGATCTCTTCTCTCTTGTATCCTTGACGCAGAATCCAATTCAATGCTTTTTCCTGAGCTTTATTCATATGTTGATACCTAGGTACTACATAGGTATAGTTAGGTATACTATCATTATACCTCAGTACTACGTAACCAATAGCTATGTACAGTTAGGTATGATGTCAGTATACCTAGGTATATAATCTTTATCTTATCTCTTTAAAGTGGTTATATAAGTTTATATATTTTGAAGGGGTTTTTTTGCTAATGAGCACGAGAGTTGATGCTGGTGAGCTTAATAAGGTCAAAAAAGATCTAGATTTGGTTAGAAGCGAGATATCTAGAGTGGTTGTTGGTCAAGATAATGTTGTTAATGGTTTACTTAGGGGGATACTTGCAAAGGGACATATCCTTCTTGAGGGAGTTCCAGGAATTGCCAAAACATTGATAATGAGAACGCTTGCGCATGTAACAACTAGCGGCTATAAAAGGGTTCAGTTCACTGCCGATTTATTACCTACAGACATTACTGGGATTACTGCATATGACAAGTCAAAAGGGTTTTACGTTGTGAAAGGGCCGGTTTTTACTAATTTTCTCCTTGCTGATGAAATAAACAGATCTCCTGCTAAAGTGCAAAGCGCTTTGCTTGAAGCTATGCAGGAAAAACAAGTTACTATTGGGAATAAAACTTTTGTCATCGACGAACCGTTTTTTGTACTTGCTACGCAAAATCCAATTGAGAGTGTCGCAATCTTTCCTCTTCCTGAGGCGCAGATGGATCGTTTTTTATTTAAGCTTTTTATAGATTATCCGAAGATTGAGGAAGAACAGGGTATTCTACAGAAAAATATTACTATAAGTTCTTTTGATGATTTTAAAATCAAATCTGTCGTGTCTACAAAAGAAATAATCAAGATGCAAGAAACTGTTAAAAGGATATACGTCAGTCCTGAAGTGGAAAAGTACATTGTAAGAATTGTTGATGCTACAAGGTTTTCTGAAAAATACAAACTGAAAAATTCAAAGTATATTGCATACGGCGGAAGCCCAAGAGCAAGCATTGGTTTGTATATCGCTGCAAAATCTGATGCTCTTCTAGAAGGCAAGAGTTATGCTACACCTAAAAATGTAAAAAATGTTGCACACGATGTTTTAAGACATAGGATAATATTAAACTATGAAGGTCAGGCTGAAAACGTTAAAACTGATGATATTGTTTCAGAAATTTTATTGAGAGTTCCTACTCCTTAAGTTAAAATGAAAGAATTAAAACTTGATATTAAAAATCTGGCTAATAGACTAGATATTTCAACAAAGAAGATGTTTAGATCTAACCTTGCTGGAAATTACCAGACTGCTTTTCGCGGATCAGGATTGGAATTTTACGGGTTTAGAAAATATACGCCTGACGATGATGCAAGCAAAATTGACTGGAAGGCAAGCACGAGGGCAAACGATCTTCTTATCAGGGAGTATATAGAGGAAAGGAATCTGAGCGTGTTTTTTTTATTGGACGCAAGTAGCACAATGCTCTTTGGCACTAGGAATAAAATAAAAGCACAGTACGCTGCCGAGTTAGTTGCAAGCATGAGTTTTGCAATTATTCATTCATCTGATTCAGTTGGATTGGGAATGTTTAATAAAACCCTTGTAAAAAATTTTCTTCCTGCCAGCGGTGAAAGGCAATATTATAATATTCTAACTAATCTTGTAAATCTAAATCTATACGAAAATGGATTCGACCTTGCTAAACCTATTAAATACTACACAGAGGTTTTACCCAGGGGAAGTTTATTTTTTATCGTATCTGATTTTATTGGATTGAAGGGGGATGATTGGATAAAAGCCCTAAAGGTCGCATGCAGGAAGCTTGATGTTGTAGGGATTATGATCAGGGATGTAAGAGATAGACTATTGCCTGACGAGTACGGTGAGATAGTCTTGGAGAGCCCTGAAGATGACCGGAAAAAAATTGTGAATCCAGCTGCAATAAAACATGCATATGAAAGTTATGTGAAAAGAGAAGAAGAAAGAATTGTTGAAATTTTTTCGGAATGCGGAGGGGCAGAGTTTTTATTGCTCA
>ERZ1292623.4734-Hain-H51-01um-R1-4734-length-11088-cov-6_pt1 | contig 11088 bp, 19 predicted proteins | sample MGYA00564398_ERZ1292623 | MGnify/ENA primary metagenome ERZ1292623 (study PRJEB36523, sample SAMEA6512633) | groundwater metagenome | collected 2019-01-07 | study: AquaDiva: Metagenomics assemblies of 32 groundwater samples
CCATCTTGACGTTCAGTTTTTGCTGTTTGTACTGCCCGAAGATGCGGTCAATGATTGGCTTGACTTCGTTTTCGACGATGGGGGCTTGTCCGCGAGCCTTGAGGATGGCTTTTTCGGCATCCGTCCATTGCCCCCACCCCTCGTAATAGCCAAAGTCCGTTCCGGCCTCGGTAATGAAGTTTTTAGCAATCGTATGCGACACCGCCTCGAACCAGAAGCGGTCGAGCATGGTGAGGAGATCATGGTCCGACTTGAGTTCGTCGGCTGTTTTCTCTGACTTGGTGGCTGATTCGTAGGCCAAACGTCCCGCCTCGTATGATGAGCAGGGCGCGGCCTAACAGTGGCGGGCCTGACTGTACTACAAAAACCTAATAACCGAAATTCACCGCCGTGTCAACTGTTTTTCTCGCATAATGACTTCCAACGCCTCCGTGGCGCCTTTCAAATGGCGATAGAGTTGCCAGATCGCGGCGTCCTGGAGACGTTCTTTAGTGGATTCCATGCGTGGGACTGCCACCATGACTTTAACCTCCATCACCCCACCTTAAAGAAATCAGGATCTTCGAGAAGAACATCTCGAAGCGCCGATTCAATGCTATCGTCGTGATTGACGGCATGATGAATACGACTCGCCAGTGCTCTCACCTTGACGTTATCACCATATTTCCCAGTCATCGACATCGTTATAACATGCCCAATCGTGAGTAAATCCATCATCCCACCTTCCATCCAGCGGCCATCTGATTTCGTGAACGGAATCGAAATTGCCCTGCCGGTCCTGGCGTGCCGAGGACTTTCCGTGCATACAGCGCCAAGGCATAGGCATCCAGCTTGTTCGGACTGTCCAATCCGCGCTTGCGGAGTTCCTTTTTCCCCTCAATCTTGATTTTTCCGCTTGGTTCGTCCCATTTAATCGTGGTGAGTTCGCCAATCAACTCGTCATCCTTGGGAATGCGGTTAATCCGGCCCTCAAACTCGTCTTTCAGGCCCCACAGCACTTCGTCTCGCATCCGATGGAATTTGGTCGGTTCATACGCCGGCAGTTCGGCAAAATTCACTCCCAACACCTGATTGCCGTACCCGCTAAACCGCTTGAGATGGTCGTAGACACTCGACCCGACCCCGATAATGTCTACTGCAATGGAACAGCGACGGTCCCACTCAGCCAATCGTCGTTGCACCTCACGCACTGCCCACTGCGCGACCGCCGGACCGTCCGCATCGGTGCATTGCGGAATGACATCGCGGATATGACGTTCAGGATACACGTCAATGAGATGCCCCAAGAGCGGGATAATCACGGTTTTATCGTCCCCACCACGGGCCACATCAATCCCCAGGCACAACGGGTCGTCATTCGTGGGGTCAATGTCTCGTTCGACCGCCGCATTCACCAATTCCCACGACAAGAGGCAGTCGCCCGCCTCAGTCGGCGGCAACCCCTTCACGCGCACCCGATAGTAGTTCGAGTCCTTCCCATACTTCTCGGCTGTGCGTACATGTTGCAAGGCCAAATCAGGCGCAAACGGCGGACGTTCCGCCGCACATTCCTCGGCATCCCAATGCAGGCAGACCCAATGCTTCCGATCCTTGTGCTGGGAATCGTAGGCGTATCCGGACCGCTGCGTGGGATTGAAAATCATCACCATCAGATTGCAATGACCGCCTTGCGCACCTTCGGACGCCGCCAGGGTCGCATCCGGGACGCCAGACGCCTCATCCGCAATGATGAGCGTATAGCATTCGTGAAACCCGCCCAAGACTTCCGCTTGTTCTGCTGGATTCGAGTTCTTTTGAATCGTGCGCTTCTCAATGAACCACTCCGCCGACCCAAACTCCTTCATAAAAATCTTCGTGGCCTGATGCTGCAACGTCTGCTTGAGCAAGTCCGACGCATGAATCCACTTATGCAACTCCGGCCAGAGCACCGAGTCAATTTGCGGGCCAGCGGGGGCCGTCACACGGACTTTCGACTTCGCAAAGTTCGTAATGAAATGTGTGGCGAGGATAGCGGCCAGGGCGTCTTTCCCGCAGTGCTGGCCGCTCATAATCGACAGTCCGAGCTTCGAGAGGTACGGCTTCTCTTCATCGGCCAGCGTCATCCCGCGTGCCGATTTCACTTTCGCCCGGATGAGGAGACCGTATTCTAACAACGCTCGCCGCTGTTGCGACGTAGGCTGAAAGGTCGGGACCACATCCGCTGCCCATTGCTCAGGGTGGAACATCCACTTCTGGATCAACGCGATTTGCTGGTTGTCGGTCGCCATTACTTCGAGTTAGGAATCCATGTCTTGACAATCAGCCAGTCAGCCCCCAAGTCGTCTCGAAAGGGCCACCGATCATCCCCCCACACGCGACCGATATATATGCCGTTCTTCTCAATCTCGTACACTGCACGAGATGCCCATTCGCTTCTCGGTTTAATCACCCATGCACCTGATCGCGGTGATCGAGGTATTGCACCACGTCCGCACTCGTAAATTCAGGACGCACGCGGTAGCACGCCTCAAAGATGTCCTTCACGTACTCATAATCCTCCTGCGTGTTCACGTCCAACCGATAATCCGCTTGATGGAGGTCGTAGAGTCGGTGGTCCAGAAACCACGCATGAGGATGTTCGCGGTAGTAGACATCGCCCTTCCCTAGTTTCGCATCCAGCCACTGCAATCGACTCAGACTGAACACTTCCGCGCCAATGCCGTCCAGCCACACGTCCCCGCACAAGTCCGTCGTGTTCGAGTAGTAGAGATGCGGCTCGTGGAGATACGTGCGAATAGCTTGGTCGATGTAGGCCTGGTCCACGCAGGGGTTGTCGCCTGGGATGCGGACGATCAGGTCGGCCTGCGCCCACTCCGCCGCTTCGAGATGGCGGGTAACGAGATCGTTTTCGTCTGTCGGATAGGCATCAATGCAGCCGATGTCGAGAGCCGCAGCGACCTCACGCAAAGGCTGCTCCTTGGGACCATCCGGCACCGCCAGAACAATATCCTGGATCATCCTTGCTCGCTTCACCCTCTCCAAGAGCCGATACGTGAGCGGCTTGCCAGCCAACGGTAACATCGCCTTCCCTGGAAGTCGCGTACTGCCCATGCGGGCCTGGATTATAGAAATAATCCGCATGCGTCTCTTGCTCTTCCGTAAATTTTCTGTCGCAATATTTCTTTAGTAGATTCTTTATGCTTTCCACGAAAACCAGGCATCCGACCTTTTTGAGAAGCATCGGATATATTATCTGCCTGTGTACCAATGAACAAATGTGCCGGATTGACGCATCCAGGATTATCACAGCGATGACAAACTCGAAGTTCGAAATCAAATGTTCCGTGTAGGAAGGCCCAAACTAGGCGGCTAGCAATATATTTCTTGGCATATCCGCGTGGACCAATAGACATTACTCCGTATCCGTAACGGTTGTGATAACCAGCCCACTTCCAACATACGTCATCGACAATAATATAACGGAAAAGCCTATTCTTTACATCTAAACTAAACAATTCATCCGAAATATGATTGATTCTCATGCGTCCAACTGTATCAACTGCATGGCTACAGCGTGGTCCATGATCTCTTTCGCGGTAACAATCTGTGGCTGTGCACCTGACGGCACGCCCCAGAACGTACAGTCTTTGCAGAGCGGCGCGGCTAGGTCGCGACGACCTAGTTGATGGGCACGGAGCCACCGCTGTCTTGTATCGCCGTTCCAGATCTGATCCAAGCTCTCACTTCGCAAACTGCCAAGATACCCTCCATGGTGGGGATCAAGTCGGTTACATATAAAGACATCCCCTTCCCAGGAGACGGAAGGGTGATGCAGGAAGTCGAGGCATGTCCCCACTTCGGGAACCGTAGGAGTTCGATGTGCGTACCTATCGTTACCTGTCGGTACATGAATGAGCCTCCTAATCACACGGACGCCTAACGCTCGCCACGGGGCCAACTCCTCCTCGCTCATGTCGCCGACGACTTTGACTTGGACTTGGGGGGCGCGGTCGCCTTTGACGGCCATAAAACTTTGCACGCTTTTAAACTGAGCCATCGAATCGGCATCAGCCCTAAACACGGAGATTGTGACAGTAGTACAGTTCTGAATGATTTGAGCGGCTTTCTTGGCGAGGTTGAGTCCATGGGTGACGAGGCTCGTGGTAAATCCTTCAAAGAGGCGTAATGCTTCACCAAGACGTGGGTACGCGGTCGGCTCCCCGTCTCGGTGGAACGCGATGACGACCCCTGGTTCGAGTTGCGAGCGGATGTCCTTGAGGAGGCCATAATCCATGTCTCCGTATTGTAAGTCTGGATTGATCGTCTCATCCTGGTGCCCACACATTCTGCATAAATGAGTTTTATCACAGCGCGAACTCAATTCCAGATTGATCTGCGCGAGGCCGCTTAACGACATACCGCCGCCTGCCGACATCCATTGGCGTCACGCGCAATATTCCTATTCAATCTTTCAAGGTCAAGCATGTACCAAATCCCAATGGATGATCTGCTCTGCGATATTAAGGCCGACCAATTCATTCCACTTATTCATAAGTGCCTTATAAACAGGTCCTGGTTTTCCATCTCCAATTTGCCGACCATCAATACTCACGATACTTATGGCGCAAAACGGCGTGCCGGTGACGAAGACTTCATCGGCAAGGAATAATTCATTCCTCGCCATGATTTTCCCATAACATGCAATTCCCCTCGCCCGCGCTAATTCATAAATCGTCGCGCGACTAATCCCTTTGAGGCAATTTTCGGCAGGTGTTTTAAGAATGCCATCGCTGACAATGAAAATGTTTGCTCCAGGGCATTCCGTTACCGCGCCGTAGTGGTCCAACAAGATCGCCCAGTCCGCCCCCTTCCGCTTCGCCTCTTCCTGCGCCAAGTGAAAGTGCAGCCGCGAGCGATGCTTGGCGGAGGAGGGCACACACGCGTCCGGCACCTGCTGAATGGACGAGATGATGGCCGTGCCGCCGTGTTCAAACTGGCGTCCCAGTCCAGCCGTGGTGTACCGGAGTGGAAAGTCGGTGATGAGGACGGTCGGCCCACTCCCCGCAATCTCGCGGTACATGGGAGCAGGACCAGGAGAGACCATAATGAGTAAACGGTGTTCCTCGCCCTGATCTCCAAATGGATGATGTGGAAACAGTGTATTGTGAGATGATACAGTTTCGCAGAGGGATTCCCATTCGTACTGTCTCGGATGCGGATCATTGATTCCGATTGCCACCATGGAGGCACGAAGCCGTTCGATATGTTTAACGAGTTTGAAATGCTGGCCGTGGAAACTCCGCGTCATCTCGAATACCGCCGCCGCCTGCATCACGCCCAGATCGTAGACCGACACCTTCGCCTCGGACTCCGGCAGGAACTGACCGTTGAGGTAGATGGTGCGATTCGACATCACCGGTATGCACTCACTAGGAGTGGAAGATTCCTTTTATTGGAGAGCTTGCGCAACGCCCGTGCTTCAATTTGTCTGACTCGTTCTTGGGTGAGGTTGAGCATGGCGGCGATACTCCCTAGCGTTTTATCGTTGAAATACCGTTCGCCAATGACGCATTGCTCTCGATAGGCCAACCGGCTAATCGCTTTAGCCAAGAGACTCCCGTATTCATGCCTCAGGCACAGCGTTTCTTGGTTCGGTTCAACCCATGCCTCATGACCATCGCATGATTCAAGGGGAATATCTGGTGCCTGAATGATGCGATGGATGGAGACATACTGACTCATGGAATACTGCGTCCATGACCCGCGTGGCAGAGCACTCTCTTCTGTGTGCCTCTCTTCCGTCACGCCCCCACCCTCCGCAGCTTCGCCTTGATTTGGTTTTTATATTTCACGGTAATTTCACGGTAAAGTCACCTTCCCAGTCACCACTCTTCGTTTGCTTGAGATACCCCGCACCATCGCATTCTGCACAATCTTCACAGTAGCCATCCTCATCATGCCAGCCCCGTGTATCACAGGCCCGACACGGCATGATCGGTGTCTTCACCACCTTCGCCATCGCGCCATCCGTTTGTACATGTCTATTTCCATGGTCGTGACCTCCTAGGGAGTGAAGACCCGTCTGAGTTTTTGTTTGATCGGCACTTCCGAGTCATATACTTTCTTGACGCCATCTCCGCGAGTCGTTTCAAAGGTTCTGATTTCCTCCACGAGTTTGGTAAAGGCTTTCGGCTCAAGCGAAGCCGCTTGGTCTGAGCCAAACGAAGAATGCGAAAGCGTCAGGTGCGCCTCGATCATCATCGCCCCCATCGCCGCCGCGCACAGCGCAGGCCACGGCGACACACTATGCAAGGAAAACCCGACCGGCACGCCCGGATACCGCTCCCACAACGTCCCAATACACCGCAGATTGATCTCATCCAGCGCACACGGATACGTCGCCGTACAGTGCAGGAGATACGCCAACGAGTCCCCCAGCGTCTCGACCGCCGCGTCAATCTCCTCCAGCGTGCTCATCCCTGTACTCAGGATCACCGGAATCCCACTCGTCTTCGCCACCCGCAACAGTCCGGTGTCCGTCAGGCACGCACTCGCAATCTTCAAAAACGGCACCCCGTAGTGCTCCAGAAACAACACCGACTCCTCATCCCATGGCGAAGCATACCACGCAATCCCGATCTCCCGCGCATACGCATCAATCGCGTCGTACTCCTCCGGCCCAAACTCCAACCCGTGCTTCAACGCCCCGTTCGTCGTCCCAAATGGACTCTCCCTCGGACTCGCTAACTCCTCCGCACTGTACACCACCTCCACCGTCCGCTTCTGAAACTTCACATAGTCCGCCCCCGCACCCATCGCCGCCGCCATCATCTCCTTCGCGGTCTCTAGGCTCCCTCCGTGATTGATGCCGATCTCCGACACCACGATCACCCGCTCAGGCTCCCGCGCAGGCGTCATGGTCGCTGGACACCAATCGACGCCGCCAGCATCGTCTTGCCTTTCTCTGTCAGCCAGCCCGTCCGAGGACTGACCCCGTATTCGATATACTTTTTGTCGGCTAACCGTTCCATCTTTCGACACACCACCTTCTCGCCCCACTTCTCACAGAGTAGATTGTAGAAAGTCTGGCGCTGACGGGTTCCACACGGCAGACATGCCAATTTTAGACAGTCAACGGTCTTTTCAGGCGTCATCTCAACACGGCCCCCTCCCCCACCCCGGATACACAGGCTCCACCCACGGCACCCGACTCCGCTCCCCTCGCTCCCTCGCCCGCTCCTGCCGCTGCTCAAACCGCTCCCATACCTGCTCATTCCGCTCCCGCTGCCCAGCCATCTCCTCCACTGTCCCCGCCCACGTCAGCCCAGCCGCTACGATCACGCCTATCCCCACGCCCAGTAGTACATTCAACATCGCCTTTTACCCCCTTCAAAAAAAATACCGGAGAGACTTTTAACCCACTCAGATTGTGCGCAGGAGCTACATGAGCCCACACCATCCGAATTCCCCCGTGGCCGCCAATTTTCCAGCTAAAGCATGCTTAGATGGCACGCGCCTTGCATAGCCAGTCTACAGAACCAAGCCAGCGAGGACCATTGCGGTACATCCGACACACAAATAAATACTCAATCATTTCCATTACTTGCACTGCCAGTGTCGGACTATAGCCATTATGTCAACTCAGCTACTCAACCTCCGAATCCTCAACAACCCGCGCCACTATTGGCGTTTCCGCGTTGTGCACACCATCGTCTACGGGTATTTGCTTATTAGGGTGTTTGCCTAGCCTCTTGTCGGCCAGGATCACAAGGTTCACAAATGCGCCGTTCACAGTGCTCTGCCCTGACTCCAGGCGACGCAACTGGCTGACCTGCGTGAGGGCGTAGGCCACATTGCCCAGGCTGGCTTTTTCAACTTTCGCTGGGTCAACCAAGGACTGCAACATTTGCTCTTCTACAGCAGAGAGCAATGCCGGGCGAGACTGTTCGTAGGCGTGGGCGATGTCTGGATCAGCGCAAAGCCGACTAAAGCGTGCGAGGGCTTGATCAACAGACTGTTTGGTAACGCCGAAGTGTGCGGCGATTTCAGGGACAGAAAGCCTATTGACGAGTCTCAGCTTTAAGGCTTTTGCAAGGTTGATGCGATTGATAGGCTTGGAGACAGGCGCAGCGGGTGGCGGTGGCGAGCCGTGCATGGTGTGGTATGTACGGCAAGGGTGGAGGGGTTGTCAAGGTTTTTCTTTGGGAGCCTAGAGCGAAGCCTCACGGCGAGAGCGGAAGGCTCACCCTGACGTTGAAGTCTGATAGCCTGTACCAGTTCAGCAGTCGCCTTGAGAAAGGCTTATGCTTCCAAATCCCAGTGGTATCAGTGCGCCGATTATTTCACGAAGTCAAGCGTTAAATTGCGCGGTCAATGATTTCAAGCGGTTCGGGCTTGACATCGCTGTGTATAACTTGAGCCTTTCCTCGTTGGCTGGGCCAATCAAAGACGAGCACCTTGCCGCCGTCTCTGAAGCGATCGACCACACGTTCGCCCATGACTTGCTGAAACTCTGCAAGGGTGAGATTACTCACCAGGATGGTGGGGACACAGGCGTTGTAGCGGTCGTTAATGACTTCGGTGAGGATGAGCCGTTCCGTGTCGGAGTTGAATTGAATCCCGATTTCATCAATCACTAACAGGTCAACGGTGCTGAGTTTTTTCAATACGCTTTGCTCTGTGTCCTTGCTCTCTTTGGCCCACGTCGCCTTAATCATGCGAAGTAGCTGCATCGCAGTCAGGTAGAGGCCATCCTGAAGATAGTCGCCGTCCGTGGTATGGGTTTCATCAGTGAGAATGGCACAGGCGAGCAAGGTCTTCCCTGTCCCCACGTTCCCTAGCATCAGTAGGCCGTTTTCTACCGTCCTATGTTTGATTGTGTGGGCGTTGACTACGGCATCATCTTCACTCCCTGAATCCGGGTGGGCATGCCACGCAAAGAGTCTTGCTGTCTCCAAGACGGCCTGCTGCGCCGGCGAGGTCGCATGATAATCAGCCAAGCGAAGCCCACGATACCGCATCGGGATACCGAACATTTCCAGGTGTCTCCGCATGAGTGCAGGGGCTTCCTGTCTTTCTTTCTCCAGTTTCACGCGGCGTTCAGTCTCCCGGCGTGCCTGTTCAGTAGCCAGACACAAAGGACACGAAACAAAGCGTTCTTGAGGATGCTTGGCGCACTGGCGTTCACCAAGTTCCTGCACGATAGTCTTTATCGAGGAATTGCTTGGGCTGTCCATGGTCTTCTCCTTTCATGGGTTGCTCGATTTTGTTCAGCCAGTTCACGACAAACGAGCGAGTTTTCTTCCGTCCAGTGCCTTTCGGGGTACTGAGCCAGGCATCCATCCGTGCCAGTTCCTTATCCACGTCAATCCCAGAATAGGCCGGATTCGCTTTCAGCGCGATCAGCCAGTCGGCATCCGACGGCGACACTCTCTTCTCTTTCTTCTTCTTCTCTTTCTTTATCTGTAACTCTAAATCTAACTCTGACTTTAACTCTATAGCGTTACTCGAAAGTTTCGTGTGACGAACACGGAAGCTTTTAACTCTGTTTCGTGTTTGTTCTCGCTTAGTTGCATCGCGTAACATTCGGCGTGAGTTGATCGTTACTAAATTGTTACAGAGCGTTACATCGGCGGTCTTTCCGTGGTTGAGTTCATCGAGTCCAGCGCGAAATTCATCAGGTGTGACACTCAATTCTCTGACCCATTCGGCTTCGGTCAGGGTCTTGGTGCCGGTGGGCCACAGGCGACAGAGGAGATCAATCCAGATGCCACGAGCGGCAGGGGTCAAACGGCGGGTATCGTTGAGCCAATCAGTCGGATTGAATTGCATCCAAAACAAACGTGTGGACACGGACACCCTTTCCAAAGGGCTGTGCATGTTGGATCGGCCAACCGTGGGAAAGGAACAGGCGGGAGCCTATCCTCAAAGCCGCGCGCTTTCCGATGCACAGCACAAGCACTGTAACAGAGCCGGGCCTACCAGTCAATCTAATTTTCAGCTACCTGGAAACTACCTAGTTCGCTGTACATTTTTGTACACTGTAGGTAACGGATTCCCTAGCCCATATGGGCCACGTACAAGGGGTTGGGGGGTGTATCCGATTGGATTCCATGGGCTGGTAGCGAGCCGCTGGCATGGGGCTTGCGTATATTAGGGGTATGAACGGTACGACAACCATGGAGGGCGCGAACATGACGAAGCATATTGTGAATGAAAAGGAAGCGCGGGCCGGTAGTCTCTGTGTGGGCTGTTTTCACCATAAGGAAACAGGGACACTCGTGTGTTGGAAGTGTTTCAAGGCTCCGATCAATGGGCTGAAATACAGCGGCCTTTCATTTGAACAATGGCAAGCGACATTCTAACCGAGCATGACCAGCAACCACCAGGAGGGCGCGGCGATGGACAAGGCGAAAACAGAATCAGGGAAAGGGTTGAACGGCTACGATATGGCCCCGATCCGGCACCTAGTTGCAGGGGCGCTCGCAGAGCTGTACGCGGGCAATCTGGATACGGAGCGGGCCATGTGGCGGCTGGTGGACGCAGCAGGGATGCTCTCTCTTCATTTTCCCGACGCGGTCGGAGTAAGCGAATCCACGGGACGAGGGTATCGCATTTTTGCGATACACGCCGAGACGCCTCGTTACTGTTATACCTGCCAACAATGGCTGACAGATCAAGCCGAGGTGCAACGGCATCCAGCAGGGCACTCGATTCACTAACCTTTTCCCTGCCCCTTCCCGGTACGAGGGGGCAGGCTTGAGGGCTGGCAGACAACCGGGCGCAACGAGAGGGGGGACATCATGGACAAGCACAGTACAACCGAGGAAGTGGTAGCAAGCGTGAAGGATAGGGTAGATATTGCGCCCTTTGCCCGTAAGGTAGGGGCATGGGTCTGGATTGAGTTTCCCAGTAAGCCTAACGAGGACACGCGAGCCTTCCTCAAGGCGACCGGGTTCAGGTGGAACCGGGACCGTGGCGCATGGCAACATCCCTGCGGGATTTTCAGGGCACGGAACCGGCGGATTGACCCGCGTGCCTATTACGGGCAGGCATACATTCAGGACCAGTTGACGGGGGCAGTCTAACTAACCGTTCAGGGTTTTGCAG
>ERZ1292623.4735-Hain-H51-01um-R1-4735-length-11088-cov-4_pt1 | contig 11088 bp, 13 predicted proteins | sample MGYA00564398_ERZ1292623 | MGnify/ENA primary metagenome ERZ1292623 (study PRJEB36523, sample SAMEA6512633) | groundwater metagenome | collected 2019-01-07 | study: AquaDiva: Metagenomics assemblies of 32 groundwater samples
CCGCTTTGCTACGTCAAGTACCGCTTCTGTGTCGAGCGGCTTAATAGTGTGGAGATTAAGGACAAGTGCCTCGATCCCATCCTGCTGCAACTGCTTTGCGGCCAGCAAAGTATTGTAAACCAACGATCCGCAGCTAATGAGAGCCACTTTGGGACGATCCGCATCCCAGTAAAGGTTCCCTTTACCGACTGTAAAAGGGGTCTCCTCGGTCGTAATTATGGGGGTTTTTTCGCGAGCCAAACGAATATAGACGGGGCCTTTCATTTTTGCCACGGCCAGTGTTGCCTTCTTCGCCTCAATCGAGTCACAGGGAGAAATAACGGTCATGCGAGGAATAACTCTCGTAATGGCTATATCTTCTACTGCCTGATGTGTTCCTCCGTCAGGGCCTACAGAGATTCCCGCGTGAGAGCCGGCAATTTTTACATTCTGGTCGTTGTAGCAAATGGTCGTTCGAATTTGTTCCCAATTTCGTCCGGGGCTGAACATGGCATAAGAAGTAATAAAAGGAATCTTCCCCATCGCCGCCATTCCTGAAGCGGTTGCCGCTAGGTTCTGCTCTGCGACTCCCATCTGAACAAAACGATTCGGAAATTTATTTCGAAACAAATGCATCTGCGTGGACTCGGTAAGGTCGGCACAAAGACCCACTATATTTTCATCTGCTTCGCCCGCGAGAAGCAAGCCCTCGCCAAATCCTTTTCGGATCGGCACCTGCTCGACATCTTGGTCGAAAAGTTTTGGATTAAGGTGTTTGGGAACCATAGAGATTACGATGAAATGTGGATTTTTACCCCAAGAGCATGAGAAATTTTATTGAGGAATGACAAGGTAGGATTGTAAGAACCGGATTCAAACCGAGCAATAGCAGACTGCGCAACCCCAATCTTTCGAGCAAGCTCTTTTTGCGTGAGACCTCTCTTTACTCTTTGCTCAAGAATCTCACTGATAAGACTGAACTCAATGTCGAGTTCTTTCATAGCCTTTCTTACCCCCGGCTTTTTGAGAGATTCTTTTTTGAATTGCACAAATGTTTTCATAAAGATATATATAACATATATGCTATATTAACGCAACTCTTTTTTAAGACGCAAAACATAATCAATATCTTTTCTTGATAATTTCTCCGTTTTCTTCATTATAGCATGAAGAATGTATGCTTCATTATTTTTAAAAATAAAAAATATTCGGATGGATTTTCTTCCTATAACCCGAAGCTCGAATGCTCCCCCTCCAAGAGGCTTCGTATGCGGATAGGAAATGGTGTTACCATATTTTTCAAGAAGTCCGAGAGAGTTATTGATTTTTCCGACAGATATATCATCAAGCTCCATCAAAAAATCATACGTCTTGGAAAAGAGGAAATTAATTTTCATTTTTTTGAAAGCAATCTCCGACATCTACATGGTCTCTTGCTCGAAGAGTTTAGAGTTACGTTTTGAATTTTTGAAAATAATTTTTTAAACTACTAACTACAAGCTACCGACTACAAACTTCTTTATTCATGTTCGCTCTTAATTTTCCCTCCCAAAGTCCGAAGTTCCGCAAGAGCTCTCGCTCCTTCTTCTTTATTGGGCGGTTTCCCATGCCATTCAAATTTCCGCTCAAACTCCGGAACCCCTTTTGAAGGAATGGTATGAGCGATGATAACGGAAGGTTTTTCAAAGACCGCCCTTGCCTCAAGAAAAGCGGAAATAATTTCCGCATAATTATGTCCGTCAATTTCAAGCACGTGCCAGCCGAAGGACTCCCACTTTGCGCGCAGTGGCTCCAAAGGCATGATGTCCTCCGTGAAGCCGTCAATTTGAATATTGTTTCGATCAATAACGCCCGTGATGTTGTGGAGTTTCTCCTTCCCGGCTAACATCGCCGCCTCCCAGACATTTCCCGCGTCAAGTTCCCCATCTCCCATAAAACAGTAGAAAAATTTATCGGAGGATTTCCCCGCGTCAATTCTCTCCGCAAGCGCCATGCCCACCGTTTGAGAAAGACCAGACCCTAAAGGCCCTGATGAAGTTTCAAGCATCGGCAACCACTCACGATGAGGATGCCCTTGGAGGCGTGTATTAAATTTCCGAAGGGTTAAAAGTTCGCTCACGGGGAAATATCCCGAGTGTGCCATAACAGAATAGAGTACGGGACAAATGTGGCCGTTTGAAAGAATAACTCGGTCTCGTTCGGCCCATGAAGGATTTTTCGGGTCATGCCGAAGAATTTCAAAATAAAGCGTCGTAAAAATATCGGCCATACCAAGAGGGCCTGCCGTGTGTCCCGAGCCCGCGGCAAGGAGCATATCAATAATCGAAATACGAATATCAACTGATTTCAGCGCTAACTCTCGAATTCTCTCATCGCTGGTAACAATCATATATAAAGGTGTAAACAAAAATTAAAAAACTCGTTACCCGCGTAGAATGTGGAGCGCCTCATCGAAACTTGATGACTCAAAGAGGAAGGAGCCCGATACCAACCTATTCGCTCCCGCTTCTCGTAAACTCTCCGCCGTATCGCTACTTACTCCGCCATCAATGGATATTATAAGCTTTGGGTACTTCTCTCTCAAAGCCCTGATTTCCCCAAGTACTTCCTCCCGAAACGGGTTTCCTTGAAATCCAATTTTTGAAATGCCCATCAGTTGAACAAAGTCCGTACTTGTCTCGCCGAAGTCTTCGACGGCGGGGTGGTGAATAAAAGGAAAAAGTTTCTCGATAGATTCCCCCGGAGGAAGCGCAATGCCGACTTCAACCGACATCGCCCCTTCTTTTGAATTTCCGTATTTCTCTTTTGTCGCCTTGAGGAGTGCGAGCATATCGCCTTCGCTCTCAAGATGGAGTACAAATCGTTTTGCTCCCGCTAAAATCCAGTCATTCAAATCTTTCTCCGGATTTGCGACCATGAGATCAACTTCGTAGTCGAGCTTTTCCCACGCCGGAAGTCCTCGTTCCTCCTTAATAATCGAAGTTAAAATATCTCGCTCTCCGGAGTACGGCCACGTTTTATTGGGAATAAGTTTTCCATCCGCCACATCCACTTGAATGGCAGAAACAAAAAGAGCGGCTTTGGTCGCCTTTTCTTCAAGTTCAGCAAAATTTCTTGGAAGAATTGCGGGAATAATTTCTACTTTCAGCATGTTTTATTTATCGAGTTTCTCGATTCTTCTTTTGTGCCTCTCGTCTCCGGGGAATTCTGATTCAAGCCAGAGCTTCACTCCGCGCTGTGCTTCATCATGAGAAAGAAATCGCGCGCCCAAAGAAAGAACGTTCGCGTTATTATGTTCTTTGGAGAGTTTCAAAATATCCGGCGCTCCTCCGTAATAAACGGTTGCACGAATCCCCTTAAATCTGTTCGCCATCATTGCCTCTCCCTGACCGGAGCCTCCAAGAACGATACCAAGAGAAGTATCCGGATTTTTTAAAATCTCTTCCGTCACGAGCGAAATGTAGTCAGGATAATCATCGCTCGGATCCAAAGTCAGAGGCCCTTTATCACTCGCCGTAAAACCAAGATTTTGAACAAACTCAAGCAGATGATTCTTGAGTTCAAAACCGGCATGGTCGGAAGCAAAATAAATGTTCATGGTTTAAATTTAGTTAGTAGGTGGTAGTTGGTAGAGAGTAAATAAGATGGGAAGGGTAATTAGGGGGAGAATTTTTTTATGGAAACGTTCAACATTTTCATCACTTCCTCAAGTGGTAGACCTAATTCTCTCAAAATTTAAGCTTTTGCCAAATGAGAGCCTTTTGGCAAAACAAAAGCTTTTTGTAGTCACTCATTTCTTCACTTCTTCACTACAAACTACTCTTTACCATCTACTAACTAAGATGCGCTCCGGCCCTCACCACATGTTCAACAAGCGCATGGGTGTATCCCATTTCGTTGTCGTACCAGGAGCAGACTTTCACCAAGTTTCCATCCACCACGCGCGTGAGACCAAGGTCGGCGATAGAGGCATGCGAGTTTCCTAAAATGTCCGATGAGACGAGTTCTTCTTCCGTAATAGAGAAGATTCCTTTCCAACGAGGGTCATTTGAGGCATTTTTGAGAACTTGATTCACTTCTTCAACTGAAGTTGCGCGCTTTGCAATAAAGGTAATGTCGGCAATGGATCCCGACGAAACCGGAACACGGAAAGAGATTCCATCAAACTTTCTTTCAAGACTCGTTATGGCCTTCGTGACCGCAATCGCCGCTCCGGTAGAAGTGGGGACAATGTTTATCGCGGCCGCCCTTCCCTCTTTCCAGTCTTTCTTGTTTGGACCATCGACAATTGCCTGGCTCGCCGTGTATCCATGAACGGTCGAAAGAAGCGCCTTTTCTACCCCAATGGCTTCATCAAGAATTTTTATGACTGGCGAAGCCGAGTTAGTGGTGCAAGAAGCGTTCGAAGAAATTTTACAGGTCGGAAACTTTTCTTCGTTAATTCCCAAAAGAATAGTTGCCGCATCTCCCCCTTCATCTTTCATGGGAGCTGAAATGACGACCCGCTTCGCTCCGGCTTCAAGATGCATTCGCGCCTTGTTTGGGCTCGTAAAAAATCCGGTGGATTCAACCACAACATCAACGTCCAACGCTTTCCACGGAAGTTTCGTCGGCTCTTTTTCGCTTATAAAAGCCACCTCTCTTCCTCCCACGATGAGCGCTGGAACTCCCTCTTTACGCACGCTGACATCGAAGGTATTTCCCTGACCGTACACTGAGTCATGCCGAAGCAGGTAGGCCATGTTTTCAATGTCCCCCAAATCGTTCACCGCGACAATTTCTATTTCCGGTCGCTTTGATGCAACTTTAAAAAATGCGCGCCCAATTCTTCCGAATCCGTTGATTGCTACTCGAAGTGCCATAGGTCTAGCTATTTAGGTTTTTAGCTGATGAGCTTGTTAAATAAAAACAGTATGGATTATATCACCACCAAAAAGTATTGCGAAAAGGAGCAAAGTCCGTATACTCCTCTTCACTGTCTCGTTCGACTCAAAGTTCGAGCGTAAACACAAGACAGCAATTATTAGGACCTCTCGGAGAATAAGCCCTCCCACCCTCCCGCTTTTTGTAAAAAAAGGGGGGCGGGAGAAGACTCCAAGAAGAGATGAACATTTCTATGTTATTTGGACTTATTGGAAACAACAAAGAGGAAAAGAAAGAGGAGGGGATTAAGGGAGCAGAAGAGAAAAAGGCGGTAAAAAAAGCCAAGAAGACTTCGGGCAAGTCTGAAGACGGCGAGTCTTCAGACAAATCTCCTGCTAGCCAAAATGCAGGTCAGAATGTAAGTGAAGAGGAGAAGCACCCAAAGGCCGATACGCCTATGGGGGAACTTTTGGCTGAAACAAAAAATCCTCCGAAACTCGGAGACGTGGTTGAAGGACCGGTTATTATCATCGAAAAAGCGTCAGTCTTTGTGGACCTTGCTCCGTTTGGAACCGGTATCATCTACGGCCGGGAATATTTGAATGCCCGCGACCTCATTCGCAAGATGAATGTCGGCGATATCATCGCGGCAAAAATTGTTGATACGGAAAACAAAGAAGGCTACATCGAGCTCTCCCTCAAAGAAGCTCGTCAGGCCCTCATTTGGAGCGAAGCCGAAGTCATCATCCGCGAGAAGCGCACCCTTGAGCTCGCGGTCAAAGATGCCAACAAAGGCGGTCTCATCCTCGAGTGGCAAGGAATCCAGGGCTTTCTCCCAGCTTCCCAGCTCAAGCCCGATCACTACCCGCGCGTTGAAGACGGCGACAAAGATCGAATTTATGAAGAATTGAAAAAACTGGTCGGCACTCCCCTTTCGGTAACCATCATTGGCGCCACCCCAAAAGAAGGAAAACTTATCTTCTCCGAAAAAAGCTCCGCCCAAAAAGAGAAACATGAAATGCTCTCCAAATATGAAATCGGAGACCTCGTTGAAGGAACCATAACTGGAATTGTTGATTTCGGACTCTTTGTGAAAATCGAAGATGATTTGGAAGGACTCATTCACATCTCCGAAGTAGATTGGAAGCTCGTCGAAGCCCTCCGCTCGCTCTTTAAGGTTTCTGACAAGGTGAGCGCAAAAATTATCGAGATTAAAGATGGAAAAATTTCCCTTTCTCTGAAAGCGCTTCGTAAGAACCCTTGGCTTGACGCAGAAAAAAAGTACAAGAAAGATCAAGAGGTCGAGGCGGTCGTTATTAAGTACAACAAACATGGCGCTTTAGCTTCCATTGAAGAAGGAGTGGCCGGATTGGTGCATCTTTCAGAATTTGAAAGTGAAGCAAAATTGAAAGCTACACTTGAACTTGGGAAAAGCTACAAGTTCAAGATTGCTTCTTTTGACCCGAAAGAACAAAAAATGACCCTCGCGTGGAGCGGAGACAGCAAGAAGAAGTAAGACGTAAGAATCAAGTATTACGGTTTGGCCCTAAATAGAAGACAAAAACTTCCCGAAGTGCCTCGGGAAGTTTTTGTCTTTATTTCTTTCCTTGATTCTCACCTTAATTCTAAATACTTACGTCTTTCTTCCCTCCCTAGAGCCTTCCGTTCCATTTAGTCATCATCTGCATAATTCCCTCTTCGACAAAGACTCCTGATGCCTCCGCAAATTTCTTCAAAACTTTTTTAATCTCCATTTCTTCTTTATCCGAGAACTTTCCAAGCACAAACTTGAGCACCTTTTCTTCACCCGTTGGTTTTTTCAGTTTCCCTGACGGAGTCGAAGGAGAAATGCCGACACGAAAACGTCCGAAGCCCTCCGTTTTTATTTGCTTCGCCACCGAAAGCACTCCACGATGTCCTCCGCTTCCTCGATTGAAAGAAATTTTTGCTCCACCCAAAGGCAAATCAAGGTCGTCATGCACTATGAGGAGCTTCTCCGCTCCTTTTTTTGAAGTGACATACTTCAGTACCGCAGTACCACTCTCGTTCATATAGGTTTGCGGAAGAACAAGAAGCACTTTCATCTTTCCGACCGCTCCGAAAGACTCAAGCACTTTGGTTTTCTTATTTTCTTTCCAATCCGAAAAATCCCACTTCTTTTGTAAGCTCGAAACAAAGTCTCGCCCGACATTATGCCGAGTTCCCTCGTATTTTTTGTCCGGATTTCCGAGTCCCGCAATGATGATTGCCATAACTTTGAAGTATACCGCACAAAATTTCGACGCGAAATCTTGTGGCAATTTTAAGAAGAGACTATAATTCCGCAAAACATGCCCCAAAAAGAAGAGTCCTTTTTCAGAGAAACCATTCGATTCGCGCTTATCACTCTCGCCATTGTCCTTCCTATACGAATTTTCATCGCTGAACCTTTTATTGTTTCCGGCGCCTCGATGGAGCCGACTTTCTATACCGGTGACTATCTCGTCATCGATCAGCTCTCCTACCATTTTGAAGAGCCGAAACGCGGAGAAGTGGTTATTTTCCGTTACCCCTATGACCCGGCAAAATTTTTTATCAAAAGAATCATCGCCCTCCCCGGAGAGAGTATTGATGTCGAGGGAGAGAGGACCATCATCCGTTCGAACTCAAATCCGGAAGGAACACTCTTGAATGAGCCGTACACACTCGGAGCGAAATATGGAAGTTACGTGAAAACCCTCAAAGACAACGAATACTTTGTCATGGGAGACAACCGAAGCGCTTCTTCCGACTCGAGAAGTTGGGGACCTCTTCCGAAAAAATATATTGTTGGAAGAGCCTTCTTCCGCGCCATTCCTCTCTCCAAAGCCGGACTCTTCCCGGGAAGTATAAACACCAATTTCTAGTGACGAAAAAAACAACGAGGTCGAAAAAACATTTCTCTCTGGATATCGCCCGCGATATCGCAGAATACTACGGATTTCTCCCGCTTGCGGAAGCCATGAAAGGAGAAGGAAGAATGGAAGGACGGACAAAAATCCCCGAAACACCATTCACGAGACCCGCTCTTATTGAATGGCTTCTCACTCATGCTCCAAATTCTTTCAACTCTCCATTACTCCTCTACCGAATGGAAGCTCCTTCAAAAGAGAAGAGCGGATTCCCTTGTTTTGCCATGGAAATTTTTGGAGTTCCTCGAAGTGTCGCCGAAGCCGTGCTCTTCCAAATTTCTTCGGCCATTCTCCGTGAGGCCGGGTATGAAGATTTTCTCTTCGAAGTAAATAGTCTTGGAGACCGAGAGTCCATCGCCAAATTCCAGCGTGAATTCAATATCTATTACAAAAATCGCGCGGAAGAAGTGCCCGGACACTGCCGAAATAACCTCAAAAAAGATGTGTTCAAAGTGCTCGCCTGTTCAAATGATCGCTGTATGCTCATCAAAGAGGGCGCTCCAAAGCCTATCTCCTGCCTTTCCGAAGGAAGCCGAACGAATTTCACCGAAGTCCTGAATTTTCTTGAGGGTATGAAACATTCCTACCGTATCAATGATTGCCTAGTCGGAGGAAAAGATTTTTATACCAAAACAGTTTTTGAAATTATTACCGAACGTGAAGTCTCCGTATCTTCAAAGAAAGGAGAGACGAAGCAACTGGAGCGAGGGAGTTTGGCCAAGGGTGGCCGCTATGATGATCTTTCGAAAAAACTCGGGCACAAGAGAGAAATCCCCGCTGTCGGCATAACGCTTCTCTTCGAAGGAAGAGAAGCGACCCCTTACAAGAATTCGAATTTAAAAACTTCTTCAAGAAAACATCCCGTAGCTTCTTTGGTCCAAGTAGGCTTTGAAGCAAAACTCAAAAGTCTCGAAGCGCTCGAAATTCTTCGCCACGCCAAAATTCCTCTTGAGCATTCTCTTCTTCGCGAGCGCCTCTCGGCCCAGATGGGCGGAGCCGAAAAGTTGGGTGCCGCTTTTCTTATTATCATCGGCCAAAAAGAAGCCATGGAACATACCGCCATTATCCGCGACAAAGAGAGCCGTTCTCAAGAAACTATTCCCATCGAGCGACTTCCCCAATACCTCAAAAAGGGGCATCTTTAGGGAACCGCCTCCTCCCTCCCCCACATACACAAATCCGCCTGAGGCGGATTTGTGTGTTGAGTAAAATTTTACTAATAACGTAACGGCGCGCTTGCGGGAGAAAAGTGAGCGTGGTAGTCTTTGACCTCATGAAAACAGGCACCGTGGAAGTCGTACGAAATGCCGCTGAATCGAGCGGAAATCTTTTGCGTCGCTTTACGAAGCGCGTTCAGTCGTCCGGAATTCTCCCTCATGCGCGAGGAAGCCGTTATCACACCCGAATAAAAACCAAATTCAAACGAAAGAAGGAGGCACTCAAACTCCTTAAGCGCCGAGAAAAATATCAGGAACTTTTGAAACTCGGAAAAATTTCTGACGTCAAAATCAAAAAACGCCGATAAATCTTTCAAAGAATTCACTCAATGGCGAGTATTATTCGAATAAGCAGAGCGAAAAAAGAAAATCTCAAGAAAGAAGAGAGGCGTTCCCTCTCTCTTCTTTCTTTTCCGAAGAAGAAATATCCGCTTCCAAAAATGGAAACGCTTCGAGCCCTCCAGAGAGAAATACTTCCCGCCTCGTACTCCCTCTCGATTGTGAACGTCGGAGAAAAAAAAGCGCAGTCACTCAACAAGCACTATCGCGGAAAAATGTACATTCCAAACGTGCTCTCATTCCCCCTCTCTGAAACCGAAGGTGAAATCGTTCTCTGTCCTTCGCAAATTCTGCGCGAGGAAAAGAAATTCGGGCTCAAGGCCAAAAAACTTTTCCTCCTTATGGTTATCCACGGAATGCTTCATTTGAAAGGGCACGCGCATAGCGTTACAATGGAACGCAAAGAGCGGGAATGGCTCGAAAAGTTTTCGTGTTGACAATAAACACCATTCCCGTTCCCAAACCTATTATTTATGAGACGCGGGATTGCAGTAGGAATAGATATCGGAACTCGGCAGGTCAAAGTGCTCGTTGCGGAAAAAACCGATGAGATCAGAGGACTCCCGAAAATTATTGGCACCGGGATTGCCGAATCAAAAGGTCTTCGTCATGGCTATATTATTAACAGCGGAGACGTAACCGAGAGCATCCGAAGCGCCGTACAGCAGGCCGAAAGCAAATCAGGATTTAAAATCAAACGCGCCTTTCTCTCTATCGGAGGGGTTGGCCTTGAGAGTGCCATTGGAAGTGGTGGAGCCGTCGTTTCGCGGGGAGATGGAGAAATTACGGAGATGGACCTTGAGAAGGTCATAGAGGTTGCTCGGCAAAATCTTCCGGAAGGAGCGATCTTAAACCGAAAAATCATCCAGCAAGTTCCACTCAAATTTAAAATTGATGGTCGCGAAGTGATCGGCAACCGCCCGATTGGAATGAAAGGAATCAAGCTCGATGCCCGGGTTCTTTTCATCACCTCCCTCTCGCAACATCTTGACGACATGATAGAAGCGGTTACCGATGCCGGTATAGAAGTCGAAGATGTCGTCCCCTCTCCGGTTGCCGCCAGCCTCGTCTCTTTGACCAAGACACAGAAAATGGTCGGGTCTGTCTTAGCGAATATTGGAGGCGAAACCGTCTCCATTATTGTTTTTGAAAATAATCTTCCAATCTCTCTTGAAGTGTTCCCGATGGGCTCAACCGACATTACGAACGACATCGCGCTTGGACTACGCGTTTCTCTTGATGAAGCAGAGAGTATCAAACTGGGCGCGATTACGAATGCGAATTACCCCAAAAAGAAACTGGAAGAAATTACGGTTTCGCGCCTCTCTGATATTTTTGAACTCATTGATGCCCATTTGAAAAAAATTGGGAAAAGCGGAATGCTCCCCGCGGGTATTGTCATGACCGGAGGAGGCTCGGGACTCGCGACCATTGAGGATCTTGCGAAAGCCGTTCTTCGTTTGCCTTCCAAGACTCTCGTCACCTCTCAAAATGGAGAGAAAGAAGCGATAAAAGACGCGTATTCGTCTGTGGCGTACGGCCTCTGTATTTCAGGTCTTCTCGGGGACGGACTTACTTCCGAAGAATCTCACCCCATAAAAACAGCTTGGAGACACTTCTTGAAGGCCATAAAAGACGCTTTAGCCCCTCTTTTACCGTAATCAAGAAAAAAGGCGCAATTCCAACACAAAAAGCGAGCCCCTCAAAGTGGAAACTTTGAGGGGCTCTGTTATTATGCGCGCAATAACGATATGCAACGA
>ERZ1292623.4736-Hain-H51-01um-R1-4736-length-11083-cov-5_pt1 | contig 11083 bp, 12 predicted proteins | sample MGYA00564398_ERZ1292623 | MGnify/ENA primary metagenome ERZ1292623 (study PRJEB36523, sample SAMEA6512633) | groundwater metagenome | collected 2019-01-07 | study: AquaDiva: Metagenomics assemblies of 32 groundwater samples
CCAAGCTCAATTCTGGCCAACTTTGCCAAATCTTCCACATCCTTAATTTCCATATATTGAGTATAACCCAATCTTACTTACCAATCAAAGCTTTGATTCGCTCTTCTACTGGTGGATGAGTGGCAAAAAAACCACTAATTTTTGAACCTTTTGCCTGCCCGACACGCTGACGCGAGTCATGCGGGCGGGGATCTGCAATGTATAAATGCGCTATAGCTTTCGATTGATGGGACATTGGTTTACTGTATTGTGAAATTTTTTGCAAAGCGTTTGCTAAGCCTTCCGGATAACGAGTCAGTAACGCTCCGGACGCATCCGCCAAAAATTCGCGTTTACGAGAAATTGCGAGCTGAATCAGAATTGCAAAAATTGGCGCTAAAATTGATAGCGCTATTCCCCCCAATACCAGCATGCCACGAGCTTTAGTATCATCGTCTCTATGTCCACCAAAAATCATACTACGTGTAAAAAAGTCTGCTAAGATGGAAATAAAACCGACAAGAACTACAACCACTGTTGAAAGCAACATATCTCTATTTCCCACATGCGAGAGCTCATGTGCAATCACTCCTTCCAATTCTGTTTTATCCAAAATATCGAGCAATCCAGTCGTCACTGCCACAACAGCGTGCTCTTTATCTCGCCCTGTCGCGAAAGCATTCGGCGCATTATCTTTGATAATATAAATTTTCGGCGGCGGCAAACCCGCAGTGATTGAAAGATTTTCTACGGTTGTATATAAAGCAAAATGTTCTGTTCTATTTGCGGGCATAGCACCAGCCAACTTGATGACGATTTTATCTGAAAACCAATAAGAGAAAAAATTCATCAAAATACTGAATAAAACAAAAAAGTAAAGAACATTTGGATTATTATAATAAAAACTAAAAAACCAACCGAAGCCGATAATCACAATAAAAAACACCGTCATAAGTAGCCATGTTTTTGTTACATTTTTAGACTGTTCCGTATAAAGTGTCGTCATTTTTCTATTCTACCACAATAAAATATGTTTATTGAGTTTTTTGATAGCTCATTATTACCGAATTAATGTAATTTCCGCTACAACCGAGAGTCTGGATTTTATTTATATCAAAATTATTTTCCATAAACACGCCGAGGGTTCCGTAGAAATATATTTGACTCGCGTATTTATTTACATCGGTCAAAGTCGGGGCTTTAAATACTGGAGAAGACGGCTTGCTTTCATCCACTGCTTTCACAATGTTAATCGGGCATGAAATATATTGGCCGGATAGACTATTGCCATTAGCATCTACTAACGTACTATCATTTGCGTACGACAACCTAAAGCTACAAGTATTTTGACTTGGATCTTTGACGATTTCCACTATGCTTGGGAATAAAGCGTCAGTCAAAACAGCCTTTGCATCTTCGCAGACAAGAGCGCTATTTCCTAAACAATTCAACACTACGTTGTCCCTATATGTTTTAGAATTTTTCAAATCCGGTGACGCGCTAGTTCCGCAATCTTTGAACACAACGGCCGGTGCTACTGGTTCTGGTATTACTATATTATCTACAACTGGTGTTGTAGCTTCCGGCTTTACTGCAATATTTTTAATAGTTGATGTAAGAGTACTAAGGCTACTTACTAAAGAATTCCAAAAACTCATCATTGGGGCACGATAAAAAAACCAAGCAACAAAGACGATGAGCGCAACAATCACAACAACTAGAGAGAATTTGCTTATTTTAGATGAAGAAGATTCTGTTATTACAGGAGACTGAAAAGAACTGTGAACGGAACTGCTCTCTATTGGGCTACTTTGTGTTGGGTTTATCTTTATTGGATCGCTCTGTATTGGAACAACTGTCCTAAATGCATCATTTATATCAACCTCGCTCCATCCGCCCTCGAATGCTAAAGTTGCGCGAATCATCTCACGTGTTTTACCTTTTGCAAACTCTCCTTTTATATAACTTATAAGTTCTGGTGTAACCATGAAAATTTTAACATATCAAAATTTTACTTCGATTGGATTTTGAGCAATGTCATTATCCGCTAAATCAAAAAAGTCCAGCTTTGAAAAATGAAAAAGTCCAGCAATAATATTGGAAGGGAAAGATTCAGTTTTAATATTCAAATCACGAACATTCGTATTGTAAAATCGGCGCGCTGATTGGATTTTATTTTCGGTATCGGAAAGTTCGCGCTGTAATTCTAAGAAATTCGTATTAGCTTTCAAATCTGGATAAGCTTCAGAAATGGCGAAAATAGATTTAAGCGCGCCAGTTAGCATATTTTCTGCTTGCGCGTGTTCGGCAGTCGGACCGTTCGCCCCCATTGCCATACTCCTGGCTTTGGTGACATTTTCAAAAGCTGAACTTTCGTGTGTGGCATAACCCTTTACGGTGTTTACAAGATTCGGAATCAAATCATATCGACGCTTGAGTTGAACTTCAATATCTGCCCAAGCTTCTTTGGCGCGATTTTGCAAAGCAACAAAACTATTGTAGATAAAAATCATCCACAGAAACAAAACCCCTAAAATTATGTAAATATAAATCATATAAAGATTATACCAACAAACGAGGACTGTGCGCAAGTTTATTTGCACAATAATCTACTTTTTCTGCCATTCTTCTACCCATACCAAGAGTGGCGATGCCAAGAAAATCGAAGAATATGTTCCGAAAAACATTCCAGTAGTTAAGATCAAGGCGAAATATTTTGTCGTTATTGGACCAAAAAAGAATAAAGCAAGGAGTACCAGGATGACAGTGAGCGAAGTGCAGATAGATCGGACGAAAGATTGTCCTAAACTCTTGCCCACAATGTCGCTAAAAGATGCTTTTTCTATATGAGCTTCATTTCTTAAATTCTCTCGAATTCGGTCGAAGATAACTATCGTATCAGAAACAGAAAGACCGAGTATCGTCAAAATTGCCACTACAAAAAGAGTATCCACTTCCGCGCCATAATAATGCGAAAGCGCGACGAATAAACCTATCGGTATCATCACGTCATGTAAAAGTGTCACGATAGCTATCAATCCATATTTCCAAGACTTAACCGGTTGCGAAACTTTACGGAAAGCAAAAGCAATAAAAGCAATAATCGCCAGAGAAATCAAAATGAGTGCCATTATCGCTTTGCGAGTAAGTTCTCTTCCAATCGGGGGTCCAATCGAAGAAAAGCTCGTTTCGGTTAAAATATCACTATCTCCGAGCGTTCTCAAAAGTTGCGCATGTTCAGCGTCATTTAAATCACGAGATTTAACTATATAGCCAAAGTCACCAGTCGGCTGAAGAAGCATACTGCCAAAATTCAAAGCGTCTAAAGATTGATTTAAAGCGACTTGTTTTGGACGTTCTGTTTTATACACAACTTCTGTTAATGCGCCACCTTTAAAATCAATTCCTACTTTTAGGCCGAACACAAACAAAGACACAATGGAGAAGAGAACCAATGCTATGGAGATGCCGATAAATATTTTTTTGTGTTTGACAATAAACATAATTATTTAGAAATTCCTGAACTGAATAAAAATCTAGCGACCTTACCTTCTCCGATTAAAATAAGTGCGGACAAAAATATTCGTGTGATAATAATAGCCGAGAACATTGAAACGATCACTCCCATACCGAGAGTCAACGCAAAACCTTTAATAAGGGACGTTCCAAACCAGAAAAGAATAAGCGCGGTAATTAAGTTTGAAATATTTGAATCACGAATAGAGAGCCATGCGCGAGAAAAGCCGAGCTTCACAGCGTCAGCGATAGTGCGCCCCGAACGTAACTCTTCTTTGACACGCTCAAATATAAGCACATTTGCATCCACCGCTACTCCCATAGAAATTATAAATCCAGCGATACCAGCCGCCGTCAAAGTCACCGGCAAAAGTTTAAACAAAGATAAAATTATTGAAACAAAAATAGACAAAGACAAAACAGCGATAAGTCCCGGCAAGCGATACCAAAGGATGAGAAATAGAGCAATCAATAAGAAACCGATAATCGTCGCTTTCACTCCAGCATTAATAGCCTTTTCTCCTAAAGTTGCGCCAATGGTCTGTGTAGATAATAAACTTATGGGCACAGGCAAAGCTCCAGAATTCAATCGGCCAACCAAGAGCTTCGCTTCGGCTGGAGTAAAACTTCCGGAGATAACTGCTTGACCATTTGGTATTTCTTCACGTACGACGGGCACGGAAACCGGAGAACCATCTAAATAAATAGCTACAGTTTTTCCGATATTTTCTTTCGTGATTTTTGCAAAAAGTTTTGTACCAGTATCGTCAAATTGCAAACTGACTTGCGGTTCACGAGTAGTATCATTAAATGTCAAAGTAGCTTTTTGTAGATATCTGCCGGTTAATTCAGTCGGAGAATATAAAGAACCGATAGAAAGATTTGCCACTCCATTTTCATCCACCGTTACACTTTGTGGAGCGTCTTTTGGAGCTTCAGTTTTAAATTCAAGAACTGGAGTCTGACCGATCATTTCTGTCGCCTTTTTTACATCAGTTACTCCAGGCAGACAAATTATCAATTTTTCTCCTCCACCAGAAATTAAACCGCCATTCTCTACTTGCACGACTGGTTCAGAAACTCCGAAAATATTTATTCTGCGTTCAATCACATCACGAAGCGCATCCATTGATTCCGTTGCTTGCCCAGTAGGTACGGCACTTACATCAGCTTTATATGTTAAAAAGCTTCCATTGGAGAGATCGCAACCTAAACGAAAAGGAAACTTTTTGAAAAAGGCTCTTTGTGTCTCAAAATTCTTATTTAATTTAGGTTCTGTCTTATATACAAAAAGAGCTACACTAGCTCCAAGTAAAAGTATAAAAAACGCTAAAATTAACTTCTTAATCATAATTTTTCTTGCCCCGTAGGAAGTATTCTTTCCTTCGGGGTCCACATAAAGATAGGGGTATTCTATACGTTTTTTACAAAATAAGCAACTCTAAATGATAATGATGTTATAATGCCTTTTATGGATTATTTAATGAGTTTTATAGAGTCTGCGGGTTATTTGGCGTATGGTGTTTTATTCCTAATTATCTTTTTAGAATCTTTTCCGCCAACCCTTTTCCTGCCCGGAGACAGTTTGCTTTTTATTACCGGCTTTTTGGCATCTCAAGGATATTTTGATATAGTATTATTAGTAGGAATTCTTTTTATCGCAAGTGTTTTGGGTTATATCTTTTCCTATAGCATGGGTAAGAAAATTCGTAATTTTATTTTAAATAGCAATGATAAATATTGGTTCAAAAAAAGACATCTAGAATACACGGAAAAATTTTATAAAAAATATGGCAACAAAACTTTGGTCCTCGGCAGATTTATTCCAATAGTTCGCTCTTTTTCTCCTACTTTGGCTGGAGCAGTAGAGATGGATCATAAACAATTTATAAAATATGTTTTAATCGGCGGTTTTTTATGGATCGGAGGAATAATAAGTATTGGATTTTATTTAGGTAGAATAATCCCTAACGCGGAAAAACTCCTCACACCGATTATCTTGAGTATTATTTTTATTTCTCTATTACCGACAATTTTAGGATATTTTGTAAAAAGAACAAAAAATACGAAAGACGATATAACTAGTTAAAAAGCCGACGATAAATCCTCCTAAAATATCAATTGGAAAATGAACTCCACCGACAATACGCACGAGGCCGATGAGTAGTGCAAAAAACATAAAGACGTAGCCAGCTTTTTTGTGGAAAAAATAAATGGCAAAAGCTAAAGCCATAAAAAAAGTCGCATGTCCAGACGGGAAAGAATATCCTGTTTCCGGAAAAAGAGAACTTACATTTTGTAATTTAATAAAAGGCCTATCCGCATGGATTAAATATTTCAGTAATTCCGTGACTGCTCGCGCCCCAATGCTTACAAAAAATACTAAAGTAATTTCTTTCCATTTTTGTTTTAAAACAACTAAGGGATTTTGTGACTTTAAAACTTCATGATGAAAAAGTAAAAACACTATTGCTCCTAAAATCACCAAATACGGCAAATAAACAGCCAAAAAAATAAAAAAATTATCCAACCAAACAGACTGATGTGCAAAATTATAAAAAAAATAAAATATTTGATTATTCATCTTTGGTTTTTAGCAACTATTAATACATTCTTGAGAAGCATAGCGACAGTGACGGGACCGACACCTCCAGGCACTGGCGACACATAACCCGCGATATCTTTGACTGAATCTAAATCCACATCACCGACGATTCCGCCATTTAATTCAGAAGTTCCAGCATCGATCAACACTGCGTCTTCTTTTATCATATCGCCTGTTATATATTTTCCTTGACCAATACCAGAGATTATAACATCTGCATTTTTTATCAGCTTTTCTTTGTTTGGTGTTTCATTAATAATAGTTAGCGGTGACAAATTTCTAAACTGTAGTAATGCTGTGACTGGTTTGCCGACCAACATCCCCTGCCCCAAAACAACTATTTTTTTACCTGTTAAATTTAAGTTAAGTGAATCAAGCACCGCCATACAAGCAAGCGCCGTCGGAAAACTCAATCTATGGGCATCTAAACCATTATAAAAATTTTTACTGGCAATCGTCCCCAAGCAGTCCACATCTAGCCGAGCATCAATACTATCTAGGACAGTTTGAGTGTCTATATGCCTCGGCAATGGAAGCTGAGTAATAATACCGCACATATTTTTTATTCTATTTAAAATTTCTATTTCTTTTATTAACGCTTCCGTCGTTATAGAAACGGGGAAAAACGCTTCATGAAAAACAAAACCGACATTTTCTGCTTGAGCCCTTTTCATTCGAACATATTGTAAACTCGCCGGATCATTGCCTACTAAAATATCGCAAAAAATTGGTTGGAAATTCAAAAACTTTATCTCGTTTTTTATTTGAGATAAAATATCCTCACTTAATTTTTTGCCATCAATAATTTTCATGCTCCAATAAATTCCTGCTTCGTATCATCACGATGCACTGATCGCGTATAACTTTTCATACTCATTAAAATTCCCAAGCCAGCAAATTCGACGACGAGATGCGAACCACCATAACTCATAAAAGGTAATGGTATGCCGGTAACGGGCATTAGCCCTAAATTCATTCCTATATTTACGAGTATATGCCCCATAAACCAAATAGCAATGCCTAAACCAAAAAGTATTTCAAAATTATGCGCGCCGAGCATCGCAGAATACAGAATCCGATAAATAACCATACTATAGAGGAAAAGTATTAAAAGAGAACCGATCAAGCCCCACTCTTCGGCATAGGCGGCAAAGACAAAGTCGGACTGAGGTTGAGGTAAAAATTTGAGCCGTGATTGTGTGCCAAAACCAAGGCCTTTGCCGGTGATTTGTCCAGAGCCAACGGCAATCATTGATTGAAATGCATTGTAACCAGTGTTATGTACGTCGGCTAAAGGATTTATAAAGTTCATCAAGCGCGCTTTTTGATAAGGCGCAAAAACAAAAAACCAAAAGACAACGAGAAGCAGAAGCCCAGAAGCAAATACCACAAACAAATGCGTTTTAGAGATGCCCGATACGAGCACCATGCCGAACCAAATAAAAAATATAATCATCGCCGAGCCGAAGTCCGGCTGTAATAAAACCAAAATGAGAGGCACCGCCATATAAATCCCAGAAATAAAAATATGTTTGAAATCACGGATCTCCACATGCCGGCGGGAAAAATATTTTGCTAGCATTAGAATCAAAATCAGTTTCATCATGTCAACTGGTTGAAACGAAAAGAAACCGAAGTTAAACCAGCTTTTTGCGCCGTGCGAGATATTTCCCACAATAAAAAGTAAAAATAAAATAGCGCAAAATAAAATATATAAAAAAACTAAAACGTCCGCGCGTTTTAAAAACCGAAAATCAATAAAAGAAAATAGAAAGAAAATAGAAAAACCAACCAAAACCCAGATGAGCTGTCTACTGAAAAAATCCCCAACATTTTCAATGGGCGTAAAAGACTTCATTGTGACGAGGCCGGCAGCGATAATAGGAAGTATAAAAAAAACCAAGAGCCAATCTATTTTTTTAACAACTCGATCTACCATCCCAGTAGTAAAATTTTAAAAAATAATATTATATCGTTATTCATAAATAATCAAAAATTTACTACAGGACAAGTATTATTTTAATTTAACTGAAAAAATGTTATATAAAGGAATTATTTCTTTCTCAACAATTTTATTAGAAAATGGTTCAGGCCAAGTGAAACTCAAATCTTGCGCCCTTTCCCCACCGAGAGAATCCAAATAAGTGCTACTGGTCGAAATGGCATTATGATTTACATCATATAGAATCGCGACCACTCTAATATCTGGAATAGTGAAAAGTGAATTATTTTTTATTGTCGCCGAAAGAAATGGGTTTGTTTCTTCACCCGTTAGAGTGATATTAGAAATTAACAATTGCAACTGATTTATTTTTTCTTGCGAGACTTGCACCCATTGTGGCATTTCCGTAAATTCAAAACTCGTGTAGACAGGAATCGAATGCCCGATGTCTATCCCCGGTTCAAATATTGCAAATTTACCGGACGGCGGAATAAAAGTGGAGCCTTCACGTTTACCGATGTAAATATTGTTCGCATCCGCAAAACGAAATTTATAATTTATTCTATTGACCGCCACATTTCTATTTTGGTTTTCTAAATAAGCAACTGCATTATATCGCCCCGGCACTACTCTAAAACTGCGCGTCCAAAGTACCGCCACTTCATCCACTTGCGCGATGCAAGCTCTCGCGCACGAACCTCCGCAATCCACACCCGTTTCTGTGCCATTTTTCAAACCATCCACACAAGTCGGCGCCTTATTTACAATAGGATTAATTATCAAATATGCAAAAATAGAGACAGTTAAAATCAATATCGCCAAATAAAAAATCTGCCTTTTAAAAGCCCATGTCATCCCGTTAGAAGTAGGAAATCTTTAGATTTCCGTAGTTAATTTTACTAATAGCGACTAAATAGTTAATCATTGCAATAATTCTTCCCGTAATATAAATAAACTAAATGACTTCTAACGGGATCATAAGGGTATTGTAACACTAAAAAAGAGGTTGTGTCATGCTGGAAGATTCTCCAACCGACACAACCTCTTTACTCATGATATTTTTCCCTCCTTCTTAAGATAAGCCAATGCCTTGTGGCCGATATCACGCCGACGATGCACTCCATCAAAATAGACACCATCAGCAGCCTGACTTGATCGAATGATTGCCGTCGGCAAATCATCGCCTAAACCGACAATACTCACCACTCGACCATCTGCTGTCTCCAGATTGTACCCGTCTTCACGCATACTTGTTCCTGCGTGAAGCACCTGAACATTTTCCTGCTGTTCCAGGTGTCTCAAACCAATAATCACCTTCCCTGTTTCCGGACGACCGTAACCATAATTTTTGGCCGTCAGGACAGTACAAGCTGCTGCCCCTTTTGGAGCAGGAATATCAATATGTTGCAGGCCCCCCACAGACGCTGCCCACAAAATATCGAGCAGATTACAATCCAAGAGAGGCAGAATCACCTGAGTCTCTGGATCACCGAAACGGCAGTTAAACTCGATGACTTTGGGACCTTCGGGGGTAAGCATCAACCCCGCATACAACACTCCTGAATACGGCCGAACTTCTGCTTCCATGGCCTTGAGTGTAGGTAGAATGATCTTCTCATGGATCTCTAGTTGAAGCTCTGGAGTGATAAATGGAGATGGTGTAATAGCCCCCATTCCTCCAGTCATTGGTCCTTCATCACCATCAAGCAGGTGCTTGTGGTCTTCCGATGATGCCAGATACACCACATGTGTTCCATTTGCTATAGCCATGATGGAAACTTCCACCCCTTTCAGGTACTCCATCACGAAAAAGTGAAAATCCCCAGACCTTCCTTTCTGTTGTTCCTGAATTTTCCCCAGAGCAAAATCTGCTTGGGGTTGATTAAAACACACAAAGGCCCCCTTTCCAGATGCCGGAAAAGGATTTTTTATTACCAGTGGATAGCCCTGTTTTTTAGCAAAAGCAAAAACTTTTTCGGGTGTGTAAAACACCTTATGCCACCCAGTCGGAATCTGGTACCAGTTCATTAACGATGCTGAAAACTCCTTGTTGAGTTCAAGCTGAGCTACTGAATGCGAAGGACCAAACAAAACCAATCCTACTTCACTAAATCTATCCTTGATGCCCTCTCCCAGAGGACCTTCAGGACCAACGATAGTGAAGTCGATCTGTTCCCGCACTGCAAACTCGACTAGGCCATCTATGTCCATGGCCCAGATTCTCACACATTGAGCAATCTGGGCGATCCCTGGATTCCCAGGCGCAGCGTACAAAATGACATCTTTGTTCTGCTCATGAATTTTTCTCACTATCGCATGTTCACGAGCTCCATGACCAACGATTAGTACTTTCATGACTTACCTCCACGTGAGTGTAAAGTATATAAAAATAGGGAAAAAGTTATTTTTTTGACAACAAACAAACCCCAATCTGAGTATAGTCACCTATAATTTAAAAGCAATAAATTAAAAAATTCCTTAACCTACAATATATTGTATATTAAGGAAAAAATTAAGAACACAAAAAACCAATAATTTCTTACTGGTTATTTTAGACTTAAATACATTGTTCTGGCGCCTACCTATCCCGAACCAAAGCACAGCTTGGTACGGGACTTCGCTTTTGCTTTTTAGTTTATTAAATATTTTGTTTTGGCGGCTAGCTACTTTTGCCTCAAGAGACTATCATCGCCACTACTAGGCTTAACTTCTCTGTTCGGAATGGGAAGAGGTGTGACCCTAGCGTTGAACCACCAAAACAAAACATTTAATTTTTGCAATTCATAAACTTTATAGAGGAGCCGAGATGGTAAAACCCCTCTCGGCAGATCAGATAAAAGGAAAATTTGGTCGGGGTGGTAGGGATTTGACCCTACAAATGTATGGAGCTCCATACAACACCCCGAAATATCCTCTATAAAGTTTATGAATTTTTGTTTTTAATTTTCCCAGTAGTGAGCTGTGCTCTACTTCTGGGTGTGGTTTGCAAATTTCTTAACAGGAATCGAAACATTAGTACTTCTCAGCTGAACGCATTACTG
>ERZ1292623.1969-Hain-H51-01um-R1-1969-length-19000-cov-7_pt1 | contig 11082 bp, 22 predicted proteins | sample MGYA00564398_ERZ1292623 | MGnify/ENA primary metagenome ERZ1292623 (study PRJEB36523, sample SAMEA6512633) | groundwater metagenome | collected 2019-01-07 | study: AquaDiva: Metagenomics assemblies of 32 groundwater samples
AGCTCCGTGGCGAAGTAGTGCCGCGTCTGATGGATGCCTCGCCCGTGCTTCCGGAGCCCGGCCTCGGCAACGACCATGGCCCACGCCCTCTGGAGCGTGCGGACGTGGACGTGCCCGCCAGGGCAGACCTGCTCATCCCACGGGGCCTTGTCCTTGCGCGTCCGGTGGATGATGCAGGGCTGCGCCGTGCCGGGGAAGATGTACCCGTCGAAGCTCGCGGCCCACTCGGAGATGATGGGCCAGAGCGCGTCCGACACGTCGAGGATGGAGGGTTGCAGGACACGCTTCTTCCGGCGCGTGATGCGGAGCTTGCCGTCGAGGACGTCCTCGGCCTTGATGTGGGCGACTTCCGAGAGTCTCAGGCCGGTGTTGGAGCAGATCGCAAAGAACACGTAGTCCCGAGCTGAACGCTCTTTTGCAATGGCGAGAACCTTCGCCATCTGGTCGCGGGTGGGAACGAGGGTGGTGTCCAACTGCCAGGTCGCGCCGTTCGTCGTCACTACATAAGCCTGTTCTCCTGGACTGGAGGTTAACCCTTCAAGCCAGAGCATCTTACTCGGCACGAGCAGGACGATCAAGACAAAAGTGCGATATGACATTGATCTATACCGTCTACTTCCGATCAAACGAACAGAGGAACTCCAAGCACTCGCTCCGCGACTTCGTCGCGATCCGCTCCTCGGGCTGCCGCCCGACCGCGCAGCATTCGAGGATGAGTTTCAAAACTTCCTGGTGAAGCCATTCTTGCTCGGAGGCGGAGGCGTACGCGGAGGCGTAGGCGGAGGCGTAGGCGGAGGCGTAGGCGTAGGCGGAGGCGTAGGCGTAGGCGGGGGCGAGGGCGTGGGCGGAGGCGGAGGCGTAGGCGGAGGTATTACCCGCCTTCTTGTGGATCTCATCCAACGCCCCTACGGTGGCATTTGCGTCCTCTCTCGTGACTATTGTCGGCATAGCCTCCAGGGTGCGTGCAAGGGCATCCAGTTCTGGGACGTTCGCCTTGCGAAGCCAAAATGGCGCGAAGACGTGAATGGCCTTGTCGGCGCAGATCGCCTTCCGCTTCTCATCGTCCTCTTTCGTGGTTCTCGTGCCGACAGGGATGAAGAGATACGGTCCGATGACTTCTTCGCGTTCCGCATCGGAACGAAGCGTGTCGTTGATGTTGACGCATATATCTCGAATGACTGTAGAAACGCACTCTGGCTGATCTGTCCAGTTGCGCTTCTCGCCACGAGTGTACCAGTGAATGGCGCTCATCCAACAAGCGCCCCCCTCCGGGCTACCTGCACCAGATATCAACTTCATCTTCTCCTCCTTTTCGTTATCGGCTATTCCTGATAGTCTCTCGCTCTCGTTCGAATCTCTCGATCCATTCGCGGACGATCTCAGTCGAACCATGACAGCTCGCGGGTAGCTCGTTGTAGACGTAGGCCACGATCTCGCGCATGTCCCGCGTATTGCCTTCATCCGCGCGCCCGAAGGCTTCCATGAGGTTGTTCTCAAGGACCGCCCGCAGGAAGTCTCCAGTGGGACAACCGATTTCGGCGTAGAGGTCCATTGCCTTTTTGATGTCGTCCCTCATCTACGGTTCCTCCTTTTTGGTGCGATCACTCCTGCGTCTTTCCTTCAGCCTTGGCTATTGCCAATTCGATAGCTTCTTCTGTTTCTGTCTTGAAGCAACAACACCCTTCTTCTTGTACCATTTCCTCATGATCTCGCTTTGCTGCTTTCAATGCCTTCAGCAACTCGGGCGCGGCGGCGATGAGCTGGAAATCAGAGCGCGCGTACTGAGACGGCCCGTTAACGTGACACACAATCTGCCCGGGCTCATATGCTCCATCTGAATCTCTAGCTGTAGGATGGTATGTTTCCCAGTTGTGTCTTGGTCCGGTCACATGCCAGTTCCTATCGAGCTTCCATGGTGTTGGCGTATGATTCATGGTCCCCCCAAGTAGAGTGAACGCGCTCTCGCAACGGGGACGCTCTTCGGCTCGCGTAGCCTCCTCGACGGTTTTGCGAAAATGGTTGACGTGCCATTCCGCGTCCGTCCGGCTAAAATGATCCTGCTTCATCGCGCGCGTGAACTCAGCCCGTGCTTCGTGAGCTGCTCTCAATTCCGGGGTCCAACCCGTGCTGGTTCCAGTCGGTTCATTTGCTTCATTCATGCGACCCTACTCTTTCAGCGCCGTGATCTTGATCGTCATCCGACCGTTGCCGCCGTTGCGCCACTGGCCTCGTCCCTTGAACTTGCCATAGCCGGAAACGATCTCCACGAAGTGATCCACGTCGAGCGCCTTCGCCTCTCGACCAGTGCCGACCTTGATGTATGGCAGGAATTCCATTGTATATCCGATGACGCGGCCGGGATTGACGATCTCACTGCAAGCTAGCGTCACGCGAGGGCCTTGGGCCGTCATGGCGCGGAGCGGGCGTTCCAGCTTGCCGTCAGGCTCCGTCAACGCCTCGTTACCGTCCCGGATGTAGACGCGACGGGGCGTGATAAACATGAAGTTGTCGAGCTTGCTCCGGACCTGCTTGACGCCGTGTTCCTGCGCGAGGCTTTCTGCGGCTTCTTTCCAATATCCCGCGATCTGATAGTCGTAGAGGAAGAGTCCCAGGCCTGGAAGACCATCCTCCGTCGTCTGTCCGAGATCGTTGTGGAAACAAGTGGCTCCGGTTTCCTCCCTGATCGTCCCCAGCTCTTCCTCGATGGTGCCGACCGACGCCACAGTCTCGACGCCGAATCGTTCCGAGGCCTTTGCTCTACGCTCTTCTGCTTCGGCCTTCTTGCCAGCGATAAAGTCTGCGTAGACCTGCTTGTTTGCTGGGGCGCTGCCTAGAAGGCGTGTCGTGAAAGTCTCAGTCACTTGGAATCGGTACGTGTTCATGCTGTCCTTTCCTTGTTAATTTCATTTAGTGTCGGTTGCTTTGCCGTCGCTTCGCCCAGCTTCGCCGTTGCCTTGCAACGCTTCGCTCCTCACCGCTCAGCCGAGCCCTGCCACCGCACTGCCACACGCATCGGCCAGGGCATCGCTCCGCCGCGCCAGAGCGTAGCAACGCCACGCCGCGCTTGGCACTGCCCCGCTTCGCCGTTGCCTTGCAACGCTTCGCTCCTCACCGCACTGCTTTGCCGCGCCAGAGCGTTGCAAGGCCGCGCCGAGCCGCGCCAGAGCGTAGCGCCGCTGCGCCGCGCTGGGCCCTGCCAGAGCCCTGCCATGTCCTGCCATGTCCTGCTCATGGCTTACTCGCTTCTCCTCCAATCTCCATGACGTTTACGTCCACTCTCCATCGCTTGCCACATCGACAAGCATATGTGCCATCCGCCTGGCGAATCGCCCCGCCAATACGGTGACACCCGCATGGGAATGCCTTTGGAATATGTCGCCCATATGGACCTCGCTCCTTCGCGCCCTGCTTGCCCATCAGTTGCACCCCTTCTGCTCGTCTCCTGCCAATATGCCCTTTGCAACTTCTTCTGCAAAAATCATAGCCTTTGCGACCCATTTGGCCACAGATGCCACATCACTTTTCTTCGCTCTGACCGCCGCGAGCTCATACATGCTAGCGATGATTTCCAGCATCTCGGCCATGCGTTCGTTTGCTTGTTTATTCACTCCATGAATAGCCATACTACACCTCCGCCCTATAGTGCACCAACACCGAGAGCACCGCTGCATCAACCCACATTCCAGAGGCCATCGCCAGTTTAATGTCCTTGAAAATGCTTGGAATATCCAATACATCCACATGTATGCCGTCTGACAACCGATACCATGCTTCTTCGACCTCCCTATCGATCATGCTATCTTCCGTATTCATCGCCGTCGGCTTCGTCCTCAGCTATTAAGGTCCGGTATACCATGTCATCAGTCGTTCAATCCTGAACGCGATCCATGGTCCTCGCATCCATCTGATGTGTGATCTGATAGCGGCCAGGGGGTAACTCCACATGAGCGTGTTCGGGGTGTGTCACTACGAACCGTTTGGCGCTTTCCACGCACGGCCCAATGAATGTGCGAGCATCGCACCACCTCGGAAGTGTCGCTCCTTCATATATCGTAGCGGGAGCTTCCGCGACGTGTCGGCTTCCCATTGTATTCCCGATGGCGAGTTGGCGAGATTCCAGCTTTTTGCCACATTCGTGGCTGTCTCCCACGCGATGGATGTAGATATCTCCCTGCCTGACGACTTGCCCGATCTCCATTCTATGAATGATTCGAGAAGAGTTGATCGACACCTCGTTCATTTTCTCGACGATATCCGAGAATACCTGAGCCGCATCTTTGATATTCATCATTGACCTCATAAAAATTCCATCCTTACGTTATGCTTCCGCGATCAATCTAGACTCTTTGTCGAGCCCGGAAATCGCGCGATGCGCCTCCGAGCATGTCCTCACATCTCTCGGCACAGCCATGAGGTAGACTCTCTTGGTCGATCCATCCGTTCCGATCATCCACTTATTGCCTCTCTTGTCCTCCATAAGAGCCCGGGGCGCGGACCCGACGAGCGTCAAAGAGTCCATGTCGAGCACCTTCGCTCCAGTCTGCCTCATGTATTTGTCCGCGCCGAGTCGCTCGATCATGATGCGTTGCACCTCCATGTTCTTTTCGGCTTCGATCTCTTCGACGGTGATTCTCTCCGGTGTCTCGACGACTTTACTCGGCACCATGACGCCGTGCCAAAAGTAGAGATCCTCGACATCGGATTCCACCGCAGGACCAGTCTCGCAGTGAAGGCGTCGAAAACCACGTGATGGTCGCTCCGTGTGTACTCGCGGCTTGGCGACCCAATACAGTGTATCATCAGTCCAGTGCAGCATCCACGTGCCGCAAATGAAGGCATTAAAGAGTGGCTGGGACCATATTTTCACGGCTTCTGTTTTCGCGCCAAACCAAGTGGTGACGAGCCACGACAGCTCGAACCGCCAATATTGCCAGCTATATGCCTGAATGCACAGGCAGGCAAAACGATGGATTGCCCGAGCATCCCGAGCGTCCCGAGCGGCCTGAGCGACCCGAGCGTCCCGAGCGGCCTGAGCGCCCAGAGCATCCAGAGCGACCCGAGCGTCCCGCTTCAAAAACTCAGCGAGGACTGCTCTGACATATAGCTGCAGCGGGGGATGATCGTCTAGCGACCATCCACTCTTTAGCTGCACGATCTGTCGCTCGATCCCGAGCGCCCTCAGATACTCCGCTAGATGCCTCTCCACGGCCTTCTCGTCGAGCACTCCTGGATAGTCGCACGCCTTTACGTATCGCTCATAGTCTGGATGCATATTCCGCTCCAATCATCTACTATAAGCCATTGAATGGCATACATGTAGGTTGGCGTTTTTTCTCACAATGCATCCTCGGATGCTCGCACTCCCTCACCAGTCGTCGCGTCATCTGTGTCATGTCCATTCACATCCTTTCCTTCTGCCTTCTCTCATTCTAGGCTTCGCACATACTCCTGATGAGTGCCACGCACTCAGGCATGGCCTTTTTCCAGAAATCATTCCGGGCCGTCTCTGCTGCCCTCGCAGCCCCCTCTGCCGCTCCCACAGCCGCCCACGCCGTCGCCCCCGCCGCTTCCTGCGCATTCCCCGCCATCGTTGCGTCAGCGACGGGCGGCAGGGCTCGAAGCGTCGCCGCCTTCTCCATCAGCCCTGCGACATCCAGCGCCCACGGAGCAGCTACGCGAACGGCGAAGTCCGTAGCGAGGTAGGCCCGCTTGCGTAGGCGCTGGATGTCCTCAGTCTGGGTTCCGATGACGAGGTGCAACACGGACTTGAGTTCTTGTCTCGCCTCTTCTGTTGCCTGGTCGTTGATGGACTGTACGAATCGGGTGATGGTCAGACAGGTGCATGAGGGCGTGTCGCTGTGCGACTCACCCGCGAGCCATGCGACGGCCTCCATGGCGCAGACACCTTCGTCGCGGAATTTATGCGCACCACTTTCGAGAATGAGCTCGCCGAGTTTCGCCTTGGTCAGTTTTTCGAGTTGTGATTCGGTCATAAATGCCTCCACCTATGATACGCGTGAATAGGTCGAGAGTTTCAAAATTCGCACTTAAATTCGCCACTAAATATAAAGCCATGCGTGCCATGCATCTAGGCGATAAAAATGTCGCCTTTTTCCGCGCGTCGTATCCTCGCTTGGGCCAGTAGGTTACGCAGCTCAAGTATATTTTGAATGTTCCCCACAAATATTACCCATTCCGTACGCCCATATCCTAGATACTCTGGTTGACGTGCATGATTGGAACGAGTTCCTTGCAGTTTGAACGCTTGTAAGGTGCTTGTGGCCAATATAATGCGGCTCCTTCCACGTAGTGCGACGTGACATCCTTTCCCACTACCCCCGTTGTCGCACGCTAAACCGCTCGTAATAAAGAACTTAGCACACGCGCGCGAAGAAATTACTACCTTCTTAGCCATAATGACTCTAGGAGTTTAGTATTTGGTAAATACGGTAGTACACAACACCACACCGTATTATGGCAGAACTCTGAGGCTACGGTAGTAGGTGGTAATTCCAGCAAAACCTGAAACTTAAAAGCCACCTAAATACCTTGACTGATGCCGTCTAGACGGGTATGCTCAGAACCACTACCTCAAAAACTACCGTAGTAGGAAATGCCGAGTGATTGCAGAAACTAGATGCGTGATGTGTGGTCGAGACAAAGCTAGGCGAAGAGACTGGACATGGAAGTGTAAGTCGTGCGGGACGCCGGATTATCGCGAGCCGACAAAAGCACGCGTGAAGATGAACGACAAACGATGCGCAAAATTGGTGCTGAATTGTCGTATAGATCGAATACGACGAGGCTATCATGTGGACCTGCGATACTGGCCGTCTCGGTATCAGTACGAGCCGCTAATCGAGGCCATCGCATGGTACGCTAAGAGCTGCCGAAAATACATGCGGATCAACTGGATTGATGGAGCTCTTAGGGTAGGAGTTGATCGGGGTCAAGAGTCCGAGCCAGGGCCAACGCAGGCAGATGCTGGGGTGCACGTAGAGGCTTCTGGGGCGATCGTCTCAGAGAATAGCGCGCAGAGTGGAGCTTTAAGGGCGGGATTCGAGGCATTAGATGGGGATGGGGGCCACGCTGTGTTGGCGACGTGACCCCTCCCATGCGCGCATGATCGATCATGCGCAATGCTACTAGACGCTCAAGGATGCCCCAGGAGCGACGCATTATTCGTAATAGGTGCCACCGAGCGATCCCTTGACGCGCGTCATCCCCAGGCCAAGCAGGGCCCTGTGACTGGCACGTCTAGCGACGTTGCGACGTTGACGCTTCCTGAACTCATCCATGCAGGGTTTGGCCCCGCAAGTATAGCAGCCATCGCGTCGGAGGCTGAGCCCGCAAATCTTGCACGCGTTCATCATGGCTAATCCTCCACCATACGGGCCTGGCAGGCTGGACACCAGACGGCCGAGGCCTCGTAGAGATACCATATGCCGTTTTCGCGGAACATGAGTACTGGCCAGCGATGGTTTCGTGGGCATTGAACCACGACGAGTCGCTCGGCTACGTCTCTCAAGCCGGTATTCATGCTCCACCCATTTATATGCATTTCGCGTTCAATCCGTTTCACACCCTGCGTCTCTACACCTATTATACGTCATGCATGACCCTTAAGTTTCAAAATTCGGTATGAAATTCGTAGCCCGCGCGCAAGTCGTTGATTTGCAAGTGGCAACGTAAGGTATACTTTTAGACGCGAAACACATCCAATATATTGAGACGCAATCACTTGGGCGAGTGGGAGTACAAAAAAGCAGTGAAAAACGGGTAATGGGAGTACAAATTCGCGAGTGGGAGTACAACTTTTGAGTGGGAGTACAAATAGGAGTACAAAAAACGCAATTAGGAGTACACGATTGTAGCGTGAATTCGACGTTTTTGCGATTGGGAGTACAAAAAAACATGAGTGGGAGTACAACTCGGTAATACCAGAATGTACTCCTAAATAGCTCATTCACTATTGACTTGGTCAATATCTGGAGTAAAATGGCCGAAGAAGCGATGTATACAATATGGGCCATAAGAGACAAATAACAGCCAAGGTGCAGTTCTGGGCATCGCACGAAGAGCTGAGTAACTGGCGGAACCTCGTCGCAACAGAGAACAAAACTCTCAGTGCATGGATACGTCAAACGCTGAACGATGCCTATCAAGGGTACGTGAAGAGACGTGCCGAGGTGTACGATGGTCCTCAAGACGACGTGCCGATCTAGCCAGCCGAGTCAAGTTTTCTCGCCACAAAAATTGACGCTTAGCGTCAGGATACGTAACCGACGTGCATCGCCGAGGAAGCTATAGCTTCGCGCGCTCCTGCGTACTGTAGTCGATTTCTACTTGATGTTCGCTCGCCACATCGTATCATTCTACAACATCGAGAGAGGGTAGGATGCACGTAGGTCAGTCACCCAGTTACCTGCGAGTCTCCCGAGTCGCGCTCCTGGCACTCTCTCCACCACGTCTACCCTACTCTAGCTGGGAGCGCGATCCTGGGGGCTCTCTCGCGTGCTAACGCTCAGGCCGTATCAGACGGCGCTCGTGGAGCGAACTCGCCAAGCGTACGTCGCGGGCCGCCGCGCGCCACTGATTGTGGCACCTTGCGGAAGCGGCAAAACCGTCGTCTTCAGCTACATGGCGACGCGCGCGGCCGAGAAGGGCAAGCGGATCCTCCTCGTTGCGCACCGCGAGGAGCTGCTGGACCAGATCAGCGAGACGTTCGGGGCGTTCGGCGTATTGCATGGGTGGATTACGCCGCATGAGCCGTTTCGGCAGGAGATGGCGGTGCAGGTGGGTGGAGTGTTCACTGTTGCGAGACGGTTGAACAAGATGCACGGCTGGACACCCGATTTGATCGTGATAGACGAGGCCTCGCACGCGATAGCGGGGAGCACATGGGAAAAAGTGACGGCGGGATTCCCAGATGCGCTTAGACTGGGCGTGACGGCGACACCGGAGAGGCTATCTGGCGAGCCGCTGAGCGATACGTTCGACGAGCTGATCGTAGGGCCTGGCGTGAGGGAGTTGATTACGGCTGGGGCGCTCTGTGACTATAGGATCTTCGTGCCATCTACTATAGATGTGGGTGGGGTGCACACGCGGATGGGGGATTTCGTCAAGCAGGAGTTGACGCAAGCGGCGGATAAGCCGGGCATCACGGGCGACGCGATCAAGGAGTATCGGAAGTATGCGGATCACAAGCGCGCGGTAGCGTTCTGTGTGTCTGTCGAGCACGCGCGGCATGTGGCGGAGTCGTTCAGGGAGGCTGGGTATAGGAGTGTGTCACTATATGGCACGCTTGATCGGAACATCCGGCGAGAGGTGGTGAGGGATTTCAGGGACGGGAAGATTGAGGTGCTAACGAGCTGTGACTTGATCAGTGAGGGGTTTGACCTACCGGCGATCGAGGTAGCGATATTGCTCCGGCCGACGCAATCGCTGGCGCTGAGCATACAGCAGACGGGGAGGGCGTTAAGGCCATGGGAGGGAAAATCCAAGGCAATAATTTTAGATCACGCCGGAAACGTAATGCGGCATGGCCTGCCGGATGATGAGAGAGAATGGAGCTTAGAGGGGAGGGCGAGGAGGCAGGATGGAGAGGGCGGGACAGTAGGGATACGCATATGTCCTGTGTGTTTTGCCGCGCAGCCGATCGGGAGGGAGAGGTGTATTCACTGTGGGGGAGAATTTCCAGCGAAGCCGAGAACGGTGGAGGAGACGGAGGGGGAGTTGATTGAGGTGGATACGGAGATGTTGAGAGTGGTGGCCAAGAGAGAGCAAGGCAAGACACGGACGCAGCATGAGTTGATTGAGCTGGCCAAGAGGAGAGGATACAAGCATCCGTATGCTTGGGCGTTGCATGTGATGAGGGGGAGGCTTGCGGCTAGACAGAGGGAGCAGTTAAGGAAGCTCTGCAATGAATAGGCTATCCAATAGAGATTTTCAGAAAGCAAAGAAAATATATCTTGCGCGAAGGCGCAGTCGATCATGGAATGGAGGTTGTCCCGAGTCTGTCAGAGTGGCTTATGGGCTTCCCGACAAGCTGGACCGACTTAGGAGCCTCGGTAACGCCGTCGTTCCCAAAGTTGCCGAATGGATCGGGCGACGGATCATGAAGCACTGTAATCCTTGAGCTAGAGGATAACACGCCGTAGTGCATGTCTGTAGGAAGGTGACGAGATGCCGTACATTGAAATCCCGCACGATTTAGCCGAATGGCTTGCGGATCAGATCGGAGTCTATGGTGCCCACGATGAAGATGAGAGGAAGATGTGTCGAATCTGCTGGACATCCCTGATTGTGGACAGGATCAGAGCAGCCGTTCACAACGAGCAACAGGAATGAGCTTCAAGCGTGGCCGTCCGAAGAACAGGCGTGCAGGGTGTCTCATGTGCAAGCCGTGGAAGATGAACGGTGCGAAGACATTCGAGGTCCGCAGGGGAGATGAGCAGGTCTGCCTTCTCAGCCGATGCGCCGTGCATTATCCGAAGGGCTAAAGGAGAGGACGATGAAGGCGCTCAAGAATTTCGAGCAAAGCTTCGGGGATCTTATCTTGCGAACAAGCCAGCCATGGTACGCCGTGGTATGCAAGCAGACTTCGCCCGATGGAAAGCTCAGAGAAGTCCTTGCGCTGAGAGTGTATGAGGGCGAGGCAGAGAACCTGTGCTTTCTGTGGTCAAGAGAGGAGTCCGACAAATCCTATGAAGTTATTCCCGTGATGGTGACCTTTACCCCTGGAACTGCTCCGAAAATATGTAGGACTAAGAGGGGCAAAACGAAAGACACTTCGGAGGAAACGCGAAATGGAGTTCAGAGGAAGCGGCCCGGTAGCTAGGCGATACGGTGCGGTGGAGACAAGGCAAGCATGACTCGCGAAGATAGCCACGATTCCGTAGAAAGGTGAAGATGGGTAGCGGCCAAGTAACTCCGATGACAGTTAAATTGTTCTAGGCGCTCCACAATTGGATCGGTGAATGAAAGGCAACATATGAGCCGCTCTGGATACTCGGATGAGTAACTCGACCTACGCAGACGCCTACGCAGACGCCTACGCAGACGCCTACGCAGACGCCTACG
>ERZ1292623.4737-Hain-H51-01um-R1-4737-length-11082-cov-7_pt1 | contig 11082 bp, 13 predicted proteins | sample MGYA00564398_ERZ1292623 | MGnify/ENA primary metagenome ERZ1292623 (study PRJEB36523, sample SAMEA6512633) | groundwater metagenome | collected 2019-01-07 | study: AquaDiva: Metagenomics assemblies of 32 groundwater samples
CTACCGCATCACCATCCACTTCCACGAGGACATCAAGAAGTATCGCGACGTCGTCGGGTTCATCTCCACGCGCAAGCGCGAGAAGCTCGACGCCATGATCTTGTCCTACGAGCGCGAACTCGTCCACCGCAACACGGTCAAGGAGCACGAGAGCGCGATCCTCGCTCGTCGCAGCCTCGGCGAGACGCACGCCGAGATCGCCGCGTCGATCGGCCTCGAGCGCGAGACGGTCGCCGCCGTGTGCTACCGCAACAACGTCGAGCCCGAGGGGCGCGAGGGCAACGCCGACGACGGGAAGCGTTCCGTCGGGCTCGGTCCGATCGAGAGGCTACTCCCCCAGATCCTCTCCCTCCGCGAACAAGGGGCGAAGGACCAGGACATCGCCGACACCCTGGGTCTCGACAGCGCCACGCAGGTAAGCATGGCCGTGCTCCGTGCACGTCGTGACGGCAAAGTCGCGCCAGTTACCACGAAGCTTGAGGAGTTGCTGCCTAAGATTTTGGCCGCTCGTGCCGAAGGGAAGACGTTCCGCGAGATCGGCGAGACGTTATCTGGGCGTGAGGGGCAGAAGGCGGCGCTCTGGTCCAGCAACTACGTCGAACGTGCCAAGAGGCGAGGGCTCCTCGACGCGGAGGGGAAGATCCGACCCGGGGCGTTCGACGAGCATCGGACCGGGCGCTCTCCCGAGACGCCCATGACCACTGAGGAGACTGGCATCAAGAAGTTCGCCAGCATGATCGAGGCCGACCGGCGCGCGGGTGCGCCCATCGCCGAGATCGCGCGAAAGATTGGCTATTGCGAGGGCGCGGTCAAGCAGGAGATCCGCCGCCTCGGCTTGGCCGGAGAGTTCGAGCGCGTCGGCTACGCCCAGGCCAAGCTCCCCGAGATCCTCGCCCTCCTGGCCGAGGGCCGCACGCACCCGGAGATCGCCGACCGCCTGGGCTTCACCGACAAGCAGACGGTGAACGGCGTCCTGATGTGGGCGCGCCGGACGGGGCGCATACCCACCGAACCGAAGGTGAACAAGACGCTCGAGATGGCGCTGAAGGTCGCCCCGCTGCGCAGGAAGGGCTGGTCCTACGGCGACATCGCGCAGGAGATCGGGACCGACAACTCAAGTGCCTGCAAAGCACTCAAGACGGCCATCGAGCGCGGATGGATCAAGCCCGAGGACGCCCAGTCCGAGCAGCCCCTTCCCCCCTCCTCCCCCGATGTGGCAGGATCGGGGCAGGAGGGAACGACCACATGACCGAACAGGGCAGGAACGACCAGGGCAGGAGCGGTCACACGCTGGCGAGGGGTGACCGATGAGCGACGCCAAGGTCCCGATCCAGGACGCCGTCCCCGCGCTCGAGGCCGCCGGCCTCACCCCCAGGGTGATCCGCCCGCCGGCCGCGCGCGAGCGCTACTACGACGAGTCCACCGTCATCGTCTGCCCTACGCGCAGGACCAAGTTCTGCGCGGAGTGCGGCCTCTCGACGGTCGACGCCGAGGAGAAGTGCGCCTGCGGCGCCGTCATCGGGGGCAAGATCGACTTCCAGGTGCTCGACTCGTGGATGGGCCTGGTCGCCCCCATGAACCAGAACCGCGAGGGGCCGATCTTCGCGCTGGAGCACCGCTACGGGAAGACGAGCGAGCAGCTCGTCCAGCGGGACGGCCCCCTCCTGGCGGTCGGCTACGAGGTCGGCCGGGCCTACGATGCCCTGATCGAGGGCATCCTCGCGGCCCCGGGGCTCAAGAACCACCACTACCTGATGACGGTCGAGGACGACAACATCCTCCCGTGGGACGCCCAACTGAAGCTCCTGGACTCGATGCACCACGCCCGGACCAAGGACGGGAAGCCCTTCGACGCCGTCTCGGGCCTCTACCGCACCAAGGAGGACGCGCACATCCCGCTCGCCTTCGGCGACGCGGCCGAGTACCGGAGGACGGGGAAGGTGAGCTTCCGCCCCTTCGACATCGCGACGGTTCCCCCCTGCGCGCCGTGCTCCGACCCGTCGTCCGGGGCCGAGCACGACCACGTGGTGGAGGTGCTCGGCATCCCGATGGGGTGCGCCCTGTGGAAGCTGTCGCTGTTCCGGGAGCTCCCCCCACCTTGGTTCGTCACGAAGCAGAACGAGTACCGGGCCCGCCGCAATGGCACGACCCAGGACCTCTACTTCTCGCAACGGTGCATCGAGGCCGGCAAGCGGCTCGGCATCGACCGGCGCGTCCACGTCGGGCACAAGGATGCCGACGGGGCGGTGTATTGATGAGCACCGTCGAGAAGCGCGCCGAGGTGACGGACATCCACGGCCGGACCGACGCGCAGAACCGCGCCATCGTCGTGCAGGCGTTCAACGCGATCTACTGGGAGGCCGGGCGCTCGGGCGGCACGTGGATGGACACGCGCTTCCTCGGGGTGCCGATCTTCAAGTACCCCACCGACCTGTTCGTCCTCCAGGAGCTGATCGTCGAGACGAAGCCCGAGGTGATCGTCGAGACGGGGACGGCCTACGGCGGCAGCGCCCTCTACTTCGCCTTCCTCTGCCAGGCGCTCGGGCGGGGCGAGGTCGTGAGCGTGGACATCCGAGCCGGGGCGGGCGACCACGGCGACGTCGCCCGGCCGCAGCACCCCCGCGTCACCTACGTGACGGGGTCGTCGACCGACCCGGCCGTCGTCCAGAAGGTCAAGGACATCGTGGCCGGTCGTCCGGCGCTGGTGATCCTGGACAGCGACCACCGGAAGGACCACGTCCTCGCGGAGATGCGGGCCTACGCCCCGCTCGTCCCCGCCGGGGGCTACCTGGTGATCGAGGACGGCATCGTCAACGGCAACCCCGTCTTCCCCGAGTTCGGCCCCGGCCCGACCGAGGCGATCGAGGAGTTCTTCAGGGAGAGCGACGACTTCCGCGTGGACGAGCGGCGCGAGCGCCTCCTGCTGACCCAGAACCCGTGCGGCTACCTGCGCCGGGTGTCGAACGGAGATGAATCATGAGCGAGCCCCTCAAGTTTCTCTGCGGACGCTGCCTCGGGACGGAGCAGGTCCTGGCGTGCGAGCGAGGCCACTCGAAGGTGGCCTGCTGCCACCGGCTCGAGGAGCTGAGCGGACCGTGCCCGGCCTGCGCCTCGGAGGACGCGGCCAAGGCCGCGAAGGCCGCGGCGGAGAAGGTGGCCAAGGAGAAGGCGGCCAAGGAGAAGGCGGCGGCGGAGAAGGCAGTCGCCGAGCAGGCGGCCCGGATCGCCGCCGAGAAGTCGGCGCGCGAGAAGGTCATCGACGAGCTCGTCGCCAAGGAACTCAGGGACGCTCAGTCGTCGTCGAAGGAGAAGAAGTAAGCCATGGCAAACGCGCCGATCGGAGCGGCCCTCGTCACGTCGTTCGTCCCGGGGTCCCTCGCCCTCACCGACCTCTGGTCGGTCAACCACACGCCGGCCGCCAACACCCAGGCCACGGCCACCCGAGCGGCCGGCGCCGCGGGGGTCAGGCACGTCATCAAGAAGCTCTCGTGGAGCATCGCCAACCCGACCGCCCTGGCCGCCGTGTTCAACGTCAACGTCCGCGACGGGGCGTCCGGCGCGGGGACGGTCCTCTGGTCCTACGCCGCGATCGTCGCCGCGGGCGCGGATCGCACGTTCTCCGAGGACGGGCTCATGATCATCGGCACGGCCGCCACGGCCATGACGATCGAGTTCTCGGCCGCCGGCGGGTCGGGGTCGCTCGAGGTCGTGAACGCGCAGGGCTACGATGCCGCGTAGGCTCGATCTCGCCTGCGGCGTCCACTGCGCCCCGGGCTTCGAGGGGGTGGACATCTCGCCGTGCCACGCGGACGTGAAGCACGTCGTCGACCTCATGGCCTTCCCGTGGCCATGGGCGGACCAGTCCGTCTCCGAGCTCCGCTGCGTCCACTACATCGAGCACGTCGGGGCCGGCTACTGGACGCCCAGGGTCAGCGACCCCCGCGTCGGCGACGTCACCCCCTTCCAGCGGGGCCACCTCTCGGTCGACCTCCTGATGAAGTTCTTCGCCGAGTGCCACCGCGTCCTCGAGCCGGGCGGGGTGCTCACCGTGGAGTGCCCGCAGGCGCACAACAACCGGGCCTACCAGGACCCGACCCACCGCCGCTTCATCGTGCCCGAGACGTTCTTCTACCTCTCGGCCGAGTGGCGGAGGCAGATGGGGCTCGAGCACGGCTCCTACGGCGTCTCGTGCGACTTCTCCTTCAGCATCGACCACACGTTCCCGGAGGCGCCGTCGAAGGAGATCGAGATGCTGATGCGCACCCAGGGCGGGAGGCAGATCGTCGCGTCCCGCGACCGGGAGCGCTGGAACGTGACCGAGGACCTCCGGGTCCGGCTCGTGAAGATGGCCGCCGCGGCGGGTCCCGTGCCGTCGCCGACGGCATCCTCCGGGGACGAGATGGACGCGCTGATCGCGCAGGCCAACGCGCGGGCCGCGATCGAGGAGGCCGAGGCGCTGAAGAAGGTGAAGCTGACGTCCACGCCCATCCCGCAGGAGCAGGAGGAGCCCCACCTGTTCCGCGTCGCGCGAGCGCCGGGGGGGATGGTCGTGTTCGACGGGAACCTCCAGTTCCCCGGGCAGGCGCCCAGGTCGCCCGAGGTCGTGGCGTTCCCCGACCCGACGCCCGAGGAGGTCGCGTGCTCCATGCCGTCGAAGGGGGGCTCGTCGTGACCGACCAGGCCGCGCGACCCCTCGTCCCCGCGCCCGAGAAGCTCCTGATCGACACGGAGATCAAGCTCCCGAACGCCTGGCCGCTCGACCCCGAGCGGCAGGCGCAGACCGACCAGGCGCTCAGGCGCTCGGACGGGGGGTGCGCCCCCCTCTTCGTGTCGTGGGTGCGCCCCGACGGGGGGCGCTTCTCCGCCACCGTCGTCGGCGGGTTCCAGAAGGCCGAGGCGTACGCCATCGCCGTCCGCAAGTTCGAGAAGCCCCTCATCTGCCGGATCGGCCGCTTCGCCTACGAGGGGCTCCCGGCCAAGATCCAGGGCTACGTCCCCGCCGCCCCCGTCCAGGCCACGCCGGACGAGGAGAGGGCGCTCATCCTCCCGGGCGGCGCGAGCCTCCCTATCGCCGAGGGCACGTCGCCCGAGGCACCTACCCGCGCCGAGGGATACTCGGCCATCGAAAGGAATTGACTCATGGCCATCGACAGCCGCAACGACTTCGTCTACTCGCCGCTGGACCTCTTCGTGGTGACGGCGTTCGCCGCCGGCACGACGCTGGCCATCGCCTCCACGGCGGCGCAGGCCGCGTCGATCCGCAACGTCGCCAAGCGGGTCGGCGTCACCCTCTCGGCCCCGGCCGCGGGCCAGGTCGCGCCCGTCGGCGTGATCCTCCGAGACTCGGCGACGTCGCCCGCGCAGACGGGCGGCGCGACGGTCAAGAAGTGCTACTCGATCTCGCTGGGCCTCGCGGCGGTGTCGGCCGGCCTCTGCTGCGTCAACATCGACGAGGACAACCTCCACATCCCGGGCACCGCGGCCACGGCCATGACCCTCGAGTTCATCGGCACGACGGGCGGCTCCACCACGCCGGTCGCCGCCTCGATCTCGAGCGCCACGCTGATCGGGTATGCGTTCCCGAAGCAGCCCACGGCCGTCGCCCTCAACGCCAACTCGTAGTCCCAGTTTCCTCCTCGCCGCCGGCCGGGGTTTCGCGATTACCCGCCCGGCGGCGGGCCAACCACGCCGCCTGAGAGGAGCCCCGCTTGGCTATTCAATCCTATGAGGAGGTGCAGAGCCTCCTCTCGGGCGACGTCCCCGCCGTCGTCTACAAGGACGCGAAGGACGAGGTCGAAGACTTCGCCGAGCTCCTCCGAGACCTCCAGAAGGAGGGGCTTGATGGAGCGGCCGCGCGCAGGGTCGTCGACCGCGTCGACCGATACAAGAACCCCCCGCTCGACGCGTCCAACTTCGTCATCAACGAGGCCAAGTCCGACGTCCCGTGGTCGTGGAACACGGTGCGGTTCAACAACAACTTCCCGATCACCCTCGCGGCCGGGCAGCAGGTCGACGCGGCGCTGGCCTCCCAGGCGGCGAGCCGGATGCGCGGCGACAACGAGTTCGCCGGCCTCCTGATGACGGCCACCGGCCGCGTCGCGGCGCAGATCAAGTCCCCCGCCATCAGGCGCCAGCTCTCGAACATCCCGATCAGCGCGAACCTCCTCTTCGGCAACGCGCAGCTCCCCGCCCTCCTCGCGCAGTCGCTCATCTCGCTCCCGTCGACGACGTGGAGCTGCGTCCTGCGCGACCTCTCGGGCTCGGCCAACACGGTGAGCCCGGTCGCGTTCGGGCGCCGGTACATGGACGACGACGCGAGGCGCATCGAGCAGGTCCGCCGCGCGCTGCTCTTCGCGAACTTCATGTCGCCCTACCTGATCGGCCCCCTGTCGGGCCAGGTCACGACCGCGGGGGCGGGGTCGCTGGGCGGCGTCGCGGGCGGCTCCGAGGTCACGCTCCGAGCGGGGGCGACCATGACGCTCCGCTACGACACGGGCGGCTCCGACTTCATCTGGTACTGGAACCTCGACGACTCGACCCAGTCCGACGGCGCCGAGCCCGCCATGACGTGCCAGATCCTCCTGGGCGACGTCGCCACGCCGCTCATGGACGTGGCGATCTCGGCGCGCGACTTCGTGTTCGCGCCCACCGTCGCCGTGACCGGCATGAAGCAGATCGCGGGCGTCACGGGCGGCATCGCCGCGGCGTCGCTGCCCTCCCCCGGCGCCGGCTGGACCATGCTCGTGCGGAAGGGCACGAAGATCCAGATCGTCTTCAACAACACCAACACCGTCGCGAGCGACATCTCGATCACCCTCCGCAACGCGCTCGGCGGAATCGCCCTCTACGCCCCCGCCGACCTGAAGTCGCTCCTCGGCCAGGGCGGGGAGTGCCGCTGATGGGGGCTCAGCCCGACTGCGGCCCGCCCCGCGGGTGCCTCGCGAGGGGCACGCCCGCCGACACGTCGCCCGACGTGGCGGCGATCGTCTACGCCGACCCCGCCAAGGGGGGCGACGGCTCCTACCACGTCAGCGGCGAGAAGGAGCGCATCCAGTGGAGGTGGCGCTACGGGCAGCTGAACCAGGGCGGCATCTCCTCCAGCCTCCCCGCGAGCGGCGCCTCGCAGGACATCGTCGTCGACCTGGGCGCCCAGGGCGTCGCGGGCGACTCCGAGATCGCCTACTTCTGGGCGCGCGAGACGTCGGGCAACCTCCGGTTCCTGGTGCGCCCCCAGGTCGGGCCCCCCCTCAACCAGTACCTCTCGAACGTGGCGCTCTCGAGCAACCTCGTGTTCGGCACGGCCCAGCTCCCCGGCTACCTCCCGTCCACCATCTACGCCTACCTGAACTCGGACGTCACCTTCAACGCGCAGGGCCCGGCCGGCGGCGCCGCGAGGACGGTCCAGTGCGGCGTCTTCTGCCGGACGTGGCTCGGCGGGAAGGAGGACGAGGCGCGCCGCGCCGCGCACCGGACGCCCTACGTGCCCATGTGGATCGGGCCCGAGAGCAAGATGAACCCGGCGCTGACGGGGCCCGAGGTCACGATCGCGCCGGGCGCCACGGCCGTCCTGCGCTTCCCCGCGCCCTACGACGCCGACTTCATCCTCGGGTGGATACTGGACGACAGCACCTCGACGACCGGGCTCGAGCCATCGATGGAGGCGCGCATCCAGGACGAGGCGTCGCGCGAGCAGCTGATCGACTTCCCGACGGGGCTCGATTGGCGGAACTTCATCGCCTGCCCGACGGTCACGATCACGGGGATGCCGACGGGCGGTGTGCTGCGCGCCATGAGCCTCAAGTCGCCCAAGGGGGGTTGGACGCACCGCGTCCCGCGCACCTCGGGGCTCGAGGTCACCATCGTCTCGACCGACGCGGGGACCATCACCTTCCGCGGGTGCCTCCTCGGCTGGGCCGTGAAGACGGCGGGCATGGCCTCGGCGGGCGGGGATCGGCCGACGTCGGCCGGGCTCGGAGCGCGCAGATGACGAGGCCCGTCACCATCGCCGACATCCAGCGTGCCCTCTGCCGGAGGCGCCGCGGCGTCGTCCCGATCCTGCCCGGTCGGGTCGGCCCGACCCCCCCGGGCTACGGGCTCACGGTCTCGACGTCCGCGGAGCCGCTCGGGTCCAGCGGGGCGCTGCTCGCCCCGAGGGAGAAGTGCGACGAGCGCGAGACGTCGCGCAGCCGGATCGACCTCGGGGAGGCCACGGTCGCCGCGCTCCGCGCGGCGATGGTCGATGCGCTCTACAGGGCGCCGCCGCTCGTCGTCCAGAGCTCCCCCCAGGAGGACCCTGGCGCTCAGGGCCGCGTCACGACGTGGACCCCCCCGGGCGGGGTCGTGATCGTCCACGGCGGGTCGGCCGGGTCCATCGCGGCGGCGGACGCGCTCAGGCTCGGCGTGGCCGGCTCGGCGGGCGCGGGCTCGCCGGGGCCCTTCTGGCTCAGGCTGGACCAGCCCGTCGCGGTCGGGTCGGCCAGGGCGCCCGTCACGATCTTCACGTTCTTCGCGCCCGACGGGCGCGCCCTCGTGGCGCGGCGGTTCAAGGTCCGCGCGCGCGAGCCCAGCGCCTTCGTCGTCCTCCAGTTCACGGTCGAGGTGGCGGGCGAGCAGGTGCTCCCGGCCTTCAACCTGGACTCGGACGACTGGTTCTTGCTCAACGTCGCCGCGAAGCCCGGCGTCAGCGTCGCGATCAAGGCCGCCTCCTACGACTCGACCGTCGCCTACGCCCTCTACCCCGAGGTCGAGGGCTGGACGATCCCCGTCTCCACGATCGACGACAGCCTCCAGGCCAAGACGTTCGGGAACGATAGGAGGCAGCCCCTGTGAGCAAGCAGGCCCTCGTCACGGGGACCCTGACCCTCCCGGCCTCCGCGACGTGGTGGTCGACGGAGTGGGGTGCCGTCGGCGTCACGAACGCCCTGACCACCGTGACGGGCACCCTGTTCACGACCCGGCTCGCGGTCGGGCAGTCCGTGTCGTTCGCGAACCAGCCCGGCACCGTCTACGTGATCTCGTCCATCACCAGCGCCACCTCGCTCGAGCTCACGACGGCCTTCACCGGCGCCACGAACGCGGCCACCGCGATGGGGTTCTCCGCGAACCCCGTCTTCAAGAGCGACGGGCAGTCGAGGCTCAAGGGGCTCGTCTTCTCGAGCGTCGCGCCCGCCACCATCCAGGTCCAGCTCTCGCCGGACGGGACGAACTGGGACGCGACCATCACCCTGACCCTCGACCCCGGGTCCACGACGAGCTACTCGTTCGACATCAACCTGGTAGGCGCGGCGTTCTTCAGGTTGGTCGTCACGGACGCCGGGGCCGGGTCGACCGTCCGGGCGTCTCTCTACACGACCGACTTCGGCAGCGGGCCCAACGTCGTCGGGGGCGTCACCCCCGCCGCGCCGGGGCCCGTCCTCGTCCCGCTCGCCGGGTTCCAGACGATCACGCTCGTCACGGGGGCCGCGGCCTCCACGAGCCTCACCGTCCCTGCCGGGGCCACCTACGCCTACATCGTGATGGAGGGCGACCCGGTCCGATGGCGCGACGACGGGACGGACCCGACGACCGCCGTGGGGATGCTCCAGGGCCCGACGACCGAGCCCTGGTTCTACAACGGCGACCTCGACGAGATCGAGTTCATCTGCCAGGGACTCGCGGGCTCGACCCTCTCCGTCAGCTACTACAGGTAGGAGCGACCCATGGAACACGACCGCAACGCCCATCGACGGATCGCCTACGCGCTGATGCTTCTCGCGGCGTTGCTCGGCGCCTGCCTGTCCCCGCGCTCGCCGCGCGACAGATACGAGGAGGGGTTGCTCAAGGAGGCTCGGGCCGCGTCGGGCGACCCCGGGGGGCCCCCGCAGGGCGGCGTCCAGTACGGGCAAGGCTACCTCTGGGACAGGCAGACGGCGTCCTTCCGCACGAACCTCCAGACGGCCGACACGCTCACGAGCGCGGCCACGCTCGCGACGCCCGCCTTCGTGCTGAACGGGCGCCAGAACCTCACCGTCTCGGCGAGGTTCACGGACCCGTCCGTGACCTGCCAGGTCGCCGTCGTCTGGATCTGGAACAGGGCGGCGGTCGGCGGGGTCTCGAGCAACGTCATCACGGGCGTCTCGAGCACGCTCACCGCGACGGGGGCGGCCTCGTCGGGCTTCCGCGACGCGGATGGGAACTACATGGCCCCGACGCTCAACTTCGACGGCAACGGGGCGAGCCACGCGAGGGTCGTCCTCGTGACGGCCCCGGCGACTGGGCTCGTAAACCTTTGGGCTGGCTCGGAATAGGGAGGACGGCATGGACGTCACGGAGTTCGCGCGCACGGAGTGGGAGCAGCTCAGGTCGAGCAAGACCTTCAAGGCGCTGGTCGCCATGGAGACGGCCGCCGTCTCCCTGTTCGTCCAGCAGGTCCTCGCGGGCGAGCAGAAGACGGACCTCGCGAGCCTGCGGGGCTGGCTCGTCGTCCAGGCCGTGATCGTCCTCGCGGCCCTCGTCCGGCACACGCTGGCGGGGATCGAGGCCAAGCTCGACGGCTCGGTGGACCCCGCGACCGTCAGGGCGATCTCGGCGTCGGCCGAGAAGAGGCTCGTCGAGGCGGTCAAGGGCAGGGACCCGGCCCTCGGGGGCGTCCTCGAGCAGCACCTCGCGTCGTCGAGGACGGCGGAGCCGGAGCCCCCGGCCAGGAACGGAGACCCCTCGTGAGCAGGCTCCTCTCGATCATCCTCGCCGTCGCGGTCGTCGTCGCCCCCCTCCCGGCCATGGCGGGGGGGACGGGCCAGATCCAGGGCCAGATCACGCAGGCCCACGGCGCGCCCGTGCAGGTCTCGGGCGTGCCGACGAACGGCCACGTCCTCAAGTACTCGTCGACGACCGGGACGTGGGGGGCCGCGGCCGACGCGAGCAACGTCTACCCGGTCGCCCCGCAGGGCGGCGTCTACACCACGGCGGCGGCGGGCACCGACGCGACGGCGATCGGCGACGCCGCGAGCGCGGGCGGCAACAGGTCCTTCGCGGCGGGGGTCTCGGCGTCGGGCGCGAGCCTGGACTCCGTCGCGATCGGCGAGAGCGCGTCCGCGGCGACCG
>ERZ1292623.2409-Hain-H51-01um-R1-2409-length-16808-cov-8_pt1 | contig 11081 bp, 14 predicted proteins | sample MGYA00564398_ERZ1292623 | MGnify/ENA primary metagenome ERZ1292623 (study PRJEB36523, sample SAMEA6512633) | groundwater metagenome | collected 2019-01-07 | study: AquaDiva: Metagenomics assemblies of 32 groundwater samples
AATAAATCGGATGCCGGGAATAAAAATAATTATTGCCGGCGCGGGCATGATGAACGGCGGCCGGATTGTGCACCACGCCATGCGTTATTTATCGGATGAAAGAAATACTTTGCTGATAGTTGGCTATCAAGCTCAAAATACTTTGGGTAGAAAAATTTTAAACGGCGAATCGCCGGTAGAAATAATGGGAGAAAAAATTCCTGTACGGTGTCATGTTAAAGCCATCGGCGCCTTGTCAGCGCATGCTGATCAGAATAAATTATTGGATTGGATAGGCGGAGGAACTTCTGTACCTAAAAAAGTTCTACTTACTCATGGTGAGCCGGCCGCTTCCGAAGCGCTGGCTAAAAGATTAGTAGGGGATTTGGGTGTGCAGGCCATGCCTGCAAGTTTTGGAATGGAAATGGAGATATAAAAAATCACCTTTTTAGGTGACTCTTGCTGCCGTAAAGAAAAAGCTAATTGATTTGTAGTTTGAAGGGCTTAGAAGTTTTTGTGAGGGCTTCCTTCAAAGCTGTCGATGTGGGCTTCAAGTTTTCCATCGAGCTCTGTTGGTTCGTCTTTCGTTTTCTTGATTTTAGGAGACGAGCCGGTAGCAAGGATTGTCCATAGAAAAATTGCACAGACTCCGACAACAGAGAAAATTGCACAAAATACCTGAAAAAACGTCATTCTTTTTTTAACTCCTTAAGGACATTATACTCCAATTGTGGCGTTTTGTCAATCTTTGACAAAAGTCTTTTTTTAAATCATACTACGTTTTGTTACAAACTCAACACAGGAGGTTTTCGATGCGCAATGTTTTCGTAATGGTTTTTTCGATGGTTTGTTTTTTTGCCACTGGTTGTGAACCCGCACCAACATATGTGCGGAATCCGTCTGTTGTTAGCCCAACGATCTACGTCATTACGTATTCTGACGGCGCTTGCTGGGCCGACGATCTGTGGTATGGAGCCTGTCCATGGTCCTTTGGTCCAAACTATGGGTACTATGGTTGGTATGATGGAAGATTCATCTATGACCGAACCTATGTCTGGCCACGCCGGTCATATGCGCCGCCGCGTTCATGGCATCCGCCACGAAGACATCATCGGCATCGCCGATAGACTTATATTAAATCCACTTAATCTCACAAGGAGGTTTTGATGTCAGGATTTCCAATCAATTCAAGTGTCTCTTTGCAGGTAAAGCCTGGATCATTCGGCGCTTATGTCGATGAAAATGGTTTGCAATTACCAGTTAAAATGTATATTCTCGCGCAGGGTATTGGCTGGCAGAATGCGGAACTATTTTTTCTTGGATCACTTGATTTTCCAGAGATTGTTCAGGAAGAGTTTGGTTGGAGCGCTGAACAGTGTCAGCAGGCGAGTAACGAACTGCGTGAACTACTACGCAACTTTTTGCCTGACATTGTGCTAAATCCGCCAGAGATTGAAGACCACCCAATGGGGGCCAGGCCGCCAGATACTGATTAAAACAAGCTTTTAGGCATATTTGTCCCTGCATATGAAAGTATGCAGGTTTTTTATTTGCAATTAGATAAAAAGACCTGTGGATAACTATAGAGCAAAGTGTTGACGAGTGTTTTTAAGTGGTATAAACTGGATACAGGTGGGAAAAAGTGGGGAACATGCTTGTCTCTCTATTTAACAACTTTCCCTAAATAGTATGTTCATCGGTGAATATAGCCATAGCATAGATGAAAAAGGAAGAATGGCCATACCGGTCAAATTTAGGCACGACCTAAAAAATGGCGCGGTTGTCACCCGCGGTTTGGATAATTGTCTTTTTATCTACACCAAAAGCGAGTGGGCAAAGGTGGCGGAAAAATATGCCAACCTGCCGATAGCGCAAGCCAACAGCCGGGCCTTTTCTCGCCACATGCTTTCTGGCGCGATGGATGTGGAATTAGACAAACAAGGCAGAATAATTTTACCGGAATATTTGCGTGATTTTGCCAGTGTTAAAAAAAATGTAGTAGTCGTTGGTCTTTATAGCCGATTAGAAATTTGGGATGAGGAAGTGTGGAATAAGTATAAAGGTCAAACTGAAGCCGAAAGCGGCGCTATTGCCGAAAAAATGTCGGAATTGGGAGTTTAATATGCGTCACGAACCAGTATTACTGAAAGAAATTCTAGAATCGCTTGATCTGAAACCCAATGATAATGTTGTGGATTGTACTTTGGGTGACGCGGGACATAGCGAAGCGATGCTGGAAAAAATTTCACCAAACGGCAAATTATTGGGCATAGAGCTGGATGCGGAAGCGGTGTTGCGCGCGAAAGGATTTTTATACAGATTTGAGAATAGAGCGATTTTAGTAAGAAATAATTTTACTAATTTAAAAAAAATAATAGATGAATCAAATTTTGGTCCGGTTAATGCGATTCTAATGGATCTGGGCTGGTCGTCTCCGCAATTCGCAGAGAGGGGGAGAGGATTTAGCTTTCAGACGGACGAGCCGTTGGATATGAGGTATTCCACGACAGAAAAAGAAACCGCCGCCGACATAGTAAATAACGGTGGTGAACAAGAGTTGGCGAATATTTTTAAAAACTTTGGCGAAGAAAAATTGAACAAAGAAATAGCCAAAGCGATTGTAAATTATAGAAAGAGTAAGAAGCTGGAAAAAACAGGCGAGTTGACGGAAATAATTTTGCAAGTCTACCGAACAAAATTACATTCTGACAAAGAAATTCCCTGGATAGGCGGTTTGCATCCGGCCACAAAAGTTTTCCAGGCTCTGCGAATGGAAGTAAATCATGAATTGGAAAATCTTAAACTGGCATTACCACAAGCGGTGGATTTGCTCACAAGCGGCGGACGATTGGCGGTAATTACCTTTCATTCTCTGGAAGACAGAATCGTAAAACATTATTTTAAATCAAATAAACAAATAAAATTAATTAATAAAAAACCGATTATCGCCACGGAAGCAGAAGTAGTGGCCAATCCCAAAGCCAGAAGCGCAAAATTACGGGTTATAAGCAAAGCTTGAAATTACGTCGGGCTTCATAAGTCAAAAACAAGTTTTTGACTTAGCTCAACCCTAGTAATTATTGAAAAATTATAAAATTAAAAATTTAAAAATTATTTCTTGGTATGTCCATCAAACGTCAAATTCAATTTAAATATCAAAACATGGCGCGTTCCCTGCGAACGATTAGTTTGCCGCACTGGTTAAGTTCAAAAACCGCCCGCTTGGGTTTATTTGCTATCATCTTTTTATTCAGCACTGCCTACATAATAAAAACCACCGCCTCTGCCACCAGCGGCTACCAAATGCATGAATTGGAAAAGCAGACACTATCTTTGGAAACTGAAGTGCAGAAATTGCAGGTGGAAATTGCGGACAACAGTTCTATGAACAATATCCAGTCCCGACTGGTCAAATTAAATATGATCGAAGTTACCGGTATAAAATACTTCACGTTTAAGAGTACAGCCGTTGCCAAAAATTAAACTCCTCATTACAAAGAGTCCCGACTAAGTCGGGATTTTTTGTTGTTAGACAATGTGGTATAATAAACCCTATGAATATCATTATCCTACAGCGTTTATTGTTGGAAGCCGTTCTGGACATTTTTTATTTTCCGATTTGGTGGTATACCAAAGGCGTGGCGCATGCTTTGCGCTGGTGTTTTGATCTGCTGAAAACGGGAAATGAAAATTTAGCCCCCGGCCTGTGGCTGGCAAATTTATTTGTGCCGATGTTCGGGCAATTTGACTGGCAGGGCCGGATTTTTAGTTTTTTGATGCGTTTGGTACAAATTTTTGCCCGCACCATCGCTTTGATTGTCTGGTTGAGCCTGTGTTTGGTTTTATTTTTAGGCTGGCTGGCATTGCCGGCGTTAATAATCTATGCAATTTAAAAAAGCGACACCCTTAAATATAATGGCTTGTGATCGTTGCAAAGCAACTGGTGTTGTCGGTTTCACCAAATGTCCCGAATGCAAGGGGATGGCCGTGGGTTTAGCGGCACGGGGCAAATGGCTTTATTGGGACTATTCATTAACCCGCTATCATTTAACTTTGCAAAGCGGTCGGCGTATTTTAAATCGTATCCGTTTGGTCACTGCCTTAGTTTTCTGGTTAAATTGTTGGATTTGGGTTGGGTTTTTAATTTACAAACAAGGAGCTTATAAACTTTTAACTGACCCCAGACTTTGGCAGAATTTTTTTGTCAGCTTAGAAAATCGAACGGTAATTTTGTTTTGGCTGGGCGCGGTCGGTTTGTTATATTTATGGTACAGAATTATCCGGCAAAAAGAATTGGTGGGCGCGGTGGAGCCGTTTAAATACGATGAACAAAAATTATTAAGAAATAAAGAAAATGATTTAGAAATTAATTCTTGGGAGCAGGTAAGAAAAATACCACGACGTAAGAAACATAACATCGCCGATGCTTTTACCGAAGAAGCTTTGTCCGCGTTGGCCAAGGCTTATAAATTGGCTGATAAAAACGGCACCAAAGAAGTAACTCCAGAACATTTATTTTATACATTGCTGGCGTTTAACAGAATTAGCAATATTTTTATCAGACTGGGTATTCCGGCGAGTTCATTGCAAAAAGAACTACTGCCAATGTTGCAAGCCAACGACAAGCAAGGCAAAAACACCGGCGTCATGCCGCTAGTCTCAAAAGATTTTCAACAAATTATTTTTCAAGCTTACGAATTAGCCTATGGCGCGCACCAAGATTATGTCAGCGTCACCGAATTGCTCATAATCGCTCTGCAAGAAACTCCGCGGATTCAAGAAGTTTTATTTAATTTTAATATCAGTCAGCGCGAATTGGCGAATGTTGTTGAGTGGGCCAGAATGCGCGAAAAACTTCATCGTCAGTATCTAAAATTCAGGCGGGCGGCCAGTCATCATTCCAAATATGGCATGGATAAAGCTATGACCGCGCTGGCTACTCCGTATTTAAATAGTTTTAGCTCCGACCTTACCATGTTGGCGCATTATGGCCAGTTAAACCAGTGCGTGGCGCGCGCCAAAGAAATAGAAGAAATTTATCAGATTATTGATGGCGGGCAAAATAATGTAATGCTGGTGGGAGAATACGGCGTCGGTAAAAAAACTATCGTGGAAGGCATTGCTCAAAGCATGATTGAGGGCGATGTTCCGGCCAGATTAAAAGATAAGCGCTTGGCGCGCTTAAGCGTATCGGCTCTGCTTGCGGGCACCAGTCCGGTTGGGGCGGTAGAAAGATTACGCAACATTATGAAAGAAATGTCGCGAGCGCGCAATGTAATTTTATTTATTCATAATCTTCATGAATTGGTCGGCGTATCGGCCGGAGCCAGCGGCAGTCTGGATATAGCCGATACTTTGGCAGAATTTTTAAATAGCAACAGATTTTTTACCATTGCCACCACCACTTCGGAAAATTATTCCCAGCATATATTAAATTCAAGCATTAAAGACGTGTTTACAAAAGTAGACATTTCGGAAATGACCGAAGATCAGGCGATTCAGGTTTTGGAATCAAGGGTCGGCGCGCTGGAGTATAAACAAAATGTATTTTTTTCCTATGATGCCATTGCCAAGTCCGTGGAATACGCGGTCAAATTTATCCACGAATCTTTTTTGCCAGGCAACGCTTTGGAACTAATTACCGAAGCGGCTATTTTTACGCATAATAAAAAGGGCGCCAATTCTATCGTCACCAAAGAAGAGGTGGCGGCAATTGTTACCGCCAAAACCAAAATTCCTTTATCCGCCATTTCCAGCGATGAATCCAGCAAATTGATGCTTTTGGAAGAAGCCATGCATAAACGCGTGATTGGCCAGGACGAAGGCGTTACCGCGGTGGCCAATGCCTTGCGCCGCGCCCGCGCTGAAATCAGATCGGCTAAACGGCCCATCGCTAACTTTTTATTTTTTGGTCCCACGGGCGTTGGTAAAACCGAACTTGCCAAAACCATTGCCGAAGTGTACTTTGGAGGTGAAACTAGAATGATTCGCCTGGACATGAGCGAGTACCAGGATAAGAGCAGTATTTATAGGTTAATTGGCATGCCTGGAACCAAGGGTACGGGCTTGCTCACCGAAGCCGTGCGCCGAAGTCCATTTTCGCTTTTATTGCTGGATGAAATAGAAAAAGCCGACCATGATGTGTTAAATTTGTTTTTGCAAGTTATGGATGACGGCCGGCTTAGCGACAGCGCGGGACACGCGTATGACTTTACCAATGTAATTTTAATCGCCACCACGAACGCCGGCACGGCCTATGTGCAAGAACAAAATAAAAACGGCGTGTCTCATGAGGATTTGTTGAACCAGCTTTTGCACGGCGAACTTAAACAATATTTCCGTCCCGAATTTCTCAATCGTTTTGATGGCATTATTTTGTTTAACGCTTTAACCCGCGCGGATATTAAAAAAATCGCGGCTATCATGTTTGGCCGGATTGCCAAAAGCATAGAGCAAAAAGGCGTGCAGTTGCAAGCCACCGACGAAGCTTTGGAGTTTTTGGCCGAGGCTGGTTTTGATCCGGAATTCGGAGCCAGACCAATGCGCCGAGTTCTGCAGGAAAAGGTAGAAAATAAATTAGCCGAATTATTTTTACAAGGTAAATTAAAAAGAGGCAGCACTGTCATCGTTGGCGCTGGAGGGGAGATGACGGTAGTATGATTTATTTTTTAGCCGCATTATTTTTATCAATAATTTTTACTTTGCTGGTTAAAAAGCTGGCGCGCAGATTAAAAGCAATGGATCGCCCGGACCAGCAACGAAAATTACATCCGCAACCCATGCCGCTACTGGGCGGTGTGGCGATTTTTTTGTCTTTTTGGACCGTAGTTTTGTTTTTGATTTTTCATCCTATTTATGGCATAGAAAAAATAACAGGCCAGCTGATAGTGGCCTTAATATCCGGAATAATAATTCTTTTGATAGGCATTGTCGATGATTTTCGCCCTTTGCCGGCCAAAGTTCGTTTGTTATTTGTGGCTGTGACGGTGCTTATGGCCGCGCTTTATGCGCCGTGGCTCACAAAAATCACCAATCCTTTTGGCGGATATATTGAGTTAGGAACAATTACCGGAGAGATTTTGGTATTTTTATGGCTTATGGGCACTACCTATACCGTCAAGATCCTTGATGGTTTGGATGGGTTGGCCGCGGGGGTGGTGGCCATTGGCGCGTTTCTCATTTTATTACTCACCTCAATCACGAAGTTTTATCAGCCTAATGTGGCACTGGTCGCGGCCATATTTTTAGCAGCCTGTCTGGGGTTTTTGGTATTCAATTTTTATCCGGCCAAAATATTTTTAGGAGAAAGCGGCAGTATGTTTCTTGGTTTTATGCTGGGCGTGCTGGCAATTATTGGTGGTGGCAAGCTGGCCACGGCGTTACTCGTTATGGCTATTCCTATACTGGATATTATTCGCGTAGTTTATAAAAGAATCCGCCGCGGTCAACCGATATTTACCGGGGATAGAGAGCATCTTCATTTTCGACTGCTCGATTCCGGTTTTAGCCATCGGCAATCGGTTCTACTGCTTTATGGTCTGGCATTTTTATTCGGTATTACCACTTTATTTTTACAAAGTCTGCAAAAATTGTACGCGCTTTTAGCGTTGGTAATTTTGATGGCAATTATTAGTCATTATGTAGGAAGGAAGAAAATATAATTATATGCGCGAATCCAAACCGTTTAAAACCTGGCATTTAATTTTGATAATTTTAGTGATTGTTATTTCTTTTGGCTATAAAATTTATGGTTCTTTGTGGACAAAGGCGACTATTAAAATCGGCGGCAGGGAAACACGTGTGCTGGTGGCCGACACCTACCATCACCGGTTAAAAGGGTGGAGCGGCAGAAAAGATATGGGAAAGTTTGGCGGCATGCTATTTGTGTTTCCGGATCGCGGCCAGCACAACATGGTAATGCGCGATATGCATTTTTCTTTGGATATAGTTTGGCTGGATGGAATGAAAATAGTTGATATCGCGCGGAGCTTGCCGCCGGAACCGGGGATTGCCGAGGGGCAATTAACAATATACAGAGCGCGTACCGTTTCCACGCTGGTTTTGGAGTTGCCGGCCGGGTTTAAAGATCAAACGGACTTGAAAATAGGAGATAAGGTGGAGATTATTTACAAATAATTTTAGTTGTGTTATATTTTATAAAATAGGGTCTTGAGAAAAGGAGGAAGGCTGATGATGTATAAATCGGGATTGGTTGGGGGCACGCTTTCGGAAGAGGATATTAAAAAAGCAAAAGAGCTTCTTAGCCGCATCTACGCGATGCTTAAGCCGCTGGTAGAGAATTTGGTGAGACCTTTGGTTTTGCAAGAGTTGGCAAATCCGTCTCAACAGCTTACCGATGAGCAAAAGCAAGCGTTTACGGCTTTGCCTGATGACGGTTTGTCGGATCGGGGCAAAGAACTTTTGAATGAATATAAGCAGGCGGTTTTCAACCTCCAACCGCTTACCAATGAAGAGATGGAAGAAGAAGCCAGCGGCGCGGTGGCAGAAGAATTGCAAATGCTGGTTAATGGTTGGATTGAAATGTTTCTTTGCGGCAAGCCGTCTTGCGACGGATCGCATTACATACAGGCGAATACGATTGACGATGCTATGTTGCCGCCCTTGCAAAAAGATGGCCGGGAGGCTTTTCAGGAACAATTTATGAACACCATCTTGGACGAATCCCAGGTCTTGGCCATTCTACGCCAATTGCGCGCTTCTTTGCCAGCTGGCAAAGTTTTGCCAGACGAGATGGTGGAATTGCTCACGCAGTGGCGCGTTAAAATCGTTTAAAATACGTTCTTTCAGGCCGGCAGAGAAAGCTTTCTGCCGGTTTTTGTTTAGCAGGCCATTGACATATTTCAAGCTTTAATATATACTAAGCGCATTGTTCTTGTAATTCACAATTACTAGGGGTGAGTAAAGAAAAATTTATTTTTTCTTTCGAAGCCCGACGTAATTGCAAAGCTTGCTTATAAATCGTAAATCTTAAATTAATTTATGTACGCAGTAATCGCTACCGGCGGAAAACAATACCTTGTTAAAACCGGTGATGTTTTAAAAATAGAAAAATTACCTTTAAATGAGGGTGATAAAGTTGTTTTTGATAAAGTTTTGTTAACTGCCGCAGATGATGGCACTGATGTAAAGGTGGGCAAGCCATACGTGGAAGGAGCCACCGTATCAGCCACATTGGAAAAACAAGGCAAAGAACGCACCCTGCGCGTGGAAAAATTCAAGCGCAAAGTCCGCTACCACAAAGTGCACGGGCAGAGACAGAGATTCAGCCAGGTGAAGATTAAATAATATTTAAAAAACCAGCCCGCAAGGATTGGTTTTTTGTTATCTGCTAGTTCTATTTTTTATGGCGCTTCCCAAAGTAATCTCATCCGCGTATTGAATATCGCTTCCCATCGGCAGGCCACGGGCCAGCCGGGTAATTTTTAAATTAGGGTTAAGTCGCTTTATTTCTTTTTCAAAATAAAGCATCGTGGTTTCTCCGGCCAGGTCGGGATTAAGGGCCAAAATAATTTCTTTAATTTCTTCTATTCGTTTAAATAATTCTTTAATTTTTATTTTTTCTAAACCTTCTTCGTCTCCCGGTTCTATCACCCCGCGCAAAACGTGGTATAAACCGCCATACACTCCCGTTCGTTCCAGCACTGGAATATCTTGCGGTTCGCTTACCACACACAACAAAGATTGATCGCGGGTTTTATTATTACAAATCGCGCAGGGATTGTGATCGCTAAAATCCCAGCACACCTCACAGCTTTTCACATTATCAATCAATTCTTTTAAAGCCAGAGTAATTTCTCCCACTTCTTTTTTTCCGGATTTAAGCAAATAAAAAACAAACCGCTCGGCGGTTCTTTGGCCGACCGTGGGCAGTTTGCGAAAAGCGTCCATAAGATTTTGAATTGATTTGGAATACATGTTATTTTAGTCCCGGGAATCCGCCCATTTCCTGCATTTTGCCCGCCATTATTTTTTGCATTTTTTTTGTGGCGTCGCCATGCGCGTCCTTGATGGCGTTTTGCAGTTTTTCTTTTTTTATTGGACTTAACATTTCATCGTCAATAGCGACACCGGTTAGTTGCAAGTTTCCATCCATAGTCAGAGCCACGCCATTACTGTGGCTGGTTACGGATTCTCCGGCCAAAGCGCCCTGCAATTTTTTCCCCTGATTTCTTAAATCTTTAAATTGTTTAAGTTTGCTGAATACGGACATAGAATATAAATAATTTTTAATTTAAAATTTTTAATTTTTAAACACAACCCTATATCGGCGGCAGGGCCAAATTGTTATTTTGCGTAAACGCGGATTTTGGTTTAAGGGTTGGGAAAGGGGCGGGGGCGCGATCCGCGTAGTGCGTAGTCATACTGCGGAAAGAAGCGTGTTTTTCATCAAAAATCATACGCGCCATGCCAGTGGGGCCGTTGCGGTGTTTGGCAATATAAATTTCGGCAAGATTTTTTTCATCTGGCGAAATATCTTCTGGCCGATAACTGCGGTCGGCGGATTTTCGGTAGATGAATAATACCACGTCCGCGTCTTGCTCAATAGCGCCGGATTCGCGTAAATGAGACAGCTTTGGAATAGCTGGTTTGCTCATTTCTACAGTACGTGATAATTGCGACAAAGCCAGTACAGGTATGTTTAGCTCGCGGGCAATACCTTTTAAGCCGCGAGTAATTTCCGCCACTTCTTGCACGCGATTTTCTATATTACCGCGAGATTCCATAAGTTGTAAATAATCTATCACTATCAGCCCTAAACCATGTTCCATTTGCAAGCGGCGCGCTTTGGTGCGGATTTGCATGATATTGTTGTTGGGCGCGTCATCAATAAAAATTGGCGCTTCGGAAAGCACACCCATGGCATGGCCAATACGAGAAAAATCATCATCTTCCGGACGTTCGCCCAATCGGCCAGTACGCATTTTCCACGAATCCACGTTGGCTTCGGAACAAAGCAAGCGATCAACCAGCTGTTCTTTACTCATTTCCAAAGAAAATAATCCGACCGGTATTTTTCCTTTCACACCCACGTGGCGCACAATATCTAAAGCCAAAGAACTTTTACCAACGCTGGGGCGCGC
>ERZ1292623.4739-Hain-H51-01um-R1-4739-length-11080-cov-5_pt1 | contig 11080 bp, 13 predicted proteins | sample MGYA00564398_ERZ1292623 | MGnify/ENA primary metagenome ERZ1292623 (study PRJEB36523, sample SAMEA6512633) | groundwater metagenome | collected 2019-01-07 | study: AquaDiva: Metagenomics assemblies of 32 groundwater samples
AAAGATGACGGCGAGCGTAAATAAAACAATAGAAAGATTTATACTGTAAAAAGAAAGTGGAATAGCGATAAGTGCAAAAAATATGGGAGCGAGAGTTCGGACAGTACTGCCGTGAATTTCTCTTTTACTTATTTCTGGATTTTCTATGTGTGGAGAATAGAGGACATATCTACGCATCCAATACAAAACTAAACCGATTAATATAATGTGTGTGCCAAAAATAACGACGGATAATTCATTTGCACTAAATCTTCCGAGGATGCTCGCAGAAAAAGGGATCAAACTAATTAGCATGAAAAATATAGCGTTTATATTTGTAAGTTTTGCATCTATTGTTTTAGCGTAAACAGAAACAAAGAAATGATGCGCGCGCCAGTAAGTAAATAAAAGCGCGAAACTCAAAATATAAGATAATAAAACAGGAAGTAATTTTTGAATTTCTGACCAAAGTTCATTGTTACTTATTTGTCCCCAAATAGCTGGAACTTGTATTTGGAAAACAAGGATTGTCATTACGATGGCAAAAATACTATCTGCGAGCTGGTCTAGTCTTGAGTGGTTCATCCCGTTAGAAGTAGTCCCGTTAGAGATAGAGGGTCCGCTGTGAGCCCTCGCGATCTCTAACGGGACGTAGTTAAATTTATTAATAACGACTATAAAACACGAGCTTAGTATAACATTTTCTGTAACTTTAATTAACTAGGGGACTTCTAACGGGATTCATTTCCTTACATTTCCAACCAAATAGGGCAGTGGTCGGAGCCTTGATAGTCATTTAATGTGCCAGTTTTTTTAATTTTTGGCAGAATTTTTTTGTCTGTAAAAAAATAATCAATTCTCCAGCCGACATTGCGGTTTCGGGCGCGAGTTTTTTGGTCCCAATACGTGTAAACTTCTTTTTTGTTTGGATTAAAATTTCTCCAAACGTCCACAAAATTATTTTTTACTACTTTATCAATCCACGCGCGCTCGATGGGCAAGAAGCCGGTGTTTTCTTCGTTTTCTTTCGGTCGAGCGAGGTCTATGGCTGTATGCGCAGTGTTTATGTCACCACAGAAAATAACATTTTCTCCATTCTTACGCAGTTTTAAAATAAATTTTAAAAAAGCATCATAAAATTCCAGTTTATATTTGAGTCTGTCTGGACCTTGTCCGCCATTTGGAAAATAGCCATTAATTAGTACCAAGTTCTTCAAGTTCATAAAGTTCTTAAAGTGGGCAACAATGATTCTTCCTTCTTGGTCTAATTTTTTAACTCCAATTCCGTATTCTACTTTATCTGGTTTTATTTTTGAGTAAATAGCAACGCCACTGTAACCTTTTTTAGTTTTTGGATGAGAAAAAAAAGAAAAATATTCTGGAACATTGCGCACATCTTCTGGAAGTTGTTCCGATTCTGCTTTTGTTTCTTGCAGACATAAAATATCCGGCTGATGTTTTTTAAATAGGGGCGCGAGGTGTCCTTGTTTGGCTGTCGCTCGCAGGCCATTTGTGTTCCAATTGATAATTCGCATTTGGTTATTGTAACATAAATAAAACGACCCCCTCACACGTGGTGAGGAGGTCTATGGGTGCCTCTAGTGTTTGCGTTGGGGCATCTGCTTGATGCACCTTGGGTCGGTTTTTCTTGCATGCTTCGTGATTCTAGTTCTTACTCCTCTTGTGGGATTCTGGCATACGAGCTGTCCCTCGAATACCCAGGCTACTGGGATGTTCCTGGACAACCAGTGAATCTTTCGGTTTTTCCAACCAAGTTGGTTGATGGAAAATCCGGTTCTCTGCGACGCTTCGTGGAGCAAGGTGCGCTCCTGTTTTGCGGTGAGCTTTTTCATTCTTCGATCCCTATCGTCGAATGAAGTGAATTGCATTTACTACTCTATTTGTAGTATACCACATAAATAAGATTTTGCAATTCCAAGGGAAAGGCTACTTTTTATTATGAAACCCCGAACCAAAGCAGAACTTGGTACGGGGCAGGCTTTTTATTATTTACGATTATGAAATCTTTTATGAATATCTCTCAAGTGTTTGTCTGTCACATGAGTATATATTTGCGTAGTGATGATACTAGAGTGGCCGAGAAGAGACTGGACCGAACGAAGGTCAGCGCCATTACTTAGCAAATCCGTAGCGAATAGATGACGCATTACGTGCGGAGTAACTTTTTTAGAAATTCCTGCTTTGATGGCGTGTTGTTTTACGATTCTTTCTACTGATCTACGACTAAGAGGTTTTAAATCTTTTACAATTTCATTCTTGCCCGCCAAAGCTTTAGCGTCGGCGGGTTCTATTTGCACAAAAAGCGCATCACTCATATCTTTGCGTGCTGTCAAATATTTTTTTACAGCATTTCTCGCGTTATCCGAAATGAAAACAACTCGCACTTTTCCGCCTTTTCCACGGATAGAAAGTTCGTCTGAACGTAAATTTATATCATTATTTAAAGAGCACAATTCTGAAACACGCAGGCCGGTAGAAAAAAGAAGTTCTAATATTGCTTTATCACGCAAATCTTTTATGTCGTTACTTTTTGGAGATTTTAAAAGTCTTTCTAATTCTTCATTTGTGATGAGGTCGAGAGATCTTTCAGAAACTTTTGCGAGCTCAATGCGTTCGGGGGACATAGACTTCACATCTTGTCGCGCTAAATATTTTAAAAATGCGCGAATAGCAATCAAATAATAATTTTGAGTTTTTTTAGATAAAGTTTCCCCGGTGGCTCTATTGTTTCCAGTACTTTGGCGGTTTAACCAGAGACGAAATTCTCTGATGACATTGTCATTTATTTTTTCCGGATTGTCGTTTTTTATAAATTGCAAAAAGCGAGTGAGGTAATGATCATAATTTTCCACTGTTTTCAACGCGCGGCCTTTTTCTATTTCAATATATTCCAAAAATTGAGTTTTGAGCTGTTTCAGTGATGCCATGACCATATTCTAACATTTATTCAGAATTTGTTGTTTATAAAGCAATCTATCTGGTAAAGCTTTGCCAGCGAACTGCTCGTCGATCAAGAAAATAATATTCGGAATACCTCATTTATTTTCTAATCTCCTGCGCAAGGCTTTCTAAACAACAAATTCTTCATAAATTTAAGCCCTTGCATTTTTTGGGGTTTTGTGCTAATATTTAGACATGTTAGCAACGAAGAAAAAACAAACAATTATCAAGAAAAATCAGGTTCATGACAAGGACACAGGTTCTCCTGAGGTTCAGGTGGCTGTTATATCTGCCGCGATTGATGAATTGGCAAAACATTTAAAGAAACATAAAAAAGATAATCATTCCCGTAGGGGCCTTATCAAGATGGTGGCTGATAGACGCACTCATTTGAAATATTTAGAACGAACAAACAAGACTCGTTACAACGCTCTGATGAAGAAGATAGAGCTTGTCTAAAAGTCTGCTATACTTATATATATGACAGTAATAAAACATAAAGAACAAAGAGTTGGGGTTTTTATTGATACGCAAAATTTGTATCACTCGGCCCGCAATTTATACAAAATGCGAGTGAATTTCGGCGCGGTTTTGAAAGATGCTGTGGCTGGCAGAAAACTCGTGCGCGCCATCGCTTATGTCATCACGACGGAAGCAGGAGACGAAAAGAATTTTTTTGAAGCGTTAACTAAACTCGGTATTGAAACTAAAACAAAAGATTTACAAGTGTTTCACACTGGCACAAAAAAAGGAGACTGGGATGTGGGTTTGACGGTGGACGCGATGCGTATGGCGAACAGGCTTGATACTGTTATTCTCGTTTCCGGCGATGGAGACTTTGTTCCTCTCGTAGAATATTTACAAAATTATACTGGTACTCAAGTCGAAGTCGTTTCTTTCGGTCAATCAACTTCTTCAAAACTGCGCGAAGCTGCAGATGACTTCCTCGACCTCTCCGAAAATCCTAGAAAATATTTACTTGGAGTAAAATAAAAACATAATTTAAAAAAAGTTGACAAAATAGGATGTTGTATGTTATACTACGTAATAGTATTTTGAACGTTCTTTAACAAGAATTACTTACAGAGACGAGCTTTTTGAGCCTTAAATATAGGACCTAAAAAGCTCGTCTCTAGACAGAGGCTAGCCGCAACAAAAGCCAGGGCGAATCTGGCAAGTAGAAAAGGAAAAGTCATGACAACCACAGCGCAGCAAGACCTACGGGTTCGAATCTTCAGCGAAGCAGACTGGGCGAGTTACTACGGCCCAGCACAGAAGTTGAGCCCCGAGGTCGAAGATGTTCTGAACGGACCGTGCCCCTTCAACAAGGGCAAGTTCGTGAAGGACACCCACTTCGCATTCATGGGAATGCCGGCGATCAACGGCGAGCCCCTGACGGTCGCGAAGTGGCTCGAACTGCACCCCGCGGACGGACAGCTGAAGTTCTACTTCGCGAATGATCCGTGGCATGTGGGGCAGCCGCATACGGACGTCGTCACGCTCGAGCCGCGCCTCTACATCATGCTCCGGGAAATCGTTCCCGGCTCGACGAGCAGCACGCCCGAAGAGCAGGTGGCGATGTTGCCACCTGAGTATGAGGTCCCGAGCACCATCGCGGAAGTGACGAAAGACATCCTCGTCTATCGTCGCACCGGCAAGCGGTGCAATCCGAACCGCTGGGCTGCGTGCAAGGAGCGGACCGTGAAGACCGACAAGGCCAGTGCGGGTCGCGTCTCGGGCGTCGGTTACTTCGGCGAGGACGGTCTCAATGTCAACCGCTGGGTTGGTGTCCGGAACGACAGCGTCGGTGTTGGTGCCTCCCGGAAGTTCTGATCCTGGAATCCTTGAGGGCTTGTCTTTCTTGAATCCTTGAGCCTCCGCGCCAATTTTTTGTGGGGCGCGGAGGCTCTTAGGTAAGTGATTCTTAATATAAACATCAAATCTTGTTTAATAAACAAGTACGAACCACGAGGTTCGTCAGACCTCGTGAAAGCTCTGCTTCTCTCGAGGTCTTTCTGTTTTATATATAATAAGTTATGTATTGACATTGTCATTACAAAGGTATATATTTTTATTATGAATACAACAATGCAAATTAGAATAGACTCGTCTACTAAAAATAAAGCCCAGAAAGTATTTAAAAGCATGGGGCTAGATTTATCTTCGGGGATTAAATTTTTATTAGCTAAAGAGATGAATCCTAAAAATGTTACTTACATTTGTCCTTTTGGTTTTATGCACAAGTACACTCCGAAGATGCTTGCGAAGTATGAGAAAGAAGCTGAGTGGGCTATAAAACATAGTAAGGGATATTCTTCCACTAAAGAGATGTTTGATGATTTAGAAGCTGGAAAATAAATATGTATCACAAGCATTATACAAAAAGATTTCAAAAGTCTTTTAAGAAAGTAATTCATTCTGGAAAAATTAGAAGGGAAGAAATTGAATTTGTAATAAATATTTTAGCCTCTGGAGGAAAACTTACTGCAAAATACCAAGATCATCTTTTGCATGGTAGTTTTGATGGTTTTCATGAGTGTCATGTAAAAGGTGATATTCTCTTAATATATTATATAAAAAATCAAGAACTTGTTTTGGTGTTATTTGATATAGGTAGTCACTCTGAACTTTTTTAATAATTCTTGCCTTTTGGTCTAAAAATGCTATGATAATCATAGCTTTTTTAGATTTTAATAGTTAATCGGGTTTGCGTTTAGACATAAAGTAGTGTTCCCGTTCAACTGGAACAACACTGTAGTCTGGACACAAACTAAAATAATTGTATGCAAAAAAAAGAATATAATGTAGAAATTGGTGGAAAAATTTTAACTGCTATTTTCACAGATTTAGCAGAGCAAGCGCACGGTTCGGTGATGCTTAAATATGGCGAGACGATAGTCCTTGCGACTGTTTGTATGTCGCACGACAAACAAAAAGGTTTAGGCTATTTTAATTTAACAGTGGACTATGTGGAGAAATTTTACGCGGCGGGGAAAATTCTCGGCTCTCGTTATGTCCGAAGAGAAGGCAAGCCGTCCGAAGACGCTATACTTGCGAGCCGAGTGATAGACCGCACTCTTCGTCCGCTTTTTGAACAATCCATTCGTCATGCTGTGCAAGTCATCGTGACTGTGCTCTCTGTAGATGACAATGATCCGACTATTTTAGCAGTAAATGCAGCATCTCTCGCTATTGCTGTATCAAATATTCCTTGGAATGGGCCTGTCGGTTGTGTAAGAATTGGTAAATACGACCCCGAAGGAAAGAGTACTTCCTACGGGGCAGGCAGTGATTTAATAATTAACGCCCCTCACAGTTTTTATAATAACGATGCACAATATAAATTTGATATGACTGTCTGCGGTAAAAATGGAAATATAAATATGATCGAAGCTTCCGCGCATCAGACGAGTGAAATAGAATTGACCGAAGCATTACAGAAAGCGAGTGAAGAGATAGCTAAACTAGAAAATTTTCAAAAGAAAATAGTCGAAGAGATTGGTAAAGAAAAGAGGGTCATAGAAAAAGAAATAATATCCGTAGAATCTGTAGCGTTGTTTAATAAGAACATTCTGCCGAAAATGGCCGATAGCATTTTCGCCGGAGCGGGAAAAAAGAAAATAGATGAATTACATACTGTTTGGAATAACTTGGTTGCCGAGAAATATCCGGACAGAGAAGATTTTGTTTTAGAAGATAATTTATTTGATGATACAGAAAACGACATCTTGCACAAAAAAGCAATTGAAGAAAATATGCGCGCTGATGGAAGAAAAATGGATGAACTTCGTGACTTGTATGCACAAGCTGGTGGAGTGTCTACTGTGCTTCACGGCTCTGGTATTTTTTATCGTGGAGGAACACATGTGCTTTCAGTGTTGACGCTCGGCGGACCAGAAGACAGAAACCTCGTGGATGGTTTGCAATTGAAAGTAGAAAAAAGATTTATGCATCATTATAACTTTCCGCCATATTCGTCCGGTGAAGTCGGTCGCGCAGGATTTACCAATCGTCGTGAAGTCGGGCATGGAGCGCTCGCCGAAAAAGCGCTCGCGATGGTCTTGCCTTCTGTGTCAGAATTTCCATACACGATTCGTGTCGTCTCTGAATCGATGGCTTCAAATGGTTCCACTTCTCAAGCTTCCATCTGTGCTTCGATAATCGCATTAATGGATGGAGGAGTGCCGATCAAAGCACCCGTCGCTGGTATCGCTATGGGACTGATGCTGGAAACGACCTCACCCCAACCCTCTCCTTATAAAGGAGAGGGGGAAATTCCAAAATACAAAATTCTAACCGATATTCAAGGTCCGGAAGACCATCATGGTGATATGGATTTTAAAATTGCTGGAACTCGCGAAGGTGTGACGGCAATACAACTCGATGTGAAAGTAGAAGGCGTGCCGGTAAAAATTTTGGGCGAAGCGATGATGCAGTCTAAAGTCGCGCGCGTTGCCATTATCGACAGGATTGAGAAAGAAATTCCTGCTCCAAGAGCAAATATTTCTGTTAATGCGCCGAAAATTTTAATCATTAAGATAAATCCAGACCTTATCGGTATGGTTATCGGTGGGGGAGGTAAAACAATTAAAGATATAAAAGAAAGAAGTGGCGCAGAGATAACTATTGAAGACGATGGAACAGTATACTTTACAGGAAAAGGGGATTCTGCCGAGAAGGCGAAGAAAATAGTGGAAGAAATGACCCGTGAGTTCAAAGTAGGTGAAATTCTAAAAGGGGAGATAGTTAAAATTGCTGACTTTGGAGCTTTTGTTCGACTCAATGAATCTACTGATGGCATGGTACACATCTCTGAGATGGCGCCATTTCGTGTTGACCGAGTTTCCGATATAATAAAGGAAGGTATGATCGTGCCTGTGAAAGTGATATCGGTTGATAGAGAAAAAGGTAGAATCGGTTTGTCTATCAAAGAGGCGGACAAAGATTTTTTCAATGGAAAACGATAATCAAATAAAAAATAAAATAGTACAAACTTATGCCGAAGATATGACGGAAGCGATTGAAAACAGTCCCGGCGGAGCAATTAGAGAAATAATTCGTGAACAAGAAAAAAGTGAAATTCTAAAAAAAGAACTTTCTCCGGAGTCGAAGAAAAATAAATTTTTTATGTTGGTAAGTTTTATACTTATTATCTTGGCTGCGACCATGTTGTCTTTTTTTTACTTTAGAACAAAAGATAATACCGTTCTGCCGGAAAAGCGGTTTACGCCACTGATTTTTAACGATGTTAGCACCTTTACGGAAGTTAAAGATCTAACAAAAGACCAGATAGCGCAGACAGTTTTAAATAAAGTTAATACGACGAAGGTAAAGAGTGGGGGAGTAGAGGGTATTTATCTAACGGATAATAAAAATATTGTCGGCTTGAGGAAATTCATCGCATTTATTCAGGGCAATTTTATTCCGGGCGACAGAGCTTTGGTCAGCGACAACTTTCTAATAGGGGTAGTAAATGGGGAGACAAAGAATTTCTTTATTTTAATGAAAGTAAATTCTCTGTCTGATGTTTTTGATCCTCTCCGCATTTGGGAAAATAAAATGTTTTCTGATTTGCATGGATTTTTTGACATTGCTATTTCTCCAGAGACAAAATATCTCCTCACAAAAGAATTTCAAGACGGCATCGTGCAAAATAAAAACGCGCGGATTCTTCATAACACAGACAACAACATCGTAATAATGTATATTCTTGCTGATGACAACTCTGTCATTATCACAAACAGTGGAAACACCGCCCGCGAAGTTATGCTCCGCCTTGCCGGCGGTCAGATTAAGAAATAAAAAGTGTGCAAAGTTCGACTTTGCACATTAAAAAAAGATTTTTGAATTTTTTATCCATATAACTCCGTATGAGTGCCGATATCTGACAAAACAACCGTGTTTTTATTTTCGTAATAAAACATAATTCTATAGTCCCCGGTTACATTAAAACTTCTTTTGTCTTTGTGCTCACCTGTAAGCGCGTGATTATTTAGTAATGGATTATACAGGTCTTTAGTAAAAATTTTAATCCGTTCAATCGCTTTTTCCTGAACAAACTTATCTTTTTTTGTAAAAGATTTATCATATTTTTTAGTGGTTAATATATCAATCATTTTGCCATTAAAGACCTAAGATGCTTTTCGAGCTCCTCGAAAGTTTTATATCTCTTCATCTTACCAGTTGCATACTCCTTGCGAGCGTCTCTAAATGACTTTATCAATCTTGCATTTGGTATTTCTGGCACAGTGAACTCTATTCTTTTTTCTGTGATTAATTTCCTCAAATAGGCATTAATAGCCACAGAAAAATTCAAGCCCATTTCGTCTAGGACTTCTTTTGCCTCATTCTTTAACTTAGAATCTATTTTAAAATTTATGACTGTTTGTGACATATATACCAAGTATATACCCAGTATATACAGAAGTCAAGTAAAATTTTTACGCCACTGGCAATTCAATATAGAACGTAGCGCCTTTGCCGACTTCGGATTCGGCCCAAACACGCCCTTTGTGCGCTTCTATAATTAGTTTTACGGAGTAAAGTCCATAGCCGGTCGAGTCCACATTTATTTTAATTGATTCTTTACCACGTCCGCCTTCTAAGGTAGTCAGATTAAGAAGTACACTTAAAAAATGGTTATTTGAAAAGTCTCTTACTAACTAAAATATGTCTATGCAATTTATTTGCATTTTTGTCAAAAATAACATAGTTTATAGTTGGAGGTTTGTTGGTGTCTATCTTAAAAATAGAAAAACAATCCAAGGTAGTATTTTGAAAACTTTATAACATTGGAGGTGATTTATGAATGAAGTCGTGTTTGATCAGCAGTATTATGATACTGTTATGAAGGAGTTCGGGTACAGCCCTTTGGAGTTTGAATCAATCTCATTCTCCTTGGGAAGTCTTACCAAAGAAGACCTTCAGCGGCAGTGGTTGTGTCACATGAATGGCACAAGTTTCGCCAACGCCTCAAGCGCTGATGAACGTGTCATTGCAACAACAGGATTCGGCTTGTCCGGTACCCCACACATGGGAACGTTGTCGCAGATCCTTCGGGCACTGCGACTTCAGCAAGCGGGGATTCCTGTGCAGGTTGTCTTGGGAGACCTAGACGCCTACAACGGGAAGAATACTCCGCTTGATCGCGCCCACGAGCTTGCAAGTGTTAATTTTAAAACATTCTATTAACACCACTGTTTTTGTTAATAGGGTGAATAGCTATATTAAGCAGTTTTTTCTTTAAAGGGGTAGCCACAAATAGTGGTTGCCCTTTTTTTAATTAAAAAATATGTTATATTAATAATATGAAATGTCTTTTTTGTGATATTATAAATAATGAGGTGCCTGTTTTTAATGTTTGGGAAGATGATGATTTTTTGGCTTTTCTTGATATTAATCCAATTAATTCTGGACATACGTTGTTAATTCCTAAAGTTCATACTGAAGATGTTTTTAATATGTCTGATGATTATTTTAAAAAATTATTTTTAACTGCAAAAAAAATAGCTCCAATATTACAAAAAGCAACACGTGCTAAGCGTGTTGGCATGGCAGTTGAGGGGTTTGGTGTACCACACGCACACTTACATTTAGTGCCTGTAAATAATGGTAATGAATTAAATCCAGAAAAAGCTAAAACAGCAACAGAGGCAGAACTTAATAATATACAAAAATTAATTTTAAAAATTAAAAAATTATCTGATTTTAAATAAATTTAAGCAGTAGCAGGTAATTCAATATAGAACGTGGAGCCTTTGTTTTCACCTTCGGAGTCAGCCCAGACTCGGCCTTTGTGCGCTTCGATGATTAGTTTGACTGAATAGAGTCCATAGCCGGTGCTATCGACATTGATCCTCACGGAATCTTTGCCTCGTCCGCCTTCGGTAAACAAATTCTTTTTATCTTCTTCGGTGATGCCAAGCCCTGTGTCTTGGACAGAAAATTTAATTTTCCCATTGCCATCTTCCAAATTCACAGTTATTTTCCCTTGCTTGGTATATTTAATAGAGTTATCAATCAAATTGTTTACCGCTTCTTTCAGCCAGATAGCATCTCCAAGCATATTATAGATCCCATCTTTAATGTCTGTTTCTATTTTCAAACCTTTTATCTCGGCTGCTCCTCTTTTTCCCTCAAT
>ERZ1292623.4740-Hain-H51-01um-R1-4740-length-11079-cov-5_pt1 | contig 11079 bp, 15 predicted proteins | sample MGYA00564398_ERZ1292623 | MGnify/ENA primary metagenome ERZ1292623 (study PRJEB36523, sample SAMEA6512633) | groundwater metagenome | collected 2019-01-07 | study: AquaDiva: Metagenomics assemblies of 32 groundwater samples
AAGGTCTAGTAGGTGTCGGTCTCGGCAAGGGAAGCGATACCGCTCTGGCCATAGACAAGGCGACCAGGCATGCCAAGAAAAATATGATAAAAGTCAATACGACAAAAGGCATGTCCATTCCTCATGAAGTTTCTGCAAAATATTCTTCGGCCCGTATCGTACTCCGTCCTGTAAAAGACCGCGGTCTGGTTGCTGGTTCGGCGGTGAGAACCGTTCTCGAACTGGCCGGCCTCAAAAATATTGCCGCCAAAATCATTTCTCCTTCAAAAAATAAATTAAATATCGCCCGCGCGCCTATCGATGCTATCGAGCATCTCACTCTCACTCGTGAAACCGGATCAAAAAAAGCCGAATCGCCTAAATAATTAACAAATAATTCGCAGAATAACTTAAAAACTATGCAAATTCACGATCTAAAAAGAAAGACGCCAAATACAAAAAATCCTAGCATAGGACGTGGAGGCAAGCGTGGCAAAACTAGCGGCCGAGGCACAAAAGGTCAGGATGCCAGAGCGGGACGCAAGAAACGTCCAGAGCTTCGCGATTTCATAAAGAGAATTCCAAAATTGCGTGGCCGAGGCAAAAATTCTTTCAAATCTTTTGCTCCACGCGCCGAGGTAGTTCTCCTCTCTATGCTCGAAAAGAATTTCAAAGAGGGCGATCGCATCGAACCGTCTTCCATCATAGCCAAAGGCATCATAGAGAGAACCGAAGGCAATTTTCCTCGTATAAAAATTCTCTCTGGCGGGGAAATTACAAAAAAATTGATTATTTCAGGCGTTGAAATTTCCGCCAGTGCAAAGGCGGCTATTGAAAAAGCTGGCGGAGTGGTGCATGCTTAGGTCGCAAATCACACTTCAATGAATACTTTTTTAAGCAAACTCTCACATATTTTCCGAGACCGTGACCTGCGCAAGCGCATTCTCTTTGTCATTGCCGCTCTCGTTCTCTTTCGTTTATTCACCACTATTCCAATTCCGGGCATTGATACAGCAAAACTGGCATCTCTTTTCGCAAACAGTCAGTTCCTAGGCCTACTCAATATATTTTCCGGAGGAGGACTGGCAAATCTCTCCATAGTCATGCTCGGTGTTGGTCCGTACATCACTGCGTCGATTATCATGCAGCTCCTCACTATCATGATTCCCAGTCTCAAGGCTCTCTATCAAGAAGAAGGCGAGGCGGGACGAGCCAAATTTGCTCAATATTCCCGGAGACTCTCTCTGCCTCTCGCCATGATTCAGGCATTCAGTTTCATTATTATATTTCAGCGTCAGGGAATCATTCCTGATCTCGAGCCCTTTGCACTTCTTCTGAACGTTCTGGTTATTACTGGTGGCTCCATGCTTCTCATGTGGCTCGGCGAGCTCATAACCGAATTTGGCATGGGCAACGGTACATCTCTCATTATATTTGCTGGTATCGTAGCATCTCTACCTACTGCCATATCAGGAACAATAGCCGCATATAATCCGAGCCAGCTTCCTTTGTATGTAGGTATTATCGCTCTCGCTCTGATTGTCGTTTATGCAGTGGTGTTTATAACGGAAGCGGAGAGGCCGATTCCGGTGACGTATGCAAAACAAGTCCGAGGTATGAAAGTCTACGGTGGCGTTTCGACATATCTACCTCTACGTCTCAATCAAGCCGGCGTCATTCCGATCATATTTGCTTTGTCTATCATGCTTTTTCCTCAAATGCTCTTCAATTTTTTTGCTACGTCTAGCAATGCAATTCTCCAGAGTATTTCATCTGTCGGTCTCTCTCTCATAAACAACAGTTTGCTCTATAATAGTTTTTATTTTATCCTCGTTTTTGCCTTTACTTATTTTTACACGGCAGTGACATTTGATCCTATCCAGATTTCAGAAAATCTCCAAAAATCAGGGGCTTTTATCCCGGGTGTTCGTCCTGGTCAGCCGACAGCAGAATATCTTTCAAAGATTGTCACACGTATCACTTTGGTCGGCGCATTATTTCTCGGTTTGATTGCTGTTTTACCTCTGCTTCTCCAATCAGCTTCTGGAATAACTACTCTGGCTATCGGTGGTACAGGCTTGCTCATCGTGGTGTCCGTAGTTCTAGACGTCGTCAAAAAAATGGATGCGCAGGTGAATATGAGGGAGTACTAAATCTCGCAAAATAGTTTGGAATCTGGCGTCAATTAGAGCTTTGATATAGACTAAAAGCCATGAAACCAATTACATGTGTTTTCTTTGGAAAATCAGGATCTGGCAAGGGTACGCAGGCGGCATTACTCATGAAGACTTGCGAGAGGCTGGATCCGAAGAATAAGTTTATTTATGTAGAAACTGGCCAGCGTTTTCGGGGTTTTGCAGAAGATAGTGGAACGTATACAGCAAAACTGACAAAAGAAGTAATGCACGCTGGCGGTCTCATGCCGGCTTTTATTCCTATTTGGACATGGGCAAGTTTACTTGTGGATGAAATTAAAACCGGTCGTGAGCATATGGTATTTGACGGTGTTTCGAGACGGATAGATGAAGCACCGATATTGGATTCCGCTCTTCAGTTTTATAGACGCCAAAAACCGACAATTCTATTTCTCGATATTCATCATGAAGAAGCCAAAAAACGTCTCTTGAAGCGTGGCAGACATGATGATAAAGAAGAAAAAATTACCGAACGTCTGCGCTGGTTTGAAGCGGATGCTATGAAGGCTGTGAATTATTTTGAAAAAAATCCGTATTACAATTTCGTAAAAATAAACGGTGACCAAGTGATAGAAAAAGTTCACGAAGATATTTTGAAAGCTCTAGGTATACAAGGCAGGCTTTAATCAGATTTTAATACAAATTTTAATATTTAGAATGGCCGTTAGAATAAAAACTCAAAAAGACATTGAAATCCTACGCCAAGGAGGTCGTCGACATGCTTTTATTTTGAACGAAGTAGCCAAAGCAGTAGCTCCGGGTGTTTCCACCAGAAATCTCGACAACTTGGCGGCGCAACTTATCAGAGAAGGAGGCGATAGAGCCGCATTTTTAGGCTATAAACCATATGGAGCAAAACGCACATATCCGGCGAGCCTCTGCGTATCAGTTAATGATGCAGTTGTGCACGGTATTCCGAATGAAATGATGTATATTTTGAAAGAAGGTGATATTGTTTCTCTCGATTTGGGTCTCGAGCATAGAGGTCTTATCACAGATATGGCCGTGACCGTGCCTGTGGGAAAAATTGATGTTAAAGCAAAAAAACTGATCAAAGTCACAAAAGATGCTTTAGCGCTGGCAATAAAATCTGCAAAGCCCGGCGCAACGACGGGCGACATAGGCGAGGTCATAGAATCTTTTGTTGTTCCTTTTGGCTTTGGTATTGTCGAAGAATTAGCCGGACATGGTGTAGGTTATAGTGTTCATGAAGATCCTTATATACCAAATTATGGTAAAGCCGGAGAGGGCGAGCCTCTAGTTCCCGGTATGGTCATAGCTATAGAGCCGATTATCAATGAGGGCACAAAAAAAATTAAATTAGATCGAGATGGTTATACTTATCGAACCGTAGACGGCAAGAGAAGTGCCCATTTCGAACATACTGTTGTTATTACGGAAAAAAACTGTGAGATACTGACAAAAATCTGATATACTTTGAAACCTATGGCGCATCAAAAAGAAGAACGCACGCTTGTCATTATAAAACCAGATGGGGTTCAGAGGAGTCTGGTGGGAGAAATCATCGGCCGTTTTGAACGTATTGGTCTCAAAATCGTGGCAGAAAAAATGCTCGTACCCACATCTCCACATATCGAGGCGCATTATACTCTGGATCCGGAATGGAGAGTGAAAACGGGAGAGAAAACAATCAAATCGTATAGAGATAAAGGGCAAAAACATCCATTGAGCGATAATCCTATAGAGATAACAGCTGTTATTCTAGAAAAACTCAAAAAATATATGACCAGCGGGCCGGTAATCGCTATGGTTTTAGAAGGCGCTCATGCAGTTTCCATAGTTCGCAAGGTTGTCGGTGGCACAGAGCCTCTCACTTCGGATGTGGGTACTATTCGCGGTGATTTTGTTTTGGATTCATATCAAATGGCTGATCAGGACGGCCGTTCAGTGCGCAATCTCATTCACGCTTCCGGATCGCCTGCTGAAGCTGAAATGGAAATCAAGCATTGGTTTTCTCCAAATGAAATTATTGACTATCGTCATATCCAAGAAGAAATTCTCTATGATGTAAATCTGGACGGTATTTTGGAATAATCTATCCACCAAAAATCAGCACAAAAAACACAAAAATCAGACGTTAGACGAGTCATTTTTTTTGTTTCCGATTTTATTTTTCTCTTGCAGTGATTGTCGAGAGGTCTATAATCATAAGTAGGGTTATTCGAGATATCAACTCTATAACATTTTTTTAGGGAGACTCATATCGTTTTGCACCTTGGTGCTCTACTGCGGTCACCCACCTAGTTTATACTAGGGACGATATCCGGATGACCCGATAGAAAAACTGCTCGTGAAAATGAGCGGTTTTTCTATAATAAAAACACGAACACTTCTTTTGCTTATTTGTTATACTATTTCCATGTTTTGGAATAAGTATTTTTGGCCGTCTTTTTTGGTCATGATTCTAGTTGTAGGTTTGCACTGGTTCGCTTTATTGAATGATATATATGATACCGTCCAATGGTACGACATAGTCATGCATTTTCTGGGCGGTTTGTGGGTTTTTCTCTTTGTTCTCTGGGCGATTCACACACAATATGGCAGGTTTTTTTTAAAGCACGCATCCATACGTAATCTCATTTTTTTTGTGCTAGTGGTAGGTGTTTTGTGGGAGATTCTAGAAATTGTTTTGGGTTTTATGCATTTTTCTGATCCAGGATATGGTTTTGATGTGTTCAAAGATCTAGTAATAGATATACTCGGAGCAATTTGTGGCTCTATTTTTTATAAAAAGTGAAAGAACATATTTTTTACTTTACTTGTGCCACAAAACGATCAAAAGTTGGAGGATTGTGCTCGGCGAGGTCGGCTAGGATTTTGCGATCTACAATAATGCCCTGTTTTTTTACTCGGCCCATAAATTTAGAATATGAAATGCCTTTGGCGTCTAGAGCGGCATTGATTTTGATTATCCAAAGATTTCGGCGATCACCCTTTTTGTCTCGACGATGAACGAAAGCATATGCGCCGGCGTGCATCAGAGCCTCATTGGCTGCGGCTTCGTTTGTCCCACGGCGAAAGCGATAGCCTTTTGCCGCTCGCAGTACGTTTCGGCGATTTTTCAGTGCATTAACTGCTTTTTTTACTCGTGCCATGTTTGTGAATTAAATAAAAATTAAATAAAAAAGAGAAATTAACGAAGACCAGAGAGAAAGCGCGATTTTTCCTTGTTGGTCATGTGAAAAGCCGTGGTGGTGGCCTTTCTTATCTGCGAACGGCCACTTTCCTTTGCATTGAAATGGTTTTGGCCGGTTCGACGGACGAGAATTTTGCCATTTTTCGTCACTTTGAGCCGTTTTGCGTATGATTTGTTGGTTTTCATGGAGAAAATTAATTGCAAGAAAAAATAAGAGCCCTATTACCGTTTGGGCTGTTAAAAGACAGTCTAACAGATTAAGGCATTTTGTAAAGGCAATTAAACGGATCAATTAAGCTCTTTCTATAATTGTTGTTAAACCTTTCAAACTCTTTGTCGGTTTTTCGGCGATTTTGTAGTTTTCGGTTATTAAGGTGAGGATACGTTTCAGGCGTTCTTCGAGGAATTTCGGATCCATGTATTTTGATCTACCTGGAAGGAAGAGGTCTATTTTTATCCTCTGGCCTTGGCGTAACCACTCGGAAGCTTTTTTAGCTTTGAGCTCGAGGTCATGTTCACCTGTGCCGATTTTCACTTGCAAGGTTTTAATTTCTATGACATGCGCTTTGGCTTTGGCTGCTTTTTCTTTTTTATTCTCTCCGTACTGAAATTTGCCGTAGTCGCTGATTTTTGCCACGGGGGGATTGGCATTCGGTGATATTTCAATGAGATCTAATCCTGCGTCATGAGCTTTTTGGAGGGCTTCGTTTATGGAAAGCACGCCGTAGTTTTCACCTTCCGGGCCTATGACACGCACTTCCTGTGCTTTTATTTGATGGTTTATGCGAATTCTGTTGTAACTCAAAGTTTTGTTATTAGATATATGTATAAGAATAAAAGCATATTTTCATTGATGGGGCAATGTTATAGTATAATTTGCTCATGATAGTTTTCATTGCTCTAGCGACGTTTGTAACGACATTTCTCGGAGGTTTGTTTGCAATTCGTTTTAAAGACAAACTACATCTCATTCTGGGTTTCAGTGCAGGAGCTATGGTTGGGGTAGCTTTTTTTGATCTCTTGCCGGAAGCTCTCGAAATCGGCGGACAATTTTTTGAAAGTTCGACTATTTTCTCCGTCATAGCCATAGGTTTTGTCGCCTATATGATTCTCGACAGGACTGTCTTTATGCATTGTCATGAAGAAAATCACGAGCATCGAGGTCAATTCGGCGCGGGCAGTCTATCTCTCCATAGTTTTCTCGACGGCATAGCCATAGGTTTTGCTTTTCATGTTTCCAGCGCAGTAGGTATTATTGTGGCTGTGGCAGTTTTAGCCCACAATTTTTCTGATGGCATAAATACGGTTTCCATGATTTTGCGCCACGGAGGAAGTAAAATGCAAGCCGTCAAATGGCTCACTCTCGATGCCTCAGCTCCTGTGCTCGGTGTTATTTCAACCTTTTTCTTTACTATTCCTGAATCATTTATAGGATTGATTCTCGCTCTCTCTGCCGGTTTCTTTCTATACATTGGTGCGAGCGACCTATTGCCTGAAAGTCATCACAATCATCCGACTCATTGGACGACATGCGCCACGGTTCTCGGTATGGCGGTTATATTTTTCGCTGTTCACCTTGCTGGTATTTAATAAATTTAACAAAAACCAGCAGATACAAGTTTCTTCATTGTTCGGCACCGGGACCATTGAATTAGCTAAACATGATAGGTCCTAAATGCCTCGCAATTCAAAAACTTATATCTGCTGGTTTTTATCTTTATAAAGCCAATCCGTAGGAAACAGTCGTAGTTCCTGTGCCTGGCGTGCGATATATGCCGAGAGTCGCTTGTTTTTCTCTAATCCATTCGCCATCAACTTTTGCTTCAGCGCTTTTTAGAGTGTTTTCTGTGACAGATATAGGCTTGAAATCAAATTTTACATCTGCCATAAAATCTCCTTTGACTTCACGTATGTTTCCCACGTATGTGATGCTGTAATCAGTTATGCCGTATATAGAGCAGGTGGTCAGTTTTTTGAGCGCTTCCAAGTATTGGGTGAGAATGGTCGTGGCCACTTCTTTTTCTGTCATTGAAAAAGGTGCGTCGGTGAGATACGCAGAGCGCAAATCGACACCACACGGATCAACCACCACTTCTTTCTTTTTGTTTTTTATCGATACTCCATATGCTATGGCCCCCAAGGCTATTAATAGAACGACGATTATGATTGTTTTTTTCATAGGCAGATTATAGCAGATTTGTTTTTGCATGTTTTTGTATACTGCCTGTGTATAAGTAAATCTCATATTTTGGTCAGGTGCTATAATTAATAAATGAACAAACAACACATTGTTTGGCTTGTAGTCGGTATTATTATCATTATTGTTTTGGCTCTTTGGCTCTGGCCGGCAGGTAAAGTGGCGGAAGCGCCGTCTTTAGAAGATCTCGTAGAAGATATTGTTGTAGAGACGCCAACTGTTGCGCCGTCTACAAATCCATTAGACAATGCTGTTCCAACAGTCAATCTATTGGAAAAAACTAATCCTTTCAAAAATGAATACAAAAATCCATTTGAATAAGAAAACAATAATTTTTGCTCTTTCTTTGTTTGCGGTTTTCGCTCTGGGAAGCCAAGCTAAAGCCGCTTCCATTTTCGATATAGAATTTCCTATAGCCGAGCTCGGGAATTGTAAAGATAAAACGGAGTGCAAGGCGTATTGCGAAATCGCCGATAATGAATCAGCCTGTCAGAGCTTTGCGGCTAAATATGGTATAAACCAAGATGATGATCAAAGTGGTGCGACAAACGACAGACAAGAGAAAATTATGAAAGACGGCGGTCCGGGAAACTGCGCCAAAGGTTCGGATAATCCAGAGAAAACATGCAGGCAGTATTGCAGTGTCCAGACTAATATGCGTGAATGCGTGAGTTATGCAAGAGAGCGTGGATTGATGAAAGGCAGAGATCTGGAAGAAGCAGAAAAAGTACTAAAAGCTCTGGACTCTGGAGCCACATTACCTGCTGGTTGTACTGACGAAGAATCGTGTCGCAATACATGCGAGAATCCAAAGGACGTGAGTGTTATGAGAGCTTGTTTTGATTTTGCTGAAAAAGCGGGACTCTTACCGCCTAATGTCGATCGAGCACAGGCCGAAAAAATGTTTTCTCTCATAGAATCAGGCAAAGCGCCTTTCAAATCTCCAAAAGATTTTGAACAATGCGAAAATCCAGCCAATGATGAGATTCTCGACAAATGTATCAACTTTGCTATAGAAAACGGTTTCATTCCTCCAGAAGAAGTAGAAATGATTAAAAAAACTGGCGGCAGAGGGCCTGGTGGTTGTCGTGGAAGGGAACAGTGCGAAACATATTGCGCTACGAACAATGAAGAATGTTTTAAATTTGCCGAGAAGCACGATCTCATTTCTCCAGAGGATAGACAGAGAATGACCGAAGGGAGTGAGAAAATGAAGGCAAGTCTGGAGGATACACAAGAGGGACAATACGGTCGAGATATGCAAGGTCCGCCCGGGGAGCGTTCAATGGGTGAACGCAGTCAATATGGCAAAAACCGCAGGCTGGATGATAAATTTGAAAATTTCCGCGACCGACCGGAAACAATGAACAATTTTTCGCCAGAACAGCAAAAAATGATGGAAGAAAAACGCGCTGAATTTGAAAAATCCGTTGTAAGGCCTGAAATGAAACCAGAAGATGCACAGAGATTTATGAATCGAGATGGGCAACCTCCTTCGTCTGACAATACTAACTATTATCCTCCCGAAAGAACATATTCTCAACCCCAACCTACAGGCTCATATACTCCTCCATCAGGTGGATCGTACGAAGGATCACAACCAATGATGCAATCGTCTCCACCACCTTCTTCTATGTCAGCTCCCACGAGCAGGCGGAGTGGTAGCGTAAGCAATGCCGCCACCCTCTTATTCTCGCAAGTCATGGGACTTTTTGAGAGATAAGGCATAACAAAAACAAAACCACGCGTGGAGGACCTTTTATTTTGTCTGTGAAGGACGTTAGAACTATCTTTGAGGGGGAGAATAGGTATTTGTATATACCTGTTATCTCCTAAACTTTACCCGGATACCAACTTATCAGATAGATACTTTTCAACTCTATCTTGCTGTCTTTTTATTCCGTCAGGTCTTGTAATGAACTCTTCTGGTGTCATTAACATCCATTCAGTACCCTCATTGCCGAAAACAATATTGATCTCATTTATTTGGAGAGGTCTGGTAACAAGAAAGTATGATTTTTCACCTGGCTCAATCACACTAGGAATCGTGCACGAGAAGTGAATATCCTCTCTTTCAAGATTAATCCCAAACTCTTCTTTCACCTCGCGCTTAAATGCCGCAAAAGGCGATTCATCTCCCTCACGGCCTCTACTTTTGTCCCCGATAAAGACGAGTTCTTTGGAGCCGTTGAAATATACTTTTTTATATGTGTTCTCGTGAATCATTTTCTTACTATTTCAGACTTGAAGAATTGCTCTTGGAAGTTAACAGCCTTTTTTATTTCTTCATCAGTTAGATTTGTTCCTTCAGAAACTATTACTAGTTTGTCATCATCGTCATTAAAGCGATGAATTATGGCGATGCAGAGTCCCTCTGCTTTCATTAGTGAATCTTCTGTTCCAAGATAGTAAGCATCTAATTCCTCTCCATCTGGTGCTTTGGTGTTGGGTACAAAACCGTAATTTGTTTCGTACATAAAGCCATATTTTGGGTGTCTTGAACCTAAAGGTCGATCAATTTCTATTTTGACCTTTTTACCGAGGTACTGTTTGGCCATAGTAAAAGATGTTTCCATAATTAAAAGTATAGCAGTTATTTATATGTACCATATTATTTAATATCGAAATAGATAGTAATTACAACCTAGAGCGTGTAAACTTATTTTCATGAAATCAAAGGTCAATAATTATGCTTTTATAGATAGCCAAAATTTAAATCTGGGCATTCAAAAACTCGGCTGGAAATTGGACTACAAAAAGTTCAGGGTATATTTAGCGGAAAAATATGATGTGAATAAGGCCTATATATTTATCGGCTTTGTAGCTTTGAATCAGAAGTTGTATGACCGATTACAGGAGTCTGGTTTTATCTTAAAGTTCAAACCAACCCTTCCAGACAAGGATGGTAAGATAAAGGGAAATGTAGATGCCGATATAGTTCTCTCTACAATGATTGAGTGGAGTAACTACGACAAGGCGGTTGTTATCTCAAGCGATGGTGATTTTTATTCCCTCGTTGCTCATCTTTATGAGCACAGTAAACTGGAGGCGGTCTTGAGTCCAGACAAAAAGGAATGTTCAAGCCTACTCAAGCAAACAGCAAAAGAAAAGATCCAATTCATGGATAATTTACGTGGCAAGTTGGAGTATAAAAAGAAAAACACCGCTTAAGGACGGAACCTTAAGAAGTGTTTTTCCCTAACGATACATCTGTATGGTAGCAAATTATAAGAATTTGTCCAACTTTTTGATGTGTACCCCTTTTAATGGACACTTTCGAAACCCACCCCCACACCCCTAGATTCTGCTGAAAGATGCTGTCTGTATTCAACGGGAGTCATCTTGTTTCTGGTCCACTGCTTTCTTTCGTAATTGTAGTATCTCATATATTTTTCGATAACCAAACGTAGTTCTTCAAACGATTGGCAAGATTGATAATCTAACTCGTACTGGACCCCTTTCATTGCACACCATCCTTGTTCTTTGAATTGTACGCCCCCAGCGATTTGAAGCGCAAACTGCATGGGCGACGTTTTCAATGCTGAATGGAT
>ERZ1292623.4744-Hain-H51-01um-R1-4744-length-11074-cov-8_pt1 | contig 11074 bp, 9 predicted proteins | sample MGYA00564398_ERZ1292623 | MGnify/ENA primary metagenome ERZ1292623 (study PRJEB36523, sample SAMEA6512633) | groundwater metagenome | collected 2019-01-07 | study: AquaDiva: Metagenomics assemblies of 32 groundwater samples
GACAATATGTGGGGAATTACCTGGGAGGGAGGAGAAATTACCGATCCGAAACTTATCGTGCCGGTAGAGAAATTTTTAACCACATACGCTTTGCCGAAAGATGGTCCCAATACTCCCGAGTTGGTAAAATTGTCTTTTACAAAAGGGATTCCGATAGCTTTAAACGGCAAGAAAATGCCTTTGCATGAAATAATAATCAGCTTGAATAAACTGGCCGGAGCGCACGGAGTCGGCACCGTTCAGCTTTTAGAAGACCGCTTAGTTGGACTCAAAAACAGAGGTGTTTACGAACATCCAGCCGCTCATGTCATCATTGAAGCGCATCGCAATATAGAAAAATATGTTTCCACGAAAGAGTTGAACGAACTCAAAGAAATGATGGATACGAAATGGGGATATATGTGCTATAGCGCGCTCTGGTTTGACCAGACGATGGAAGCAATCAACGCTTTCAATGATTCTGTCAATGAACGAGCTACGGGGGAGGTTACTGTGAGGCTCTACAAAGGCAACACCACGGTAGTGGCTGTCACTTCTCCTTACGCGCTTTCTTACACTTCTTTCAACAACAAAGAAGGATACAATTTTAATGTGAACAACAGCGCCGGGTTTACGGAGATTTATACATTACAAATGAGGTTAGCCAAAGAAATCGATGCCAAAAAAAATCGCAAATAGAAATCCTTGGAATTTGAAAAAACTGATGCTGGAAGAAATAAACCAGAATGGAGGTTTTGTAAATTGCCATGCCCACTTCGATAAAGCTTATTTTATTACTCGCGAAGGGTTGGAAAAATCCATGGTCTCGATGGAAGAAAAGTGGCGAATGAGCGACGGAATAAAAAGAGACAGCACCGTGGAAGATATCAAAACAAGAATCAGGCGGGCGCTGGATTTTCTTATTGAGCAAGGGTGCAAGTCAACTTGTACATTTGTCGATGCCTATGATGTCGTCGGTCACAAGGCAATCGACGCGGCTATCGCCGTCAAAAAAGAGTACGCCAAGAAAATAAAAATGCTGATCATCACTCAGCCTCTCGGAGGATTGGTGGATGAGAAAGCTCTCAAACTTTACGAAGAAATCACCGCCAAAGCGGATATTGCCGGAGGGTTGCCGTCCAAGGATCGGCAAATGGGACCGGACGGAGATATAAAGCACCTCGACAATCTTTTCAAAATTGCCAAGAAACAAAATAAGCCGGTGCATGTGCATATTGATCAAGAGAACAATCCAAACGAGCGCGACACAGAAAAATTGCTAGATGCAGTCGAGAGGCACGGGTATCAGGGGAGGACTGTCGTCATTCATGTGCTTTCGGTCTCCGCTCAGCCCAAAGATTACCGCGCTAAGATTTACAAGAGAATGAAAGAACTTGGAGTTGCAGTTGTCACTTGTCCTTCGGCCGGGCTTGGCATGAGACAGCTCGATCAATTTCAGGCGCCAGTCCACAACTCCATTGCCAATGTTCCAGAAATGCTCGAAGCAGGAGTGCTTGTGGGTCTCGGGGTGGACAACATTGCGGATTTTTACGAGCCATTTGTAAACGGGGATATGTGGATAGAATTGCGGCTTCTACAAGAAGCCTGCCGGTATTACAACTTGGACGAACTTGTAAAAATTGCTTCGGTGAACGGAGCAAAGATATTGGCGTATAAATAAAACCTAGCTTGTGAAATATTTTACTTTCAGCAAAAAATTTACCTATGCATTCCTGGGCTCGTTCGCATGGGCGATAACTATCATATTAGGCAGAATTATTTTGAACAATGGGGAAAATGCTTTTAATTTAGCTTTTTGGATTGCATTTCTCGCCTTACCTTATTGGCTCTTCGTTTTTAAAAAACATTTTCATGAACTAAAAGATGCTCCCAAAATTAACTGGCTGATAATTATCGCTATAGGTCTTATCAGTACGGCTGGAGTGAATATTGTGGAAGTTTTTGCTCTTAAATACAGTACCGCGCTTAATTATTCCTTACTTATCCGTAGTGTTACTTTATTTACGATAATTTTTTCCTATTTATTTCTCGGTGAAAAAATAACTCTGAAAAAAATCATTCTGCTCATCCTTATTTTCTTCGGAACATTTTTGCTGATAACAAACGGGGAGGAGATTTCTTTCTCACGCGGGGATATTTTCACTCTAATAGAAGCAATGCTGATATCTTTGGGAAATAGTATTTTGGCCAAGGTGGCGACAAACAGAATGAGTCCGAGCATCAGCTCCTCGGCCAGTTTTCTAGTCGGTCTTTTGCCGATAGCGCTTATCGCTCTTTCAAAAGGCGTAATCGCTATTCCTAAAATGTCGATGCTAGTCCTAATCTTTGCTGTGGTAAATGTGTGCTGTATTACTTGTCGTTTTCTGGCATACAAAAATGCCACCGCTTCATATGTCACAATGATTTTTTCTATGACGCCGGTTATGGTTTTTCTTATGGCTATGCCATTTTTAGGGGAAACAATAACCCTGATCCAAATTGCTGGAGGAATACTAATTATCCTGGCAGGAATTTTTACTGAGAAATTAAAAATATAAAATTGTACAAGATAGCACAATAGCCACGGTCGTGGCTATTGTGCTATCATCATTTTTGGAGAAAATTTACTGACTTTCCAAAAACTGGAAAATTTTTTCGTTGGTGAGGACATTCTCGGCGTGCGCTCTGGCGCGTTCGGGGTCGGCGTCTTTGTAGTGTTCCAACAGATGTTCGACTTCTTTGACAATTTTATCTTCTTCAGCAACTATTTTTTCCACTTTAGCAATTTCGCTCAAAATAAGGGCAAGTTTTGCTTTCTTTTCCGCATCGGTTCTAAATTCTTTTCTCAAAACTTCTTTAGTTTTATTTAAATGCTTGAGATAATCTTCAAACTTGAGCCCCATTTGGGTAATATCAGACTCCATTCTGTATAAAATTTTATCCAATTCAACTTCAATCAGAATCCCCGGTATTTCCATCTCGCTTTCGTCAATAATTTTCTCGATTATTTTTAATCGAGTTTTTTCTTTTTGCTGATTTTCCTTTTCCAGTTTTATGTTTTCTTTTAGTTTCGCTTTAAAATCCGCGACATCGGTAAATGGTCCGAGATCTTTCACGAATTCGTCATTAAATTCGGGCAATTCAGACTCAACCCCCTTCTTTTCCCCCTTATCAGGGGGAAGGGTTGATTCCTCCCCTGATAAGGGGAGGTCAGGAGGGGTTGTATCTTTCATATGCATCTTCGGCGCCCGCGACTTTCGGATATCCATTATGGTATCCTCTAAATCTTTTTCGGTTACCAGAATGTTTTTTTCCGCATCGGTGATATCGGCGATTATTTTTTTAGCGAGCTTTTTGTAGTCGGGGAGTTTAATAACGGGCAGAACGGCGGTCTTGATTTTAAATCCGAGCGGATTCTTGCGGGCAAGCTTAGTGATGGACACAATCGGCCGACTGATGACATCCAGTTTCTCATTCTCAATCATCTTCGGATAATGTTCCGCAAGCGCGAGCTCCGCCATCTCTTCTAAAATTCTAATTTCTGGAATTTTTGAGAGCATTATGTTTTCGGGTACTTTGCCTTTTCTGAATCCGTCTACTTCCAAATTCTCGCCGAGTTTTTTCAGCGCTTTCTTGAAATAGCTTTCAAATGTTTCCGCCTCCAGTTCTCCTTCAATTTCTATCTCGCTTTTCGGTAATTTCTTGACTGCAATTTTCATTTTTAGTTTTTCTAGTTTACCGCGTTAGCATCAACACCAGTTGCGGTGTCTATTGATTCCGCATCCAATTCCAAGGCATCCAGCGCGGACGCGTCTTGATCTGTAATAGCTTGCGATTCAGCCGGATTTTGATTTTTTTCCAAAGCATCTTTGTTTGACTGCCACATATATATTCCGCCCGCGACAAGGATAATAATAATTACTATCAGTCCCACAAGCGCTCCGTTAGATTTTGTTTCTGGTTCCATCCCGTACGAAATAAAAGTTTATTTTTTCACTCTTATTTTTGTTAAAGTAATTAATAATTTTTTTGCCCGTAAGACATATTTATGTGAATTTCGTACGGGATTTCATTTTTTTGGATTAGTTGATAATCTATTGATTAACTTCGGTGGTGGAAATTGCGCTTGTGTCAGCTTCCATTTTCACTCTTGCGGCATCTTTTAACGCTTTGATACCGTCGTTCAAAGCCTTGTGTGCGTTTCTGATAAGCGTTTCAATATCTTTGACTAGCGTTTTCAGGGCGGTTTTGTTTTCGGCTGTAAGTTCGTCAATAGAGACAGAGAACAAGGCATTTGCTTCTATAATTTTTGCTTTTGCTTCGCTCAATTTTGTTTCAGCTGTTGCCACAAAATCTTCCGCACTCGCAGTATCCACTCCTTTTGCCACAAATTTTTCTACCTGCGCGCTTACTTTGTCTTTCAAGTTGCTGATTCTTAATACTGCTTCATCAAATCTCTTGAGAGCGTTTTCCCGTCCGACAATTCTTTTCTCTTTTATTTTAGCTTTGGCCGCATCCTTCTCCAGTTTTATATTGGTTTTCAGAGCATCCATTTTTATTTTCGCTTCTTCCCGTGTCGCCTTGATTGCTGTTTGGATTTCTTCTCTTTTGGCTTTAATTTCTGCTCCAATTTCCGCTCTTTTTGCTTCCATCTCGGCTTTTATTTCCGCGCGTTTCTCCTGTACCTCCTTTGTCACTTCTGTTCTTTTATCTTTCATTTCCGCTTGCAGCGTTTCTCGTTTAATTTTTAGGTCAGCTTGCATTGCCTCTCTCTTCGCTTTTATTTCCGCTTCTGCCGCTTCGCGTTTTATTTTCAAATCAGCCTGAGCTTTCATTCTGGCTTCTGTATTGGCATTTATGGTTGCCCGTTTTTGCGCCGGGGTAAGAGTAGTTCTGGTGTTCACTTCTGCGGAAACTTCCGTGTCCTGCGCAGTCGCGACTCCGGCATTTACAGCAACTGTCATCGCCAAAACAAGCGTCCCAAATGTCAATAGATGGACTAATAAACTTGGATATTTTTTCATCCCGTACGAAGTAAAAGATTATTTTTTTACTTTTACTTTAATTAAATAATAATAAAAAATTTTTCTTTCCATAAGAACACATTATACAGACTTTGTACGGGATTATATCAAGAAAGCTACCAAAAGTAACGCAACAATGTTTAAGATTTTTATCATTGGGTTGATTGCAGGACCGGCCGTGTCTTTATATGGGTCGCCGACGGTGTCTCCGGTAACCGCCGCTTTGTGCGCATCGGATCCTTTGCCGCCATGATTGCCTTGTTCAATATATTTTTTGGCATTGTCCCACGCGCCTCCTCCGGAAGTCATTGAGATTGCCACAAAGAGTCCGGTGATAATTGAGCCGACAAGCAGTCCACCCAAAACAATTAGACCATTTTCTTTTCCGAAAATTAAAATTACCGCGATTGGCGCCAAGACCGGTATCAAAGCGGGCAGTATCATTTGCTTAATCGCCGCGCCAGTAATGATAGAAACAGCTCTGGCATAATCCGGCTTAGCCTTACCCTCCATAATTCCTTTTATTTCTCTGAATTGTCTGCGGATTTCTTCCACTACTTTGCCGGCGGTTTTTCCTACAGCTTCCATACAAAGCGCGCCGAAATAATAGGGGAGAAGTCCTCCGATAAAGAGACCGACGATGACATAAGGATTGCTCAAATCAAACGAAATATGTTTGCCAGCTTTAACAATTTCTTCTGTATAAGAGGCGAACAAAACAAGAGAAGCAAGTCCTGCTGAACCAATAGCATAGCCTTTTGTTACAGCCTTGGTTGTGTTTCCGACTGCGTCAAGCGGGTCTGTGACATCGCGGACTTCCTTTGGCAGTTCAGCCATTTCCGCAATACCTCCGGCGTTGTCTGTGATAGGACCGTACGCGTCTATTGCCACAATGATTCCCGTCATTGAAAGCATTGACATTGCGGCGACAGCTATTCCGTAAAGTCCGCCATAGTGGTAGCTTAACAAAATTCCTACAACGATAGTGATGAGGGGTAAAGCGGTTGATTTCATTGAGATGGCTAAACCTTGAATAACATTTGTGCCGTGGCCGGAAACACTTGCCAATGCGATAGATTTTACCGGATAATACTTTGTGGAAGTGAAGTATTCAGTAATGATAACGAGAGCTCCGGTGACGAGCAGTCCGATAAGAGAACAGATAAACAAATCTCCGACAGAATATTTTCCGTTTCCGGACATTAATAATTTGGTGACGGGATAAAAAGCAATCGCGGCGATGACACCGGAAGCGATAAGTCCTTTATATAAAGCGCCCATTATATTATCTCTACCCTCACTCAAGCGCACAAACCAAGTGCCGATGATAGAAGCGAAAATTGCTATGCCCCCAATTACAAGAGGATAGACGACCGCGTTTGGAAATTGCGCAAAAAGAAGAGAACCTAAAAGCATCGTAGCGACCGAAGTGACCGCATAAGTTTCAAAAAGGTCCGCCGCCATACCAGCGCAGTCTCCGACATTGTCTCCGACATTGTCTGCGATGACTCCGGGATTTCTAGGATCGTCTTCCGGAATGCCGGCTTCAAGTTTGCCGACTAAATCCGCGCCGACATCTGCCGCTTTGGTAAAAATTCCTCCGCCCAGTCTAGCAAAAACTGAAATAAGCGAAGCGCCGAATCCAAGCCCGACGAGCGCGGTGATGTCTTTGGTAATCGCATAAAAAAGAGTAACGCCGAGGAGGGCAAGTCCAACTACCAAAAGTCCGGTGACTGTCCCACCCTTAAACGCCAAAGAAAGCGCTTCGTTGATTCCGCTTCTCGCCGCTTCCGCTGTTCGGACATTTGCTCGCACAGAAACATTCATACCAATATATCCGGCAAGAGCGGAAAAAACAGCCCCGACTAAAAATCCGAAAGCCATAGTCCAGCCGAGTTTTGGTATAAAACCAATGACAAAAAAAAGAACTGCGGCGATTATGCCGATGGTTTTATATTGCTTGTTTAAATAAGCGCCAGCGCCTTCTTGAATCGCTTTGGCGATTTCCTGCATGCGGGAATTTCCGGCGCTTTTTTTCAGGATTGATTTTGCCAGAGACAAACCATAGACGATAGCTACTACCGAGCTTATAATCGCAAACCACAAGAATTTATCCATGACTTTTTTTATTAATAATTTTTAATCTTCTTTAATTTCCGCTTCCTCCTCTATTTTACCATTTCCTTTGATGTCAATTCTCCAGCCTGTTAGTTTGGCGGCAAGGCGCACATTTTGCCCACCCTTGCCGATGGCTAGCGATAGCTGATCGTCCGCTACCTCGATCAAAGCTTTGTGTTCTTTTTCATCAATCAGAATGGAGATAACTTTAGCCGGAGAAATAGAATTTGCCACAAAAACTTTGGCATCGCTAGACCAAGGTATAATATCAATCTTCTCACCTCCTAATTCTTGTGTGATAGTGTTTACCCGCGTGCCTTTCTGCCCGACACAGGAACCTACTGCGTCTATGTGTTCGTCGCGGGAGTTGACCGCTATTTTAGAACGCGCTCCGGCTTCCCGCGCAATAGATTTTATTTCCACGATTCCGTTTTGAATTTCCGGAGCTTCAATGGCAAAAAGTTTTTCGATAAATTTCGGGTGGGTGCGGGAAAGACGCAAATTAATTCCTCTCGGAGAATCTTCCACCGAGTACAAATACGCGCGTATGCGCTGACCCCTCTGGAAGAATTCTCCCGGGATTTGTTCTTCTGCCGGCAATATACCTGTTGCCCGGTTGAAATCAACATAAACATTTCCTCGCTCCACTTTCTGCACGATGCCGCCCACAATTTCTCCTTCCTTTGTTCCGTATTCATCAATGATAGATGTGCGTTCCGCTTCGCGGATTTTTTGAATAATCACTTGTTTGGCGGTCTGCGCGGCGATACGTCCATAATCGTCTTTTGTTTCTAGTGGAAACACAACCTCATCATTAAGTTCTACCCCTTTTTTTATTTTCTTCGCGTCTTCCAAAAGAATGTGGTGCTCTGCGTTGAAATGCACGCGCTCATCTCCTTCGTTTTTAACCGAATATTCCCCGTCATTTTTTTTCTCATCCATTATGGCAATTGTTTCATCCACCACAATTTTTATCTGGAAGAAATCAGTTTTGCCGGTCTCTAGGTCAAACTTTGCCCGAATAATCTGCCCCTTCTTGCCGTAATCTTTTTTATAAGCGGCAGCCATGGCCTGCTCAATAGCATCCAAGATTTTTTCTTTCGGAATTTTTCGTTCCTCCTCTAATTGCTCTAAAGCTGATTTGAATGTTTTTAGGTCTAACATTATGAATTAGGTTGTAGGTTCTAGCGGCTAGGTTCTAGATAAAATGCTAGTCGCTAATTCCTGCGTTCGTTAATTTATAAAAATAAAAGCCCCGCTTTGACAGGACTTGTACAGGGGAAGAATACCACAAGTGGTATTCTTGCGCAAGCCCAAATAAAAAGACAATAAAAAAAGCCCGGGCAACCTTATATTAAGAGTGAATTATGCCTAAACGGTAATGTTTGGCGATAAACGCCATATACAGGCAAAGAAATATTTTTAATATAGTTTAATGTGCGTAAAAAATTTATTTCCCGCAATGTTTTTGTTCCAACGAATTTTTTAAAAGCTTCCGTGACAGACTGCCCCTTGAGGGGGCATTGAGAAGTTTGAAACTAACTCTTGCCAGCCGAAGGGCTGGCAGTTCCACAGGAGTAGGCCTACTTATCGCTATTTAGAATACCACAAATACAGAAAGAACGCAAGGGTAACGATGGGTATTGGCATAACTATCCAGAACGACCTCCTTCATTTTTCAATTGATTTCTTCCCGTTTTAGCTGTATACTGTCTCTATGTGCGGTATTGTCGGGATTTTTTCTAAAAGACCTGTTACTAACGAACTCTACGAGGGTTTGATTAATTTACAGCATCGCGGTCAAGATGCCGCAGGAATTGTTACCTTCAATGGTAAATTTAATGTCGCTCGCGGTAAAGGTTTTGTCCGAGAGGCTTTTGACGAAGAATCGCTTGCGAATCTTCACGGCACGATTGGAATAGCGCACACGCGGTACGCAACTACCGGTTCGGCTTTTAATCTTGGTAATGCCCAGCCGTTTCTTGTCAATTCTCCCTATGGCATCGCGCTTATCCATAATGGAAATCTTACTAATTATCAACAACTTCGCCGCGAACTGCAGGAAAACGAACATTTCCACTGCAATTCTGATTCAGATACAGAAGCTTTATTGGGCATATTGGCAACGGAATTGCGCAAAGCCTCGGGACATCCTGACTTTTTTACTGTATTAAGCGCCGCAGTAAAAAATGTATTTAAACGGGCTAACGGAGCTTATTCGGTCGTAGGCATCATCGCTGGCAAGGGTTTGTTTGTTTTTCGCGATCCCCACGGGATCCGGCCGCTTGTCTACGGGGTCCGTCAGAATATTGACGGACAAAAGGAATATATTTTCTCTTCTGAAAATACGATGTACACGCTGCTTGGATTTTCTTTAGTCGGCGACGTCGGTCCCGGTGAACTGATGTTTGTTGATATGGACGGGAAGCTGCGCTCGGAAAAACTTGCTAGCGCTGAATTTACTCCCGACGCGTTTGAATATATTTATTTCGCCCGATCCGATGCGCTCATCAATCAGGTAAGCGTATATCGTGCTCGGTTGCGAATGGGGCAAAATATGGCGAGGAACTGGAAAAAGCTTCATCCCGATTTAACACCCGACCTCGTAGTACCGGTTCCATTCACCTCTAATCCGATTGCGCTTGCCTTTGCGCACGAAATTGGCGTCAGATATTCTGAGGCGATTTATAGAAATTCGTTCATAGGACGTACTTTTATCATGCCGGGTTCGGAAACGCGTCAGACCGCGGTTCGGAGGAAGCTATCGCCACAAATGATAGAATTAGCTGGAAAAGATGTCGTGATTGTCGATGACTCAATCGTCCGTGGCACGACCAGTCGCGAAGTAATACGAATGGTACGGGAGGCCGGCGCGAAAAAAGTGTATTTTCTTTCCATGTGTCCGCCGCTTCGATACCCCGATTTTTATGGTATTGATATTCCAACCAGAGAAGAACTGATTTCGGCGCGTTTGTCAGACGAGGAAGTCTGCAAATTTATCGGTGCCGACATTTTGATGTTTCAAACCGTTGAAGATCTTTCGGAGGCGATCATGCGCCGCGGCGAACATCATATCAGCCGTCTTTCCATGCCGTATTTTAACGGCGAATATATTACTGGCGATGTGGATGAACAGTTTATGGAGACAATTCGCCAAGCACGATCGCAAGAGCGCGTCGAAGATCAAGACCGGAAATGAATTTACTAAAAGTGAAGCAAATTTAGAAGATTGTCGGTTATTAGTTTGAGCAACTTGCTTGATTCTGATCAACTGCGCAAAGCGCGCAAAAGTCTTAAACAGGACACGCTTATTTTTCTCAAGACTTACCTGAAAGCGATATAGCAATTTGCGGATTCTAATAGGGGATGGGGAGAAAATAAAAAAGGGAATAAAAACCCCGAATGTGAATGTTGACTTGTCGGCTCGCAGAAAGGTATAATAAAAATATGGAAAAATCGTTGATTATATCTTTCGGTTCTCAAATCAAAGACAGGGCGACAAGTCGTTCTGATTTTGACTTTGCCGCGCTTGATAAAAGAACCCCTCTCTCCATTTCAAGGAGAACAAAAATTTGCGGACAACTATCAAAAAAATATGGAATAAACGAAGATAAAATCGACCTCGTTGATTTAAACTCCGCATCGCCCCTTTTAAAATACGAAGTGGCCAAAACCGGCCGGCTTGTTGAAGGCAGACAATTTGATTTTACAAGATTCAAAGTGAGGGCGTGGAAAGAATATCTTGACACCGCAAAATTTCGCCGTCTGCGTGAAAAATCTATGAAGCAATATGTCAAAAGAATTCATTCTTAAAAAACTTGAGCAGATGAAAATCCTAGTTGAGGAACTTGCTTTACTCTCCAGTCTGCCTTTTGCCGATTTCAAAAATAAGTTTACTAATATCCGTTCTGCGGAGAGAAACTTTCAGTTGATTATTGAATTGGCGAGCGATA
>ERZ1292623.1792-Hain-H51-01um-R1-1792-length-20072-cov-21_pt1 | contig 11070 bp, 12 predicted proteins | sample MGYA00564398_ERZ1292623 | MGnify/ENA primary metagenome ERZ1292623 (study PRJEB36523, sample SAMEA6512633) | groundwater metagenome | collected 2019-01-07 | study: AquaDiva: Metagenomics assemblies of 32 groundwater samples
AAATAATCTATATAAACCTCCATTTTCCATTAATTAAATGAAAATCGCCCATGTTTCGTCAGAATATTTTCCGACAATTGGCGGCGTAGGACAAGTTGTTCGTGAATTAGCTGAAAGACAAGTTAAAGAAGGCCATGAAGTTCACGTTTTCACGTCCGACTGGGACAAGAAAGGCCACATTCCAGTACTTGAGGAAATTATAGATGGCGTTTATGTGCATCGTTGCAAATATCTCATTCAAGTTGCAAATTTTGCAGTTATCTTTCCATCTGTCTTTACAAAACTTTTAGAAAATGAATTTGATATAATTCATTCACATGTTTTTGGCCATGTTCATTTTGTTCTGGCTGCTTTAGCCGCAAAAATAAAAAGAATCCCCCATGTTCATACAACTCATTGCCCTTGGTCTGATGCTCATCGTTCTTTTGCAGGTCGTCTCGGAATTCTTGTAAGTTATAATATCTTTTCTCGACTCGCATTAAAATTAACAAATAAAATAATTGCAATAACCCCTTGGGAAATTGATTTCATAAAGAAGTACGGCGGCTCTGAAGAAAAGATAGAAGTTATTCCTAACGGTATGGCAGAAATATTCTTTAAAAAGATAAAACCAAACAATTTCAAAAAGAAAAATAAAATTAATGGAAAATTAGTCCTTTATTTTGGTAGGTTGAACGTTACAAAAGGCCCTGACAAATTTGTTGAAATAGCAAAATTGATATTAAAGGATAAGAAAGATGTAATTTTTGTAATTCGTGGTCCAGATGAAGGAATGCGCGAAACCGTGAAAAAATTAATAGGTAAAGAGAAGAAAATAATCTTAATGAGTGAAACGCGTGATAGGAAAGAAGTTGCACAAATGTACCAGTCCGCCGACATTTTTGTTCTTCCTTCATATAGGGAAGGTCTTCCTTTAACTTTATTCGAAGCCATGGCTTCCGGTCTTCCAATTGTTGCTTCTCCTGTGAACGGCGTGCCTTATGAAATGTCCGAGCCCGAAAACGGATTTCTAGTTGATTACGGAGAAAATGAAAAATACAAATCCAGAATAATTCAGCTTCTTGACGACGCTAAATTGCGAAGTAAAATCTCCAAAAATAATATTGAAAAATCGAAGAAATATAATTGGGATATAATTTCCAAGAGGACCATAAATCTTTATAAAACCTTATTAGACCATAAATAGATGATATCAGTTATAATAACCTCTTTCAAAGAGCCAAAAACAATTGGGAAAGCAATTGAGGGCTTCCTAAATCAAGATCTAAAAGAAAAATACGAAATAATTGTCTCTGCTCCAGATAAAGAGACATTAGATGTAGCAAAAAGTTACACTAAGAAAAATAAAATAGTAAAAACTTTTCAAGATCCTGGAAAAGGGAAAATGTTTGCTCTTAATTTATTATTTAGCAAAGTTAAAGGAGATATTTTGGTTCTTTCCGATGGAGATATTTTTGTCAAGGAAAATTCTATAAAATATTTAGTTGATTTGTTTAAAGATCCTAAAATTGGATGTGCAACCGGGCGTGTTGTTTCAAGTGATTCGCGTAAGACAATGTTAGGTTATTGGTCTCATCTTTTATGTGATGCAGGGGCGCACCAAGCGCGTTTAAAGCGTTTCAAGAAAGGGCAATTTTTAGAATGCTCTGGATATTTATGGGCTTTCAGAAATCACGTTGTAAAGAACTTTCCTTTAGATGTTCCTGAAGATGCAATAGTTCCTTATTATTTTATGAAAAAGAGCTACAAAATTGGATACGCTCCGAATGCAATTGTCTACGTTTCTTACCCTAAAAATTTACATGATTTTATTGACCAGAAAAAAAGAACTACAAAAGCGCATGCGCAAATGTCAAAATATATCAATTTAAAGGACTACCCAAAAACAAAGACATTCAAAAATGAATTGTTTGAATCTTATAGGGCATTCCTCTATCCTAAAAATTTCAATGAAATAATCTGGACTTTCATTTTATTTCCTGTAAAACTTTACATATGGGGACTTTCATTTTATCATGTAAAATTTGCAAAGAAATTCCACACCGATGCATGGAAGACACCTAAAAGCACAAAATGAAAACTTTAATTACTGGATCTGAAGGGACTATTGGGAGGATTTTAAAAGAAAATCTTAGAGAACACAATTTAGTTCTACTTGATCAAGAAAAAGGTGACGGGGTTGTACAAGCAGATATATGTGATTTGCATGAAATCTTCCCCTATTTCAAAAATATTGAAACAGTAATACATCTTGCTGCAGATGTTAGAAATTATATTAATTGGATAAGTTTAATTAACCCAAATTTAACAGGAACACGAAATGTTTACGAAGCTGCGGTCCGGAATAAAGTAAAAAGAATAATTTATGCAAGTTCTTTAAATGTTTATCCTTGGCAAGAAATTTTTGATTCGAAGGAGAAGATTTCAGAAGAAACTCCCACGACATCAGCAAATGATTACGGTTTACTAAAACTTTTATCTGAAGAAATAGGAAGAGATTATCATAAAAAATATAAAATCTCTGTTGTGAATTTGCGCCTAGGTTCTGTAAATGAAAATGACAAACCATGTAATTTCCCAAATTCCCAACCTATTGATTATTCTCATTGGCTCAGTAAAAGAGATATAGCTGGAATAATAAAAGCAAGTTTAAATTATAATGGCTTTGTCAACATTCCTTGCAGTTCAGCAAATAAAAACGGCCTAGTAGATTTGTCTTTTCTAGAAAAACAATTAGGATTTATTCCACAAGATTCAGCAGAACAATTTGAGGGGGATAATATATGAAAACTCTGATTTCAAAACTAGGGGCCTTAGGAGACGTCGTAAGAACGACCGTTCTTCTTTCTGAATTGGAAGGTGAGGTTCATTGGTTAACAAGCAAAGCTGCGAAAGATATTTTAAAGTCCAAAAAGATAAAGAAGGTTTACATCTTTGAAGACGAAAATGATAAGGAATTATTAAAACAACATGAATTTGATTTGATTTTAAGTTTGGACGAAGAGCGCGCTCCGCTTGAATACCTTAAAGGAATAAAAACAAAAAAACTCATTGGACATTTTCTCGACGGCAGCGATAAAGTTGATTACACTTCAGAATGTGATTACTGGCTTGACATGTCTTTCATAAGTAGGCGTTACTCAAAAGAAGAGGCGGATAAAATTAAAATGCAAAACCAGAAGTCCGTCCCTCAAATTTGGACTGAAATGCTCGGGCATAAGTGGTCGTCTCAGGAATATGATCTTGGAATTAAGCCGCTTTCGGAAGAACAAGTTCGTGGAACTATTGGATTAATTGATGTAACAGAAAGTAAATGGCCAAACAAATACTGGGCTGGGTATCCTGAACTTAAAAAGCGTTTGCAGAGTGATGGTTATGAAGTGATCTCTTTAGGAATGAAACCGACGATAAAAGAACATATTGATGATATCAACGGCTGCGAATTAATTGTTTGCGGTGATACTTTAGGAATGCATCTTGCTCTTGGATTGAAAAAGAATCTTGTAACAATTTTCAACTGCACCCCTCCAAATGAAATTTACGATTACGGCCGAATGAAAAAGATTGTCAGTCCTTTAATTGGAAAGTATATGTTCTCAAGGCAAAATATTCCTGAAGCGCAATCTGCAGTTTCAGTTGATGAGGTTTATGATGCGATTAAAGAGTGTTTAAGAAACTGATTAATCTTTCAAAATGGATAATATTAAGATTATTAATAACTAAATCAGCTTTTGATAAATCTTGATTTCCGCTGCAAGGACTAATAAATCCTATACATTTCATCCCAGCCCTTTTTGTTGATTCTACTCCTAAAGAACTGTCTTCTATAACTATGCATTCTTCAAAAGGGGTGTTAAGTTTTTTTGCTGAAAGAAGATAAATATCTGGATGGGGCTTGTCTTTTTCAACTTCATCTAAACCTGAAGTAACAGCATCAAAAAGTTCATATAAACCTAGAAATGTCATCTGACTTTCAATTGCAGACCTATTCATAGATGAATTTATAGCAATTTTAAATTTCTCTTTTGGAATAGATTTTAAAAAGTTTATTGTTGATTCAATCGGTACTGAGCTTTGTTTTAATCTTTCTAAATATGCTGCGTGTTTTTCATGAAAAAGTTCTTCGAATCCAATAGGCAAAGAAAATTCTTCTATGGCTTTTTGTGCCAGGACTTTTCCAGGGGTACCAATTTTCTTTTCATACCACTCATCCCCATTTAAAACCCCATATTTTACTAATACCACTTTCCAAGTATCAGCCTTTATCTTCTCAGAATTAACTAATACTCCATCCATGTCGAAAATAAACGCCTTTACCATTTATTTTAATTTAATATTATCTTTATTAATATTTTGCTTATTTGTAACTATCTATTATTTTGTTAATAATATCTGTTGTTGACAACCCGTCTTCAAGGTCAAAAGTCTTGTATTTTCCCCCCCATTTTTTGACGAATTCTATTTCTTCTTTTAATCTTTCAGGATCCCAGCTTCCTCCCTTTATATGCAAGTCTGCTTTTATCTTTTCTAAATATTCAAGGGGTTTATCTTGTGGGAAAATTATAACATAATCAACACATGCTAGAGCACTTAACATTATTGCCCTATAATTTTCAGGTATAATTGGTCTTTTATCCCCTTTATTTCTTCTTATAGATTCGTCGCTATTAAGAAGAACAATTAAAACATCTCCTTGTGATTTTGCTTTTTCAAGAAGACCAATATGTCCAGCATGTAAGATGTCATAGCTGCCATTTGTCGTGACAATTTTTTTACCCCTTTTCTTTAATTCACCAACAATTGGTAAGAATTCTTCTATATTTTTTATTTTTTCACGCATCTTATAGCGCCCCAAGGCTTAATTTCAGCAAATTGTCTGTAGTAATATCCGCTTTTGACAGATCTTGATTCCCACTATTAAAATTTATGAAACCAATACATTTCATACCGGCAGATTTAACTGCTTCTATTTCTGCACTTGTATCTTCTATACCAAGACTCTTTCCCGGATCTATATTAAGTTTCTTTGCTGTAAGAAGGTAAATATCTGGAGAAGGTTTATTCCTTTTTACTTCTTCAACACCTGAAGTAACAACATTAAAATAATTTAGAATATCATTTCTTCTTAAATGGTCCTCAATAACATCGCGATAATTTGATGACGCCACCCCCAATCTATAACTTCCGTTCAGCGATTTAATAAAAGAGATAGTTGAAGGGATAACTTCAGAATAAGATTCTAGTCTTTTTGAACAATTAACCTGCTCTTTAAATAATTCATCAACATCTTTAGGAATTCTAAAAGTTTCTATTGCTTCAGCACAAAGTTCTCTCCCATGTCTTCCAATTCTTTCCCTATACCATTGATTGCCTTGAACAGGGACATTATATTTTTTAAAAATCTCACTCCATGAATTTCCTTTCAGTTTTTCAGAGTCAACTATAACCCCATCCATATCAAATATTATTGCTTCTATCATATAATTGAGCTTGCCTATCCCCTTTTATTTGTTTCTATTTTTGATTATATATAAACTTTTAAATTCAATTATGTAACTTTTTTTATGAATAAATTATTTTCAACACTTAAAACTCCTACATTAGAAAGGTGGTTGGCTGCAACCAATTCAGACGGAGTGCCTTCCGAAGCATATGCTATAGAGACCAGAATTGTTAGGGATAATTCCGGAAAATCTAGTTATTGTTTTGGAGCGATTCTTAATTCTTATCGGTTTCAGAGACCGCAATCAAAACCTGGAGATCGAGATTGTTTTCTTTGTGAAGCCGTAGAAGATATGAGTAGTGAAGATTCAATTCAAAATTTATTCCCAGAATATATTCTGCTTGACTTTGTAGTTCGTCCAAATAAGTTTCCTGTAACTAAAGGAGCAAGTGTCGCTATTTCTAATGGCATTGGTAATAATGAACGGCCTATGTATACTACTAAAGATCTTGAACGAGTTGCAACAGAAATAAATGAATTTGCAAAATTTGCTAAAAATACTGGGTTTCAATTTTTTCATAACAGCCCAGGATTTGGTGCATCAATTTCAAGGCATGAGCACTGGCATTTGACTGATTTTGGGATTGTTTATGATAAACTAGGATCAACATACGGATTTGATTCTGCAGATAGAAAACCAATAAAAGGTAGTCAAGTAAGTTTTATGCCAGATTTCCCTTTTGCTCATTTAATATTCAATGAAGGAGAGCCAGAAAAGATTGTTTATCTCTTAGAAAAATTGGAGAAGGAAATTGGGCCTATATTCAAAGGTGTTGGTGTCCCACATACACTTTCTCAAGGCAGATCTGGAATTTTAGTTGTTCCGGCTAAAATATATAAAGAAAAAGGAATAGGAAGTGGAGACGTTGCAGGTCATTTGGTTTTTAAATCTCAAGATGAATTTGAAAAAGCAGATTATGATTCATGCATTAAAAAATTAAGTGAAGTTCTTTTTACAAAAGATGAATTAAATTTAGAGAGGTTTTTGTAACCTTATACTTTTGTAGCAAAATCTTTATAATAGATGAATAATCATTAATCTTTATGATAAAAAGTGTGGTCTTTGATTTAGGGGGCGTCCTTGTTCCAGAAGCAAGAGATACAATCAATTCAGGAGTTGCAGACTTTATAGGAAAAACAAGTCATGAATTATCTTCTAGAACTAGTGATTTATCTCAAAGGGTCCACAGAGGAGAACTTTCTTTACGGGATTACTATGAAATGTCTTTGGCGCGCCTCGCTATAACTGGAATTAGTCCTGAAGATGTTGTTGCAAAACATTTAGAGCTATATGATAAAACTTCCTTAAATATGAATCCTGAAATTCTTGAGTTAATAGAAAGATTAAGGACTAATGACTATAAAGTTGCGGCTGCAACAAATACTGAAAAAGAAATTTATAAATTAAGTTCAAGAAGGGGCTATTATGAATTGTTTGATTATAATTTTATTTCTGTAGAGATGGGAATGGCAAAGCCGCAATATCAATTCTTTGGGAAAATGTTAGATGAACTTGGTTCGCGACCAAGAGAAACAGTCTTTATAGATGATTTTGTTGACAATACTCAAAGAGCTTGTGAAGTAGGAATTAATGGCCTTTTATACGAAAATTTTACAAAATTGCAAATTGATTTAAGAGCTTTGGAAGTTAAGATCGATTAACTATTGTTTATTTTTCAAAAATATTATAAACTTTATATTATCATTTAAATTACAAAAGATGGCAAAGAAAAGAGTACTTTTAGGAGCAGCTTATTCAGCAATTGAACCTTTAGGTCTGCTTCATCTTTCTGGATTAGCTCGTGACGAAGGTTGGGATAGACAATTTCATTTAGTAAAAGATCATGATTACGGACCTTTTTTTGAATTAGTTAAGGACTTCAAGCCTGATGTTGTTGGCTTTACTGTTTACACTGGAAATCATTTGCAATTGCATGAGGCCTTTAGGCGACTAAAGAAAGATCATCCGAGTATTCAAACTGTCGTTGGTGGTTATCATCCGACTTATTTTCCAGAAGAATCTTTAGGATCTGCAGACTTTGTTGTTATGAGTGAGGGTTTTAATTCATTTAGAAAAATTTTAAGAGGACAAGCAAAACCTGGAATCATGCCTCTTACAGAACTAGAGACATTTCCATTTCCAGATAGGGAAACTTTTTACAAAGAATATCCCGAGCATGCAAGAAGCAAAATAAAAAGTATGATAACTATGACTGGTTGTCCTTACGGTTGCACTTATTGTTATAACAGCAGCACTTTAAAAGAATTAAAAATCTCTCCAGAAGTAGCTGCAGCATTTATAAAACAAGGCATGGGTGAAAGATTATTCCCTCAAAACATAAGAAATTTAGACAGTATCTTAAGGGAGGGTAGAGAAATTAATGAAAGATGGCCTGCAGAAACAATATATTTCCAAGATGACGTTTTTGGATTTGATGATAAAGTTGGTGGCTTTTTAGATCAATTTTCAGAGACCTGGCCCGAGCAAGTTGGAATTCCTTTCCATTATCAAATGAGATGGGAGATGACAAAAAGTGACAAACGTTTGGATTTAATTAAGAAAGCTGGGGCCTCAGGTGCAACTCATGCTATAGAAGCAGCAGATCCTGAAATGAGGAAAAAAATTCTTGATAGACATATGGACGACGAAGTGGTCTTTGATGGTATGGAGAAATTAATGAAATTAGGGTTAAAAGTTAGAACAGAGCAAATAACCGGGTTGCCTTGGGGGATAACTTCAAACATTACTTCCATGAATCTTGATGCTGATTTGGAAATGTTAGAGTACAACATTCGTCTAAGAAGGGTTACTGGAGGTCCAACAATGGCATGGGCTTCTACTTTAGTTCCTTATCTTGGAACAAAAATTTATAATATCTGTGAAGAATTTGGTTTTTATCAAAGTGATAATAGTGATATTAAAGACAGCTTTTTCGACAGATCTGTTTTGCGATTTATGAAAGAGTGGATGGGTCCAAGAAGAGCCAAACTTTTGAAAGATGATCCTTCAATTTGGCTTCCTCAAGATGAATTAGAAAGATACAGAGACCAGAATGCAGAATTAAGAAGAAAGTTTAATCTTTTTGCGCTTATTCCTGAAGGACATATTTTAGCTCGTAATTATTTAACTCAACCAGTATTTACCAATGAGAAATTAAGTGAAATGACTCTTGCTCACTTAAGAAATCTCCCTAATAATGGTGCAGCTAACGAGATGTTAACACAAATAGATTATATTCATTCTTTAAATGGGACTATTTCAAATAGTGAGCAAGAAAAAACAATTATAGGAAACTTAGCTCCTTATTTTGGTTCTCTTCCAAAAGGGGACTTAGCCGCCCAAAGATTTTTGGAATACGGTCGAAGAAAAGGATATTTGCCAAATGTTCTTGCAGATGCCACTCGCCATCATTTGTATGATAATGTTCTTTATTCAACTTCTAAAGATGATAGACCGCACGAGCTTTCAACTCCAAGACAATCTACTTTGAAGTAAAAGTTAAAAACCTTCTAAACATGAATTTTTATGGACATGGAAGAGAATCTGGAAAAAAGAGAATCAAAGGTCTATAATTGGCTAAGTGATAAATATAATTTGGGATTGATAGCCATACTTGTTTTTGCATTTTTAGTCCGACTTTATTATTTTACTATTACAAAAGACCAGGCATTGTGGTGGGATGAGTTAATTTACGGAACTCTTGCAAAGAATATCCTTTCCGGGTTTGCTTACAGTCAAATGCCGATTCTCGTCGGAGAAATAATGATAAGGCCTCCTATAGTTCCATTTCTTTGGGCTGCCTTAATGAAAATTGGATTTGAAGAGCCGGCATCAAAATTTGTATTTGAATTTATACCTTCATTTCTTTCTATTTTGATGGTTTATCTTATCGGTGAGAAAATGTACAACAAGAAGATTGCTTTAATTGCCTCAGCTATTCTAGCCGTTTCGTGGCTTCATATATTTTATTCAATGAGAATGTTGACCGACGTTCCGGCACCCTTCTTCGCGCTTCTAAGCATTTATTTCTTTTTTAAGGCAGGAGAGGACCTAAAGTTAAAGCCATTCGCTCTTTCAATATTTTCCTTATCAATTGCAATCTTAATAAGATACCCTGTTGGATTAATAGGATTCGTCTATATTGCCTTTTTATTATTCACGCAGAAATTATCTTTCTTAAAAAATAAGAAATTTTGGATTGGTGGAATTATTGGTATGATTCCTATAATAATTTTGTTTACATTTAATTTTTTCACATCTGGGAGTTTATTTCCTGCTGCAGAAAACTACGCTCAGAGTGCTGGTGAGAAGACATCCTTTGCATATTATACTTTAGGATTTTTGCCGCACATACTGCAATGGCCCTTTTTAATTTTATTCGTCGCTGGCATTTTAATTGTTCTATTAAGATTATTTGTTGGCTATGACTTAATAAATAAAGATAAAATGTTAAAATCCGACTTATTTTTATCTTTGTTATTAATATTTACTTTAGCATTTTTCATCTTTTTAATAAAGGCGGCTGAAGATAGGTATTTGTTTATAGCAGTTCTTTCAATCGTTGTTTTCCCTGCAATAGCAATAGAAAAAATAGCGTCGTTCTTGCAGAAGAACTATAAAATATCTGCGATTTTGGTAGTTTCTGTTTTGCTTTTGGCTGGCGCTTATTATAATTACACTTATGGTGACGCGATAATAAAAGATAAAGCGCAGTCGTATTATGATATAAAACAGGCCTCTTTATGGATGAATACTAATTTGCCAAATGGCTCACGAATTATTGGAGAAACGTCATCTCCTTATATTATTTATTACGCTCCAAATTTGGTTGCAGTCGATTATCCCCCGACGTCAATTCCATCCGGCTACGTTCCCGAAGCGGATTATTTATTTTGGTCGGCCTACAATTGGCATAATGATTATATTAAGAATTACCTTCCAAAAATTCAAAATGACTTAAATCCAGTTTATGCAACGTTTTTTGACACGCAAAAAACTCAGCCATCAGTAATTATTTATCAATTTAAGAAATAACTCTTTATAAAAATTTTTCATAGTCTTTGAAATATTTCTTACCTGAGATGAAATACTGAAGCGCGACACTTGTTTTTACCATCTTTTGCATTAACTCTATGTCGCTTATTTTCTTAAGGTCTTCAGTTTTCTTATTGCCTTTGTTTATTTTTCCTATATTAAATATAAACCAAATAAAACCCTTTAATGAAGCATATGACTTCTTTGGATTTGTAAAGAGAAAAGCAAAAATTGTTATCATTTCCAAAATAAACTTTGAGGGTAGAATCCAAAACCAATTTCTTCTGGAATAGTTCTTTCCAAGAACAAACCAACTGTTTCTATGAAGAAGATACTCTTTTGTTGCTGAATTCTTCTTGTTTCCCCATGTTGCGCTTCCAATATGATAAACTATTGATTTTGGAATGTATTTTTGAGAGTATTTGGCTAAATTTATCCTCCAACTTAAGTCGGTCTCTTCGAAATAAGAACCAAAGTCCTCATCCAAATATCCAACTTCATCCAAGACCTTTCTTCTTATAAATAATGCAAC
>ERZ1292623.4745-Hain-H51-01um-R1-4745-length-11069-cov-21_pt1 | contig 11069 bp, 11 predicted proteins | sample MGYA00564398_ERZ1292623 | MGnify/ENA primary metagenome ERZ1292623 (study PRJEB36523, sample SAMEA6512633) | groundwater metagenome | collected 2019-01-07 | study: AquaDiva: Metagenomics assemblies of 32 groundwater samples
GAGTTTCCGAGAATGATTTTATTGATATTTTTCCTAAGGAACCAAAAGATATAAATTCAATTCGGAAAGAAATTAAGCAATTTATTTTCACTGATTATCTTAAAATTTGCGATTATTGCAACGGAAGGCCGTTCACGGCTCCGGAAATAGAACCTGCCGTTCAATTAACTCAACCTTTAGAGTACGAGAGAATAGAAGAGATTATCTTGCATTAAATGGAAATTATTGTACCCTTACGCTAGAAGATCTTTAAAAAATAGAAAGAAGGAGACGATAAAATGATAAAAGCCATTGTCTTTGATTTAGATGGCACTCTCTATTTCGGTGAAAGCGTCATAGAGGGGGCCTTAGACACAATCGCTGTTCTTGCGGAGAATTATCGGATATTTTATCTGACGAATAATTCCGGAAAGAGCAGACAAGAAATTGTTAATAAACTAAACAGGCTTGGATTTTTTGCAGAACCACAAAATACTTATTGTAGTTCATACGCGCTTGGAATTTATTTGAAGGAGAAAAAACTCTCATCGGTTTATTTAATAGGCACTGATGGTTTGGCGAGCGATCTCGCGTCTCACGGTATCAGAATTGAGAATTCATCGGCTGTATCGGCGGTAGTGGTTGGTCTTGATCCGTTTTTTTCTTATGAAAAAATAACGGTGGCGTTGAAAGCAATAGGCAAAGGAGCTAAATTAATAGTTGCCAATAGCGACCATTCGTACCCAATAGAAAATAATCGCAGATTGCCGGGGTGCGGCGCTATGGTAGCCGCGATTGCCGCGGCGACGAATCACGCTCCGGATTTTAATGCGGGGAAGCCCAATACGTATATACTTGAGTTTATTTGCAAAGAACATGGACTTTCAGCCGCGGATATTTGCGTGATAGGAGACGCGCCTGAAAGCGATATTCAAATGGCTGTCAATTTCGGGTGCCAGAGCATACTTTTTGATCCTGAAGGCGCTTTTCCAATGTTTTCGGATAAAAAGGCAAAAAAATTTAATGAAATTATTTCATTAATCAAAAAAGGAGGATAAGAAAATGACAAATGCTATATATACACAAATGACAGACAGAGAAGAGGAAGGTAGAGAAAGATTACGAAAAAAGAAGCCGCGGGTTTATGAAAAGATAATCAGACACGCGGAAAAGATAATAAAAAAAGAAAGTGTGGCTTTTATTCAGTTGGAGTATGATTACAAGTGTAACTTCAAATGCGAACATTGCGCCATTGAGGCGTTTAAGAAACCAGGAAAAGGGCATCGCAAGCTGACTGTTCTCGATGTGAAGAATATAGCTGATCAGGCCGACGCGATGGGCTTGGCAAGTATATGTATTTCCGGAGGCGAGCCTCTAATTTTTCCGGAGCTTAGGGATTTAGTTAACGCAATTGATCCTAAGCGGTTTTCTGTGAGCATGGACACCAGCGGATGGTTTTTAAGCGAAGAAAAAATTAAGTGGCTCGTTGAAATCGGTCTTGATCGGATTCATTTAAGCATTGATGGTCTTGAAACGGGTCATGATGAATTCAGGCGCAAAGAAGGTTCATGGCGGAGATGTATAGACGCTTTGCCATTATGCAAAAAGTATGGTTTGGGCGTCATAGTTAACATTGTGGTTACGAAAAGCGATCTCAAATCCGGCGCGTTAGTCAAACACTTGGAATACCTGAAACAATTCAACGTGTATTCCAGTTTGATTTACGCAAAACCAATCGGCGGGTTTCGAGAAGGATATGATGAGGAGATCTTGAATACAGAAGATCATACTTATCTTGACAAACTGACCGAGATTTACAACGCAGGAACGCGACATTCTCTGGTTAATGGGTATTTCTTTAAATGTTTTACTTTTAAAAAACAATTTTCCATTACCGCGTATGGTGATGTGATGCCTTGTCCGTGGATTCCTATTACTTTTGGTAATCTTTTCAAAGAGAGGTTGGAATCGATTGTTAAACGCGGTCTGAAAATGGAATGGTTTTCTTATGACTATTTGCAGGAGTGCCTCTGCGGAAATACCGATTCATTTTTTTTTCAACACATCATGCCACAGGCGCATGAGATAGCCAAAATAGACGGTTATCCGGTTGATTGGAAAAAAATTGATTGGTATAGAGAACAAGCAAAGCTCAATCCAAGAAAGGAGGACGAATAATGAATGTACTGGAATATGAAATGATAGAAGCGCTTAAAAGGTTAAAAAACGATTATGGCGTGTTTCAGATCAAAGCTGAATTTGAAGCCGAGGGTTCAAGAATGGAAGAAATGATGCGCTTAAAGGATGTGACCTCGTTCGTCGGCCTGCCCATAATTCTCAAGATTGGAGGAGTTGAAGCTGTCACGGATGTTTACAACGCGCTTTCCATCGGCGTGAAAGGTATTGTTGCGCCGATGGCGGAAACTCCTTTTGCGTTATCCAAGTGGCTCAATATTATTAAGAATATGGTGCCGCCGGATAATGCCAAAGACATTGAATTTGCGGTAAATTTTGAAACGATTACGACTTACCGTAACATCGATGATATGCTGGCTTTGTCTGATGTCTCGTTGCTTACAGGCGTTACTATCGGGCGGATTGACTTAACCGCTTCCATGGGATTAGGCAGAGATGACGTCAATACTTCGCAAAAAGTATATGATATTTGCGAGGTTATGATGAAAAAAATCAAAGCTAAAGGATTAAAAACTGCCTTGGGTGGCGGTATTGGCACAGAGACAATTCCTGTTATAATTAAACTGAATGAGACAGGGCTTCTGGATAAGTTTGAAACGCGCAAGGTTGTGTTTCCGGTCAGTTCCTGGGAATACGGGAAAGAAGTTATATTAAAAGCAGTTGAATTTGAGCTCTTATGGCTCAAGAGCAAGCGTCGGTACTATTCACGCATTAAAGTAGAGGATGAAAATAGAATTACGATGCTTGAAAAGAGAATCTTAAATAATTTTTGAAAAAACAATAAAACCCTCTTCTTTTAAAAGAAGAGGGTTTTTTTAATGGGATATTCTTAAAATAGTTCGGACGCATTTCGCTGCCTGCGGCGGCGAGGAGAAGCCCCCCCCGCAAAGCGCGGCTTCGCCGCGCCGATAACAATTTCAAGTTTTTCCTTGGCGGAATTCGGATTTATAATTTTCACTGAGAACGGCTGTCTTAAGCACAATCTCATCGGGCCAATTCTGAGCTTCGATGAAAAGCGATTTGAAGGAAATCGGAAACGTTGCAGATATATCTGCACTTGTCAGATATATCGCCTGACCAAAATTTCCGCTCTTCAGAGCCTCGTCTTGACATATCGAGTATGCACCATTAAAGTTGCTACCCGCGAAAGAAACTCCAGGAACGACAGCGAAGATAAAAGTATCTAAATAAGCCTCTTGAAGGCGTGGCCGCACTTGATCGAAATCGAACGGAATGACATGTCTTCGGCAGACAAGCTGCCGAATCTGGCTTTCTTCTGGACGAACCAAACCAGTCTTCGTGTGTCCTAGAAGACAGAGGATTTGGTAGGAGCCGATTAGATATTCATTGCACTCTCTACACAAAAGATTCATAACTTTCCCTCCTTTCTTTTTAATGTTCTGGTTTTCAGGCCACCTGACCTGATTCGGCTAAATCTTAACATAATTAAGTCAGAGCGTCAAGTTTCTTTGGTAATGTGCACACACATTCGGCGGTTTTTAAAAAGTGAAGCGGTGTTTGATTTTGAAAAGCTTTCGCAGGCGAAAAAGCTTGGCTCCGCCCCTTGTTTTTTATGTCGCAGGCATTAAGGGCGGATTTTTCGCCGAGAGCGCAGGCAGGCGCCGCCGCAGGAGCGGCGAACTGCCGGTTTGAAAAATCAAATACCGCTGAACTAAAAACCGCCAATTGTGTGTGCTTAAAACACTTTGCATGAAAACAAAACAGCCCTATTTCAGGCTATTTTTCACTCTTAAATCCAATGATTAAAATTTTTCTTTTCTGCTTCTAACGGAATCGGGAATTTCTTTTCGCCCAAAATTCAATACGAATTGGCCGCCGAGCGAAGCGAGGCGGCTTCCAACAACTTGCGGTTTTCTAAAATGTGGTGTTTGTTTGAAAAAGTCAGAACCCATTTTGCGGAGAACCCTGATTAGCCGCCTTCGCTTCGGCGGGACGCTCGGGCGCGGCGGAAGGGTGTGGGGGAAATTCCGCCGCGCCCTTGCTCCGAAAAAGTTTGCGCCGACAGTTGCGAAAACAAGTTCAATTAAATAATAGCTGAAAAAATTTGTTTTCGCAATAAATTATTTTTTGATAGTTAAGTAAAAAATGAAAAGCACCTTGCGGGATTCATGATGAACGAATTAATCCGCAAGGTGCTGGTGAGCGAGCCGGTGGCTCGCGCTACTTCTATTCTTCGGGCTTCTGGGTAAGTTCCATGTTGATGATGATACCCTTGACCGCGAGGGGCTGGTTGGAGACATGAACGATCTGTCCACCCGAGACGTAGTGCTGATGGTACACGTCTTTCGTGTCCCACCAGTAAAGGTAGTCCATCGAATGGCCATAGCTCCCATCGTCTTGGAGCACTTCCGCCGTGCGATGATCATTTCCACTAATGTCCACATTGATGTGATCTCCGTGGTACTGACCACTCCCCGTGACCATGGTAGGTGTGAGTCGCTTGCCGCCACTCGTCACCTTGCCGCGAACGGTCGAGTAGATGATGACCTGCCCGCTGTAGGCGGAGATGACGTAGAGGTGCTTCACGGAGCCGGGCTTGTTGTCTTCGAGGAGCCGTCCGCGGATGTTCTGCTGTTCGGTTGTCAGCCCCTCGGGATTAGTAGGGACCTGGACGGTCGCCTTCTTCACGCCGGAGGCCGACTGCGGAGGGTTGCTCTGAACATCGCATCCAACGAGAACGCCGAGCACGACGACAGAGACGAGAACTGCGAGTGTCTTCTTCATCTGTTTCTCCTTTTTTTCGTTTCTGGGGTTACTGGGTGGTGTACGGCTTGAACTCGCGAGGAAGCGGATTATCCGCACCCTTCGGGAGCTCGCCGACGTTGGCGAAATGCCAGTTGAACTTGGCCATCTGTGAGTTGTACTCAGCGGCGAGTGTGTTGTAGCTCGCCTTGACACCTGCAACCTCCGATGACCAAACGTTGTATTGCTCGCGGTCTTCGCGCGGCCACTTCTGGCGAGCAAGCTCTTTGTAGGTCTCGTTTATCGCCGTTATGCGTCCGTCGTAAACCGTGATGTCCGCCTGCTTCTTTTCAAGCTGCGCGGCGGCGTCCTTGAACCATTCGTACTTCTCGAGCATCGCGCGAGGCCCGAACTCCTCCTGTGTGACCCTCGCCGCCTCACCGAACCAGCCGAGGCCGTATCCGATGACCGAGACGAAGATGCCGAGCGCGAAGACAGCGAGAATAACCTTGACGGCAATCGCCATCGGGCCACGCTCTGCGGCTTTCTCATAGTCCTGCCATGTCTGTTTCATACGTTTTCTCCTTTCAATGTGCAAGTTCTCTATGACACTGCGCCACAGAGGCATCAGGCACCATACCTGATTACGCTAGCCAATATAGTATAATCAGTGCTGTAAGTCAAGGGCACGTGGCCTGAAACAAAAACAGAACCTCTTGCGAGATTCTGCTCAAAAATTCAATGAAATTATCTTATCAATTCTTAAATGTTATCGGCGCGAATTTTTCCGAAGCGAGGGCATGGCGGAAGGAGGGTGTGGGGGGAATTCCGCCGCGCCCGAGCGGATAGAATTGTCGCCCCGCCACCTGCCTGAATACTTGGAGGGCAGAACCCCAAAGAAAAATATCCTTTCCTTTTTAGAAGAAACTGGTCGCGCGCAAATCCGAAAAGCAAGGAACATTTTTCTTTGAGGTTGCCGAGCGGAGCGAGGCAGTGGCGGGGCGTCCTCATTCGTGGGGGTTCTCCGCAAAATGGGTTCTGACTTTTTCAAACAAACACCATTAAAAAACCCTCTTCTTTTAAAAGAAGAGGGTTTTTTTAATGGACCTACCGAGAATCGAACTCGGATCTTATCCATGCCATGGATATGTTTTGCCACTAAACTATAGGCCCGAAATAAATATAATATTACATTTAATTTTAACTTAAAACAATGTTGTTTGATCGGAAAAATCTATTTTTTCTCCTTCTTTGAAAATTTTTACCACGCCGTATTCGCCGTCATAGCCCGGCTGGATTTCTATGTTTCCCAGCCGGAGCCGCCGCAAAGCTTCGGCGATTTTTTTTTCGTTGATTTCTTCCAGCTGTTTCGGCTGGATTTCCAAAAGAATTTTTAGTTCGTTGCCGAATTTTTTTATCAGTTCTTTGTATTTAGCTTTCACTTTTTTGGAAGTTGGACCTGTTCCCATCGCTTCGCTGATGACTTCGTCCAGAGGCACGGCGCGATAATACGGCACGCGCGTTTCAAAGGAGCAATAATAATTTTGGCCGATGGAAATTTCTTTCCGGTCCGCCAGTTTATTCACTCTGTTTAGCACGCCGATGACGACCGGCTTTCGGCATTTCGGGCAGATGCCTTTATGTTTTTTAGTTTCTTCCGGCGACCAGACAATGCCGCAGGCGCGGTGGCCGTCGTAATGGTATTTTCCTTCTTCGGGAAAAAATTCAACGGTGGCGACAAATTTTTTTCGCGCCTCTTCGTTTTCCGCCAGATTTTTCGGAGAACCGTTTTTTATCGCTTCCATAATGCCGGAATAAGAAAGCACAGTGTCAAAAATATTGGCTTCGCGGCCGATGCGCTGAAGGCTGTGCGAATCGGAATTGGAAATAAGCGCCAAATCATCAAGCGCGGAAAGCCGCCAATTCATCGCCGGATCGCTGGACAAACCGGTTTCCACGGCAAAAATTTTATCGCTCATTTTGCCGAAACATTCTTCAAGCGAATCAAAGCCGGACATTGAGCCGAAAAGCGAAAACCACGGGGTCCAAGCGTGAGCGGGAATTATAACCGTTTCGGGATTGACGCTAAAAACTATTTTTGCCAATTCTTCGGCGTCTAATCCGAGAATCGGCCGGCCGTCTGATTTAATATTGCCTCGCAAAGAAAGCTTGTTGTTTATTTTTTCCGCGGTTTCAATATCCGGCGCGAAAATAATATTGTGGATCCGGCGCGTTTTGCCGTTTTTGGAATAAATACTGGAAATTTCTACGCTTAAAAGAAAACGAGTTTCCGCTCGCGTTCCTTTTATGGTTTCTTGTTTTAATTCTTTTTTTAATTTGAAAAGACCTGACTCGGCCGGTTCCAGTTTTTCTTTTATTTCGCGAAACCATTGAGGATGGGTGAAATCTCCCGTGCCCATTACCAAGATTCCTTTATCATCCGCCCAGCGGTCAAGTTCTTCCAAACACATTTCTTTGCTGGTGGCGCGGGAAAATTTGGAATGGATATGAAGATCGGCGATGAATTTCATAAATATGAATTTTTTGATTGCAGTATTCTTGAATTAGTCCGAACCGCTTTCGCTCGCCTCGCTGAAACTCCGGCGAAGCGGGCCGCCGCAGGCGGCGAGGAATTCCCCCCGCGAAAATTCGGAAAGGCGGCGCCCGCCTCGACTCGCCGTCTAGGCGAGGCTGGGGAGTCGCATGAATGACAATTTCAAGTTTTTCTTTGGCGGCGAATTCCTAACGTTCCAGTTCTTGAAGTTGCGATTCTTCTTCTTTCACAATTTTTTGCCACATTGAATAATTTCCGGTAGTAAGCGCTTCCCGTTTGGCTTTGTAATTTTCGCTGATTCTTTTAATCCACAAATTATCCTCGGTGAAAAGTTTAAGGACGCCTTTCAGACTCAAATTATTTGTCCGGGCAAATGCCGCAATCAATTCATTTTGGTCAACAAAAGGAAGATTTGATTTTAGAATAAGTTCTTTAATTTTTTGAAAGTTTTTTCCTTTTAATATTTGTAAAGGCATATTATTTAATTTTATTTAGTCGGTTTTTCAGTTATAGCTCCGGCAACTTTGCCGTCGGAAATGGTAAAAATATCAGCCGAACCGTCAGAATTATAGGATTTTATTTTAATAATTTTTCTGGTGGTTGAGTTGACGCCTTGGCCCGGTATTATAAAAACAATTTTTTCCGTTGAAACTTCCACTTTTTCCGTCCGCACTCCGTTATTTTCCTGAAATTTCAGCGTTAACGCTCCTTTTACGATCGGCAACATTTTTTCGGGATCAAATCCTTTTTCCCCCTCATTAAGCAAAGTGAATGAACCTTCTTTTTCATTAAATTGAATGTTTTGTTCCTTAAGAGTTGTTTCTACCTCGTTATCCAAAAATTCCATTTTGACATCATGGCCGTTTTCTTTTTCGCCGGCTTTAAACTCTTTAAAAATCAATTCTTTCGCCGGTTTTCTTTTCTCTATCTGTTCTGCTGACAGAGTATCCGGCTTTTTAGGATTTTCTTCTTCTTGGGCGCGCGCTTCGCTGATGAGGCCGGAGCCAATTGAAAGAGCCGAGACTAAAAGCAATACTCCGGCCGCTTTTTTGGCTTTTCCGGAAAATCTTTCCAAAGCGCCTCGCTCGTTCGCGAATGCTTGTTCCGGTTTTAATTCTGGCTCTTCCACTTGTTCGCGTACTTCCAATACTTCTTCTTTTGGAAGATCTGAAGCCATTTCTTCTTCTGATTTTATTTGTTCCGGGCTAGGCCCAGCTTCGAATGATTTCATATTCAAAATGATTAAAATTACTTTCCCCTAAATTCAAAATATGGTTCGAGCCGATGTTTTTCGTCAGGTTCTTTGGCAGTTTTTATCGGTGCGGCTCCCCAGCCTCGCCTAGACGGCGAGTCGAGGCGGGCGCCGCCTTTTCGGATTTTCGCGGGAGGACTTCCTCGCCGCCGCCCTCCTTCGCCTCTTGGCTTCGGACGGGTAAGCAGGCGGCAAAATGCGTTTGGACTAATTTAAGAGTACTACACATTGAGGAAATTGCAAGTTTTGAAGGTTTGCCTCGCTTCGCTCGGCGGCTTCCTCTGGCTTGCAATTTCCTCAATGGTGTTCTCGGGAGGAATCTCGCGCGCTTTTTACAGCGCGCCCGCGGATTGCCATTAGGCAATCCGCGGTTCGAATCTCTCAAAATAACATAAAAGTAAAATGAGTGATTAAATCACTAATTTTACTTTTATGCCCTCGGGAGGAATCGAACCTCCATCTACTCCTTAGAAGGGAGCTATTCTGTCCATTGAACTACGAGGACGGCAATGATATTATTATAACAGATTATTAAGGCGGTCAATTTTAATCATAAATTTATGACTTATTTAAGATTTTTGTTTTTATTGGCTTTGGTGGTGCTTTTTGTCGGAACTTCTTTCAGCGCCATTTTCGGCGGCGGAAAAATGCTGACCGCTGTTTTCAAAGCGTATGTTTTTAAAGTTGAAACTTGCCGTTATGATTATCTGCCTAAATCGCTTCCGGTTGTTCCCATTGAAAGGCAGGCGCCGGCCAGTCAGGAAGATTATAAAGAAGTCTGCAAGATTGATTATAACGATGCCAAAAGAGATGTTGCCGAGGGTTTGGCAATGATGATTATTACCGCTCCCATCGCTTTTCTGCTTTTCAGAAAAATCAAGGAATATTTGCGGGAAAATCATTAAACTTATCCGTATTGCGAGTTTTATGGAATATGGAATCTTTTAAGATAAAAATCGTTGAGCCGATCCGGATACTCGCGAAAAAAGAACGGCTGCGAATTCTCAAGAAAGCCGGCTATAATCTTTTTCGCGTTCCAGCCGACAAAGTGACGATTGATTTTTTAACCGATTCCGGCACCGGAGCGTTGAGCCAGGATCAGCTGGCCATGATGATGAAAGGAGACGAATCTTACGCCGGAGCCAAAAGCTGGCAGAGATTTGAAAAGGCGGCGCAAGAATTCACCGGAAAAAAAGAAATTATTCCGGTACATCAGGGCCGCGCGGCCGAGAAGATTATTACGGAAACATTGGTGAAATCTCGCGGCTGTTATGCTGTTGCCAATACTTTTTTTGACACCACTCGCGCCAATTTTGAACATGCCGGCGCGGTTTGCGTTGATTTTCCGGCCTCGGACAATATCGCTTCCCGAGAAAAATTCAAAGGAAATCTCAATGTTAGGGCGGCTGATTATTTTTTAAAAAAGAACGGAGCGAAGACCGCGGCGCTGGTGATGACCGCGACCAACAATGCCAACGGAGGCCAACCGGTTTCGCTGGTGAACATCAGCGCGGCCGCCGCGCTGGCCCGCCGATATAAAATTCCTTTCATAATTGACGCTTGCCGCGTTGCCGAGAACGGATATTTCATAAAACGCGACGAAAAAAGCGCGTCCGCGATGACAATTTCGGCGATTGTCAGAAAATCGCTTAAGAACGCGGACATCGTATTTATGAGCGCGAAAAAAGACGGCCTCGCCAATATGGGCGGCTTTATCGCGACTGATAATAAAAAATTCGCCGAAATGTTTAAAAATCTCGGTATACTTTACGAGGGATATTCAACTTACGGCGGAATGTCCGGCCGTGAAATGGAAACAGTCGCCCAAGGACTGAAAGAAGTCCTGGAAGAAAACTACCTCCGCCATCGCGTGGGTCAAGTCGCGGAACTGCATAAAACGCTTTCAAAAATCGGATTCAAACTCATTAATCCTCCCGGCGGCCATGCCGTATATTTGGACGCTTCCACCGCTTTACCGCATGTAAAAAAAGAAAATTTGCCCGGCCAGGCGCTGGCAATTTCATTTTATCTTGAAGGCGGCGTGCGCGGAGTGGAAATAGGGACTTTGATGTTCGGAAAATCGGCGCGCCGCGAACTCGTCCGGCTGGCTTTGCCGCGGCGCGCCTATACCAAATCGCATCTTGATTATGTCGCTGAAGTCGGAAAAGCGGTCTGGAAAAAAAGAAAAACCTTGCGCGGTTTCAAAATCGTGAAAGCTCCCGCAGAACTCAGGCATTTTTCGGCGACGTTTCGTCCGGTGTCGTAAGGTGAAAGGTATAAATAATAAAAAATAAATAAAGCAGTTCTGTTTAGAAAAAAGTAAAAGCAAAAAAGTTCGTTCCGAACAATATGCTTGGGGCGGGAATCGAACCCGCGACACCACGC
>ERZ1292623.4747-Hain-H51-01um-R1-4747-length-11066-cov-6_pt1 | contig 11066 bp, 12 predicted proteins | sample MGYA00564398_ERZ1292623 | MGnify/ENA primary metagenome ERZ1292623 (study PRJEB36523, sample SAMEA6512633) | groundwater metagenome | collected 2019-01-07 | study: AquaDiva: Metagenomics assemblies of 32 groundwater samples
AAATTATATACTCCGCATATACAGATATGAAAACAAAAGGCCTGACAAAATAGTTGGAATTGTTGAAGAAGTAGGGGCAAAGGACAAAAGGGCATTTACTAATATGGACGAGCTGTGGCAAATATTGAGCCATACAGTAAAAAAGCCACATAGCAGCGGAAGAGGCTCCGTTCCCCCTTTTCTAAAGGGGGAGAAAAGGGGGATTAGAAAGGAGGGGTGAGGGGAAAAAGGATAAGGATAAGGGAGAGTTTTCCCCTCTATCAAGAGGGGACTAAGGGGTGTGTTCCTTCTCTTTGCAACCTGCCTGTTGGCAGACAGGAGATGGGTATTGGAGGGAGTTTAGTCAACACAATTAACATTTAACATTATCAACTTAATCAAATCCCCCTAATGGGGATTAAACAAAAAGGAGGGTTTTTCTTATGAAAAGGATGTGGGGAGTAAAAAAGGTTTTTAGTTTTATGTTTCTTGCTTTAACTGTTTTTGTATTACTAACTGCCTGTGGCGGTGGCGGAGGTGGTGGTGGCAGTGATGGAGGAGGAGGTAATAACAATCAAACGCCGCCACCAAACACAAATGCCACAATAACAGGGACAGTGGCAGGGACAACTGTAAAAGTATTTGACCTAAGCGGCAATGAAGTAGCCAGCAACACTGCCACAGGAAATCCTAAAACATTCACACTAAATGTGCCTGCTGGAGGCAGCTATAAATTCTATCTTATTGAGAATGAAGGCACAGCAAATGAAAGGGTCTATGCCCTTTATCAGGGGACGACTAATGTATTTATTATCTCCTCTGCAGTAACTATTAATCTTGGATTTGTAGACACATCCACAGGTGTTGCAGTGCCGCAGAACAATCCTCTGAATGTCTCCGGGGTTACCTCAGGCGGAGGGGATGCAACTATTCCGCTGAGTTTGATGGGCGGTGCTCTGTTATTCACTGTCACAAACAATCCAAGCACAGGAAATGATTGGGCATATGATATAGCAATAGATTCCAACTATATGTATGTTGTTGGGACTGACAATAGTTCTGGTGACGAGAAATGGCGTATAGAGAAGAGGAATTTGTCAGATGGGGCATTAGTGTCAGGTTTTGGCACAGCTGGGGTTGTTATCAGTGACCCAAGTGGAGGAAGTGCTGTTGCAATGGGGATAACAATAGATTCTACTTATATGTATGTTGTTGGGTCTGACAATAGCACTGGTAACTATCAATGGCGTATAGAGAAGAGGAATTTAAGCGATGGTCAATTAGTATCAGGCTTTGGCACAGCCGGAGTTGTTACCAATGACCCAAGCACAGCCGGAGATGGTATATATGGTATAGCAATAGATTCTACTTATATGTATGTTGTCGGGTATGACAGTAGCCTTGGCGCCGGTGACCAACAATGGCGGATAGAGAAGAGGAACTTAAGCGATGGTCAATTAGCAGCAGGTTTTGGCACAGGCGGGGTTGTTACCAATAACCCAAGCACAGGATCTTGCTTTTGCACATCAGGTGATGGACCATCTAGTATAGTTATAGATTCTACTTATATGTATGTTGCTGGGTGGGACAATAGCCCTGCTATCGGTAAACAATGGCGTATAGAGAAGAGGAACTTAAGCGATGGTCAATTAGTATCAGGCTTTGGCACAGGCGGGGTTGTTACCAGTAACCCAGGCACAGGAGTTGATGATGAGGCATATGGTATAGCTATAGATTCTACTTATATGTATGTTGTTGGGTATGACAATGCCTCTATTGACCAACAGCGGCGGATAGAGAAAAGGAATCTGTCAAATGGGGCATTAGTAACAAGCTTTGGCACAGGCGGGGTTGTTACCACTAACTCAAGCACAGGAAGTGATGGAGCATTTAGTATAGCTATAGATTCTACCTATATGTATGTTGCTGGGTATGACAATAGCCCTGGCAACGCCCAATGGCGTATAGAGAAGAGGAATTTAAGCGATGGTCAATTAGCAGCAAGCTTTGGCACAGGCGGGGTTGTTACCACTAACCCAAGCGGAGGCAGTGCTGTTGCAACGGGGATAGCAGTAGATTCTACTTATATGTATGTTGTTGGGTTTGACAATAGCCCTGGTAACGGTGAGTGGCGGATAGAAAAGAGGACAAAAGGCTCTGCCTTTGGTCTTGCTGATTTGCAAGGCACATGGAATTATCATGGGCTTATTTCAGGGGATAGCCCTGCTCAAACTCCAGGTTGGTATTGGGGGTCATTTACTGCTGATTCTACTGGAACTGTTACCTCTGCGTCCACAATTACTGATAGCCTTGGGAATTCATCATATACGCCTTCCATTGGTGCTTTTAATATTTTTACAAGCGGCATAGTTACAAACCCCAGTGCTGCCTCTTATAGAGGGGTAATGAACAAAAACAAAGATATGATTGTAGCTACGGCAACGATGGCTCCAGGCGCTTCAACTGCTGTTAATGGCTACAATCTTCAAATATCGCTTAAGAGCGGCGGGACATTCTCTCCAAGCGACCTAACAGGGACATGGAATTTCCATCAGCTCTGGTCTGGGGATGGCGCCAATGTGAATGGATGGGTATATGGAACAGTAGTAGTTGACGCAAATGGTAACGCCACTGTTACCTGTGGTGGCTCGAGTTTTGGTTGTGGCTCCTCGCTTTCTACAGTACTTACCATAGCAGCAACTGGAGTTGTGTCCCAGACAGGGAATCCGGATTTTCACGCTGTGATGTCTCAAGACAAGAGCATGTTAGTTGGAAAAACATCTAGCAATAGCGGTGTTAATGGTTATGATCTTCTAATCGTACAAAAAGCCGGCGGGACATTCTCTCAAAGCGACCTGACAGGCACATGGAATGTGCATCAGCTCTGGACTGGGGACCCGCCGGGCAACTGGAATGGATGGGGATATGGACCATTAGTAATTGACGGAAGCGGTAATGGCATCCTTTACTGTGGCGCCAGTAGTTACAGTAATTGTAGCCAGTCTTCTGCAATAGCAACTATAGACACTACTGGAGTTGTGTCAGTGGCAGGAGGGCCGAATTTTCACCTTATGATGTCTCAAGACAAGAGCATGGTGATTGGAATAGATGGCGGAACCAATTGGTTTTCTATGATCATTATGATGAAGTAGGATCAAGAAGGCAGGGGCGCTTCCCAATTGTGGAAGCGCCCCCTGCTAAAAAATGAGGGACAAGCTTTTAAAAGAGGTGTGGTGGGGAAAGAGGATAAAGCTAAAATAAAAGATATAATGAAATAATTTTAAAAGATTTGCAGTTATTTAATCAACAGGTGACTTACTTTATGTTTATAGCCGTATTGGCTGAAGTGTTCATCAAGGCTTAGCGCGGCATCTATGGAGTATTTATCAATGAGGGCAAAACTTGTGCAATCAGTATAGCTGAAGTCCTTATCCTTATATTTGATGAATAGCTCTTTTGCAATCTGTTCATCTTTTTCGGAAACATGCAGAACCTTGATATTAGAAACTTCAAGGCCTTTTATAAAAGCAACTGCTGCATTGTGGTTGACTCTGGCGCGGATTAAGGTAATGGTTTCATCAATTATGTAGTTTGAGGTATGTAGTATGGCTTTTTGTTCTGTTAATTCCTGTAATATATTGGCGGCCATTTCGTGGAAGGTATCTGATTTATCGGCAATGGCAAGGAAGGCGCCTGTATCAATAAAGGCCCTCATTTGGCTTTTTTCCAGCCATAGAGGTATTTATCATGCTCTTGGGAAAGATTTTTAATGCCGCTCTTGAAAATACCCACCAAGGCCAGAGCCTGCTTTTTAGGTCTTGTCCTTGGCGGCATTTTTATTATAGTAATGGCCAGTTTTTCATGCTCTTTTATATGAAGTTTTTCCAGCGGCTTTATTACGCCGTTTTCAAAGATGGCGTCTATTACCTTTGCCATAATAATTGCTCCTTTTCAGATTGTAAATATATAGTAAGTATTTATATAAAATTTAACATACAAATAGGCCTTTGTCAAATCACAAATGGCAAAATTGATATCAACACAGGAGGCAGGAATACACCGGGAGGAGGGGATTATATAGAAAAAATTACCAGATGATTTTTAAGTTATCTATATTACGAGGAATGGTGTCTATGGTCTTAGCTTTGGAGAAAAAAATAAAATCTTTGATATGCTGACACTCAGCCACTTTAACACTTTTAATAAGAGGAGGAAAAGCTATGAATAAGAAAGCAGGTTGGTTATTAGTTATTAGGTCATTAATGTTTAAGAAAATTTATCTTAGGAAATCTGTCATGCTAATTACTTACATTTATTTGTTACTTTTACTTTCAGCTTGCGCAGCAAACTTAAAACATGTTCCCAGCCAGAGCCTTAATGGAAAGAGTATTCAAAAGTCTGTAAGTATTATGGTTGCAGATATAGGAGACGAAAGAATCGACGAGCCATCTGACAGGATTGGTCAAGGGGCATCTTACTGGCTGCCTATCAGCTATTATGCAAGAGATTTTAATGATAATAAATTGCCTGTATCATTTTATATTGCGCAAAGCCTTAGTGAAGACCTTAGCAAGCTTGGATATAAAACAAAATTAGCTAATGATATTAACATGCGCACTCCATTGTCTCTTGATGAGTCTATTGCTATTGCTAAAAAGGAAGGAATGGATTACTTAGTAACAACAAAAGTAAAAGACGGTAAAACAAATTATTGGGGCTTCCTAATTATTCCCTTTTTTGAACCAGTGTGGACGAGAATTGGATATGATTCTCAGCTTATTAATATGCAATCTGAAAAGGATATTATTAGCTTTCAGACATACAACAAGGAAACCGAATGGTATTTTGCTAAGATAACGGTTTTTGATGCAATATATGATGCAGGTCTTTTTGGCAGACATTGGCACAGCACAGCGTGGGGAGAAACAGTTGTATCAGATGCTCTGGCAGAGACTGCTGAGAAAATATCAGATAAGATTCAATCAAAATGACATAAAGGTCAGGCTTTCTGCATATTAGGAAGGCAACCGGGTCGCACCTACAAAATACATTTTAGGAGCATTAAACATAGAGTGGCGTTTCCTAATTTGAATTATCTGCAAAAAAAAATAATGGAAGCGCCCCTCGCTAAAAGGCGGCTGTAGGATAAACTTTTAAAAGAGGTGTCGTGGGGAAAGAGGAGAAAGCTCCATGTCCACTCAAAGGTAGAGCCTGCCTGTCGGCAGACAAGGCAGTAATGAGGGCGAGGAAGGATGGGATGCTGTGAAGAGATTACCAAATGATTTTCAAGTTATCTATATTACGAAGAAGGGCGTCTTTGGTAATTAGCGGGACATCAAGGAGCCGGGCAGTTGCAGCAATAATCTTATCGTGAAGTTCAGAGACCTCTTTGGCTTCTATCATCTGGAGAAGTATTTTATGGTCAAGGGGGATAATGACATAGTTTTCGCTTTTTCTAATGCGATTAAAAAGTGCTTTAAAATCAAAAATGATTTTCTTTTTGTCAAATATGCTTAAACATTCAGCTATAACAATAGAGGGGATAAATATGACACACTCGCCTTTTTCACATTTAGCAAATATACCTTTAGCTCTCTGGCTTATCTTTGGGCTATTGGTAAAATGCCAGAGAAGGGCATGGGTATCAGTGATGAAGTTCATAGTTAGTTCAAATCTCTATCTTGCTGTAAAGCGACTTTTTGGCTTCTTCTATTTCTTCTTCAGATATTTCAATATCTTTAAATATTCCCTTGAGGGAGATAATATTCTTTTTAGAAGGGGCAAGTTTTTTCAGAATGGAGAACTTTATGTCTAATATTTCATCTTCAATGTTTTCTATCTTATGGATAAGGTCTGTTGATTCTTTATTGATGGTTTGTTTCATTTTATGCCTCACAAACAATTTATGATGTTTAAATTTATCATACCCTTATTCTTAAGTCAAATAAAAATCCTGAAGTGATGAGGGGATTAGAAAGGAGGGGTTAGGGGAAAAAGGAGATGCAAAAGGGTTTAGCGGTTAGGCAATCAACAAACCAATTAATCAAATTCCATAAGGGGGATTAAACAAAAAGGAGGTTTTTTTATGAAAGGGATGTGGGGAGTAAAGAAGGTTTTTAGTTTTATGTTTCTTGCTTTAACAATTTCTATTTTACTAACTGCCTGCGGAGGTGGAGGTGGGGAAAGTGATGGAGGAGGAGGCAATGGAGGAGACGGTGGTGGAGGCGGTGCAACTTTGACCTCTATTACAATAACACCAGCTAATTCAAGCATTACTATAGGAGCGACCCAACAATTTACAGCAACAGGTAATTATTCAGATGGTAGCACACAGAATTTGACAACATCAGCAATATGGAGCTCATCGGACGGTAATATAGCCACAGCAAGTAATCAAGTAGGTAACAAAGGGTTGGGCACAGGTGTTTGGATAGGAAATGCTACTATCACTGCCACTGATACTGCAAGCAATATCAGCAGCGCTACAACCTTAACTGTGGGGGCAGAGCCAAATTCCTTTTTAGATGATTTTGAAAGCGGCAACCTGAATAACTGGACTATCAGCGGAAGACAGCAGGGCACCAATGTCGCTGAGGTCATTTCAAGGAACGGCAGTAAAAAAGCTCATCTCAGACACGATGACTTTACGGAAATAGAATTAAAGAGGGCTTTCAATTACAAATCCAATATGACCTTTAGTTTTGAGATGGAAACAGTAGCTTATTCTCAGGCTTCAGGTTCAAGTGATTTTTATGCCTCGGCTGGGGTATGGTTTAGATTTTTAGATGCTTCTGGCGCGATGATAGGTTGGGTGGCATATGTAAAAACCACATCTACCTTCCCTTTTAATTATGACAATGGAACCTGTGCAATTAACCTGACTTGTAAACGCAATAGAATCAGTGACTCAGGCGCTGTAAATTATTATTTCACAATAAATGATTTGCTCAGCCAAATATCAGTATCAGGCACGATTGCTTCGGTGGAGGTTTTATTTAATTCATATGCATCAGGTTGGCCCTACAATATGAGTGCTGATGTTTGGATTGATAAAGTATATATAAAGTAGTTTTTTTGATGATAGGAAATAAAGGGGCGCTTCCCAATTTTAAATTCTCTGCAAAAAAAATCAAGGGAGCGCCCCTTGCTAAAAGGCGGCTGTAGGATGAGCTTTTAAAAAAAGTGTCATGGGCAAAGAGGATAAGGCTGGAATAAGAGAAATAATAGGCGGTATTAATTCCATTAAGAAGTCTTTAACATTAGGGTTTGTTTATGATATCTAAAAATTTTGCTACAGGATGGGCAGATATGCCATATTGTAACAAGAAGGCTGAAACCTTCTCATCAAACTTAATATCATTGTCCCTTGTAACAAGATATTGCGCATTGCCTTCTATTGCAGTTTCAATGATAAGGTTATCATCTTTATCACGACAGACATCAATTTTGCCAGATATAATTACATGCTCTGCCTTTTCTTCTATAAGGGTTAGAAGCTCTTGTATATCCTCTGTTGTAATATCATACTTATTTGTAATTCTAGGGCGACTAAGGACATCTGCAATCTCATCCAGTATCGGCTCTGAGATTACGGCTATGAAGCTTCCAATTTCAAAATGTTTTCTGAGGCTGGCAGGAAATCCGAAAGGGTTGATTATAGCGGAGACCCATATATTAGTATCAATAACCGCTTTAACGGCCACGCTTTTTTACCCTGACCTCTTTTATAGCATGGGCTATATCAGCTTCAATTTCTTCAGAGGAGTATTGAGCAGCTTTTTTGTGTATCTTTTCAATAATACGGTTAAACCTCTTCTGCCACTCGTCACGAGAAAGTATCTTTATCTCAACCTTCTCATGTTCTTTTATCGCCACTTCTTGAAGGGGTTTAAAAACGCCGTTTTCAAAGATGGCAGTTATTGTCTTAGTCATATGCTTATAAACTCCTGTTACAGTATAAAACTATCTGTAATTTACCATATATCTAATTTTATTATACCACAGCGCATTAATGGAGGTCAAAGCAAATTCTTGCTCAAAGGCAGGGGGCAGCTATGAAGGCGAAGAGGGAGGGGATGATATAAAAAGTGTCAGAGTGTCAAAGAGTCATAGAGTCAAAGTGTCATTCCTGCAAAGCTTGTCCCTGCAAGCATCAGGCAGGGAGCAGGAATCCAGTTTTCCTCTTCCCTTTGGGGAGAGGAAAAGGGTGAGGGGGTTAAGGAAAGGGTGAGAAAGAGATAAACTAATTTATTTAGAGGCAGTTACTTTTTCAAGAGGGAGATTTTCAATGGAGATGTTGACAAGGTCAGAAAGCTTAAGCTTTTCACTTGCATCAAGGATTTCAATTCCTACAATATGCCCTTTTTCGTCTAAGTCAACAGTAACACCTTCCTCAATGTCTTTTGAGTCTGCAATTTTAGCTTCTCTGAGCCTTATGTATAAGGCGTCAACATCTTTGCTGTATTCTATTTTCATACAACCTTCTTTTTGCATGACGATTGAAACGGATTGGTTTCATAAAAGTAATATAGCAGTTTCAACCAAAAGAATCAAACACATTTTCTTGACATTGGGGAGGGGTTTAAAGTTTAAAGTATGGCATTTAAACCAGAGCCTTTTTGCTTGATTTACCTGTAACAGCACAAGTATAATTGCTGAAACTATGAGAGTGAAAAGGACAATATGGAAGGGTGATAGAATTGAATTGACATCATTAATAATGCAGTTAACCAACTAATAAGGAGGCGGGGTATGAAAAGGTTTTATTATCTGTTTATTTTTTTATTTGCGCTTGTTTTTTCAGCAACTGTTTTTGCCTTAACACCAGAGGAGATTTTATTATTAATAAGGGCGGGGGTGCCGGATGAAAAGATTTTGGAGATGCAGAAGAAGGATGGGACTGCTCCACCACTTCCACAAATCAACCCCTTTGACTGGAATGAGGACGGGAAGAAGGATATTGTTACTGGCTCTGACAGCGGCCAGGTGTATGTCTATCTTAATTCTGGGACAAATCCCCAGGCAATATTTGATAAGCCAGTAAAGATTCCCGGCGTTGAAGTGCAGAGACTTTCAGACCCATATATAGCAGACTATAACAGCGACGGCAAAAAGGATGTTATTGTGGGACAGGCTTCTGGAGAGGTTTCTGTGTTTATTAATAATGGGACAAATCAATCTCCGCTATTTGCAGGAGAGATTAAATTAAACGACGGCTCGCTTGATGTGGGGCAATACTCTTCTGTGTCAATGGTTGACTGGAATGGTGACGGCAAAAAGGATTTACTGGTAGGCAATTCAAGGGGCAATGTCTATATCTTCTTTAATATGGGCAGTGAATCTTCTCCACGATTTTCAGATGATGGCATGAAGACGCAGTTCAGTGTGCCCGGTTATGCAACGCCTTATGTTGCTGACTGGAACGGCGATGGCAAGTTTGATGTTATATGCGGGGCATCTGATGGCAAGGTTTACATCTTTATTAATGGAGGGGACAATAAGAACCATGCATTTGGCAAGTCCCAGACACTTCAGGTAAATAATAAAGACCTCAGACTACCAAGCCATACCTCTGCTATTCCCCTTGACTGGGATGACGACGGGAAGATTGACCTTTTGGTAGTTAATAAGGAGGTAATTGAACAGATTGGAGGCCGTACTGAAAAAACCACTTTTGGCATCTTTCTTTTAATGAACACTGGCACAAAGGAGAAGCCAGAGTTCAAGGAGATGAAGCCGGTTAAAGGAAAGTTTAGGGATGATACGGTGCTGTAGAAACAACCGAATATACAAGAAGGGGTTCTTTAACAGAATTTAAGAGCGTGAGTAATTCAGCGATTTTAAAAACAATAACGGAGGACATTAAAATGAATATTAAGGCAAAGTTTTTGAGTATTGTAATATCATTTGGAATTGCATTTTTAGTGGTTGGTTGCGCTACTGGCCGGGTTTATCAAAAGGTTGACAAAATCCCTGAAGGATGGGGCTTAGTTTATATATATAGGCCGTGGGTTTATCAAGGCGGGGCAATATCATATGATGTAATAGCAGACTCAATTGTTACAACGAGATTGGATAACGGCGGTTACTACCCTTTTTTGTCAAGGCCTGGTGAGGTGGAATTTTGGGCTAAAACAGAGGCCAGAAGCTCTGTAACACTTTATATAGAGGCAGGACAAACCTATTATATTAAGGGTAGTATTGCTATGGGTACTTTTGTTGGTCGGCCACATCTTATGATAGTTCCTCCAGAGGTTGGTGAAAAGGAAATCCCAGGGAGATTGTTAACAGAAAGTACAGATATGCCTAATCCTGAGAAAGAGATACTGGAAATGCAGAAAAATCAAATGATTACTGCTGCATCAGCAATTAATTCTTTTGACTGGAAAGAGGTTGGTAAAAGGTATATTATTAGCGGTTCTGAGAGTGGTCATGTGTATATCTATATTAATGCAGAGAAGAAACATGAGCCTCTATTCGGTAAACCATTAGCAATTAATGTTGACATAAGGGAAGATTCAGATCCATATATAGTAGATTGGAATAATGATGGTAAAAAGGATTTTGTTATTGGTGCAAAAAATGGTGAGGTATTAGTCTTTATTAATAAAGGGACTAATCAATTTCTGCAACTTGGAAAAGAAATAAAATTAAACAATGGCGACCTTGATGTTGGCTCTTCATCTTCACCTGCAATGGTTGACTGGAATGGTGACGGCAAAAAGGATTTGGTTGTGGGAAATCAGGCAGGCACTGTCTTTGTCTTTTTCAATATTGGGGAGGATCATGACCCGGCATTCTCGTCAAAAGGCATAAAAACAGATATTAAAGTGCCAAGTAGTGCAACACCCTTTGTTGCGGACTGGAATAATGATGGTAAGTTTGATGTGGTCTGTGGCTCATGGGATGGCAAGGTTTATATCTTTATAAATGAAGGTACTGATAAGAACCCTGTATTTGGCAAGCCCCAGACCATTCATGTAAATAATAAAGAGCTTAGACTTCTAGGCCCAACATCAGTTATTGCAGTAGACTGGGATAAAGATGGAAAAACAGACCTTCTTGTTTCTAATAAAGAGGCAGTTGAA
>ERZ1292623.4748-Hain-H51-01um-R1-4748-length-11065-cov-6_pt1 | contig 11065 bp, 11 predicted proteins | sample MGYA00564398_ERZ1292623 | MGnify/ENA primary metagenome ERZ1292623 (study PRJEB36523, sample SAMEA6512633) | groundwater metagenome | collected 2019-01-07 | study: AquaDiva: Metagenomics assemblies of 32 groundwater samples
GTGGAGGAGGAGGAGCTGCAGGACAGGCAACGTCAACTGCTAACGATGGTGGAGCTGGTGGAATTGGTGTAGCAGATGCTGATGTTGGTAGTTTACTTTCTATCGCTTCTGCTCCTGTTACTACTCATACTGCAGGTGGCGGTGGAGGTGCCGGCGGTGGCGCAGGAGGCGGTGCTGGCGGTGGTGCAGGAGGTGGTGCCGGTGGCGGAGTGGTCGTTAAGGTGTAGCTGCCGTTCGTCACCGCAGTTAAGACATCGGCTCCGGCGCTCGCGACGTTCGTATCCGTAGTACTGCCGATAGTGAAGTCGAAAGTAACCGCCGCAGTCCCCTCGGCCAGCGCTCGGAAGCGAACCGTGGCCAATGTTCCGCTGCCGGTAAAAGTATGGATTGTAAATCCGCCGACATTGGTAATTGTCCCGCCAGTTCCACTTTGAGCGGAAACATAAAAAGTATTAAAAGCTAGCCAAATAAATCCAATCAGGAAAATAAAGACCGGGATTAAAACCAAAAATTTGTTGTATCTCCTTGATTTTAGAAAATAATTCATGCTCAAAGGTTGCATTTTAAGTCAGCGGTCGGCGGGACATTGCAATCGCTTGGCTGGCTGCATTGATTCTCTCCGCCCTCGCCAGCCGAAAAATTACAAGCCGGCCCGGCATCGCATCTAAATCTTCCGCAGCTAGAAACATCAACTGAACACTGATTAGGCGAACCAGGAGGATAACAACCCAAAATACCTCCTGCATAATTAAAGACAGGATTATTTAAACAGGTATAACCGCCGAGATTCCCTCCATCGCATTGTTCACCCGGATCAATGATGCCGTTGCCGCAAGCAATAGCCGGTTTAACATAAACATCACGGACATCAGAATCTTCCTCTGGAACTCCCTGACCATTCCATCCATAGGCAGTGATTCTGACCTGGGCCAAGCCTTCAGCACTTGGCGTGCAATTGGCACTGCCGCCACCGCCCGAGTAACTTGGACTGCAGGAAATAGGACCACTCGCACTAAATTCTTGACCTCTGACAGCGTGCCCGGAAACCCAATCAACCGTAAACTGACCAATTGGAGCAGGCGGCACGTTTGTGAAATGAGTGCCGACATGACGGCCGTGAATGGCATAATTACCGGTCCAGCGGGAATCATCAGCATAAACAAGAAGATTGAAATAATAGCGAGCACTGGTATAGTTATTGGGGTCAGAAAACCCTATCCCTACCGTTGTAGAACTGCCAAATGGCACTAAAAGCCCAGTGCTCCAGCAAGACCCGACCCACATTAACCAACTATCGCTCACGCACCAGCTTGCTTCGCCTTCGGCCCCTGCCCCAAAACCAAAAGTAATGGTCAAGCTGCCGTCCGCGGACCAAAACTGATAAAGCCGGCCGTCAAAAAAAGAAGAGGTAGTGTAAAGACAGCTGCCTATATCATTATCTTTATTGCAATCAACGCCGCTAAACCAATTCCAATCAGTATCGACAATTGCGGCAAAAACAAGCTGGCTTATAAATAAAAAAACAAAAGAGCCGACAACTAAAAAAACAAAAAATCCGAAGGCAATTCTTTTATTGGAAAATAGGAACATTATAGATTATGTTTACCGCTTCAAATTCAGTCCGGCCGTAGATGTCGTTTGAACTTTGGGCAGTCAAACTTACCCCATATCGTCCATTTACGTCTTGGCGCAAATCATTCAAAGAAACCCGGCTTTCCTGCCTCGGCAATTTTTGGGGCTCAAACCTGCCGCCGGTTTTAGCCAGCTCTTCTTTAGGCGGAACAATAAAAGCAGACCTAGTAATAACGGTTTTATCGGATACTGAAACTTCAAATTGAATCGGAGACAACTGTCCTGGCTGGCTATCCTTCTTAATCACATACTGTCCTTCAACCAAAATCCGGCTGTCTTCAATCTTTTTAACATTACCAATGATTTCAAAAGACTCTGGTTTTTGAATCCGCCAATAACTAAAAGCGGCGGCCAAAACAATAGCAACTAAAATTAGGATTGTATATTTTTTGCGATAGATCATCTCTGCCTTAATTATACAACATCATTGAAAAATAGAAATCCACATTTTCAAAAACAAAAAACCACCGGTCAAGCTTCAAGCTTAACCGGTGGCGGCTGGATTATCCCCGGGTATACCAGGTTCTGACGGCCTTGGTCCCACTCTTTTGGATCCGAACACCTCCATTGTTGGAATCAATCATAAATCTGTAATTCCAGTCAATGATGATGAACTCCGGCACCCCAAAGAGCGGAATTTGAAAATTGGTGCCGGCATTGCCAAAGGTAACCTCAAGGCCAGTGTCGGACACGTTACCTAAGGCACCCAAGCTAGTCCCCCTAATTTGCTGACCTTTGTTTACCCCGTCATAACTAAGATACAGAATCACGTCTGCGCCCCAGTTAGGACAGTCGCAGGACACATTATTGGGCGGCCTCTTAGCCAGACTGAATGTGGCCGAGTAGTAAAGACAATACTGGGGGCAGGGGTTTCTCTGGGTTCCCGTCTGCACCGGAAAAATCGTTGACCCGGAAGGCGGAGTGAGAGTATTGAATTTCAGGGTCAGCTTCCACTCGTCCTCGGATAAATCTATCGGGTCAAAGAACGAGGCGTAAGGCGCGGGGTTAGCCGGCGGCTGGGGCGGGGACGGCCAGCTGTCTGACGGCGACGTCGGCGAATTACCCTTCATCCACTGGCAAGCGCTAACCATGACGGCCAGCGCCACGACGACTGCAAACGATGCGAATTTCTTCGCCATGTCTGGCCTCCTTTCTTAAGGCCTTGATATCAGAATTGTTAACGAGAAATTACTAATTCTATTATAAGACGCTTCTTAAGAAAATGTCAAATCGCTTGATTTTATGAATTCTGGTCAGACGCAATCTTTAATATGGCCCCGATATAAACATCTGTCAGCTTGTGGCGGGAATTCACTCTTACTAAAACCCCTCCTAATTTTTGAGCCAATATCCTTGCGTATTTCTGCATTTTGGCCATTTCTTTCTTCCCGCTTAAAACATAAATCTCCCCTTTCGGTTTTTTATATTTCACGATAATCGGCGACGGAGAACAGAGTATCAATTTTTTAACCGGAGACCTTAAAGAAATAAGATAAGCTATCACAGCTCCTATTGAAAAACCTATAAGAACTGAATCTTTCGGCAATTTTGGCAAATTAAAAACATCGTCTATAGAAAGATTAAGGTACTTTATATATTTTGGAAAATTATATTTTTTATGACCTAACCCTGGAATTATATAGATCATGTAAAAAGATGGGGTGGGTAACGTTCTGACGCGACCCACCCCTTGTCGATGGATTACCGTAGCCGCTTCGCGACCGGGCCGACGGGATCGAACTCTCCGTTCTTCACCCCGTTGACGAACGCCTGCCATTCGTTGTTGGTGAAAAAGAGAGTCCCGCCAGTGCGGTTTCTGCTGTCTCGCACCGCCACCCCTCGCTTCTTGCGAGCCACCTCTACACACCAAGTGTACTTCTGCGAATCAGTATAGGTGGATCTGGCGAAATCCGCATCTGACACTTTGAACCTCTTGTTTCTTGCCATCCTCCTCAATCCTCCTCTCCGCCCTTAGAAAGAGCTGTGATTCAAATGATAGCGTCAAATGTGTTTTTGTCAATTGAAATCCTGTCAAATTTTGAGGAAAAATCTTGATTTTATGAATCAATGTATTATCCCCTTTTATTCCAAAACAAAAAGGGTAAGCATAGAATCTATGCTTACCCTTCAGAACTGACCCTTCGGAAACGAACGAGTCAACGAACTTCAAAGGTCAAATCCTTGGCCAGCCGGAAGACGAATTTCTGCTCCGGCTTGAGCTCTATCTCCTTTCCCCGAGTAGCCAAGGTTTCGGCGGTAGTCGCGCCTCCGCCAAGGGCCGCGCCCGCGGCCGCTCCTTCTTTACCGCCGAAAATCGCCCCGACAACGGCCCCTATCCCCGCACCAATGCCGATTTTGGTTGCATCTTTAGCGGCCGAACCCTCGCCTCCAATTTTGACCGAATCGGTCTGGACTGGAATGGAAGCGTCTTCAAAGGAAACGGCGGTAAGAGTCAAAGCCAAGGAAGCCACTCCCTTGACCTTGCCCGGCCTTTGAAGCTCTGAAATCCGGCCGGTCAACTCTGTTCCAACTGGAAAAACGACACTGCCGTCAACCGCCACCGCCCGGCCAAGACTTGCCCGAAACAAATCTCCGGCTCGGTTGTTTTCAGTTGAAAGCCGCTGGTCAAGAACCACTTCCAGTTCGGTTCCAGAAGGAATTGTGACCAGTCTGGACTCTGGAATAACCGCATCGCGTCCTGGCTGACCCGGGGCACCTTGCGGACCCGGCAGTCCGGCTGGCCCAGGAGGCCCGGCTGGCCCCTGTGCCTTTGCCGCCTTAGTGGCTTCCGCCGCTTTGGCTTGAGTATCTTTGACCGCCCGTTCTAAGGTAGCGAGCCGCTGCTCCTCGGCCTTCTTTTGCTCGGCCGCCATTAGGTCTGCCTCAATTTTCGCCTTGACGGACTTTTCCATCTCCTCAAGCTTCCGGACAAGCTCCGGCGTAATTGGTTCTAACTTTGTCTGATAGCGCCAATGGAAACCGGGAGCGTCGTAAAGCTCAATTACCCAGGGATTCTCGCTGATCTGGTAGTACCAGACCTTTGGCTCTTTGGTCCGCGGGTCAAAGAAGACGAGGTCTGGGCCATAGGCAACTGCAGTCGGCAAAGGCATCACCACTTCTTCTACGGCCCCGCCCATTTTGTCGTCGGCCCAGGCAACCAGTTTCCCTAAACCACCAAAAGAGTTTGGGAACAGCGCGGTCATGACAAAGAAAACAGTCATAACCGTGAACACGATCCCAAGCCGCAAGGCGAGAAACCGAGTCGAAATGCCCACTCCGAACAAAACCGAAGCAATGGCTATGGCTGCCGCGACCACTAAAACCAAAGGCAGAGCCACGGCCGGTACCGGCACAAGGTAGAAGTAGATGGAAAGGAAAAAAACCCAAAGAGCGGCGACTCCGATCCACTCAAAGGTCTTCCTGACCGACTCCCACTCCATTCCTTTCTGGACAGCCCAGACAATCGGGAAAGCGGCCAAAAGCCACAGGAACGCAGCCATCCCGCCAATGAAGGTGGCGAAGGAAATGGCCGGTCTGAACTCAAAAGCCGCTCCAAAAATAAACAGCACGGCGGCGAAAGCCAGAAACATGAGGAAAGCCAGTGAAACCCGCCCCAGAAACGAAAAGTATATCTGGAGGGCGCTGCTGGCTTTCTTAAAGGCGATGTCAGTCGCATTCTTGCCCAATCTAGCGAGCGCTTGAACGACTTCATACCATTCTCTCATTGTTCCGTCTCCTTGCGACGGGATTTCTCCAGCCGCTCACTTAACTTGTTGATATCGTCGGCAATTAAGCCGAGGATTCTACGGCTTTGTTCTGACGACTTCTGCTCCGCCTCTTCCTTTGGCCCGAAAAATTCCATCAGCTTTTCTTTGTTCTCATCGGAGAGCCTGAGAAACTTGAGCTTCTGCTCCTCGGGAAGTCCCGAGAGCTGATGAAGAATCGATTCTCTTTCCAGTTCCGTATGGCTAAGCCATCGAATCAAACCGGAAATGTCGTCGTCTCCCAGCGAAAGAACCACTGAAAGAAACTCTTTTTCTTCCGGATTTCTGGCGGTGCCCATCAATACGGCAAGCTCGTCTCTGGCGCCGTTGACCATCCGTTTTGAAATCTCGGGCGCGGCATCGAGAACGACTTGCTTCGCGTACTCCCTAAAAAGAGAGTTTTCCGGCAATCGTTGGTCGAGAACCGTCGTAATCACGTAAAGAATCGTTTCGATAGAGTACTTCTTCCAGGGGCTCAAACTTACGAGCCACCTAAAGAAGCTAGTCTTAAAAAGCTCGTCGTAGCCACTTTCTGCGAGTCGTTTTGTGTAGTTGGCCACGAAGTTAGGCAGATATTTCGGAACTTCGCTCACTGCTGAACTAAAAGGCATACCTACCTCCAATTAGCAAAATTAGTAACGAACCAATATAGATTATAAGAAAAAATAAAGATTTTGTCTAGCAGGTGCACTTGGTTTCGGCTTGGCCGCAACCAGAGCATTTAAGCACGCAATGCGCGCCGCCGCAGACATGGTTTGGGTCGTGTTTTTTTGACTCAACCCCGCATAGCTCGCACTTATAGCCATCAGCCTTCATTCCGCACTTCTTGCATTTTTTCATAAGTTTATTAAAAGGTGGCATTAACTAATCGACCTGGTTTACTTTAAAATTTTCAAATTATTATCGTCTGTCGGGCCAGGCAGATTTGCACTGCCACTAAATTCTCCCGAAGAACTCGTGCTACTGTTACACTATGGCCCGTTTCTTACTTCTTACTTCTTCAATTCACCCAATACTTCTTTTTCGTTTCCTCTTCTTTTTTGTACTCAATTTGCTCCATTTTCTTTTTGGCTTCCTCGAAAAGTTTTTTAAGTTCGTTGTCGGACATTTTATTTAATTCTTTGGCGTGACTCTTTAAATAATCTTTCTCATTCTTTTTTGGATTCTCCAAAATCTCGTTCATCAAAGCATTCAGAATAAAACCTATTCTAGGCCCCGGCTCGATACCAAGTAGTTCCATAATTTCGTTGCCGTTGATTTTTAGCTCTTTTAGTGAAATCGGCTCGCGAAGCGCTTTTTCAAGCATCACCAAAAACTTTCTCAATCTATATGGCTCGGCCTTGGGCACGCCGGAACCAATCCTATCGCAGAGCCGGACATCAATCAAATCCCAGATGTTTTCCGGTCCGACATTTCGCAAAACGCGCCTGACCGCTGAATCTGTAATCTTTTCCGGGTCTGACTGAAATAAGTGATAACGGACCAAAAGCATAACCTTCTCCGTGTCTTTTTTCGGAAACTTTAATCGGCTCATAATTTGACCAGTCATTTTTGCTCCGACCACATCATGGCCGTAAAAAGTTGAATCGGGGCCATCGCCTTTTTTGGTGTGGGGCTTGGCGATGTCGTGAAATAAGGCGCCGAGTCGCACATGCAGATTGAAATTCTCTTTAACGGCATAGGTGAAAGCACGCAAATTATGTTCCCAGACAGTATAAATGTGGTGCTTGTTTTGACCGACGCCAAAGCCGTCCTCAAATTCCGGCAAAATGTGTTTCAAGAGTCCGGTTTCGCGCATCAACTCAAAAGCTCGGGCCGGACCGGTTTTTAATTCTTCTTCAGTCACCTCATTTGAATGTCTTTTTCCTTTTTCCCCGCCTGCGCGGGCAGGCCAAGGCATATGCTGAATAATTTTCAAAAGCTCATCCCTGATTCTTTCTTTGGCAATCATCTGAATCAGACTGGCTTTTTCTTTAATCGCTCTCAAAGTTTTTTCTTCAATTTCAAAATTTATTTCAACGGCAAAGCGAATTGCCCGTAAAAGCCGCAAAGCATCTTCGTCAAACCGCTCTTTCGCTTCACCGACCGCCCGGATTAATCTTTTTTGTAAATCCTCTTGGCCGCCAAATAAATCAATCAACTTTCCATCCTTATCCATTGCTAAAGCATTAATTGTAAAATCGCGGCGCTTTAAGTCCTCATCAATTTTTGAAGCAAACTTAATTTCATCAGGATGTCTTTTGTCAGTATATTTTGACTCAATCCGAAAAGTGGTTATTTCAACTACTTTAAGTGATTCGTCTTCCGCACCGGTTTTAACGCCAACCGTCCCGAACTTATTTTCATAAAAACTATCAGGAAAAATCTTCTGGATTTCTTCCGGCTTGGCATTGGTGGTAATATCCCAATCTTTTGGTTTTTTGCCGAGCATTAAATCCCGAACACAGCCGCCGACAACATAGGCCTCAAAACCGGCTGATTCCAGTTTCTGTAATATTGATTTAATTTCTGAGGGCAGATTCATTAGGCAATACCCCCACCAGGACTCGAACCTGGATTTAGAATTTAGGAAATTCTTGTCCTATCCCTTGAACGATGGGGGCTTTAATTTGTAATTTTACTGAAATTTAGATACTTTTTCAATATGTCACGGCTTATCATCAAAGGCGGAAAGAATCTGAAAGGCGAATGGCCGCTTTCTGGAAACAAAAATGAGGCCCTAGCTTTAATCGCCGCCTCTTTGCTTTTTAAAGACGGGCTTAATCTCAAAAATGTACCCCAGATTAAAGACGTAAAAATAATGACTGAAATTGCCGATTTTTTAAAAAAACATAGAAAGTCGGCTTTACCGGCCGAATTAAGTTCAAAGATAAGAGGTTCTCTTTTGTTTATGGGCCCGCTTCTTGCCTTAACCGGCAAAGCAATAATCCCAAGAAGCGGCGGGGATAAAATCGGCTTAAGAAAAATTGATACTCACTTGGAGGTTTTTAAAGCTTTTGGCGCAACTTTTTCTCGCAATGAAGTTCTCTTGCCATCTAAAAAATTAAATGGCGGCAACGAAGTAAAAATTTGGCTTTCGGAACCAAGTGTCACCGCCACAGAGAATGCCTTAATGTTGGCCGCTGCAAGACCTGCCAAAACAACCATTAAAAATGCGGCTTCAGAACCGCATGTGGTTGGCCTTGGTTTGGCTCTGCAAAAAGCCGGCGCAAAAATAAGGGGACTTGGCACAAATTTTTTAGAGATCCGGGGCACTAAAAACTTAAAAAAGATTGACCACGAACTAAAAGAGGACTTTATGGAACTTGGCAGTGTTCTGGTTTTGTCGGCAATTTTTGGAGGGAAGATTAAAATGAAGGCAAAAGAAAATGAAGAATACAAAAAAATTTTTGAGGGGTTTGAGAAATTCGGTAAAAAAATTGTTAATGATAAAGGTCGCCTTCAAGTAACGAATAATTCTAACTGGGCTAGTGGCCTAGAAAAACATGTTCAAGAAATTTCAGATGGCCCCTGGCCGAATTTCCCATCCGACTTAATGAGTCCGATGATAGTTTTAGCGACCCAGTGCCACGGTCAGTATCTTTTTCACGAAAAAATGTTTGAATCGCGCCTCTATTTCATTGATCAGTTAAAAACTCTGGGGGCAAAAGTGATCCTTTGCGACCCGCACCGAGTTTTGGTTTCCGGACCAAGTCAGCTTCATGGCACTCATTTAGTTGGTCCGGACATCCGGGCCGGGATGGCCATGGTCATTGCCGCCCTTTGTGCCAAAGGAACAAGCATTATTGATAATGCCGAGCAAATTGACCGCGGCCATGAAAACTTAGTTGAGAAACTGAAAAAACTCGGAGCCGATATTAGGCGAGAATGAAAATAATTAAGACCAGAAGAAACTATCCTCTCAAAAAACTGACGACTATGAAAATTGGCGGACCGGCCAAGTATTTTTGCGAAGTCTCAAAAGAAACAGAACTGGCCGAGGTATTAAAATTTACCCAAAAGAATAACTTGCCGGTTTTTATACTTGGCGGCGGAAGCAATGTTCTTATAAATGACAAGGGCTTTGACGGATTGGTAATTTTCAATCGCATAAAAGGCATTGATACAAAGACAGACGGTACGGTTACCGCAAACTCTGGCGAAAACTGGGATGAGTTAGTCCAATTATGTGTTGAAAATAATTTTGCCGGCGTTGAATGCCTGTCAGGTATTCCGGGTTCAGTCGGCGGAGCCGTAGTTCAAAATATAGGAGCATACGGACAAACTTTAGAGGATGTAGTTTCAAAAGTTTATACTCTTGAAATGCCCAGCGGAAAAACAAAAGTTTTTTCCGCAAAAGAATGCAAATTCGCCTATCGCAACAGTTTGTTTAAAAAAAGTTCAAATAAATATTTTGTTCTAAAAGTTGAACTAAAACTCAGCCCCAATGGACGGCCAACAACCGCTTATCCTCAAGTAAAAAAGCATTTCGAGAATAAACCAAGTCCAAATTTAGCTGATTTGCGGCGATTTATTATCAGGCTCCGAGCCAGTAAAGGTTATTTGATTATGCCGGGATATAAATGCTACAAGACAGCCGGTTCGTTTTTCAAAAATCCAGTCATCAGCCAAGAGCAATTTGAAAAAATCAAACCGATTTTTGGCGATGCGGACTTAAACAGATTTTGGGAAACGCCGAACGGAATCAAGGTTGCAGCCGCTTATTTAATAGAGCAGGCGGGCTTTAAAAAAGGATATCAAGACGGGAAAGCTGGTATTTCGCCAAAGCACTCACTTTCTGTGATTAATTTAGGAAACGCTAAAGCGTCGGATATCACTGGACTGACTGAAAAGATAAAAAACGTGGTCTATAAAAAATTCGGGGTCAAATTAGATGAAGAAATTCAGTATATCTAATGTAAGGCGGGTTCATTTTATCGGCATCGGCGGGGTTGGCATTTCAGCCCTGGCCAGGTTAATGCTTCATGAAAAAAAGAAAGTTTCCGGAACAAATGATAATCCAAGCCCGGAAACCTTAGATGGATTGCGAAAACAAGACGTAAAAATCTCGCTTGACCAAGACCCAACTCATTTGCCAAAAGCTGACCTCTACATTTATAGCGATGCCTGGCTGACCATGAATCCGGCTCTTATTAAAACGGCTAAGAGAAAAGGAGTCCCAGTATTATCGTATTATCAAACCCTTGGCGAAGTTACCAAACAGTACTTTCTCATTGCCATTGCCGGGACGCACGGTAAAACCACGACCACGGCGATGCTAATTGATATTCTCGAAGAAGCAGGCAAAGATCCGACCGCGATTGTCGGTTCGCTTCGTATCAAAACCAAAAGCAACTTTAGAGCCGGCCAAGGAAAGTATTTTATTGCCGAAGCAGATGAGTATCAAAAACATTTTCTAAATCTCACGCCCAAAATTCTTGCTATCACCAATATTGATGCCGACCATCTGGACTACTACAAAAACCTAAAAGACATTCAAAATGCTTTTAGTGAGTTGGTCTCAAAAATCCCAGAGAGCGGATTTCTGGTTTGTAATCCAACTGATTCAAAAATCAGGCTGGTTTTGAAATCGGTAAAATGCCAAATTATTGATTACACAAAAATCAGAAAAAAACTCAAACTTAAATTCCCAGGTCAGCATAACATTGAAAACGCAAAGACAGCTTTCG
>ERZ1292623.3800-Hain-H51-01um-R1-3800-length-12704-cov-17_pt1 | contig 11062 bp, 7 predicted proteins | sample MGYA00564398_ERZ1292623 | MGnify/ENA primary metagenome ERZ1292623 (study PRJEB36523, sample SAMEA6512633) | groundwater metagenome | collected 2019-01-07 | study: AquaDiva: Metagenomics assemblies of 32 groundwater samples
TTCTTGAAAAATTAATTAATGCGTCCATTAATAACATAACTGTATTTTCATCTCCTTCACATCTCGTATTTATTATTTGTTCCCCCCACAAAATATTTTTGTCTTCTTGTGATTTCCAGTCTATTTCAACGCAATAAGAATGATTGTTACTTTCTATAAATTCAACTTTTTTTATATAATCAACAAAATAATCACTTGCGGATTCTAATAACATTTGTTTTCCGTTATAATTCAAATGTCTTTCTTTAGCTTCCTTAATTAAAATTAATTTATCTGCTTTAATGGAATTGTTTAATTTTAGTATAGATTTAAATTTATAGGCATCCATTCCTGAAAAAATAAGATGATTTAAAATATGTTTCTTTGGTGCTTTTTTTAATTTTTTATAAATCATTAAAACCTTCTTGCCGGGTAGTCTTTCTTTGGTTCTAAAATATCTTGCAATAAGACCGAACCTTGAGCATAATAAAGCAAAATCATCTAATAAAGATCTGTTCACTGAATAAAAAACAATAAAATTTCTTTGTGGCACAACAGAGCCATCTCCATCAACATAAGCTGAAATATAATCTGCAATATAATCCTTTGGTAAACTAAATATAAAGTTTGGAATTTTTTTATCATAAGCATTACTTCCGGTTTTAAAACACTTTATAAACAATAAGTAAATCAATTTGCTACATATTGTAATTTTAGAATTGTTCTCTCCCAAATTTGGTTTTATTTTAAAAATTGATTGTATTAATTTGATTACTTCATTTTGCAATTCCTCCCTTAATATCCTAAAAGAAATCTGACTTACAGATTTAGTCATTCTAGAATAGCCTTCAGCGGCATAATATCCAAGTAGGCTTAAAAGTTCTTTACTTATATCAAAGAAAATGGGGAGTTTGTGTTTGCTACGATATTTTATAAATGCATTTTTGGGCAAAGAATCGTAATTTAATAATTTTAATTCTATTAGTCTCTCTAAATCGAAGAGGGATAAAGATTTACTTAGATTTCCTGATCTTCTTTTACTAGCGCTTACAACAGAAAAAACTTCTTTACTATTTTTTTCAATTATTTTATTAAAAAAATCATCGCAATTTAAAAATTTAACATATTTTTTATATTTTTGATCTAGATTATTAATCAACAATTCAATCAAATTGATTTTTTCTTTATAATCAAAATCTAGATTGAACTTATCTAAAATTGGAACTTTATCATCCACTTTAACATCTTTAGCATCTTTAAAGATAAAATTTTTATTTTCATCAAGGTGCATAAATTTATGCGTTTGGGTCATTACAAGTTCTCTGTTCGAAGCTGTAGTAATTTTCACCCATTTCTCTGTTAATGGTCCTTTAATAAAGCATTTTACTTTTTTAAAAACAAGTTTTCTGGTAACGGGATCAATACCAACAACAAGGATATTCTTTAAATTTTCAACACTCAACGTTCCCACTCCATCAATAACTTTTGTTTTAGCACCATTTTCTATTAATTTTTCTACAAAAGATCCTATTTCTTCATAAAAAACCTCTTTTTTATCTAAATCATAATAAACAAATTTAGTCGTGGGATAAACACAATCTCTTCTTTGTGCAGCGTGCCACATTGGATGAGCAAAACAACACTGTGTTCTTGAAAATCCTATAATTCTTCCTACAATTGCCGCAGATGTATGTGGAGCTAACCCAATAACTAAATGTCCCACTAAATCTTCTCTTGTTTTAATGTTGTAAAATTTTTCAGATTTATAAAAATTAACAAGTAAATCGTCAATGAAATTAGCAACCCTTGTAAAAACGAGATCTGCTCCTTCATCAGGAGATTCAGTGCATGCAGGCAAGATAATATCGCTGGGCATTATTTCAACTAATTGCTCTTCATTTTCAAGTTCATTTCCATAAATGTCTTTTTTATATCCAAGTTCTTTTAGTTTTTCTATGCTTGTAAAAATTTCTTTTGGCCTAAATGCTGTTATAGGCATTTCAGTCATATCATATCTTATTGTTCCATCTTTATTTACATACAAATCATAGATTGCCCTTAATATTCCTTTAACTAAATTTTCAGTAGTATGATCTTCGTTGCTTGTTCCTCTTACACCTTTAATGAGTTCAGGAATTTCTTTTAAGCCAAGTTTCTTAACAGCATTTTCAAAAAAGTGATTTATCGAAAGTCCTTTTAATGCATAACTTTTAGATTTATGGTGTTTTTCACAAACTTCGTCTTTAAATGATATGCAGATTTCGCAATAATATTTTTTCTGCGTCATATTACCGCAAACTTCGCACCTTGAATAAATTGTGTCTATATCGCAATTATTGCAGTAAAATGTTGGAAATTCTGCTGTAACCTGCCCTCTTGTTAAAGATGCTTGAAAACTTCTCAATTTTCCTCCTTCTTCTCCAACAGGAAACAAAACATGAGGGCTCCCTATTAATTTTCTAATTTTGGCTTTCTCCGGCCTTCCCATTCTTGCTCCAATGTAAGTTCCTGATTTATCCCTGATTTTTACTTTGCAAGTATTTTCAAGAATTTCTAAAACGTTTTCTTTTTCAATATTAACGTTAAAGCTATTTAATGTGAATAAGACTGCTCTTGAGTCTTCTCCTTTTATAACAACGCTTTCATTCAATATAACTTCATGAGGAATTCCTAGCAATTCTAAAACACGTTTTGCGCCTATTTCTTCTAAATCCTTGTTAATATCATAGATTAAAGGCAAAATAATTTTCCCTTGAACAATTTTTCCTTTTTTAAACCAATTTAACAAACTTAAAAACTGTTTTTTATTTATATCGTTCCAATGATAAGTGTATCTTGGATGCAGGGGAATATTAAATTTTAATGAAATATTAATTGCGTCCTCTGCTTTTATTTTTGTAATCGGCTTTTTAAATAATTCGTTTAAGAAATTTTCATCTAACCCTAAAATTTTGCTTAAATTTTTAAAATCAATTTCCTTATATTTGTCTAAAACTGCCTTCTTTAATTCTTGCAGCCACCATTCTTCATTATATCCGCAGGGAACTAAAACATGAGCCCTATTAAAAAATTCGCCATAATTAATTAAAAAATCTCCAAGAAATAAAATTTCTTCTACGTCATTTTTAATTTTTTTTGCCTGATCTTCATTTTCAATCAGCAAAACACTTTGATCTTTTAATTTCACTATTGGCCCTTCAATTGTATCACAGGGAGCCATTGCGCTTGACTTGCCAGGCCTTTCATATCTTAATTGAGTTCCAACAGCGATGTAATCTTTTAATAATATCATTGTAGCAGGATGCATGCTCATGCTGCTTAATCCGGATGTTCTAGATCTTCCATATCTTAATCTAAATCCTCCAACAGCTAATGGGTGTGTTAATACAGGTCTTCCCGCGACAATATCCTTAATATAAGTAAAGTCTGGTTTTATTTTCTGTGTTTTATCCAGCTGTTCTTTTTTTTCGCGCGCTTTAATCTTTTTTTGTAATGCAACAAAATCTTCTAAGAAAGACCATTGTCCCATTTCGTATTCTTCATAGAATTTATTTATTTTATTCCAAAACTTTTGAGCCTTCTGAGTTAAAGCTTCTCCTGTTACCAGGCAAACGCCATTTCTTAATCTATTTGTTTCTATTCTATCTAAATCTTTATAGTTTGAAACGTCCAGTTTTTCGCTTGGATCTCCGTCAATTTGAACAGGAAGGTGTGAGATCATGAATTCAACTTCCTGCTCGCTTGGAAGATATTGCAGATTATTTATTCTTTCATGAAAATCATATACTTCAACAACAATTCTCTTAACTTCTTTTTCTTCAGGATCATAAGGATAATAATTCATCATTTTTCTAACATAATCTGCAACAAAAATGCTTCCGCAGGTTATTGTTGTTCCAGCGCTTCTTATCGGTCCTGAAAACATTAATGCAAAATATTCTTTTCCATCTCTTCTTTTTCTAATTTTTAATTTAGTGAATCCTTCCAATGGACTTGAAACAACCCCGTTGGATAAATAAGCCAATCCTACCCTTATTCCAACTTCCATTGCTTCTTCTTTGTTTTTAAACTTGCAGAATTTTTCTTGTGCAACCTCTAATGCAATTGTCATAGCAACCCTCCAATCAACCTTTCCATATTTTTCTTCTAATTCTTCAAGCCTTTGAACCATTCCTGAATTTTTAATTTGAGGGGCAACAACGCTTATTAATCCCTCGACCCTTTCGACCATATTTCTTGCAAGGGGGATTTCAACATAAGGCAGAGGATCATATCCAAGTTTTTTTATTTTTTCTGCAAATTCGTAAACCTTTTTGGTATTATTCTCAATTTCATTATAATATTGATTTATTTTATTCATTTTAAACATCCATAAAATTCAATATTTTTATATCTCTTGTTTTTAAATTAATTAATATTGCTTTGCACGGGTCTGGTTTTATTCCTCTTCTTTCCTGGTCTTCTGTAATTCCAAGCCAGCAGCTGCAATTCATTAAGGTAATATTTCTATAATTAGCTGCTTTAGTTTTATGCAAATGCCCTGAAATAAAAAAATCTGGAATTTTCTCTATAAGCAATGGGTCTTCTTCTGCGTTTGGAAGGTATTGTGTTGAAGTGTGGCTCGGGGCAAGATGCCTTCTTTGCAGTAAATATTTCATAATAGAATCAACATTCTCCAATCTTCCGCTCCTTCTTATGCTGTCAACATTCTCTGCAATGTATGGGAAACTAAAACCGTGGTATATTAAAACATTAAATCCTGAAAAATCTTTCGTTGATGCTATATTAACAATGGAGGGGTTTGTTGTAAAGTAAAGATTATCCATTAAATTAAATTTATCAAGTATTTTTTTATCAAAGATTGGCTGGGGCTCTGCTATTCTCATTGCATCGTGATTTCCTGGAGAGATGATAATTTTAACATCTTTTCTTATTTTAATTAAATATTCTGCAAAAAGATCGTATTGCTTATAAATGTCCGTTATATCTAAATCTTCTTCTTGCCCGGGATAAACACCTACGCCATCAACAATATCCCCTGGGATAAATAAATATTTTATTTTCAGCGCAATTTCTTTCTGTTCTTTATTTCCATAATCTCCGTTTACCCACTCTATGAATTTAAGGAAATTTTTTTCATAAAATTTTTTATTTCCAACCTGCATGTCAGAAGTGAATAAAGCGTATTCTTCATTTTGAGATTTTTTTAATTCGTTGTTTATGGGAATGTCTGGATAATAGATGCCATCACAAAAAATTATTTTGTCTCCGGCTAAGCCGGTAATTCCAATAACTTCGTCAAGCAGTGTATCGTTTGCAATTTCAAACAGTTCATATTTGTTTTTGCTTATGACAACATTTATTATTCCTGTCGGGTCTTCCAAACTTAATAAAATATTTCCGTTTTTAGTAACTCTTTTATCGTTTACTATTCCGATTATGGTGACTTTTTCTTTTTCGATTTTTCCCAATATTCTATTAATTGAGGTTGCGTTTTGCAGTTCCTTTCTTGAAAGCAAAATATTTTTTAATTTATCATATCTCAATTTAAAATATCCGATAAATTCCTGAACATCGTGTTTCTTCAAGCTGTCGCTGTAATTTTTTAAGATAATCACGTTTCCGTTATTTGTGTCTAAAGGTTCTTGAATATCTAATTCATTTTCTTTTGGAATTTCGGGTAAATTTTGTGCTTCGCCTGGATTTAATATTGTCAGGAAAGAATAATACAAGCTTTTATCTTTGTTTTTTTCAAATAAAACTCTTGATTTGTCAAATTCGTTCCAATTAATTTGAATCAGATTTTTGTTTTCTCTTATCAAGTTTAATAAATTTTCGTTTATAACCAACGGTTTTTCTTTTAAAGAATTTAGGGTAGCTAAAATTAAAGTTTCGTCTTCAGAATTTATCTCATTAATAATTTCTGGACTAACCAAATATCCTTTTTTCATAAAACTTTTTACAGCATCGTTCATAATCCTAATCCTTCTTTGAGGATGTCTTTTATTTTTGGAAAAGTTGACGGGTGTATTGCTAAAATAATTTCTTTTGTTCTCCCATATCTTCCTTTTGAGATTACCTTTGCATTAATTATCCCAAGCATATCAAATTCCGCTATAATATCTGAAATTCTTCTTTGGGTTAATGGCTTGATATTTATTTTATGGCATGTTTTTTTATAAAATTCGTATACTTCTCCCGTAAAAATTTTGCTGTTTTCATCACAAACATTTAGAATACTATACAGCGTTATTTGAAATTGCTTTGGCTGTGTCCTTATTGTATCTATTATTCTATCTTTTTCTATTTTTTCTTCTGCTTCGTCTAAATGCAGCAATGCTACATTTGTTTCATTTTTTCTCTCAGCCAATTCTCCAGCAACCCTTAATAATTCTAAAGCCCTTCTTGCATCTCCGTGCTCTCTTGCAGCATATGCTGCGCATTTTTCTATTACTCCTTGTTCTATAGCTCCTTCTTTGAACGCGAGTTTAGATCTTTGTCTTAATATGTCTTGTAGCTGCATTGCGTTATAGGGCGGAAAAACCAGTTCTTCTTCTGATAAGCTTGATTTAATTCTTGGGTCTAAATTATCCGTAAACATTAAATCATTTGAAATCCCAATTATAGAAACCTGACATTTTGTTAATTCTGAATTCAATCTAGTTAAGTTGTATAATATTCCGTCTCCCGCTTTTGTCACTAATTGATCTATTTCGTCTAAAACCAAAACAATAAGCTGATTATCGGAATTAATTGAATCAATAAATAGTTTGTAAACTTCTTCTGTAGGAAGCCCTGTTGCCGGAACCTCTTTGCCAAAAGCTCTTGCTAGTTGCGCTATTAATCTGTATTCTGTATCTGCTATTTTTTTAAGCTTGCAATTTAAATAATGATATTTGACCCTTAAATTTTTTTTGTTAACAATCTCGAGAATCTTTTGCATTACATGCTGCGTTACACACGTCTTACCCGAACCTGTTTTTCCGTATATGAAAACATTGCTTGGTTTTTCCATTCTTAATGCTGGTGCAAGTATTGTCGCTAATTGCTCAATCTGCTCATCTCTATGGGGGATGTTTTCGGGAGTATAGTTGTTTTGCAGCGATTTTTTATTTGAAAAGATAGACTTAGTTGTTAAATATGCTTCAAAGAATTTTGATAAATCATCAGCCCCCATTTTTATTTTCTTAACATTAGGTTATATTTAAGCATTTTTATACTGTAAAACATATACTCACACCTATGTTTCCATTGCAATATAATTTTTTAAGGAAAAACCTCATTTTCGAGTGGACTTAATTAAAATTTTTATGAAATAGTATATTTAATTATTATATTCTTTTATATATATTATATAACACGGAAAAATTTATAAAATAAAATAATAAATAAAATTTAAAATTACAAAATTATTTAATTTTAAGGTTTAAAAACAAGAAATTGATTTTTAGCAAATTTTAGAGAAAAAACGCATTAATTTATTATAAAAACATCAAAATTTAAGCAAAATAAACAAAAAAAGCAAACATAAAATAAGTTCCATAAGAAATTTATGTTTTATCATATTTACAGTTGAAATTAAGGTGTGGGTGTCACATTATAATAAACCTTTCTTAATTCGTGATTTATTCTTTTCTCCAAGGCAGATAATCGAACCCCGTTTTCATTATTCTTTATAAAATCCCTAATCTTTTTACGTACACTTCTTTTATTGCCTTCAAATTTTTTGCCATGGTAAACCCCCAAATAATAATTTAAATCTATTTTACCCCCGCTTAATACCCCCATGACAACAATATTGAAATCCTTACCTTTATACCAATCAAAAAAATTTCCTATATAAATATAAATCCCCTTATCATCAATTTTAAATAAAAAATTATAATGGCCTTCAATAGAATCTCTAAAACCAGCCCTTGCTAAGGTTTCTTCGCTTACATATTTTATTAGATTAACAGGATACGAAACCATAAACTAAACAATTTACAACAAAACTTATAAAGCTTTTTAATAAAAACAAAACATCCTCGAATAATCAAAAGATTTATAAATAAGTTGTTACTCTAGAGATAGTTATAGAGGTAATGAAAATGCCAGATGATGAAAAAAAATTCAGTTCTAGACAATTATTAGGGAAATTAGTAGTAAGCAAAACAGGGAAGCGTTTTGGCGAAGTAAGCGACTTAACTTTTGAGACAAGAACAGGAGAACTAATTCATGTTGTTGTTAAGAACCCTACAGGCTATTGTGAAGGACTGGAGCTGGAAAAAGATAAAACAGGAAATCCTTTAATCCCCTTTACAGCTGTTGTTGCTGTCGGCGACTTTGTTGTTGTTGCTGAAGAAGAAATCATTTAATTTTCTTTAAAAACAAATATTTTTAAATTCAGGATAATTATAGAATAATCATATATTGATTATTTAAATATGAAAAATCTTAATTTTAAAACAACAGCAGACATTAAGGTATCTAAAAATATTGTAGATCAAATAGTAGGCCAGGACAATTCTGTTAACATTGTAAAAAAAGTTGCAAAGCAAAGAAGGCATTTGCTTTTAATTGGTCCTCCCGGTGTAGGAAAATCTTTAATAGGACAAGCCTTGGCAGAATTGCTGCCAAAGGAAAAACTAATAGATATTCTGGCATTTCACAACCCTGTAGACGAAAATACTCCTTTAATAAAAACAGTATCAAAAGGAGAAGGCAAAAAATTGATTGCGAGATCAAAGATTCAAGAAGCAGCCTCAATGAAAAATCAAAACATCATTTTCTTTATATTATTAATAATTGCAATGATTGCCCCCTGGTGGATAAGGAAAAGTTATGGCGACATTATGGCAGCGGCATCTTTAATCGGAAGCATGATGTTTCTTGCTGCATTTGTTTTGTTTATTAATCTAAATAAAAGGATGTCTGTAAGCAGCAATATTGGAAAAGTGCCAAAATTATTAATAGATAATTCAAATACAGATAAAGCTCCTTTTATAGATGCTAGTGGTGCACATTCAGGGGCTTTGCTTGGAGATTGCCTTCATGATCCGCTGCAGAGCGGTGGCTTGGGGACGCCTGCATATGAACGTTTAATTCCAGGAATGATCCATAGGGCGAATGGCGGAGTTTTATTCATTGATGAAATCGCTAATTTAAATCCAAGGTCACAGCAAGAACTTTTAACAGCATTGCAGGAAAAAAAATATCCAATAACAGGACAAAGTGAGAGAAGTTCTGGTGCCATGACTAGAAGCGAATCAGTACCATGCGATTTTGTCCTAGTTGCAGCGGGTAATTTAGAAACAGTAAAAAATATGCATCCTGCTTTAAGATCAAGAATCAGAGGATATGGCTATGAAGTTTATATGGATTCTGATATTGATGATAACTCCGAAAACAGGGGTTTATTCGCAAGATTTGTCGCGCAAGAAGTTGTAAAAGATAGAAAAATTCCCCATTTTACAAAAGAGGCTGTAGAAAAATTAATTGAAGAAGCAAAAAAACGTTCAGGAACTTCTGGGAAATTAACATTAAGATTAAGAGAGCTTGGAGGATTAATAAGAGCAGCAGGAGATTTGGCATTAGAAGATAATTCAAACTATGCTGAGCCAAAGCATATAGAAAAGGCAATGAAATTAGCAAGAACATTAGAACAGCAAATAGCTGATAAATACATTGAAAGCAAAAAACGCTATCAAATTATTACAACCATAGGCAGTATTATAGGAAAAGTTAATGGATTAGCTGTAATGGGCTCAGAAGATCATTTTTCAGGAATAGTTCTTCCAATAGAATCTGAAGTAACACCCGGAGGAAGAAAAACAGAGTTTATTGCAACAGGCCAATTAGGAAAGATAGCGAAAGAAGCAATAAAAAACGTTTCTGCAATTGTTTTAAAGCATTTTGGAGAAGATATTAAAGAAAGATATGACATCTTTGTTCAATTTTTGCAGACATCTGATACAGGTGTTGAAGGAGACTCAGCAAGCATTGCAGTTGCTACAGCTGTTATATCTGCGTTAAAGCAAGTTCCAATAAAACAAGATACAGCAATGACAGGAAGTTTAAGTGTTAAAGGCGAAGTTCTCGCTATCGGAGGAGTTACAGCCAAGATAGAGGCTGCAATAGAAGCTGGCATAAAAAATGTTATAATCCCATTAACCAATGAAAAAGATGTTTTATTAAGCAAAGAGAACATAAGTAAGGTAAAAATAATTCCTGTAAAAACGATTCAAGAAGTCTTAAAATATGCTTTAGACTGGAAAGGAAAAGAAAATATACTAAAAAAATTAGATGTTAAGTAATTCTTTATATTTTTCATAAGTTATCTTATTTAGGGACCATTTTCTTTTTACATTTTTTCCTTTGCTTTCTTCTATGCTTATAACTAAATTAAGTTTTTTTAATTCTTTTAATAAATCTAAGATAAATTCTTTATCTCTTAATAGTATGTTAGAAATCTGAGAAGTATACTTAAATTGAGGATAATCTTCATATAGTATTCTAATAATTTCATCTTTTATTTTTTCTATTTTCTCCTGGGATATCTTTGACATTATTTTATACTTCGTGCGGTTAACCACTTATCTTTACCCTTATTAGCTTTAAATGAGTTGAAGTATGTTAAATCAAAATTTTTATTATTTTTTCCAAGCTCAAAAATAAAATTATTAAATAAGTAATCTATTTGGCGCTTCTTTAAAACAGAATATGGATAAATACCTTTTAAGAAATTTAAACAAGCTTTTTTATCAGAAATTGTTAGTTCTGATACATTATTTGATTTTCTTGTATAAATATTACCACATTTAATAAACTCTTTTATTTGTTTGAGAATCTCTTTATCTTTATTATATATCCTAATTAACATTTGAAGCGAATTACTTCTTCTATCAATACCAATTTGTAAATTATCTTCCCCATCAAAAACCCACTTATATAAGACCAGTCCATAAGTCCTATAATCATTCGCATTATATAAGCTTTTCTACGAATGTTTTATAATAGTTATCTTTATATAATCTTGTTTAATTTAAATTTTATGCCTTTTATAGGATTTAATTTTGACAAGATTGAAGCTTCTAAAGAAGCA
>ERZ1292623.4753-Hain-H51-01um-R1-4753-length-11060-cov-6_pt1 | contig 11060 bp, 17 predicted proteins | sample MGYA00564398_ERZ1292623 | MGnify/ENA primary metagenome ERZ1292623 (study PRJEB36523, sample SAMEA6512633) | groundwater metagenome | collected 2019-01-07 | study: AquaDiva: Metagenomics assemblies of 32 groundwater samples
ACCCAAGAAATGGTGGTTCTCTCAGCAATATACCAATTTGAAGATGAAGGAGCGTTAATCGATTATGCTTTCCTAGCATCAAAACTTACCCTCTCTGAAAGCTCAATAAGAGATTACATTCAAAGGATTATTTCTAAAGGAATTCCCCTTGAAAAAGAGAAGATCAATAACAAAAAAATTCTCCTCCATATTCCTAATGATCTTCGTAGATTAGCTAGCCTTGAAACCCTCTTAAATTTAAGGTCCCTTTAATAATCAAAGCTATTTCGCTACACCGAATATAATCTGATATGAATTAACTCAAACTTTTCCCCATTTCTCCCATTAGTTTAAGTTTTTCCCAATGTTTTTCCTCATTTATTTTCCAAATAAGTTCTTTCTCATTCTTTTCTGTTTTTTTAATTATTTTTACCTACTACATTACCTCCTTTAACCACTACGTTTTTATCTCACTTTTACCTCTTCACCTCATACTTCAAGGATTTTTAGGTATTGGTAAAAAAGAACCTCCCCAAAGGTCTCACTTTTACCTATTTTTGAATATTATTCTTTAATTTCCCACATAACCTTATCTCTTTTAACTCTCACTTTCCCCTTTTGGTAAGGTCTTTCCTCAATTTAGGACAAGTTTTTATCGATTTTAATAGTATTTTTAACCTTACCAACTCTCACTTTCTCCTTTTTAGCCTATTTTTAAGTCCATTTAGGTATTACAATACCTCACTTTTACTATTTTTAGCCTATTTTTAGGTATTATTTAGAGAGATATTGCCCTCTTCAATCACCTTTCTGCCTTTTAGACTTTTTCTCTTCTTTTTGGACTCTTACTTTGATGTTTTTAACTATTTTTTCCCTTATTTCTTGAGGTATATATACTCTCTTTTTCCCGTTTTGTTCAACATATTCTTCAATTAATCCCTCACTTTTCTGTTTTATACTATTTATTTGACCTCTAATTGTTGATCTTGTTTTTCCAAGCATTGCAGATAAATCATCATAACTTAACTTTAACTCACTGTTTGCTAGCACCCAAATAATAGCTCTTTCTGTAATCGATAAATTTGAAATTCCTAAAAAGTTATTAAAATTACCTGTTTGGACAGGTGTTTGGACAGCCCCCTCAACACCTAAAACAGCTGTTTGTTTATTTAAACGGGGGCTGTTTGTTTTAAACGCATGTTTGGACAGCCCATCACCAAACAAAGAAATTACATCTTTTAATTGTTCAAGCTGATCTTTCACCGAAGATAAATCCTCACCAAGGTCGTTTAAACGGCTGTTTAAAGCATCATCTTTGTTGTTTAAGTAGTTAACCCATTCACTAACTTTATGAATATCCCTTTTTACATCACTAAAAGAATTTCTAACTTCCTCCTTTATTAATTCCATCTCCTTTTTTTTAGAAAACCAATTGAACATTCTATCATTTATAGACGAAATATTATATTTAAATCTTTCGCTGTTTAACTAAAAACAAACACTAAAATACATATTTTAAACACCCAGCAAAAACACAAAAACACCTGTTTAAACACCTATAAACAGCATAAACATCGTCGGTAAAATAATATATAAAAAATCAGCCTATTTTTATCATTTTTCCCATAAAATACTTCCCTTAAACACCCATAAAAACATCAAAAAACCCACAAAAAATCAGAATTTTTTCAAAAACCCACAAAAATTTCAAAAATTCCTATCCCATCAAACTCCAAAAAACCCACAAAATAACATTTAAAAACTCCAAAAACTTATATATTTTAGGCCTAAATAATCAAATAGGGGTAATGGAAAAGGCTAACAATAGCCTAAAAAAGGCCTAATATTAAGATCCCTAACCTAAATAAAAACATAAAAAAGAGGCAAAAATGGCGAAATTAACAGCTTGGATTTTGACAATAATAGGTATACTATTATTGCTAAGTGCAGCAGGTTTGTTATCTGTAATAACTGACTGGAATAACTGGCTTATAGCAATAGGTGTATTAGTTATTGGTATCTCCAAGATTATTAGAAGTTATAAATTAATGAAAAAATAATAACACAAACAACTCCTTCCTAATTATATCAAAAAGTGTGATTGGGTGGTTGAAGTTTTTGGCATGTTAGGTTCACTTTTTCTACTATACTAATTCTGGCTAATGGATTAATATAATGGTCTGGAACTAACACCAACTCTTCTAAAAATATGACTTGTTATTTATGCATTCTTCATTTAATTTATTCTAAATAATAAGAAGTATTCTACTAAATATTTGAGCTAAATGTTTCTGCTTTTGATTAAAAGTTTTAGCAGATATATACAACCAAAAAAACAAGCCCAAAGTGCACAGTTTAATAGTGTTATCTGGGATAGAAATAATTAAAAACAATCTTTCTAAGTTTCTTTAATGAGGCCTAGGAGAAAAGATCCATTTGGAGAAGCAGAAGATCCTTTTGCAGGAGCAACTTTGACTCAGAGAGATGGGAAAGGAGAGATATATCATATTAGGGGTTTTGTGGCCAATCCAATAAATGAAGAATCAGAACCCTTTTTTATAGTTACAAATGGGTCTATAACTCATGAACAATATCTTAAGCTTAGTGAATTGCGTGCTTATATGGTAAGTTGGCACTCTATGTCATCAAGACAAAATCTCTGGGCAGTTTATCAAAGATACGTAAAAAGGGCTTAATCCCATCTTCACACTAAAAATTTAAATATTAATCAAAAATCTAATTTCATGACTTTAGATCAAACAGTTAAAGATACAACAACAGAACGTGGATTAAATCCAGTTTTAGGAAAGTATGCTAGTTTAACTGAAGCACTCAAAGCAGCTGAAGAGTTGACAGAAAAAGATATAATTCAAGGAGCTCTAAATTATTGCCTTTGGAATAGAAAAAAAGCAGCAAAACAACTAGGTATAAGCTATTCTACAATCCATAGAAGAATACAAAAATATAGGTTAGACACCATTCCAAATTAAGCTAAAACATTTGATCATTTCTAAGAAGTTTCTGCTAAGAGGAAATATTACAATAATCTTTAAATACGAACATAATTACTAATTTTAATGCCCGATATAGTGGATATAGTTTTATCAGATAAGGAAGGAGAATTGTATAAACTTACTTTAGAAGCTCCGAATCAATTTGAGAGATCAAAACCAGATACTCCATATAAATTATTGGGACAATCATTTAAAAGGGGACTTAAAAGTAACATGGTTGTAGGAAATTCTTATCCTTTAAGCGATATAAGCACCTATCTTCTAGGACTTTCTATTACTCAACAAGATTCTAATCTGGCAATAAGGGCTACAAATCACGATCATTCTTAAGGATTATTTAGCTAAAACCTTTAATCAAAGCCTAAAACTTTCAGCAAAGCATAAAATTCTTAAAATTTTCTCCATAAAACACAATTTACACAGAAGAACTTCGCATAATGCTGATTACCAGAAGGATTTAAAAACTTCGCTTAATACATTATATCATGCAAAAAGAAGAAGTAGATAAATATCTTGAGAAAGCAAGAATTGAGCTAAAACTCAGAGATTACAGTAAAGAAACTATTGATGCATATAGTTTTTTTCTCAAACCATTTTTAGAACAAATTGAAGATCTTGAGAAAGTAACTTTTGATGGAGTTAAATCTCATTTAGTTACTTTAATTGAAAAGTATAGTAATAAGTCAAGAGCCCTGGCAATTTCAAGTCTAAGATTTTTTTTCAAACGAGTGTTAGATAGGCCAGATATTTTTGTTAAGCTTGAAGTGCCTAAAAGGGAAAAAAGACTTCCAGAAGTATTGTCAGTTGGAGAAATCAAGTCACTTATTGATGCGGCTGAATTCAAAAAGTCGAAACTTATAATTCAACTACTCTACAGTTCAGGTCTAAGAGTTTCAGAACTTGTAAACCTAACCCCTAAAGATCTTGACTTTCAGCAAAATATTGGTTGGGTGAGAAAGGGTAAAGGGAAAAAAGATAGAATCTTCAAAATCGCAGACTCCATATCAAAAAATTTGGAAAAATATATATCACAAAATCCAGAAAACAAACACATTTTCTCAAAAGATAAACCCCTAACAACTAGAAACATACAAATTCTAATTAAAAGAATTTCAAGAAATGCAGGGATAAATAAAAAAGTCACACCCCATACTCTTAGGCATAGTTTTGCAACCCATTTATTTGAAAACGGAACAGATATAAGAATTATTCAAGAAATTCTTGGTCATGCCAATATAGCAACGACAGAATTGTATACCCATATTTCAAGTAGTCAAATTAAAAAAGTCAAATCTCCTCTTGATAGAATAAAATGAGGAAAATAAATAAGACCTTAAAAATGAAATCGAGTAAAATTAAAAAAACCAATGAAATCAAAGCAATTATCTTTGATGTTAATGGGGTCTTAATGCTTGGAAAGGGAATAGATATTCATGAATATATGGCAAAAAAACTTGAGTCAACTATTGAAAGGTGGTTTGATACAATTGAGCCGTATTGGAGCGATATTGTAAAAGATGAATCAAAAACTCTGAACTTCTTAACTAATGTAACTAAAGAATATCAAGTTCCAAAATCTAAAATTGAAAAATGGTTGTTAAAAGCCTTCAAAAAAAGATTTAAGAAAAACAGAAAACTATTTAGAATAGGAAAAAAACTTAGAAAAATAGGATATAAAACTGCTATTCTTTCAGATCAAACAAGTTTTTCTTATGAAGTCTTTAAGAGATATAAAATGGAAGATTTAGTTGACTTAGCACTTTGGTCACAAAAAGAAGGTATGAGAAAACCAGATATTAAGTTCTACAAACTCTTAATTTTACGCTTAAAACTCCCAGCAAAAAATTGTTTATTTATTGATAATCATGAATGGAATCTAGTTCCAGCTAGAAAGATAGGGATGAAAACAATTTTATTTGAAAATAATAATCAAGCAATTCATGATCTAAATAAAGCAGGAGTAAAATGGTAATTAAACTTCAAAATAATTCTGAAATAATAATTATTGCTCATAGGGGGGGAAAATACTGGAAAGGTAAAGGTAAAAATTTTAATTATATAAGTGAATCCTTACATCATGGGGCAGACGTTATAGAATTAGATGTAAGAGTAAAAGAAAATAAGTATATTGTGCAACATAGTAAAGCAGCACTTTCTCAAGGTTTTTTAGAAGATGCTCTTGAAAAAATAGGAACAGTTCCGTTATATTTAGACATTAAAGACCCTTTAATTGATCCAAATGATTTAATCAAACTTGTTAGAAAAAAACTAAAAAATCAACTTATTATTGGTTCTTTTTATTCCGCAGTTCTTAAAAAAATAAAGAAAAAGAAAGGAATTATCATAAGTTACCAAGTTTATAGCCCACTTTACGATTTAAAATTAGTAAAGAGATTAAAAGTAGACTGGGTTGTTTTATGGAACTATAACATCGCCGGCTGGAAAATTAAAGAATTACAAACAAGCGGTTTAAAATTTGCTCCTGCAGGAAATTTAATGCCTCGCCAGCAAATGAGATATGTAAAAAGAGGGGCAAATGCAGTATTTGTTTATGATATTAAAAAATTTAAAAAGAATTTATTAAAAAGAATCACAACCCAAGAAAAACAGCAAAAATCAGTTTTATCTTTATTATTTAGCCAGGCAAGTAATATTTATAGATCCTTAAATACAGTTAGAAAATTTATACCAAATGACAAGCTCCTATCTCAGTCTTCTCCAAAAACAAACTTTGGTAATTACCCACATTTAATTGCTAATCTTTCAACAGTCAAAATAAATTTTAAATTAAAATAAAATGGCTAAAAAAGAAAAACAAAATAAATATATTCAAAGAAAAGACCAATACTCTAAATGGTCGTCTTATAAAAATTCATTTTTCCTTGGAATTATTGGACTTTTAATTTCAATTACTTCTCTTCCAAATAAAAATCTAGATTTTATTTCATATCCTTTATTAGTACTATCTATTTTAGTGCTATTTCTTGGATTTTGGCAGCTATACAATTTTGGGAAGCTCTCTAAAATTAATTAGATGAATTAAATATGGTTTTCAATTAGTAATGTATCAAATCTAGAATAATCTTCACTCCCCACTCTAAATGTTAAAATTGTTGGTGCTTGGGGTAAGCCGTTGTATTCTACTATTTCAATATATCTTCCACTAGATTTTATCTTTGATTTTTCTCCACCTCTTCTTGCAGTTAATATTTTTCTCCTATGATTTGCATAAAAAACCAACTCAGCACCCTCATTTTCTTCAATTTCTAAATAATCTCCATCTTCAATTTTTCCTTCTAATACTTCACTATTTAATACTGATAAACTTAAATTCCTTTTTGACATTTTAATAAGCCCCCTCTGAAGCACCTTGATCATATGGACAAAATTCACTTTCTACCAATAATTTTTTATTATATTCTCTTTGGACAACAATTAAACTTTCAAAATAATTTTTTATTTTTTCAAATATATTTTGATAGTCTTCACTATCTCCCTTTCTTACTTTTGCTTCCTTAAGAGCATCTATAGCTACCTCGCCTGCTAATTTATAAAACCCTCTTTTTGTGCATTTACTTATTTCACTAACCAATACATCCATATCAGATAATCTTCCTTCAAGAGCTAATCTCATTTCATCAAATATTTCACTATTTCTTTCTTCTACTCTTCCCATAAATAATTCAATATCATTTGTTTGTGAATTCATGTTATGTATAATACTAAGAAGTTTATATAATTAATTTAACTTTATCTATACAAATGTTAATAATAAGCGTAAAATTTAAATAGATGTATATATTTGGTAGTATATTCATTAAATAATTATACATTTGTAGCATGAATTTATCCGATATAGACAAAAGAATAATTAACTCCTTAATTGAAAATCCAAGAAAATCTTATAGGGAACTTGCTAAAACAGCACATGTTAGTATAGCTACAATTGGTAACAGACTTAAAGTTTTAGAGAAGAATAAACTCGTTAAAGGATATACCACATATATTGATTATGATCTTATAGGGTATGATACTCATGTTGTAATAAATATAAGAGTCTCACAAGGTCAAGAAAAGGCAGTTGAAAAAAAACTTTTCAATAGCCCGAATGTGACATCAATTTATGATTTAACAGGAGAGTTTGATATAATGGTTATTGCCCGTTTTAAAAATAGGCGAGAATTAGATTCATATCTTAAAGTTGTCCAAGCATATGAGTTTGTAGAAAGGACACAAACTCAATTAATCCTCCATACAATGAAAGAAACTTCTATTCAAATTAACTAAAAAATTAATTAAAAACTCCAATATCTCCTCCACTTAAATTATTCTTCTTAACTTCTCCAGAATTTATCTCTAAAACATACAAAGCATCTTTATTTGGAAAATAAATTGGACATGTTTTACTATTATTTTCGCATGGCAGAACATTTTCTTTCAAATAAACAATTGTTTTATTTTCATCAATCCAGATTATATCTAAAGGAAGAAGTGTATTTTTCATCCAAAATCCTTGTTTTCCAGATTCATCAAATATAAACAGCATTCCAGAATCATTATCTAAACTCTCTCTAAACATCAATCCTCTTTGCCTTTCAACAGCTGTTCTTACAATTTCAACACTAAAACAAGCCTGTTTAAAACACACAACTTTAACATTATCAGTTGTTTGATTCTTAGTGAAAGAATCTATAATGCTGTTTGAAAAATGAAAAATAATAAACCCAAAACCTATAAAAATTAAAGCAAAAATTAATAATAAACTTATTTTTTTATGTGACATTTCCATTAAAATCTATCTTTTTTATTTTAATAAATTTACCTATATTGTAAATAAAAAGCATTAAATACAAGCTATTTCTCTCAAATTTAAATTAAAATGACAAAAGAAATAACTATTTCATTAAGAAACAGAATTTTAAAGTTTTTTTATAAATTCCTAATTAAACCAATACTTTTTAAGTTTGATCCTGAAGAAGTACACGACCATTTTATTAAAATAGGGAAATTTTTAGGGTCAAATAAATTTACAAAATATATAACTTTCATACTATTTTCATATTCCAATAAAAAGCTAACTCAAAAAATCTTAAATATTGAATTTAAAAATCCCATAGGTTTAGGGGCTGGTTTTGACAAAGATGCTAATCTTACTCAAATTATCTCAAAGATAGGTTTTGGTTTTGAAGAAATTGGATCAATAACTGGAGAAAAATGCCTGGGGAATGAAAAACCAAGACTTTGGAGGCTTAAAAAATCAAAATCTCTGCTTGTTTATTATGGTCTAAAAAATGATGGGGCCGAAATGATATATAATAGATTAAAAGGTAAGAAATTTAATATCCCAATTTTTACAAGCATAGCAAAAACCAATTCTCAAGATACTGTTTCAACAGAAAATGGAATAAAAGATTATGTTAAAGCTTATGAAAAATTGAAAGAAATTGGAAGTGTAAGTGTCATAAACATAAGCTGTCCAAATGCTTTTGGAGGACAGCCATTTCATGATAAAAAAAGTCTAAACCATCTAATTAAAGAAATTAAAAAAATCAAAACAAAAAAACCTATTTTTATTAAAATATCTCCAGATCTCACAAAAAAACAAGTTGATGATATAATTGTTCTTTCATTAAAATATAAAATTTCAGGTATTATTTGCTCAAATCTTACAAAAAATAGAAATAATAAAAAAATCATTGACGAAAACATTCCAGGGGTAGGAGGTATAAGCGGAAAAGTTGTTCAGGAACTATCAGATAATTTGGTAAAATATATCTATAAAAAATCTAAAGGGAGATTAATAATTATTGGTCTTGGAGGTATATTTACAGCAGAAGATGCCTATAAAAAAATCAGAAACGGTGCAAGTTTAGTCCAGTTAGTTACAGGAATGATCTTTCAAGGCCCCCAAACAGTCGCTGAAATAAATCAAGGCCTAGGAAAATTACTCGAAAAAGACGGATTTTCAAATATCTCAGAGGCAATTGGTGTTGATGTAAAATAGCATTTCTATAACTAATATATTTAAAAATAATAAATATGATTTTAACCTATGCCTCAAAGAAAAACTTTGTACGCCGCATTTGATGAGTCGAATCATGGCAGATATCCTGAGATTTTTACTGCAGCATTCTCTTATGATTCTGAAAGCGCTTTAGTTTTGCCCCCATTACCACTTGGACAACTATTACCTAAACGAAGAGGGCATCAAAGCCCTCTTGAAGGTTTAACTGAAGAAGATTATAGTTTTTTAATCCTTGATAAAAGGATTGTTGGGCACTATAAAATAATTGCAGGGGGTAAAGATAGAATGTTTGGAGATATTTGTGCAAGTTTAGTGCAAGATAGAGTAGGCTATCAAAATAGAGGAGAATTTCTGGTAGATGACATTTGTTTGTATTTGGATGGAGAAAAATCAGGTGCTGAGAAAAAGTATGTTAGGGAGTGTACAACTAAAATTTCTAATTTAAGCTCATCAAAAATTCATTTAGTAGACGGAAGATATCTTGATCAAAGATGCAAATTAGTTAATTTAGCAGATGCAATAGCATATTACATTTATACTAAGATTAAGGATAAGAAACCTATTAGTTCAGAAGTTCTTCTAAATAAAAAACCATTATTAAAAATAAAATAACTTAACTCCACTTACATCCTATTTTATTATTTATTGCATTTTCTTCAGATTGAGCAATTTGTTCTTTGTACTTAGAATACTCTGGAAATCTTGCAACACAAAATCCATCAGCAACCATTTTATTGTTTATATTTTCCCCATTAAAAAATATATATCTTAGTTTCCTCTTGTAAATATCAATATCATCTCCCTCACTCTCAAGAACAACTGTTTTTCCCAATAGTAAATCATCAAGTCTCTTTTTTGCAACACTATAACAAGTCCTCCCCTTTTCATCACAATCAATTCCTAAAAGTCTTACAGTTTCTCCACCCTCAACAATTAATGTATCACCATCTATTATTTTAGTAACTATTTTTTCTTCTTTTTGTTCTAGAATTAAATTACCAACCTCACTTCCATTATAATATAAAACAAAAACATCAGTTAATATTATAATTAATACCAAGATGCTTAGAATCACCCTCTTTTTCATATAACATCATTTCTAATAACATTTAAATATTTATTTATTCATATAAAATAGTAAGTGAAAAATGAAAAAAGAGACAAGAGAATACATAACAAATCCAAGTAAAATTCATTCTAATATTCTTTCCCCAGAACATTTTCATAGTTTATTTAGTAGCAAACATTTAACTATCGGGCAGAAAGCAGCAGATACTTTGACAAAATTTGCAGGTAGTTGGATATTCATATCTATTTTTACTTTAGTGCTTGTTTTATGGGTTCTTGGAAACGGATATTTCTTAATGCAATGGAATAAAGGAGCCTTTGATCCATTCCCATTTATTTTACTAAATCTATTCCTCTCATGTATTGCAGCCATTCAAGCCCCAATAATTTTAATGTCTCAAAATAGAGAAAATGAAAGAGATAGAGTTCATATGCATTATGATTACGCAGTTAACAGAAAGGCTGAAAAAGAAATCAGAGAAATGCAGAAAGACCTTGACCTAATCAAAAAGAAGATGAGTGTGAAATAGTTTCACGTCCTCACGATAAGTTAACATCAAGAACAGAAAGTTCTTGAGTGTGCTCAAGATTTTCTAAATCTTGACATCCTAAAGATAACTTAACAACGCTTTCTTTTTAATGCAGAATTTATCTTTAATGCTCTTTTTATCATTTGCTTTCCAGATATACCCCAATGAGTATAAGATAGAAAATCTTTGGGATTTATGAATTTTCTTTCAAATTGGGTACTTGTGGCAGGATCAGGTGTTTGCTTTTTAATTTTTGAAACCTTTGCAATAAATCTTAATTGATAAAAAACAGATTTCTTTCCATTTTTTATTTCATCAATTTTATTATATCCTATAGGTTTTATGTTAATAATATTTACATTAGCTTCTTCGTCAACTTCTCTTATTAATGTTTGTTCAAATGTTTCTCCTTTTTCAGGAGTTCCTCCAGGCAAGGACCATTTT
>ERZ1292623.4754-Hain-H51-01um-R1-4754-length-11059-cov-7_pt1 | contig 11059 bp, 25 predicted proteins | sample MGYA00564398_ERZ1292623 | MGnify/ENA primary metagenome ERZ1292623 (study PRJEB36523, sample SAMEA6512633) | groundwater metagenome | collected 2019-01-07 | study: AquaDiva: Metagenomics assemblies of 32 groundwater samples
CACCATTAACATATTCATTAGTAGTATCCCAATTAGTATATATTAAATTCTCTAGTTTACCCCATTCTCCTAATCCATAAACTTTATACTTATTAAAGTCAATGTGTAAATAAGATTCTACTAATTTTTTATAATCTTCGGACAAAAAAGGATTATCTTTATACGTACTATGAATTTCTTCTAAATCATAAATTTCTCTTTTATCTAATATATCTGTTTTTATCCAATGATACTCATCTATAGGATTAAAACACATAAATAACTGATTTCTCTGCCCATCCTCAGTAGGAGTTGAAAGACGTAGCAATAATTGAAGTAAATCATCTTTATCAAAATCTGTTGCCTCATTCATCCATATATAGTTCCAGTCAGTTGATTTAATTTTTTCAGCCAAGTCCAATGAACCAAAATGTAAATAATTATTATTAGGTTTATAATAATAATCTAAGAATTGTTTATTTTCCTCAATAATATTTTCTAAATTATAACTATTTACAAACTTTTTAAAATCCTGATAAACAGACAGACGTAAAGAAGGTAATGTTTTTCTTAATACTAATATTTTCTTATTTTTTTGAATAAAAAACCGCTCTAAAAATAATAATTGAGCTATTGAATAGCTCTTAGAAGATCTTGCACCTCCCCTATTTATAATTATCTGAGCTTTGCTTTCTCTGTTTTTATGAAAAACTTTAGTAGTCTTTAAAGGTATTTTAATTTCCATTAATACTACAATCTCCACACCAAAATCCTGATTCCCGGCTAAAATTTATCATAATAGTATTATATGGTGTAATTTTAATAGAATATATTTTATCATTATAATCTATCTCTTTAATATCTTTAGGATAGGTAAAATCTCTGCTTTCTGATACATGAAACTGCCCAACATTCCTAAGTATTCCAAAATTATAATTATACCCAGCTTTTGTTAAAATATAAAATAAATCATTTATACATTTATCATTATTAGTTCTGTAACAAGCTATATTTTTACCAGCACAACATAATAAAACACCTTTTAAAAAAATTTTAAGCAAATCACTGCTTAACTCTTTAATCTCCTCCCCAATAAATCTCTGCCACCTATTTTTACCTAACACTTTAGTTACATAATCAGCTAATGATAAAGAATCTATTATAATACCAATACCTTTATAATTTATTCTAAAAGCAATATCTAATTTAGTTAAAGTATCTCTTATGACTGAAGCTAATTCCTCTTCTTGGTATAAAGGTAAAAATATTCTATTTTTTTGTGGTATAATAGCTTTAGCATAAAATATTCCCAGCAAAAAAACAAAATCATTTCCTTCAAGAAAAATCTTTTGTTTCTTCTTCTCCATTACATATTTTATATCATCTGTACCTTTAAATTTATTTACAACATTAACAGAAAGGTATCTTTTTTTTGCATCCACAAGATATTTAGCGGATAAAAATACAGGACAAGGATCATCACTATCATAAGCTAACATCTTATTACTAGATGTTAAACAAAATCTAATCCTATATTTTGTGCCAACACCACATTGTAACATTTTACCGTTATATTCATATTCCTCCACTTCATTACAAGGTAAAAACTCAGCCTCTCTTTTAAAAACATTTAAAGTCGCTATTTCTTCACCAATTTTAACATCTTTTATATTTTTCCATCCAGTTTTAGTAAAAATTTTGGTATCTTTATGAAATCCCAATATATTTGTATTATTGCTTATCATTATTCCACAAATCATCATTCATTGCAGATATAAAATCCCTAGTTCTTACTTCGTCTTGTAAATCAGTAATTTCTTCTTCTTTTATATTTTCTTTTTTATTAATTTCATCAGTAATATCTTTAATTTTAACATCTATATATTCTTTAGCTTCTATTTCTTTGAGTCTATTTTCTGCTTGTTCTTTTAATTCACTCATATCAAAAGCGGGCTCTACATTAAATATAATTGTAGTACCCTTATTATCATTACTTTCTTCTTTAACCCCCCAACCACGCTTTTTGCCTTGATTATTTAACCAATATTTTATAGCTTCTAAGTCACCTGCTTTTACTAATCCTAATAATCTTATTTCAGCAATATCAAGATATTTTTCCTTTATATCAGTATATATCTCTAATAATTCAGGAGATTGTGATATAATTTTTGTTAATGTAAAAGAAGAACACCCTAACATATTTGCTGCTTTAGTCAACCATCCACCAGATTTTTTTATAGCATCCTCAACTGCTGGAATATTTTCTTTTAGTCTTTCAAGAATCTCCCCTATTTTACCATCTCTTGTTTTAGGTAAGTCCAACGCATATAAATTTCCTTCTATTGCACTTATATTATTCACGCCCATGATTTTTTTATCTTCCCCCACGCCCACTTTGTGCCATGCGCCTACTTGTACTCCCACCAGCTCTCCCTGAAGTTCCTTTAGGTTTTCTTGATCTACCACTTCTTAATTTTCCACCAAGATTTCTAAAATAATTAACTATACCTCGGAACGTACTTTTAACACGCCCACCAAATGAAGCATTTTTTTTTGCTGAGCCTGATCTCTTCCCTCCACCTTTTGGCAAACTATTTTCCTGCTCTTTCTGTTCTATTTGTGCAATAAATAACAGTATCTATAATCTTAATTCCATTTTTATCTTTCTTGCTCCCTATACATCCTCTAAAATCACGGCACGAAAAACATATTTTAATATTTTTCACTTTGCTTTCTCCTTAAAAATAACAACTTCTGTCTCAATACCAGATTCAGAAATAATCATATCGTATTCAACACAAAACTCATTTTCACATAAATCACAAATAAGATTACTCACTGTTTCATCATCTATTTGTATTAATCTACCACATGTAGGACAATTATTTTCTATTTTCATTAATTTTTTCTTCCTCTAAAAAACCTTTTACAGACTTTAACACTTTTTCTTTGTCTGATACATTATCCAAGCATTTAAATACATTTAATCCTATTCCTGATAATAAATAAATAAATTTTTTACACTCTTCATTTGACAAATATTTACACCTTGTTAATTCCTTTATAATTTTAGATAATAAAACTTCTTGGTTAAGATTTAAATTATAATATTTAACTAATTGGTCTAAAATAATAACTAAATTTGTCCAATTATCACTACTTTTACTAACATTGTAATTCCACAGTCTGTCTATTTTATTTTGTATTAAATTATTTTTTATTGAATCATTATTAGTCAAAGAAAATATTCCTTTTGGTATTATTGTGTTATTTGTCATACATCCCCTTTTCCCTTCGTGATGAAATCCAGCTATCTGCCCACACAACAGGAAGTCCTGACGGTATTGTAGATAAAATATAATCTTTATTTGAAGGAGAGCCATAAATAAATATCCGTTGTGGCTCTATTTGTTTAACTAATTCTACAACACCTTTTTCATGTAACTCTCTACCATGCTTGTTATCTACACTAATATTTTGGGTCTGTAAACTGATACAAGGGGATCCTTTAGGTATTCCTAGAAAAGCAAAATCAAATGATCTTTCATCTGTCCATGTTACATCAGGAACAACATAAATTCCAGCTTCTTGAAAATATCTTCCTATCCATCTAGCTCTGTATATTTGCCATATTTGCCAGGCTATAGGCTCCCCAGGAATTATAGTAAAATTAGGAGTTATAACAGACATATAATCTTTTTCTTTTATATTGTGCACAGCTTCAATAGTTTTATTCCATACTGCCTCAAATTTATCATCCCAACTATAAAAACCTAAAATACCTTGTGTACAATTAACTTTTTCATGGTAGCATCCTTTAAGAAATAACCAGAATCCTTTATATGTTTCATCTATAGTTTTACCGTCACCACAATAAACTTGTATTGGTTCTGGTACACTTGTAAGCATTTCCTTTTTTAATATTGGTATATCGTACTTATTTAATGCTCTCTCAAACAAGATAGCATCATTTAATTCATAAATATCACCTATTACTTTACTTTTATCATCAATTTCCTGATCTTCCTCTTCACCATTATAAATATTGTCAATAATATCAGTATCGGCAGTAATATCATTCCACCCATCAATATTAACAACATCTTTAATAAAATCTTCATCAATATCATTAGTAAAATTAGTAAAATCATCAAACTCTTGATAAGTACTATTAATAATAAGTAACTTTTCCTTAGCATCCTTTTCATTTTTGGCATCTAGGAATATACAGGGTATCTCATATCCCTCTCCTTTTGAAGAATGTATAACTACTTTTTCGTTTTCAAATAATTTCTCTCTCCCATGCCCATCTAATATATAATACTCTCTATCATTTTTTCTCCAAACAAAAAAAGGCACAAACATACCTTTTTGCTCAAATGACTTCTTTAATTTTTTATATAAATCTTCTGGGAGTTTTTTTAAATTTCCCTGCAATGGCTTTAATATACGATAATCACACCAACCAAATTCGATAGCAGCACATTGTATATTCATTTAATTATATCCTGTAGATCCAAGTCCACCAGACCCTCGCAATGTGACCGATTCTTCTGACCATTCCTTATAATCATCAAATACAACTATTTCTGGTTTAACTATAGGTGCAAAAACTAATTGAGCTATTCTATCTCCTTTTTTAATCTCATATTTACTGGATGTACCATTATATAATATGACTTTTATTTCCCCACGATAATCCAATTTGTTATCGTAAAAGCTCTTTATCTTTTACTTCTGTGCTTTCTTTCTGATTATAGGCACAGTTCGGACTATATCATCATCTTTTCAGATGCTCGGCACTCTTGCAAGGAATTATTACTATCACTGTTCATCCTTGTAGTCTCTGAACCTTCTACTTTACTTTTATGTGATTTTAAGTAGCTTGGCTGCTGATTGTCCATCTCTGGATTTTCCAGCAATTCACCGAGTTTAACGACTCCAATTATTCTTCCCTTATTGTCCCTAATAATTTTTTTTAATTTATTATGTAAGGATGTATGATCACCTCTATTAAAGATACTAAGATTTTCAATTCTATTATCTGCAACATCTTCATTTATATGATGAACATCAAATGATCTTTTTAAAACAACCTGTCCATTAATAAGATCAAAATATTCAGCGGGAAAATTCTTAAAGTTTTTTTCTATAACTAATCTATGTTCCCTATAATATCCATCACCATTAGATAAAGGATGTTCCGGAAGAAGCAACAATATATAGCCTTGTGCATTTTTTGTTCTTCCTTCTTTAAAAGAAGCATTTAATTTGCCTTTTAAACCAAATTGATGATTATTGTCCCCTTTCATTTGCTCTTTTTGTCTTTTTCCAAAGCATTTTTTAGAACAAGTAATTCCATTTTTTACTCTTTTTATTCTAAAAGGTTTAATATTCAATTCAGTTTTGCAAATCACACAATAAGTTTTCATTTTTTATATTTTAGAGTCAATTGTTCCTGGACTATTAGCAACAAAAATTCCTTTACACGCTAATCCAGACCTACTTCTAACTTGTCCTTCATATTTGTAATCAATAATAACAAATACTCCAGTAGATACTATACTAATACCACCAGAAGATATAATTACATCTTCATTAGCAGCTAAATCTAATCCACTTGACCCATTAGTTTGATATTGTAAAAGTTTTACTCCATCCTTATAATAAAATTTTACTTGCAAATATATCTCCTTTTTTAGATTTTTTCTTTAATTTTAACCTACCTCTTTTAATTACTTTTAAATCTTTTTCAATAATAGCCAAATTCTTTTCTGTAAATTCCTCACATAATCTACACATTAGAAAAATCCTGAATTAAGTTTTTCATTTATTATTTCACAATACTTTTTACTAATTTCTATTCCTATATATTTTCGATTATTCTCTTTTGCTACTTTAAGAGTTGTTCCACTTCCAGCCATAGGATCCAATACTATATCTCCTTTAAGACTAAATTACGCATCCCATGTAATAGCTGCTACCTTGTCTCTCATCCTTTTCACAGCTTTCTTTAATGCTACTTTATCACTCTCACTTAAATTTTGTATATTTTGAATCTCCGTAACTAATTTTAAAATTAATGAGATAAGTTGTGTTATTAAAAGTAAAATAGCTTGTATATTCATTAGTTCTTTTCCTCCAACCATAAAGCAATATCATCTGCAATAATACTAACTTGTGTAAGAAGTTCATAATAATTAGATATATCTACTGTATCTGGCATTTCTGAATCAAGTATTTTATCAAGCAGGAAAGATGCCTCAAGATAACTTTTTTGTGCCCTGAGCCAATTAATTCTAATGGACTGATAAGTGCCATCACTAATACCATTATGTTCATGCAAAATTATTGATTGGTGTTTAACTGCAATAAGTGATTCTCCAACAATATTATGTAATGTCACAAGTTTATTTTTACATCCTTGCCCAACTAATAAAATAATTACTAACAATATTAAAATCTTGTAATTAAGTTTTTTCATTTTCTCCTCCTACTAACTAAATAATTACCAAAGTTTCTTTTATACTATAACACAAATGATATAATTATGTCAAGAACTTTTTACAAATATACAACTTCTAATATATTTTCATCATTTGTTAAAAACAATAAATTATTAAATTAAAGTCAATAATATTAACAAAAACTTAAAGATTTTGACTTGACAAATTGAGTTATCATGGTATAATTCAATTAATAATGACTAATAGATACAAAAAATTAGAAAAAGAATATGATTTAAAAGAATTATACTTATTAAGAAAAAGTCATTTCTATTATTTCTTATTTGGCTGTCTAAGTGTAATTATATTTATACCTATTGATATTTTATTAAAATTAATTATAAAAAAATCAAATGATTAAAAATATAGTTGCTCCACTTTGTGTTGATAAGAGAATATGCACAGAAACTACTAGATTTGTTGAAGCATATAAATGCAGCAATTCACACATTTTTACTAAATACACTAATTTTTTAGATGGTTTACGAATGGATTCAATGACATTTTACAAATGTTGTCCTAAATGTGGAAGTACAAAAATAAACATAGTAACAGGACAATGGAAAATAACATATAAAATAACTGGTTATATTTTCAAGAAGAAAACATTAATTGATGAATATTTTTATGAATCTGAATAATAATATACCAATTGAAGAAAAAGATACAATCAAATGTCCTTACTGTGGGTGTGCAGCTAAAATAGAGTATTCATGGATTTTTCCAATAATATATTGTACTAGATGTAATTGTAAATATTATTTAGTATATAAACAAATGACAGAATTATGATACTATATCAAATAAAATCTAATTATTTTTGTGCTGGATTAGTGACAAAAGAGTGTAAAGTCATAAAAGCTGCCCCTATAATAAGTTACATGCTTAATAAGGATATATCTTGGGTAAGAGACTATATAAATAATAAAAATTGGACATTAGCTAGAATAAGTATTTTTAATATGAAGAATAGTAATTATGATAAATAAATGTTACGACCCAAGAGATAATACAGAAAAGGAAACAAACAATCCAGCATTATTAGCAGGACAAGCAATAGAATATATCTCTGAAGCAAGTGGATTGGAAATAGATTCAAATTTTTATTTTAACCTAATAGCTTGGGCAAATTATTGTGATGAAGAAATGAAAGACTACACTATAACTTAACAAGTAATATAAATATATGAAAAATGGAGAATATGAATTAATTCTTGCACCACAGAATTGGCCTGGTAAAAAATATAGAAATAAATACTGTTACGAGCATATATATGTATGGTGGAAACATACAGGAGAATTACCAAAAGAAAAATGTATTCATCATAAAAATGGAAATAAACGTGATAATAGATTTGAAAATTTAGAAATAATATTAAATACAGATCATATTAAATTACACAGTAAATTAAGAAGTAGTACTATTAAGTTAATTTGTGCCTACTGTCATAATATATTTGAAAAACAACCGTGTGAGGTTAGAAGTAGTAAGAAAAAAGGACAAATTGATTTTTATTGTAATAGAAGCTGTATGGCAAAACATTTTGGACGTGGCAGAGCAAAAATAACTAAGGTTATATAGGTTCGAGTCCTATCAGTGTAGCCAATATTACTAATACCAGGTGATGTAACTGGTAACATAAGGGACTTTGACTCCCTAGTTGAAGGTTCAAATCCTTCCCTGGTAATTTATTAAAAAAAACAATACCAGGATTTAAATTAATACCTTAAAAATCCAAAAATGGTGTTTTCAAAATTTTAGAATCTTATGTATCAATCTTAAAATAATTTTTCTGTAAAACAAACCCTTTTTATCCTTATGAGAAAAATAATTGAAGTTATAGGTACATTATTAATAATTTTTGTTGGTATAAGTATAATAATTTTCTATTTCCATCTTACATTATGTTTAATGAGATATTGTAAATTATTATGAAAATTAAACTGTTACATTAAATTAGCAAAATAAGCTCTTTGACAATTAAATATATATCATATACTGGCATTATCTTATGAATTAGCCCAGACTATATAATATTAGATTAAACTATATGATATTATCATAATCTAATCTAAACTCTATGAGATATAGATTATATTACACAAATTAATCTAATACATATACAATTATGATATGTAATCTAAACTCTATGAGATAATGCCGGAGATGTGATCACAATTCCCTGACCAGTAGCATCAACATGGTGTATGCTTATGTCTAATATTTATACACTAAGTGCCTCATATTGTAACACTTATGCACATATTTTACTGCATATAGTGTAACCTATTGTAGCACTTGTCTAATATGTTAGAATCTCATATCCTGGCATGGCTATTGCTATATGTCTAATAGTCTAGAATCATAGATATTGGGACATAACCTCTGGCATATATTAGACTCATGTAAATTGAATCATAGATAATAGACTATCTCAATAGCAAGGTATCTAATAGACTCTTGGTATCACTTATCACAGAGAGATAGACTCATTACCATGTCAAATAGGTTTAGCATTGTTACTAGCCTTACTGATAACTTGGCTAGCCTGATAGGTATCTCTTATGTCTGCTATGACTCGTAGCCATGTTGAGAGGGCATTACTATTGCCAAATACCTTGTAACGGTAGATAGACTCGCACTTAGCTAAGTGGTTATCACAAAATACCATACCTGTCACATAGTCTATAGTAGACATACGCTTATTACATTTGGTATCACATATAGGACAGTGATTAATCATAGTAACATACTCCATTAGGATAAGGACTTAATCATCTCTTGTAACCATTCTGTACTGCCTTCAGCATAATCATATACTTCACATTGTGTCTTATGTTTGCTTGTGGTAGAAGAGTATTTCTCACTGTTACCATACCACTGGCAAGCTTTATTTACATAGACAAACAATGGGAAATGATAACCGTAAGAGTATACAACATAACCATTTGGGTAAGATTCACCAAATAGATTATTGCCTTTAAACGATATCCTTCTACGTACATAGTCTCTTGCATTTGTGTTCGCTATTCTCATAATTTTTAATCCTTTCTTACTAAAAATTATACCAAAGTGGGGGAAATTTTCAAAATTTACTCAAATCTCTCGTGTTTTTTGAGTACGAGTGGGGGCAAAATCAAGGTTATTTGATATAATTGCTATAAAGCTATATATCATAACCATTTACAATCCCCACTAATCATAACTATAGTAACTACAATACCTTAAATTACTCAACACTATTAACATGATTAATGATATAAACATTACCTGAGATAATCATTATCACTAACAATGAGATAATAAGTAATAACATAAGTCTGACTCCCTTCTATAGTTAAGATTAATTATTAAAATAGTTATTGACATTAACACAGAAATAAATTACAATGGGACGAAAAAAACCTAAAATTGAAATATGACTTAATCTAGCAAACTAAGTACAATATCAATACCTGTGTTTAGCGGCTGATATTGTGAGTCAAGTAGTTTAATGGCAAGTAATACATTTCTTGTGTTAGTAGTATTAATCCATTGCCTAAAATCTGATATATTACCATTAATGTATGATTCTACTTGATTCACTACAATTTCTTGCTTCACACTATCTGTTATAGTCATAGTTATATCCTCAGTAAGTAAATTATCAATAGAATCAGTTAAGGCAAGCTTTATAATTGGTTATCATATCTAAGATAGAATATAGCTTATTTAGCCTTATTTGCAGCCTTAACATAGCTGGTAATGGCATCGGGTGACTATGGTATATACGATATAATACCTTGATAACCTGCCTGTTAACATAGGATACAATATTGTTAACCTGATAATCTTGTAAATTATCTAAGTCAATATCCTTGGTTATACTCTGATAATCTAGTGTTACCTTAGTCATAGTTATATACTCCCATAGATAATAGGTTATGGGGATATAGATATTTATTTTTTATACCTATATCCCCTGGTTAATATAACAAGCTTTGTTTTTACCACTATCACAATGTTATTTGGTTACTGGTGATTCTATTACCGGAATCAGTCCTTGTCTTGGGACAAGCGTAAAATGTGGTTGTATAGCCTGCAATGCCATATTGAAAAATCGGTAATCAGTATTTACACTGATAGTTTTGTATTCTTTGTCAACACCCAGTTCTTTTTGCTTGTCCAATACCTTTTTTTGTAATACCTCAGCTTCTGTTTTGTCCAATGGTGGTAGTATACCCTCTTTTGTAATTTTGTATGGTAAGAGGGTAAAGAGATAAGATACACTAGAAAAGGCTTTCTGCTTTGTAGTAGCCTTGATTAAGGCCGCTTCAGCGATAGCAAGCTTTTGTTTCAACATTTCTAACTCTGACATTGGATTAGTTATCTCAGATACTTTTGCAGTTAGTTCACTTGCAGATACTCCAGCTTTACTCATATCCTCATTTGTCACTCTTTTTACATCATTCTTTTTTGTCTGTTTCTCAATTGTGATGGTCATATTATTTTCCTTTCAAATTTTTTACGAAGTTAAATTACTAAAATTAAATTAATGTTACTCTATTACCTGTAATACTATATATTATTTATT
>ERZ1292623.4755-Hain-H51-01um-R1-4755-length-11059-cov-6_pt1 | contig 11059 bp, 10 predicted proteins | sample MGYA00564398_ERZ1292623 | MGnify/ENA primary metagenome ERZ1292623 (study PRJEB36523, sample SAMEA6512633) | groundwater metagenome | collected 2019-01-07 | study: AquaDiva: Metagenomics assemblies of 32 groundwater samples
CAAATAATGAAGAAATATCAGATTTATTGCAATCAATAAAATCTCATGGAAGAAAACCTGGATCTTTATATTTTGATCATCTTAGATTTGGATTAAATTTTAAAATGAATGATTTAGAAGCCTCTGTTGGACTTCCTCAAATAGAGGATTTCTGGAAGACTTTTAATAAGAGGAAAGATAATTTAAATTATCTTCTTAATAAAACAAAAGATTTAGAAAAGTTTGCATATTTTAATTTAGAGAATGAAAATGAAACTGTTTGTCCACACGCATTTAGTCTAACATTAAAAAATCCAAAATATAATTTCAAAAAACTTTACAAATATCTTGAAGATAATTCAATAAAATGTAAAAGAAATTTTGGAAGTATGCCTACTCAACACAAGGCATTTAAATTTTTAGGTGATGAACTCGGAGAATTTCCAGAAGCAGAATATGTTGGAGATAATGGATTGCATTTTGGGATTCACCAGTATTTATCTAAAGAGGATTTAGATTATGTTTCAGATAAATTGCATGAATATTTTAAAAAGATTTAAATGATAAAAATAAAAATTAGACACTATGCCAGTGCCACAATTATTGAATCTACAAAAACAAATGAATTTCTTTTTAACGAGTATAATAAAACATACAGGGTAAAATGTCTTAGAGGAAAATTAAATTTAATTGGTGGAAACTATGAAATAGGAGACAATTCTCCTTTAGATATCTTAAAAAGAGAAATTGCGGAAGAATTTTCAATGACAAAACAAGAAAAAAATTTATTTGCTCTAAATCGAGATATAATCTTTATTAGAAATTCAATTTTGAGAAATATAACGCCATATAAGGATTATTTATTAACCGTCCCTCCAATTGAAGGAACAACTTACAAAGCACTATATAGTATTTTTATATCAAAAATCCCCCAAGATATTTTTGAATGTGCTAGAAGAAATATTCTCAATAAAAAAAGAATAATAAATGAAGGTTTAGCTACAATTTGTAATACCCCTGATCTCGTTGTTGGAAAACTCTTAACTGCTTGGGCAACTGGATTTGTTATTGGAGATTATAAAAATGTTACAATGCCAAATTCTCAAGGTTCAATCACAGAAATTTCAATTTTAGATAAACCAAAAAAATCATTTAAAAAATATCTCAATAAGTTTGAATATATAAAGAAAAAATAAAATGGCAAAAAATTTAGATCTTTTACTTGTTAATCCAGGAAATAGAATTTCTCAATTTGGAAATGTTTCTGAATATGCCACAGTTGCTCAGCCCCTTGGAATTGCCATGCTTGCAAATTTTCTTAGAGAAAAAGGATATAGTATTGATCTTTTTGATGCAGAAGTTCATAATTTAGGACCCAGAGAGGCTGTTGATGAAATTTTAAAATATAATCCTCGAGCAGTTGGTTTGACCGCTTTTACTACAAAAATGACTGCTGCTGGAAAGATAATGTCTATTTTAAAGGAAGTATCTCCGGATATAATAACTCTTGTTGGAGGGCATCATGTTTCCGCTGTACCGAGAAAAACTCTTGAAGAAGAAAGTGTAGATTTTGTGATTCAAGGAGAAGGTTATGTTCCTCTTTTGAGATTAATTAAAATATTAAAAGAAGGAAAAAATCCAAGAGGTTTTAAAATTCCTGGATTGCATTACCATAGTGAAGGATTTAAAAAAGGATCCATAATCTCCAACCCACCAGAAGAATTAATTAGAAAATTAGAAAAACTTCCTTCTCCTGCATGGGATTTATTGCCTATGGAAAAATATAAAGCTCACCATTGGCAAACTTGGGGCAGAGGGAATCAAAATTCTTTTGGATTAGTATTTTCCAGTTTAGGTTGTCCTTTTAGTTGTGATTTTTGTTCAGTTAATGTTGTTTATGGAAAAAGAGGTTCCAGATTCCTAACTCCTGAACAATTTGTAGAACAAATAGATAACTTAGTTGAGAATTATGGCACAGAACATATAGAGATTATTGATGATACTTTTACTCTGAATACAAAAAGAGTAATAAAAATATCTGAATTGATTGCAGATAGAGGATATAACATTAATATGTGGTGTTTCGCAAGAACAGATAGAACAGATCCTGAAATGTTATCTAAAATGAAAAAAGCAGGAATTAATTGGGTTTTTATGGGTTTAGAATCAGGGTCAGATAAAACTCTTTTAAAAAATTCAAAGAAACAAAATCAAAATCAAATAAGATCTGCAGTTAAAAAAATAAAGGATGCAGGAATCTATTTGGGAGGAAACTTTATTTTTGGATTGCCAGGAGATACTCATGAAAGTATGCAAGAAACTCTTGACTTAGCTTTAGAGTTGAATAGTGAATGGGCCAACTTTTTTATTCCAATGGCATATCCTGGAACAAAAATTTATGAAGATGCTTTGGGTAAAGGAATTCTTCCAAGATATTGGGAACAGTATGGTTTTTTTGCACCTAATGCAGTGCCTCTTCCAACATCTAAATTAAATAGTGAAGAGATTATAACCTTCAGAGATAAAGCTTTTGATACTTTTTTTGGAAGTTCAAATTATCAGAACATGATAGAAGAAAAGTTTGGGTCAGAGATAAAAAAGTATATAACCCAAATGTTAACAAAAAAACTTGATAGAACCCCGAATCCCGAAAGAGAACTTAAATATTTATTGTGAAAATTATAACTCTCTAATATAATAATTCTTAAATATACAATAATAACTATCATTAAAATGAAAAATTTAGATTTATTGCTCGTGCATCCAAGTGGAAGAAAAAAAATCTATCAAAATTTAAGTGAAGATTTTTCTGCAATTGAACCGCCATATATCGCGGCTTTAACTGCAAATTTTATAAGAAGCAAAGGATTTAATGTAAAAATTTTAGATGCTAATGCAGAAGGATATGATGTTAAAGAAACATTTGATGCAATTAAAACCTACAACCCTTCTTTAATTAGCATAATAGTTCATGGACAACAACCTTCAGCTTCAACTCAAATGATGCCCGGAGTTGGAGAATTATGCAGATACATTAAAAATAATTCAAATTATAAAATTTTATTAACAGGAAATCACCCCTCTGCGCTTCCAGAAAGAACTCTTATAGAAGAATATGTTGATTTTGTTGGAAGAGGTGAGGGATATAATACTCATTTAGATTTATTACAAGGAGTTGATTCTTCAAAGGTCCCAGGATTATTTTCTTTAGAAAATAACAAAATTCATTTTGGCATTAATGAAAAAATTTTAAGTTCTGATGAAATAAATCAAATGCTGACAACTGCTGCATGGGATCTTTTGCCAATGGACAAATATAAAGCCCATAATTGGCATTGTTTTGATAATATAGAAAACAGAAAACCATATGCTTCAATTTATACAAGTTTTGGATGCGGGATGGGATGCACATTTTGTATGATTGATGATATTTTTAGTGTTGGAGGAATTCAAAAAAATAGAATTAGAACAAGAGATCCAAAAATAGTTGTTGATGAAATAGAAAATTTAGTTAGAAATTATGGAGTTAAGAATCTTAAATTTATAGACGAGATGTTTGTTTTAAATCCTAAACATTATCTTGGGATAGCAAATGAAATTATAAAAAGAGGACTTGGAAAAGAACTTAATATTTGGGCATATTCTAGAATTGATACAATCAGAGAAGGAAATTTAGATATTCTTAAAAAAGCGGGAATTAATTGGTTAGCTTTGGGAATAGAGTCAGGAAATAATAGCGTGAGGCAAGAAGTTCAAAAAGGGAAATTTAATGATAACAAAATACAAGATGTTGTTCAAAAAATAAAAGACGCTGGAATATATGCTGGTTGTAATTATATTTTTGGATTACCTGAAGATACTCAAAAGAGTATGCAAGAGACTTTAGATTTAGCAATAGAACTTAATGGAGAATGGGCAAATTTTTATTGTGCAATGGCTTATCCTGGCTCAGAGCTTTATAGAAATGCTAAAAGAGAAAGTATCACTCTTCCAGAAGATGCAGAGAATATTGGATGGATTTGTTATTCCCAGCACTCTTATAAAACATTTCCATTGCCAACAAAAACTTTATCTTCAGCTGAAGTCCTGCAATTTAGAGATGAAGCATTTAATAAATATTTTACTGGTGAAAGATATCTTAAAATGATGCACGCAAAATTTGGAGAAAAAGTAGAAAATCATATTAAAGAGATGACTAAAATAAAACTCAAAAGAAAATTATTAGGAGATTAATATTTATTTTAGATTATAGATTTATTTATAAAGAATAAAAACACAAAAAAATTATGAGATCAGAATTCCAAGGAATTATTAAAGATGCATATGAAGAATTCTCTGAATTTCAAACAATGGAAATGTTTGGAAAAATGTGTGATATAAGATATTTTGAAGAAAATGCAAGAATTGCTTATGATAACAAACTGATCAAAATGCCTATTTATCTTTCAATAGGACAAGAATCAATTCCAGCATCTATTTCTTCAGTTTATAAAAACCCGGCGATCTTTGGACAACATAGAGCTCACGGATATTATTTAGCCTATGGAGGAAATAAAAATGCACTTGTAGATGAGCTTTTACATAGAGAATCAGGATGTGCTAAAGGTATGGGGGGTTCTGCTTCAATTCATTCACCAGAAATAAAAATGTTTGGTCATGATGGATTAATGGGAAGTAATGTTCCTATAGCTACAGGATATGCTTTTGCGAAAAATTTTAAAAAATCTGAAGTAAACTTTGTTTTAACTGTTGTAGGTGATTCAGCAGCTGAAGAAGATTACATAGGTCCCTCATTTGGATGGGCAGCTACTAAAAAATTACCAATTTTATATGTTTGTGAAGATAATAATCTATCTGTTTTAACACAAGTTAAAGTAAGAAGAAATTGGAACATGGTTGATTTAGCAGAATCTTATGGTTTAAAATCAGTAGATATTACAGATGATCCCTGGACAATAATGTACTATACTAAAAAATTACAAGAAAACTTACCAGCATTTATGAATATTCACACTTCAAAAGATGTTTGGCATGCGGGTTCTGGAAGAGACAATCCTCCAAAAGATTGGTCTTGGTGGAAAAGGTTTGATTTAGTTAAAGAAAAATTAAATAAAAAAGGACTTACTAAAAAAATAAATGAAATTGAGTCTTATTCAAAAAAAAGAATGAATGACCTCTGGAAAAGTAAAATAAATTAAAATGGTAGAAAATGTTGCAGAAACAATATGTAAGATATCAAGAAAACATTTAGAAAAAAATAATGGTATTTTATTAGGGCAATGTTTAACTGCTGTTGGTTATGTTGCTGGAACAGTTCCTGAAATGAATGAAGAAGAAGGAATTATTGAAGTTCCAACAGCAGATGTAGCAAATGGATCTTTTGCAGTTGGAATGGCTCTTGCAGGTAGACGTCCAATTTATATTGTACGTTATCAAGGTTTTCAAACTTATAATTCTCCAGAAATTATTAACTATGCGGCCAAATCAAAACAAATGTGGGGAATCCCATGCCCAATTTTTATTAGATCAATTGCAATGGAGGGAGCAATAGGTCCTGTAGCTTCGGCAAGTCACCATGGATTATTTTACAGATCTCCAGGAATTCCAATAGTTGCGCCTATGACTCCAAAAGAATATTTAGATGCTTGGGATTTTTTTATGAAAAATGATGATCCAATTTATGTTAGCGAACATAGAAGAAGTTTTCCTATAGATTATGAAATGGAGGATGAAGTTCACCAAAAAGCAGATATAACTCTCTTACCAATTTCTGCAACTAGATTGAATTCTATTGAGGCAAAAAAAGAATTAGAAAAAAAAGGAATAAAAACGAATCTTGTTCATTTATCTTGGATACGTCCGTTTAAGATTAGTGAGACAATGGAATATGCTTTAAAAAATTCTGATAGGGGTGCCTTAATCATTGACGGGGATTATTCCAATGGAGTTGCTAAACCTCTCGCTCACGATTTACATCTGATTACAGGATCAGAAGTTAGAGCATTGGGATTGGAAGAAAGGGTTTCTGGATTTGCTCCTCAATTTGATGTTCTGGCTCCAACTGCCGAAAGGATTTATACTTATGTGCTAGAAATATTAAAGGCATTACATTAGAATAGCCCATAATAATTCCATTTTCTTAGATTATGAATTATTATTCTTAAGTTGATTTAATTTTGAAATAAAATTATTTTTTCTTTTGAAGTTTGAATGAAAACTTTCGCAATGGCTTCGCTGATGATATTCTTCAAGCCAATCTTATGTTTCAAAAAATAAATCAAGATGTATAATTTTCCAAGAAATTCTTCCATTGAGATTAATATTTTTCTTCGGAAAAATAAAAAGTTTAAATCCAAAAAAATAAATTATAACACAATGTCTATATTAGAGAAAAACTTAAAAGTGAATAATAATAATAATAATCTTTATAAATGATATCATCAATGAGTTTTTATGGTCGCGGACTTAGAAAGAAGGGAAGTTAAATATAATAAGTTAACTTTATATGAACAAATAATGAAAAAAATACAAAGAATAATAAAATGAAAAAAGCATTAATATTAACAGGAAATGGAGTACAAGATCATGAATTTACATACCCTTACTATCGGTTACTTGAAGAAGGTTATACAGTAGAAGTTGCTACAAAAGATGGAAAAGACATTGTTGGAATTATTGGGACAAAAATTTCTGCAACTATGAGTTATGAAGATATGAAAGTTGAAGATTTTGATCTTTTAATTCTTCCTGGGGGAGTAAAATGTTTAGAAAAATTAAGGCAAGAAATAGGAGTTTTAGAATTCATAAAAAGATGGTATGAAACTGGAAAGATTATTGCTGCAATTTGCCATGGCTCCCAACTATTAATTTCAGCAAAAGTCGTTTCAGGTAAAAAGATATCTGGATATTATAGCATAAAAGACGATATAACAAATGCTGGAGCAACCTATGTAGATGCGCCTTTTGTCACTGATGGAAACTTAGTAACTTGCCCCCATTACAAGTATTTGGGTCCTTGGATGAAAGAAACAATTAGGGCAGTGTCTTCTCAAAAAAGATGATTACAAAACAAAATAAATCTGGATTTGATCAAAAAGAGATTGTTGAAGAGAATCTTAGAAAAGTTAATTTTCCAAAAGTTGTCGTGAAAAAACCTTGGGGGCATGAATATCTTGTCTATGAAAACGAGCACACTGCTCTTTGGTTTCTTTATATTAAAAACAATCATTCTACATCTCAACATTGTCATCCAAAGAAAACTACAGGATTAATTTTATTGGATGGAAAAGCCGAAATATCTTTTCTCAATGGGACAAACAATTTAAATCCAGGAGATAAAATCATGATTCGTAAAGGGTTATTTCATAGTACAAAGGCAAAAGATGAAAAAGGAGCCTACATATTTGAAATTGAAACTCCTGTAGATAAACAAGACTTAGTTAGGTTTAAAGATAACTATGGTAGAGAAGGAAAGCCCTATGAAGATAGTATTCATGAAATTCCAAAAGCAGAAGATTGTCTTTGGATTGTAAATCCTGAGCCAAATAGTTCTATAGATTATAATTTTTCAAATTGTACATTGGCAGTTAAACACATTTCAGATATTTCATCACTATTTAAAATAGAAGATTCATTAAATATAGTTTTCTTAAAAGGGGGCATTCTAACAGATTATGGACAATATGTAGCTGGACCAGGAGACGTAATAATTGCAAGTACTCTTAAAAAATTAACAAATGTTTTTACTAAAATAGCTTCTGAAACAATTATTATGGTTGTTAAACCAAACATATAAAAACATTCTAACCTGCTTAAAAATAAATAGAGATTTAAGAGAATGGATAAACCAAAAGCGATTCTTTTTGATTTTGATGGAGTTTTAGCAGATACACTTGATGATTTATTTTTATCTTGGAAATATGCATTTTCTAAATTTAATGTAAATATAAAAAAAGAAGATTATTTTCTATTAGAAGGGATGAATGTCTTAAAGATTGCTAAAAATATTTCTAAAAAATACGGATTAATAATTGATGATTATAAAAAAATTGTAGAGATAAAAAATAAATTTTATTTGGAAAATCATTCATTTAACTTTTACGATGGAGTTTTTGAATTAATAGATATATTAAAACAAGAAAACATACTTATAGGAATAGTTTCTGCTAGTCCAAAAGAAAAACTAGAGAAAACAGTCCCGAAAGGTTTTTTGGAAAAATTTGATGTAGTTATCTCCGGGGATGATGTAGAGCTTGGAAAACCAAATCCAGATCCTTATTTGGTTGCAATAAAAAATTTAAATCTCAATCCTAAAGAATGTGTTGTTGTGGAAAATGCTCCCCTAGGAATAAAATCTGCTAAATCTGCAGGAATATTTTGCATAGCTATTTGTTCAACTTTAGAAAAATCTTATTTAAATGAAGCAGACATTATTATTGAATCATTCAAGGATTTGAAAAACACAAAAATTCTTAAAAAATTATTCTGAATTGTTCATCTATCTCTTTCAGAAAGTCTTAGATTATTAATCGACCATTTAATATTAAACTTAAAGTCATTCCATTTATAACTAAATTGCGCTGGAAAATTATAATATTCAGACCATTTGTAATGAAAAAGAGAGTTATCAGTTAAAATCAAATGTGCATTTCCATACATTTGGGAAACTAAACCCTATGCCGATTTTCATCAAATAAATCAAATGACTCCCAATCTCCGAAATTAAGAGAATCCTCATTGCAATTCACGACGACAAAATAAATTTTTTCTTTCAAATAACTTACTAATTTCTGTGTTTTTGAATCTCCATGAACACTTCTTAAAACATCTTTTAAAGAAAAAGTAACATTATCCTGAACGAATTTTATTTTTTTATTTATTTTTCTAAAATTTCCACTTTAACTTTCTGCAATTATTTAATTTTTTTCTTCTTGATCATTTCTAATTAAGTATTTTGATACGGGTCGTTCTTCAATAATATTTCATATCCTTTTATTAATTCTTTAATTCCATCGTCTAAAGAAAATAGGGTTTTAAATCCAGTATTTATTATTTTTTTATTTGAAACTATATAATTTCGTTTGTCCGGGTCTTCTCCAATATCTTTGCAAACCATTTCAAATTTAGGTAAATACTCCTTTATCTTTTCTGCCATCTCTAATTTAGAAAGATTCGCATTTTCTAAACCAACATTATAAGTTTGATTTTTCATAGAATCAAATTTCTCAATACAATGATGAAAACATCTCGCTACATCCTTGATATGGATATAATTTCTCTTAAATTCTGCTTCATAAAGAACAACATATCCGTCTTTTAATGCTCTTAAAACAAAATTATTGACTAATAAATCTGACCTCATTCTTGAAGAAGTTCCAAAAACAGTAGCTAATCTTAATGTTGTTGCATCTTTCTCATCTTCTAAAAGATATTTCTCTGCTTTTGCTTTTGTTTCTCCATAAAGAGAAATTGGCTCTAAAGGAGTTTCTTCCGTGCAAAAAATATCTCCTGATTTTGCCCCATATCCGCTATTTGTTGTTGGAAAAATTAATTTTTGATTTTTGCTTCTAAGATTGTTTAATTTAACAATTGCTTCATAATTTATTTGTTTGGCTTCATTTGGTTTCATCTTACATGCTGCCATCCCAACAATTGCTGCTAAAGGAATGATAACATCTACATCTGAAATAATCTCTTCTAATAATTTTTCGTCTCTACAATCACCGTAAACAAAATTAAAATCAGGATTAAAAGCAAAATTAAATAAAGAATTTTGCCGATACATTAAGTTGTCTAGACAAGTTACTTTATAACCTTCATTTAATAAATGTCCTGTTAAGACACTTCCCAAATATCCAGAACCCCCAGTTATCAACACTTTTTCTTTTGGCATTTTTTAACTTATAATATTTTCCTTTTAAGTATTATCTTACTATAATAGGTATAATTCTTATATATCTTTGAAACCAGTAATTTTAAAAAACTATAAATGAATTTTAATTAACAATAAAAATGACAAAATTAAAGAAAAAATTTTCTATTGCTGAAGTTGAAAAGACACTTAAAAAACAAAAAATAGTTTTTTCGTTTTGGAATTGTTCAAACACGAAAGACGACCCATATCAAATGTGGTATTTGCCCTTGAAAGAATTATTTAAAGAAGCAATATTATTTGATCCAAGAAAAGAGAGATTGATTCACGGATCTGAAAAAATGAATGAATTATTTTTTGAATTAATTAAAAAAGAAAAACCAGATTATGTTTTTACAAATGTAAGACGAGACGAACAAACAATATACACTATGGAAAAAATTAAAGAAATATCTCCAATAACTAAAATAATCGCATTTTCAGGGGATGATGACAAAGATTTTGAGCCATTAAAAAGATATCAAGCGTTATTTGTAGACTGCACATTTATCGCGCAACCAGGTTATCTAGAGAAGTATTACGCAGAGGGCATAAAGAATTCTTTTTATTCTTTTAGCATAAATACAAATTTGTTCAAACCTCTGAATCTTGAAAAAATTTACGATGTAACTTTTATAGGCAAACCTTTAAAACCACGGATAAATCTGCTTAATTTTTTAATAAAAAATGGAATTAATCTAAAAATTTTTGGAAGAGGATGGGATAATTATCCAGAATTTAAAAATAATTATTTTGGGCCATTAGAAACAGGAGATTTGATTAAAGCAATAAACCAAAGCAAAATAAATTTATCTTTATTAAAAAATGAGTATGGCCAATTACATTTTAAAGGAAGAGTTTTAATGTTTCCTTCTTGCAAATCTTTTAGCTTAACAGAATATTTTGAGAGATGTTTAAAATTTTTTAAAAATAATAAAGATATAATTATGTTTAAAAATAACCAGGATTTACTGCAAAAAATAAATTATTATCTAAAACATAAAAAAGAAAGAGAAAAAATAGCTGAAAATGCTTATAAGATGGCAATAAAAGATCATAATGTATTAAATGATTTTAAATCTCTTTTTAAAAAAATTATGGAAAATCCAGAAATGTTTTCTCCAAAAAGACCAAAAATCAAGGAGAAAATTATAATTTTGGAGAAAAAAG
>ERZ1292623.4756-Hain-H51-01um-R1-4756-length-11059-cov-4_pt1 | contig 11059 bp, 11 predicted proteins | sample MGYA00564398_ERZ1292623 | MGnify/ENA primary metagenome ERZ1292623 (study PRJEB36523, sample SAMEA6512633) | groundwater metagenome | collected 2019-01-07 | study: AquaDiva: Metagenomics assemblies of 32 groundwater samples
AAGAAGTAAATTGTGAAATAGATAAAGATGTAGCAGAAGATGGTATATATTCATTATGCGCATATGCAACTGGTGATGAGTATGCAACAAATTATTTTAAACTTGGAACTGATCTAGATGAGAAGATAATGTCAGGATATGCTAACGGACAGGACTTATCAGAAGATTATTACATATATGGAGATTATGCAAAATATAACAATGTATTAGATAATAGCATAAGAGTAACAATAGACAAGGATGTAATAAATAATTATCTGCAAAATAATGAGTGCGATACCTGTTTACTAGTACCAATAAGTATAAGCTCAAAAACACCTGGAAGAGTAATATTAAGCAACCCATCAATACAATATGAATATGATGGAATAGCAAGAGAATTGAATAGTTTTGCTACATTAAGTTATTTAGCAGAGAGAATAAACAATACAGGAACAATACAGAGACAATTAACAGATATAAAGAATCTGATAGCACCAAACACAAAAGGAAATACAAATGAGATATATGCAGAGATAAATACTTTAAATGGAATATTAAAAAGTAAAAGAATAAATTTCAAAGTAGTAGATGTGCCAAAAGCATTCATAAGATATGGTCCAACAAATCCTAAGACAGGAGAAATGGTATTATTCGATGGAAGTTCATCAACAAAGATAAGAGCTGATATCATAAAATATGAATGGGAATTTGGTGATGGAACAAAAGCAGAGGGAGAAAAGACAAGTCATGTATATACAAATGAGAGCAGCTATAATGTTGTATTGACAGTTACAGATGATGATGAATTAAGCGGAAGAGAGGTATTGACATTAACAATAAATAAAGGAAATTACAGCATAAGCAGTGAAGCAGACAGTATAATACAGGATATAAATAAATTAAGAGCAAAGATAGAATCAGGATCATCACAATTAAAAGATAGTGCAGAACAGATAGGATTAAATGAGATATTAAACAATGCATACACAGAAGTTACAGCAATTAAATCATCTAATAATACAAATTTAACAGAAGAGCAAAAAACAAGCAAATTAAATGAAATAAAGAATACAATACCTATGGATATAAGCATTGATATAACAACATTCACACCAAAAATAACAAGCATAAATGATATACCAACAGATATAGCTGAAAATGATAATGCAAGATCACAGATATTAAGAGCACAGAGTGAATTAATAATAAACGGAGAGGCAAGATCAATAAAATTAATATATAGCAAAGAAAGGATAGATGATTTCCTATATATAAAGAAAACAATAACAGGAAACGGACAGAAATATGAGGTAATACCTACAAGCACTAAAATAAAAGATGTCATAACTCCTGAAAATTATAATTTCACAACACCAAACATAATAACATTCTCAGGAAATACAATAGAATATACACTGGAAGACGGATTATTATTCAATGCATTAAATACAAAGACAATAAACATCCCAAGCGATCTAGAAAACATAGAGGATGTAAAAACAGGAAATAAAGATAGTGTATGCGGAGACAATATATGCGATGTAAGTCAAGAGAATAGTGATAATTGTGCACAAGACTGTAAACCACAAAGAGCATACTGGGTGATGATATTAGTAATTATATTAATAGGAGTCATAGTATACTTTGGATTATTCTTCAAAGGAGGATTACTGAATAAATACTTAATAAATAAACCAGCAATATTAATGTTCAACAATGAAAAAGACTATTTAGCTGTGAAAAACTTTGTAAGAGAGAGCAGAAAAAGAGGAATAAAAGATGATAAGATATTAAGCTCGTTAAAGGCAAAGAAATGGAAAGATGAACAGATAAAAGCAGTAATAAAAGAAGTTAAAACAGAAGAGAAAAGATTAAAGAGTGTAGTCAAGAAGTAATACTATTCATGTTCTAATTGAGTTAAAAGATTTTCAATTCCCTCCCTTCTTATAATTGTTCTTTTCCATTTTTTATAAGGTTCGTAACCACTATTTTCTCCTAAAGTCTCTCTTGTGTGCAATTTCCCATTTTTAAGCACAGAATCAAAATCAAAATGTTCAGGAATATAATCTGGAAATTCTTCAAAAAAATTAATTAGAGCAGGATATTTTTTAGGGAACTCTCTCAATCTTCTAATATAACCATCATTTCCATCAGATCCACCTGCAGGAGTTAAAAAATACTTATTACCTGCCCATAGTTCATGCCAGGCTTCACCAGCACCATCAAACTTATCGAAAAACGATACAAACTGTGCTTCTAAGCTGATTTTATCCTTAGTTGCATGAAGCAACATTGAATAATCATAACCATTAGCTATTTGAGAATACATTCTAACAACCAAAGGAATAGCCTCACGTTCTTTCTTTGCTAAAGCATCAAGCTCCTCAGGAGTCATTCTTTCTTTATCACGAAGCTGGACATCTCCATTTATAATCTCAGCATCATCATGAACAAAAGCTAAAGTCCTGGTAAAATCAACATCAAATTTCTTTCCATAAACAGAAACAATATGTGAAAGTGCTTCTTCAAGATGCCAAAGAACCCTTCTAGAATGAATAAGGTCTGTTGTTCTATAATACATGACAGGAGTTTTTTTATGGATATACCTCTTTATTCTATTCAATGCTTCTTCTCTTCCTTCAAAACCCTCAAGAACTATTTCCGGAAATTCCATAGAAAATATTTTATCATATTGATTTAAAATGTTATGTTTAATTCATAATATATTTTGTTTTATTAAATAACTTAAACGGTTCTTTAATCAATAATACAATACTTGATGCTAAAATAACTAATAATAGATCAGATAATAACAACGGAACTGTGCTAAATAGTGAATTAAATATGTAAACTATTGATAACTGGACTATAACAGAGATTATAATAGCCAATAATAAAGGTCTATTCTTAAAAAATTCCATAGAAAATAGTGAAGAATTGCCAAGCCTATAGTTCAATGAATTAAATAGCTCAGCAAATACCATTACAGAGAAAGCAACAGTCTGTGCATAAATCAATGAATTAGATTTATAATAAATTAAAAACATAGAAAGAACACTAAGTGTAATAATTAAACTCTCAAATAATAAACTCGGAATATCTTTTTTAGATAATATCTTCTCATCTATTTTTCTAGGAGGAGAATTCATAACTGAAGAATTAACAGGATCAACACCAAGAGCAAGAGCTGGAAGAGAATCTGTTAAAAGGTTAATAACAAGGATCTGAATAGCAATCAAAGGAAGAGGAACACCAAGTAGTATAGAGAGTAATATAATCAATACTTCAGCAAGATTTGTAGAGAATAAAAATTTTATAAACTTCTTAAGATTAGAATAAATACCACGACCTTCCCTGACAGCTGAAACAATAGAAGTAAAATTATCATCCAATAAAACCATATCAGAAGCCTGCTTAGCAACATCAGTACCAGAACCAACAGAGATACCGATATCAGCTCTTTTCAAGGCAGGAGCATCATTAACACCATCACCAGTCATTGCAACAATATGTCCCTTATTCTTCAAAGCCTGAAGTATCTTAGCTTTATGTTCAGGATTGACACGAGCATAGATAGAGACTTTATCAACAACTTTTTCTAAATCTTTAATAGACATAGATTCCAGAGTCTTACCATTGATAATATCACCCTTGATACCAACCATAGAACCAATAGCCTTAGCAGTAAGTTCATAATCACCAGTAATCATAACAACACGAATACCTGCATTATTACATTCCATAATAGATTTCTTAACTTCATCACGCGGAGGATCAATCATACCGGCAAAACCAACAAAAATAAAATCTTTAGAGTTCTTAGAATAAGCAAAAGCCAGAACACGAAGAGCATCAGATGCCATAGAATCATAAACTTTCATCAAGTCTTTAATATCATTAGAGGATAAGTGCTTAATTTTATTATCAATCTCAATAAATTTACATCTAGATAAAATAACTTCAGGAGCACCTTTTATCAAAGAAACATCATGATTATTTATTTCATTAACAGTAAGCATAAATTTAGATTCTGAACTAAATGGAATTTCCTTAATCCTGGAATAATGTTTATCAAAACCAGCTTTCTTAGATAAAACAATCAATGCTTTCTCAGTAGGATCAGAATCACCATGAAGAGAAGCATTATGACAGTTAAAACATATAGTAAGGAAGTTTTCAATCAATCTTGGATTATATTCTTTATTATTAAATAATATCTTGCCAGATAGAGAATAACCAGAACCTGAAACATTCAATAATTTATCATTAACAAATATCTTAGAGACAGTCATCTCATTCTTAGTCAGAGTACCAGTCTTATCAGTACAGATAATATTAGTAGAACCAAGAGTCTCAACAGAAGATAATCTCCTGATAAGAACATTCTTCTTAAGCATGACCTGAGTAGATAGGGCTAGAGTAATAGTAATAATTGCTGGAAGACCTTCAGGAATAGCAGCAACTGCCAATGCTAATGATGTGAAAAAAGAATTCAATAAAGAATCACCAGAGAACAGATCTAGTAAGAATATTGAAGTTATGATGAATAAAACAATAATAGTAATAAAAATACCAAGTTTTGATATCTGCTTTTGTAAAGGAGTAAATTTTTCTCCAGACTTTTGAATATCCTTAGCAATCTTACCAATCTCAGTACTAAAACCTGTAGAAACTACTATTGCTTGACCATGACCATTAACACATGAAGTCCCTAAAAATACCATATTCTTACGATCAGATATAATACATTCCTTGTTAATCAGATTAATATCCTTAGATACAGGAAGGGACTCTCCAGTAAGAGATGATTCGTTCAATAACATAGAAACAGATTCAATAATACGAGCATCAGCAGGGATAATAGAACCCTCATTAATAATGATAATATCACCAGGAACAACCTCATTAGATGGAATCTTAATATTTTTATTATTACGAAGAACCAAAGCCATAGGTGAAGATAATTTATTCAAAGATTCAATAGCTTTCTCTGCTTTAAATTCCTGAAAGAAACCTAAAAGAGTGTTTATAATAATTACAATACCAATAACAATAGCATCATTATATTCAGAAAAAAACAAAGACAGAAGAACAGCAACCAATAATACATAAATAATAAAATTCTGGAACTGAGATATAAATAACCTGAATATAGAAAATTTTTTAGTGTTAATTATTTCATTCTTGCCGTATTTCAATAACCTGTTCTTAGCTTCAGAAATAGATAATCCATTAACAGAAGAGTGAAGTTCAGACAAGACCTCTTTTACTGATAACTTGTAAAACATATTATATCTTATTGTATATTGATTTATTAAGGTTTGTGAAAAGTGATATAAACATAAGAAATTTTTATATTTCATGAGAAAAATAATATTATTCATAGCAACGAGCCTTGATGGATTCATAGCTGGAAAGAATGATGAAATGGACTGGTTGTTCCATGATCAAGATTATGGATATAAAGCATTCTATAATTCAGTTGATACAGTCATAATGGGAAGAAAAACATATGATATAGCATTAAAATTAGAAAAAGAGCCTTTCAAAGATAAGAAAATAATTGTATTCAGCAGGAATAATAAAGTTGAATATATACAGTCACCTGTAGATTTTATCAAAGAATTAAAAAAACAAAAAGGAAAAGATATATGGTTAGTTGGGGGAAGTGAGATAGTAAGCATATTACTTAATAATAATTTAATAAATGAGATGAGAATATTCATACACCCAATAATAATAGGCAAAGGAAAAGAACTTTTCAAAGATATAAAAAATGAGATAAAACTAGAACTTATAGAAACAAAACATTATGATAGCGGACTTGTAGAAGTGAATTATGTTGTTAGATAATTTCATAATTCTTGGAAGATTTTCGGAAAATATTGCATAGAGTTTATAAATTATAAAGACTATTAACACAAATGGAATATATAAAATTTCTAGAAAATGAACAAATACAATTTATGAATGAATTAAAAGAAAAGTCCAATAAAACATGGAGAGAACTTTCTCTAGACAATAAAATTTCCAAGTCTAGTTTAATGAAATATTTATCTGGCAAAGTATTAATGTCCAAAAATTTCTTTGATAAGAATAGTGAAGAATATAATATCAAAGATTATAATGTAGATATCATAACAATAAACAATAGAGAAAAGAATATTAAAGTTCCAAAAATTTGCTTAGAACTTGCTGAATTTTTAGGTGCTTTAAATGGAGATGGTCATGTTGATGCTTTAACCTATGAAACATGTATTGGTGCTCATAAAATATTAGATAAAGATTACATATGCAACAGAATACCTAAATTGTTTAAGTTCTTATTTAATCTAGATATGAAAATCAGTCTAGAAAAGAGTGAAATTAAATGCAGATCCTATTCTAAAAGGTTGATGAGACACTTAAATCTAGAATATAATGTCCCTATTGGTGCAAAATTAAATAGATTACAAATACCAGAATTTGTTCTAACTAATAAAGAATTAAGTCTTGCTTATTTAAGAGGATTATTTGATACTGATGGCACTTTTTATGGTAGAAGGAATAACGAACCTGTTATAGGATATATAAGCCTCTCACCAAATTACTTAGAAGATGTGAGATTATTATTAAAAAAGAACAATTTCAATTTCGGAAAAAGCGGAAAAGACCTATATTTATACAATAAAAATGAAATAGAAAGATTTTTTAATGAAATCCTACCCCAAAATCAAAAACATGTAACGAAGTATAGGATCTATAAGAAGACAGGAAAAATCTTAAAGACTCCAGAATTACTAAATTACATGTTAAGCACCAGTGGTGTAATGGTTAGCATTAATTCATGAAAATGAAGTGTAAGAGCCTTCCATTATAGAGAGGTAAGCTCTTGATCCGGGAAATGTTAAGATTAAAACTTAATGTTCGGATATTCAAATCCCGGCTGGTGCAATTAAGCTCATCAAGTATGCGCTGTCTGACATAGCTTTAAAACTAAAAATTTTAGGTTAAGCAGATGGCGGATAACGATATTTACAATAATAAGAAAAGATACGAGAATTTCTTAACTAATCTTGAAAAGCTTGTTACTAAAGAAAAATCAGGCTATCCTAGAAAGTATTATTGTAGTAACCCTATAAACTTACAATATTTCAAGATAATGGATAAAATATTTGAGAGAAAAGACAATTCTTTCATAAGAAGATTAAGACTTTTTAGAACTTTACTTATTGTAGTTCATGTTTGCAAGAATGATTTATCTCTATGCGATAGAGAAGATATAAATGAGATTATCTCTTTTAGTCATGGCGTAAACAAGAGTTCTAAATCTAAAGATAATAAAAATGAATCATTTTGGGGATTAGATGTTGAAGAAGATGAATAAATTTATTAATTATAAAATATTATTAATTTTATGGACTTTTGGACTATCCTTGGAACTTTGAATTATGCTCTGATAGACCTTTTTATAGCTGAATTACTCGGTTATATGATAATAAAGTTTAGTCATTTCAAAAAAAGTGAATATTTTGTTTTTGGCACTATTTTTTTTGGTATAATAATTTTCTATTTAAGTAATGAACTACAGGATTTGACTGTAGGTTATATTAAACTTTTTAAAGGATGGCTATTCCCGTTATTTTTAGGTGCAATATCATTAGATATATTTTTGTTGAGTAAGTTTATACTAAAAAGGAGATGGGATTTTAGGCTTGTCAAAATTTCTTTTATGTTCTTATCTATAACAATAGTTATTTTAGCCTATCTAATTAGCGTAAAAGTATATGGATAACTTAGAGCTTAATAATCATTTTAAACAAGTTACAAATAGATTTGATAACATCAAAAATACTCTAGCTAGTAAAAAATCTAGTGTTAAAAACTATAATATTTATTTTCTCGGAACTGCTATAAATGGATTTGGTTTTAGATTAAATAGTATAAACTACCATATTGAATTAATACAGAGAGAAATTTATTTAGAAAAAGATAAAGTAGTTCTATCATGCAAAGATAAGGATATAACATTAATAAATTCCATGATATCTGGAAAATTTATTAAATTAATAATGCATAGAACTACAATTTTGTTATGTGATATCATAAATGATTTCTTTGGTGCCTTAGACAATATGGCAAAAATAATAACACAATTTGATAAAACTTCTCATGGCATGCGTAGAATGAGTGATTTAATTTCTGGATTGAATAAGCAGGATCATTCTAAAAAGAAAAAATTTGTCTTATTTTTGACTAATGAATGGGATACTTGGATATCAAAACTATACCTAGAATATAGAAATGATGTGATACATTTTAATCCTGAAGAATGTAATATTTCATCTTTACTTAAGATGAATAGGATAGATGGGACTACTGATGGTTCTTGTACTGCAGAACAAGATATTTTAATATCACTTCCCAATACTATAAAAGGTATTATGAACTATGATGAAAATGAAGATGATTTATTGAACTTTTGTTTTGATATTGAAGAAAGACTGTTAAATATTATTGAAGAAACAATTAAATTATTGTAATTATTGGTATTAACTAATAATGAAAGAGGTGATACATTATAATCTTGCGAGAAAACATATGGAATAAATGCTTGCCCATACCAATTAGCTACTAATCTCATTTTAGGCATTAATAGAACCACAGATTTAATAAAAATATCAACTAAAAAATAATTAAGATGACTCATATTTTATAAAATTAAGGAACTCTATACCCAAATCCGATAAATAATATCTTTTTGTTGAATTAGGATTATCAATTTCTATTAGGAAACCAAAATTTACTAAATCTGTTTCGTATACATGATAGTAAGAATTTATCGTTTTTTGAAAAATTTTCTTATTGTTATCATAATCACTCCCTACAGCACTTGGTCTATTAAAATTATTTTCTAAATAGAACTTCATGATTTTAAAATGTTCTATTTCTATAAGGTCTAATTTTTTTAATAAATAATCCTTATTTACTCCAATTTGACTCTTTATTGTACAATTAAACAAAAAACTACCATATAAACAAATTTTTTCATCTCTGTGTTCAAATTTAACTCTTTCTAGAATTCTCTTAAAGACTATATAAAATTCTTCAGACATAATATAATCTTCATCTAATTTTTCGTTATTTAAATCATTGTATCTTAATGAAAGGTTATTTAAAAGTTTTTTAATCTGTTCAATTTCTTTTTTATCTTTATTCTGAAATATCAATAAATCTATTAGATTGCCAGTAGGTGTAGCTAATAATATAACTCTAATAAAATTTTCAGCAGTAATATTCTTTGGCAAGTCTTTTATAGATTCTATAATCTTACTAACAAGTTCATTATTGGTAGAAATACCTTTTAATATTCTATTTGTTGAAATATCTTTTATGAATTCTTCTTTATTCATTTTAATCACATTCTTCAAAACTTAAACCACAATCTTTTTGTGGATCTCTATCAAATATACAGATATTCTTTTCTAATAAAGTTCTTGGCTTATCTTTACAAAATATGCAGGTTATTTCAAAATTTAGTGTTCTATTCCCTAATTTTATATCATTCTCACCATACTTACCTATGTTTAGTTCTTTGTAAGTTGTTACTTCACCACTTTTTATTCCGTCAGGATAGTCTAAACCTCCAAAACTAGATATATCATCTTCATTAATTAGGTTTAAATGTATTGTACCTGTTGGAAGTTTTCCTATATTGGCTATAAAAACTTGAAAATAAGCCTCTCTCCTATTTCCTGTAGTAAGTTCAATATCACTTTTTGTAAAGCAAATATCTTTTTCATAAGGTTGCACTTTATAGATTATTGGATCTAATTCTGCAGTATTTGGCGGTGAAGTTTTTGCTATTATTTGAGTTTGAACAGCACTTATATTCACTTGAGCAGCACCAATAATTAGAGTCACTATTAAACTCATTATTATCATAAATATCTCAATTTTTCTAAATGGATCTGAATGTTTAAAAAATAAAAATATCATACTCCATATAATTATTAATGGAATAAGAAACCACCAATAGTTCAATATGACTTTAATATCTACATTTTGAGAACTAAAATACTTATAAAAAAATATTCCGAATAGAATAATATTAACTATAATAATAGTCCATAAATATTTCTCTTTATATTTACTATGGTCAATTTTTATAGTCTTACTCTTATCAGTATTTTTTAGAACTTTTTTCACTTCTTCAGCACTATATCTCCTCTTTCGTTTATTATTGCTTTAATCACATCACCTTTATTCCAACCTTTAGCTCTAACTATCTGAACTGGAAGTGTAATAAATAATATTTCAAGCTTCATTTGTTGTAGTTTCATCTTGTTTAAACAAAACATTAATATATTCATTAATTTTTCTATTGTAAAAGAAGTAAAGTCTGACAGCGCATATCGTTCAAGCCACGTTGTACGGCTGGTGCACCATTTATTTTTTAATTAGTTTTTTCTTCTTATCTAAGTGTAAATAATTATCATCTGAAACAAGAGATTTGCCTAATTTACTTTCAAGTTCTTTACGAGTATTCTTAGCTATATTACCACCTTCAACAGCAGAATCTTTGCATTCTTCAAAACCTTGAGAATCTTTTACTTTAGTAATATCTGTTGTTGCTTTTTCACCAATCATTGTAAGAATCAATTCCCAGTCATTCATATGATCCCTAAGATTTTCTCTGTTCAAGCCTTTAAACTTTATATATTCATCAACCGTTTTCCCAAAAGTAGCATTAGATATCTCATTAGTCAATATAGCATACTCATCATTTTCTTTAATAGCTCTATTCTTCCATTCATCAGTCAATTCTTGTCTTATTGCAATACCTCTTAATCTTTTATCAATCCATTCCTTAGGATAACCTTTCATCTCATAAAGTTTCTTCATCCTATCCTGAGCTAATTCTGGATTCTCTATTTCTTTTACTCTTTCATAACCTACTTTAGCAAGCCATAACTTGAAAGGTTCAGCTTTAGGAGATGTTATAGACTGAATAATCCTAAAAGCTCCTTCTGTATTAATACAATCAGTCTCTCTTAATTTACCATCTTCTGCTATTAATTTCAACTGGTTACAAAAT
>ERZ1292623.4757-Hain-H51-01um-R1-4757-length-11057-cov-10_pt1 | contig 11057 bp, 13 predicted proteins | sample MGYA00564398_ERZ1292623 | MGnify/ENA primary metagenome ERZ1292623 (study PRJEB36523, sample SAMEA6512633) | groundwater metagenome | collected 2019-01-07 | study: AquaDiva: Metagenomics assemblies of 32 groundwater samples
AAGAGGCTTATGAGAAATATAGGGTTTCTGCAGATACTTTGGAAAGATTGATTGATAGAGACTATGAGAAACATATCGGGCATAATAGAATTAATAAAATATTAATTTCCTTAGGTTTTGCAAAACCTAAGCTAAAAAAAGATATTAGAAAAAAGAAATGGAAAAGATATGAAAGAAAACATAGCTTAACAGCAGTTCATATTGATTGGCATTATCTTAAAGGCATATGGATATTTGGAGTAGAAGATGATGCAAGTAGAAAGCTGCTTGCATTAATTGAATCTAAAAAAGAATCAACAGATAATTCTGTTATTGGTATGGAAATTGCATTGAAACATGGGCAAATAAAGCAGTGTATAAGTGATCATGGTTCAGAGTTTACAAGCAATTTTATAGACGCTAATTCAAGATTTAGAGATTATTTGAAAGCAAATAATATCAAGCAGATACTTTGCAGAATTAAACATCCACAAAGCAACGGTAAAATAGAGAAATGGTTTGAATGTTATGATAGGCACAGAAAAGCATTTAAAACTAAAGAGGATTTTGTGTATTGGTATAATGATGTTAGACCTCATAGAGCTTTAAATTTTGAGGAACTCGAGACGCCTTCACAGGCATTTATAAGGAAAAGTAGAAAATGAAGAAACCAATTAATATATCGTTAGGAAATATTAACGGGATACAACACATTTTTTTGCTTTCGTTTTTTCTTAAATATCTTAGCTTTTTCTTTCGTTTTATTTATTCTTTCAACTCTAACAATAAGGTGGCTTTTATTTTCAGTTGTAAGTGGTGGTAATAAATGAGACAATAATTGCTCTGCAGTCATCTTACGAACTATTCCATTTGGACTTGTTTGTGTCCAGCTGTTATTATCTTTACGATAAATTTGTGTATAGCCACTTTTAGTTGTGAGATATATTATACAATCAGTGTTTTTCATCTTCCTTGTTCATAATATAATTGGGAAATATTTAAATTTACTTATTCAAGTAAAATTTAAACCAAGAAAATTATTTTAAAAATTAAAGTGAGATAATAGATAAAAAAAGATTTGAAATCAAAGAGACAATATTAAAATTCTTGTTAAGTAATTAAGTTAATAAATATATTATCAGTATTTTAAAGTTAAATATATCTTTCTAATTTTACACCATAATCTAATTTAGTATGAATCATTAAAAAATATACTATGTCCCGATAAGTCTACAATATCTTGTAATTAATATCCAGAACTATTAGTAGAGTTAGTTGTTGTATTAAGGGTAGTTGTGTTAATGTCCATAATATTATTAATATTACTAGTTGTATTTTTACCAGTAAAAATATCTATGTTTGCAACTTCACTTCCAATTTTTCCAACACTATCTAGTATATATTGATAAAGTTGCTCTATTATAAGTGACTGCATACCTTCTTTTAATGTTCCTGAACAACTTTCGCTGTTTGTTTCAGGATAAGTCACAACTCCAAAAGGCACTGCACATTTCATTTCTTTATCTTTTAATCTTAAACTTTTAACTGAACCCTTTCTCAAATCAACTAATTTAACATTCACAACACATTTGTCTAAATTATCAACTTTAGACTTACCCTCTATTTTATATTTCCAGACAATATCTCCAGCGTCATTTGTATAACTTGCTCTTCCACACTTTTCAAGTTTAGTTTCCCAGCATTTTAAGTTTGCACATGTTGGGGTGTAGATAAATGTAAAGTATAAAGCAATGCCTAATGCTATAAGAATTAATATTATGATTATCACCCCTTTAGCCATGTTGTATTATAGTGGAAATTGTTTAAAAATGTTTGCGAAAATTAGATAAACTTTAAATAATCCTTTTTTTCTAATAATAAATGTTAGGAAGAATAAAATATAATATAATACATCTTGATGAGAGAGATAAAAGAATTCCTGATTTAAGGAAAGCAGAAATAGATGAGAATTTACATACATATTTTTTCGATTTAAAATCTTTTAATGGAGAGGATAAATATCTTGTTTATGGAACTGGAAAAAATCCTAGCGGTAGTATAAGGGTTTTTCCACTATTTACAGTTCCAGATGTAGTAAGGGCAAGAGAGATATGTGAAAATAGGAATAATGGTAAATATTAAATGATGATAATTGGTGGTGTGAAAGTTAGATAAATTAATTATTGTTAACATGTAATAACTTTACCTATCTTATATATGATTAATTTTAACAAGTAGATTTAATTGTTATTTAATATTGTATATTCTTAAGTTTTAAACATTTGAGTAAAATATTAATATTACTACCATATCTATAATAATTATCAATAAATTTAATATACACACCAAGTAATATTTAAAAAAATCTGGAACAATATTTAATTTCAATAGCTTAAATATTTACAATTTTACCCTTTTTTAATATTTATACCATCATAGTTTTTTATTTTTAAAATCAAAAACTTATAAATTCAATATTATTGCTTGTTTCTGTGAAATTCTTAGCAGCTAAATATCTAATATTATAGTCTTCTAATATTCTTATAACTGTTGAAGTAGCTTTACCATCAATAGCAACTACACAAGAATCTTTTACTCCATTTAGGAAATAACTTAATTTTGAAGTTGCTCCACTTCTTAGCACCTCTAAGTTTGAATTTAATATGAATACTTTTTTGCTTCCATCAACTTCTTTGTCCAAAAATCTTCTTAATCTGTCAATATCAATTTTTTTTAATTCTTCATTTTTGGGAACCTTTTTTAAAGGTTCATTTTCATAATTATCTTTTCTAGCTCTTGAGTTTCTTGAATCACTCGAATAATTTTGCCTTGAAGGAGAAAATTCCTTTGCAGGAATTTTCTTCCTTAAACCAGCAAGTATTTCCTTTCCAGAAAGTTCTTCAACTTCTTTTCCATCAGGAGCAAATGCAATATAGTTTATATCTGCATTTTCCATGACATTTTTAGCTATTAATTGCCCACCCCTATCACCATCCAAAAATAAAGTTATTTTCTTCTTTTTAGAAAGTTCAATTATGGTTTTAGGAAGCTTTGTTCCGTTCATTCCTATTACATTGTAAACTCTATTTTCTAATAGGTTTATAACATCAGCTCTTCCCTCAACAACAATTATCTCATCTTCTGAATCAATATCTCCAGCCGGAAGCTCTTCAGCTCCATAAGCTTGTACTTTCATAGCTCTGGTTCCTGTTTTAACAATTCCTGAAATTTCCTTAGAGTTAGTGTTTTGCATTCCTTCCAAAAGTTTTTTCGCTCTGTCGAGAATGTAATCTCTTTTATTTCCTCTAACATCTTCAATTTTATCAATTGTTATTTTAGCTTCAGTTGGACCAACTCTATCAATAGTTTCAATAGCAGCAGCTATTAAACTTGTTTCACTCTGGTCTAAAGCAGTAGGTATTTTTATTGTTCCTTTAGTTCTACCGCCAGAACTTTCAGTTTCTACTTCTATTCTACCTATTTTACCTTCCTTTTGTAAATCACGAATTTCTAATTCACTTCCTAAAAGACCTTCTGTCTGACCAAATATAGCTCCGATTACATCAGGCTTTTCTACAGGCCCAAATGCTTCAAAACTAGCATGAATCATATATTTGATTGATACTGGACTTATTTTTGCCATTTTTATTTTTACCTCCTATAATTTAGGTTATTTAATAAAACCACATTACTGGTTTTTATTTTAAAACCATGGTTGCAGGATAAAAAACCCGCAGGTGGTTTTTATTATTAGAAATCTTACAGAATAATACTATAGCTTTTTTCAATATAAGCCTTGATGACCTTTAAAAATAAAAGGTGAATATGATTATTATGATAATATAGGTGATAATAATATCCTATACAATTTCTAACATAAAAGAATGCTTTAGATTGTTTAAAAAGCTTTCTGTTTATCAATATTGTATAGTTATCGTCATCTCTTAAAATGATTCTAAAACTTATTTTATTATTTGTTTCAATAAATTATTTTTACAAGTATGGAATAACTTAAATTATATTTGATAAAATACTATTAATTACTTTTTCTAATTGATAATGCTGCTCTTAAATTAAGTGTTATTAAGAAAACAATATTTTGAATAAAAATAAAAAGTGACGTTTAGTATATAGTATCCTGTTTAGCTTTCTCTTTCTCGAAAGTTTCTTAAATCTTCAGCAACTGTCTGACCAAATAGATTCATAACTCTATCACTAGGTCCAAACAACCCTCCGAATCTTTTTACTAGATCAAAATGACCAACATATTCTCTACCATCCATTTGCATAGCATCTACTATAACTCTTAGGTTAGGTATATATCTTCCCCTAAAATCAAGAAATCTTTTTCCTTCTTCTTTCCAATCTTTATAACACGTCCAACTATAAATTTTAGCGACTCTTTTAAAAGTTTTTTCAATTTCATTAACTGGAGTTCCTTCAGGTATTCTATATGTTTCCATTAAATAAACATATTTTGTATGTTTTTTAAACTTTTATATAGAATAAATTAATTTAAACTTACATTCTCAAAAGCTCTGCAACAGGCCTGTCAACCTTTATTCCTTCAGGACTTCTATCAAATGCCTCACTTCTATATGGAAGCCGCCTTGTATTAGAATCAGGTGCTGACATCGCAACATACTTATCATAATCATATTCAGGAAGTTCAGAATGTGGCAAGCTTAGTTCATTTAAATCACGCATAACCATATTATAATTAACCTAAAGAACTATTTAAATTTTTATGTAAATATTGAAAAAAGTTATTTGATTTATTTAGTAAGGTCTGAAATCAACTTTTGGAGGCTCTCTGAAGTCCATTCTTCTTAGTCTTTCAACATCTCTTATATGCCCCATCACTTCATGTAAACTTATTAGTTTATCTCGCACTTCAATTTTCTTTTCAAAAGGCTGTTTCAGTTGTATTAACTTTTCATAAACCTCAATTGCTTTTCTTTTTTTGCCATTGTCTTCTGCAGATTTGCCAATAGACCTGTATAAATCTAAATATCTATTAACAACTAAAGGTTTTTCTTGAAGATTTGTGCAAGATAAAGCAGAATTCAAAGCTCTTTCTGCATCTTCAAATTGATTGTCTTTAATTTCAAGTTCAGCTTCTTTAATATATAAATCAGCTTTTTCTTTATAAGTTATAGTAATTTCAGAGGCATTTGCAATATATTTTGCAGCCTCTTTATACAGCCCCCTTGCTTCACATATAGAAACCAGCATTAATAATATATATTTTTTAGTATCTAAACTATCAGCAGTTCTAAGATGTCTTTTAAGTTTGTCAATTTTGACAAAATCGTCTTTCCCTCTTATAGAATATTCAATCTCCTCTTTGCTAACCATAACTAATGAAACTAAAGTAAATATTTAAGCATTATGGTAGTATCTTTATAATATAAATCAAGAATAACTTCTAACATATAATAAATTATTATTTGTATTATTGGCTCTTTCAACTCTTTCTGTTTTTAATATTTGTTTTTTTAATCTTCCTATATCAGGCAATAAATTTCCTGGAATCCATTTACTATCTTTAGGACCATAACCCATTCCACTATCATCAACAGGAAATTGTTCTATAAGTTTCATCATTTCATCAAATGTTTTGTAATGTTTCATATAATTAAAAATGTCGTTATATATTTAAGAATTTCTATTGTATTTTTGTAATTTTAGAGACATAAACAACTCAAAATACTTTAAGCTTAACCCAGTCTTTGAGTATATTCAGAATTTCAAGAAATATTTTAAGTATCATTTTAAATTTTTTAGAATTTTATTTAGTATTTTAAATTTGGGTTTATCTAATATCCTTTTTTAACTTCTTCAGAGTTTTCACTTTGAGTAAATACAATATCTTCATCAATTACTCTTTGATATTCAGGTTCTCTAAAAATTGCCATTCTAAAGAAAGGATTAGCATTAGCTATAGAACAATAACTAGATTCTGGTTTAGTATATGTTCTTATAACTTCTTCATCAGTTTCTTCACTAGAAAACATACCATTGTTTGCATTATGTAATTTTGATAAAAGTGAATTTGTCATTTTAAATTTTTTAATTAAAGGTTTAGAAATTAAATTTTCTTAGCAGTAAGCTCAATACAAACTCCAGCTGCAACAGTTTGTCCTGCGTCTCTTACTGCAAATCTTGCCATATGTGGGTTATTTGTTTGTGTTTCAATAACTAAGTTTCCTATAGGTTTTAGTCTTACTTTAGCAACATCTCCATTTTTCAAAAAGTCTGGATGTGCCTGTGCAACCTGCCCTGTTTTAGGATCATATTTTTCAATTAGCTCAATGAATTGACAAGGAACTTGTGCTGTGTGAACATGGAATACAGGAGTATAACCTTTAGCTAAAACAGTTGGGTGATTTATAATTGCTATTTTAGCAACAAATTCTTCTGCAATTGTTGCAGGTTGAGCAGCATCACAGATTACATCTCCTCTTGCTACGTCTTTCTTTCCAACTCCCCTGATATTAACTCCAACATTATCTCCAGCTTGTGCTTCTGGAAGTTGTTCATGATGAGCTTCTACACTTCTTATTTCTCCAAGAACTCCCTTTCCAGTTCTTCCTGGTAAAATTATAATTTTTTGTCCTGGTCTCATAATACCTGTTTCAATTTTTCCAACTGGAACAGTACCAATACCTGTAATTTCATAAACATCTTGAATTGCCATTCTTAATGGAAGATTTGTTGGTTGTTCTGGTGGACTGAATAAGTCAAATTGTTCAAGAACAGTTGGTCCTTTATACCAAGGCATATTTGGTGATTTTTTAGCAACATTATCTCCTTTTAATCCTGCAACAGCCAGGAAAGTAATATTAGCTCCATAACCAACCATCTTCAATTCATGACTAACAGCTTCTTTAACTTTGTTAAATATATCTTCTTTATAATCAACTTCATCCATTTTGTTAATTATAATAGCTAATTGTGAAACTCCCATAGTTTTTATTAACCATAAATGTTCTTTTGTTTGTGGCTGCACACCTGATTTTGCAGCAACTACCAAAAATCCAGCATCTGCTTGTGATGCTCCAGTAATCATGTTCTTTACAAAATCCTTGTGTCCAGGTGCGTCAATTATTGTAACTTCATATTTTTGAGTGATTATTTTTTGATAAGCAAGATCAATTGTAACTCCTCTTTCTCTTTCTTCTTTAATTCTGTCCATTACATAAGCAAATTCAAAACCAGCTTTTCCGTGTTTTTGAGCTTCAGCTTTTAATTTAGTTAATTCCTGTTCAGGAATTTTTCCAGTATCATACATTAGTCTTCCAACTGTAGTTGACTTTCCAGCGTCAACATGCCCAACGAAGACAACATTAAAATTTGTTTTTGTTCTCGCCATTTTAAAATTTACTTTGAGTAGTTTTGAATAATTTTCTTGGTTTATAAATGTTACGTTTTTTATTGTAATATTTATGCTAGAGAATTTTTTAATTCTCTTTGTATAAATCTTTTATTTTTTAAATTTTATTATAACTAAAGATTTTCACTAAAAATATTAAAAGCTATTCTAACAGGAGTAAACTGCCTTGTACTGGCTTCATTTTATTGTAATTCAAAGATGTAACATCTTACATATTATTTATTAGTTTTCGTTAAGAATGGAAAAGTTTAAAAATAGTATATACATGTCTATACTATGAAATTAATAAAAAAGGCAGTTGAAATTGGGAATGGGGCGGCAGTCTATATCCCGAAGGAATACATTGGAAAAGATATAGTTGTATTGCTCCCAGAAGGAATAAAAGAAATAAAAAATAGGGTTTTATCCAGTTTGATAGAATTTATGCCAAATATTCTTGGTGTTTATCTATATGGGAGTTATGCAAGAAATGAAGAAAAATCAGGCTCTGATATTGATATATTAGTTATAACTAATGCAAAAGAGAAAAATGATAAAATTAAAGAAATTTTAAAGGATATTGATGTAAGAGTTTTAACTTTAGAAAGTATAAAAAAATCCATGAAAGAATATCCTGGACTAATTATGCCAATATTAAAAGAAGCTGAAACTTTAGTGAATCCAAGATTATTGGATGAATTGAGAAATTCAGAAATTGATTTTAAAAAACTTAAATGGAATTTTGATGATATTAAAAGAATTATAAGTATAATTGAAAAATTTATAGAAATAGATGATAAAAATATCTCCCCATTACATATTTATTCATTAGTAATGAGAGTTAGAATTTGTTATATGATTGAATGTTTATTAAAAAATAAAATATTTTATAACAAAGATATTGAAAGATTGCTTTTACATTATAGATTTAAAAAAGAAGGGATAGACAAGTTTTTTTATATTTATAGCTTAGTAAAAGAAAATAAAGAGCCAAAAATAAAAATTGAAAAAAATGAAATTCTTGATCTTATAAAATTCTTAAAAGAATATTCTAAGAAACTTGAAAATGAAACGAAAAAAAAGAATTGAAAAAGGAATAGAATCTCTTGAAAAGCAGATAGAACTCCATAAAGAGAAATTAAAAAAAGCTGTAGAAGATGACAATGAAGATTTAATAAGGTATTACGAAAAAGATATTTCTAATTTAGAAAAGGAAAAGAACAAAAAGAAAGATATTTTTGGAAAAGAATAATTTATTGATTCTCTGCCAATCCTTTTCTGCTTCTAATTTTTCTAACAACCTCATTTTGTAACTCACGAGGCATTGGCTCAAAACTTTGATCCATTAAATTTGAAACTCCCCTGCCTTCTGTTGCTGATCTTAAATCACTACTCCATCCCAACATTTCTGCAACAGGTATTTTTGCTTTTACTTTAACTCCAAATTCATCTTGTTCAACATCAATTAACTGCCCTCTTTTTTGTGAAACTAATTTTGTTACAGCTGACATAAAATCATTAGGAGCTTCTATTTCATGAGTTTGTAATGGTTCAAGTAAAGCTATTCCTACATGTTTCATTGATTCACTTATAGAATCCCTTACAGCAGGATAAACTTGTGCGGGACCTCTATGGATAGCGTCTTCATGAAGTTTTATATCTGCTATTGCTAGTTTCATTTTTGTGCAAGGTTCTCTTGACAAAGGTCCAGCATCCATAACCTGTTCAAATGCATCTAGTATCAGTTCAATTACTTCTATCATATGCACTTCTCCCCTTGTTTCATCAATTAGCACATTACCTTTGTAAATATCTCTATAACTTCTTATTTCATCATTGCTTATTCCACATTGTAAAAGAACTTTAGTTATTTCCTCATTCTTCTTTTTTATTCTTCCTTGTGGTAAATCTCCTCTTTGAAATGCCTGATAAACAGCTTCTTCTAATGGTTCTACTCTTATGAAAAATGAATTGTGCTTGTTTGGTGAACGCCCTTCCATTGCTTCAGATTCTTTTATAATTGTCTCTCTATAAACAACAATTGGCGGTGAAGTTTTAATTTCAAGACCCTTTTCAGTTACTATTCTGTTTTCAACAATTTCTAAATGCAACTCACCCATACCTGAAATTAAATTTTCTCCAGTTTCTTCATTAATTTCAATTTTCAAACTAGGGTCTTCTTTCTTAACCTTTCTTAAAACTTCAACAAGTTTAGGTAGGTCAATAATTTTTTTTGGTTCAATAGCTTTTGTAATAACTGGCTCAAAAATATGTTTTATTTCTTCAAATGGTGTTTCTGGTTTTAGAGTAATTGTTTCTCCAACATCTGCAACAATTCCTGCAATTGCCAAAACATTTCCTGCAGTTACTCTTTCAACTTGTTCTGGTTTTATTCCGTTGTAAACAAGAACTTGCTGTATTCTTTGCTTTTTCTTTTCGTTATTAAGATAAACTTCCATTCCAGGCTCTAACTTTCCTGAAAATAATCTTCCAGCAGAAATTTCTTTTCCACTTCTTGGGTCAATAACAATTCTTGTGATAATAAAAGCAGCATCTCCGTTAGGATTGCAATTAATAAGATTTTTTCCAAATTCACTTTCAATTTCTCCGTGCCATATTTTTGGAATTCTATATTTTTGTGCTTCAATAGGTGAAGGTAAATGTTTTACTACCATGTCAAGTAAAACTTCATACAATGGAGCATTTTTCCATATCCAGACTTTTCTGTCTTCTTCAGACATTTCATAAAGAGCAAAAATATCTTTGAATGAAACACCTTTCTTTTTCATAAAAGGAAGTGATAATGCCCAGTTTTCTCTCGCACTTCCAAATGCAACACTTCCGTCGTTAATATCTACTTTCCATTTTTGTTTATATTCAGGTTCTGCAATTTTTTCAATTAGTTCATTAAAATGTTTGAAAATTTTTAGAAATCTTTCCTGCATTTGTTCAGGAGTCATTTTTAGCTCTTTAATTAAACGATCAACTTTGTTTATGAATAATACTGGTCTAACCCTTTCTTTTAATGCCTGTTTTAAAACAGTTTCTGTCTGAGGCATTATTCCCTCTGATGCACATACTAAAACAATAGTCCCATCAATAGCTCTCATTGCTCTCGTTACATTGCCAGAAAAATCAACATGTCCTGGAGTGTCAATTAAATTAATAAGGAATTCTTCTCCATGGAAACTATGGCCCATAGATACATTAGCAGCATCAACAGTCATCAATCTTTCTTGTTCATCTGAATGCTGCCATGTTGTCATTCCTTCTTCTAAATTACCAGCATTTTTTGCAGCCATCATTCCAGCAGCTGCTAAAAGATTATCTGTTAAGGCCGTTTTTCCGTGATGTATATGTGCACTTGTAGCAATATTTCTAATATTATCTCTGTTATCAATAAGTCTCTGAATTTTATGTATGCTTTTTTCGTCTTGTGCCATTTTGTTTGTTTAAACTTATTTTATTTTATTTTATTTTTTTATTTTGGAAACCTTTTCTAAAGGTTTATCTTCTGTTTTGGAAACCTTTTCTAAAGGTTTATCTTCTGTTTTGGAAACCTTTTCTAAAGGTTTATTCTTGTGCCATTTTTAAATTAATATTTTAATTACAACCTTCCTTTGAAAAACACTCATAAGAATTATATCTCATTAAGAAAAATAGTTTTTAAAGTTTCCTGTTAGATTATATTTGTTTGAACAAA
>ERZ1292623.4758-Hain-H51-01um-R1-4758-length-11054-cov-9_pt1 | contig 11054 bp, 13 predicted proteins | sample MGYA00564398_ERZ1292623 | MGnify/ENA primary metagenome ERZ1292623 (study PRJEB36523, sample SAMEA6512633) | groundwater metagenome | collected 2019-01-07 | study: AquaDiva: Metagenomics assemblies of 32 groundwater samples
GAGGCGTTGCCTCCGGAGGGGGTGTACGCTGGAATTGCGGTTTTGGATAAAAAAAATTACAGAGCGGGCATTCTCATAAACCCAAGTGGAAAAGTCGAAGCGCATCTTTTGGAATACACGGGGGACGCATATGGAAAAGAAGTTACCCTTCAAATAAGTAAATTTCTTCGGGAGTATCAAAAATTTGATGCTGAGGAAGAATTAATTGAGCAAATTAAAAAAGATTTACAAAAATGTTTACCGGAATAATAAAAAAAACCTCAAAAGTAAAAAATATCAAGCCGCAGGGCGGGGGTTTTGGTGTTGAAATTAAAAACAATTTAGGAAAAATAAAATTAGGCGAAAGTATTACTGTCAATGGGGTTTGTTCAACTGTTAAAAAAACAGGTAAAAATATTTCCTTCGAATACATGCCGGAGACGCTCCGGCTCTCGAATCTTGGTTCCTTAAAGAAAGATGATATAGTGAATCTAGAGCAGTCGATGCGTATGAGCGACAGGCTTGATGGGCATATAGTGCTGGGGCATATAGACGGCAAAGGTGAAATTCTTGATATAAAAAAGGAAGGGAACTCGCAAATATTTGATATAGAAGTGCCGGCGCGCGAATTTAAGAAATTATTGGTTTACAAAGGGTCAGTTGCGGTGGAAGGCATAAGTTTAACTGTGGCAAAAGTCTTACAAAATTCTTTTCTTGTAAAAATCATACCTTATACTCTTAAGCAAACTAATTTGCAATTTAAAAAGAAGGGAGATAAAGTAAATTTAGAATTTGATATATTGGCTAAATACGCAAATGCAAATAAAAAATAAGACATATAAATATCTGGACGGGTCAAAGAAAAAAGCTTGCATCGTCGTCGCTAGATGGAATGGTGAAATCACCAGCGGGCTTTTAAATAGCGCTTTATCAGCTCTGAAAAAATGCAGAATGCCCGAGAAAAGTATCAGGGTAGTGAGCGTTGCTGGTTCGGTGGAAATTCCTTTTGCTCTGCACAAACTCGCGCAATCTAATAAATATAACTTTCTAGTTGCTATCGGCTGTGTGATTCGCGGAGAGACTCCGCATTTTGATTATGTCGCCAAAATGGCGCAGGAAGGAGTTCTCGAGGTGATGCTCGAAGACAGTATTCCTGTTGGTTTTGGCGTTCTTACCGTGAACAATTTGAAACAGGCGAAGGCAAGGACTCATGTCGGAGGCGAAGCCGCCTTAGCCGCGTTGGAACTTAGTCTACTCAAATGAAAAAAGTTTTGATAAAAAAAGAGGTTGAGGTCAGGTTGCCGTCCAAATACGGCGATTTTAATTTACATGCTTATAGTCTGGACGGAGGGGGAGAAGTTCCTCTAGCTTTGGTGAAAGGCGAATGGAAAAAAGATGAGCCTGTTTTGGTGCGTATCCATTCTTCATGTGTTACAGGGGAAGTTTTCGGGTCGCTTCGCTGTGATTGCGGAGCACAGCTTCATGCTGCCATGGAAAGAATTGCGCGCGAAGGGAGGGGCGTGATCGTGTATATGAATCAGGAGGGCAGAGGGATCGGACTTTTAAATAAATTAAAGGCGTACAAACTGCAGGAAGAGGGGCTCGATACAGTGGAAGCAAATCTGAAGCTCGGTTTTAAAATGGATGAAAGAGATTATGAAATCGGAGCGCAGATTTTGCTGGATTTGGGCGTTTCTAAAATTCGTCTTATGACAAATAATCCTAAGAAACATTCCGGGCTTGCCAGTTACGGTCTTGAAATTGTGGAGAATGTGCCTTTAGAGATAAAATCAAACGAATACAACAAAAATTATCTTCTTACCAAGCGCAACAAAATGGGACATATTCTTCTCAATTTAGGCGAGCTTTAGAATTAAAATGGAGCTTTTTGTGGTATATTTTACTTATGAAAGTCATTGTTTCAGCAGCAATATCAGTTGACGGATACTTAAACGATATCTCTCCTGAGAGACTCGTTTTATCAAGTCCTGAAGATTGGGAAGAAGTTAGAAAAATAAGGTCTGAATGCGATGCAATATTAGTAGGGGCAGAAACGATAAGAAAAGACAATCCGTCATTAGTTACACATAGTGAAAAATTCATCAAGCAAAGAAAAAAAAGGGGGAAATGCACAGACCCAATAAAAGTTACAATAACTACCAGCGGGAACATTTCTCCAGAATCTAATTTTTTCACAAAAGGCAATTGCGAAAAGATCGTTTACTGCACCAATTCGATAGATAAACAAAAATACGAAGAACTAAAAAAGGTTTCCATAGTAAAAAAATTCGAGAATGGTAAAATTACCGCCCAGCAAATAATAAACGACTTGGAAAGCAGAGGAGTAAAATCCTTATTGGTTGAAGGAGGTAGTTCGATATTGACAATGTTTTTTACTGAAAATGTTGTTGATGAATTTAGGCTTGCGGTTGCACCTTTTTTTGTCGGAGAGGAAAATGCCCCAAGATTGGTCCATCCAGAGATATTTCCATTTAATAAAGACAAAAGAATGACGCTGGAAAAGACGAAAGTTTTAGGTGATGTCGCTGTTTTATATTTTAAGTTGAAATAGTCAATGAATACTATTGATGATCTTCAAATAGAGAAAACCATAGAATTAAGCAAAAAGTGTATGAAATCTAAAACTGCCTATTGTGTAGGAGCAACTTTGGTAACCGCAGAAGGTAAAATATTCTACGGATATAGCAGGGAAACTGACCCCAAAAATCACGCGGAAGAAGAAGTTATTTTAAAAGCATTAAAAGACGGCTCAGAAATAAAAGATGCAACATTATATTCTTCAATGGAGCCTTGTTCCACAAGAGCTTCTAAAGATAAAAGCTGTTCAGAATTAATTACTGAACACAAAATAGCGAAAGTAGTGTTTGTTGCTTCTGAACCAGACAAATTCGTTGATTGTGAAGGAGAAAAAGTGCTTAAAGATGCAGGGATTGAAGTTATCAAGCTTGATCAATTCGAGAAAAAGGCTCTATTAGAAGCTTTCTAACTCTTTGGCAGTTCCAGCACTTGCACCAATGGATCAAAGGTCGCGTTTTTTACTGCGATAGCATTGGTGATAAATAAATCACTACAGGAATTATTCAGTATTTTTTCCGCGATTCTGTGCCCGGCAAAGACCCCGTGAGTCGCTCCCACGATTATTTTTTTCGCTCCGCGGGCTTTCAGATGCTCTATGGCGCGGATGATTGTTCCGCCGGTAGAAATAATATCGTCCAAAATGCAGACATTTTTTCCTTCAACATCAATTTCTCCCTCCATGGTGTGAATGTCCGCGTGGATGCCGTTTTCTTCTCCGTTTGCCTTTGCTTCTCCGCGCGTTTTTGTAAGAGAATGAGTCTTTTGCCCTTTAGCATTTTCGATAAAGTACGAAGAACCCTCGTCCGGCGACACCACCACAAATTCTTCCGCGGTGTTATTTTTTTTATTTTCTTCGTCAAAATATTTTTTCGCGTAAGCGTAAAGTTTCGGTCCGGCCGATTTGTTTTCTATGGCAAGTCCCGCTCTTGTAAAATTTCCAGGCTTTGGCAAAAAGTGGCAGTCGTAAGTAATTAATTTTTTGACTCCATAATTTTTCAAAAGTTCGCACAGCACATCCGCGCTGACCACTTCACCCTCTTTTCTTTTTCTGTCTTGCCGCGCGTAGGGGAGGTAGGGCGCAAACAACTCGATATCCTTCGTTTCCTTTTGCAAACGGGACAAAATGAGCATTAACTCAAAGATTCTTTTATCCTGTTCCGGATACAATCTATGATATATAGTTATTTTCTTATCTTTTTGAGCTTCAATTTTAGGAATAAACACATAGGATTCATTGTCCGGGAAATGTTTGATAACAATATTGCTTTTGCCAAAATCTTCGCAATACGGAGTGATTAGTTTTTCCATGAATCTTATATTATCATAAGTACTTCACTTTTCCAACTCCTAGTTATTGCGGACTTTTATATTATTTTGCCGCAATACTTTTTTTACATTTTGTATAGACACAGTTCCATTGTGAAAAATGCTGGCTGCTAGCGCGGCATCGACATTCGTTTCTTTAAAAACTTTCACAAAATCTTTTGCTGAACCTGCTCCGCCGGAAGCGACCAAGGGGATAGTGAGCAATTTGGACAAGGCATCAAGCTGATTAAGATCATAGCCTTTGCGCGTTCCGTCTTGATTCATGCAATTGAGTACTATTTCGCCAGCGCCTCGTTTTTGGACTTCTAGCGCCCAATCAAAAGTGCGCCATTTTGTGGATTTGGTTTTATTTGGGTCGCCGGTGTATTGCTTCACAAAATAATCTCCATTTTCTTCTATACTGTCTATGCCGATTACCACGCATTGCGAGCCGAATTCTTTGACGAGAGCGTTTATAAGATCTGGATTAAGAAGCGCCGGAGAATTGATGGAAATTTTATCCGCGCCATTTTGTAATATTTTTCTCGCATCTTCAACAGAATTAATGCCTCCTGCTACGCAGAAAGGAATATTGATTACCTCTGCCACTTTTTTTACCCAATCAACCGATACGGTTCTAGCTTCTGTACTGGCGGTAATATCATAGAAAACTAATTCATCCGCCCTCTCGTCGCTGTAGCGTTTTGAAAGTTCAACAATGTCTCCCACTACAATGTGATTACGAAAACGAATTCCTTTCACAACTTTTCCGTCTTTGACATCCAAGCAGGGAATAATGCGTTTGGTCAAATTCGAAACAGGAGTTACTGCTTTCAAAGCATCTTTCAAAGCAATTTTATTTTCATACAAGGCCTTGCCTAGTATCGCGCCAAAAACCCGCATTTCCTTCAATTTTTTTATAGAGACTGAATCAGAAATTCCGCCGGAGGCGATAACATCAAAGTTCATATCAACCAGCTTTTTTATAGCCGCGAAGTTTGGTTTGGTGAGAGTGCCGTCTTTTTCAACATCCGTAAATAATATTTTTTTTACTCCAAAAGCTTTTAATTCTTTGGCATAATCTATATAATTTTTCCCAAGAGTTTTCTGCCAACCATTAGTGACGATTTTTTCTTTTTTCATTTCAACAGCGACAACAATTCGGTCGTTACCGAATTCTTTTAGTAGGGAAGTCAGGAAGCTTGGATCCGTTAGCGCTTTGCTTCCGATAATTATTCTGCTTACTCCGTTATTTAGATATTTGCGGGCTGTATTAAGGTCACGAATCCCGCCTCCGATTTCCACAGGAATACCAACAGACTTACTTATTTTAAGTATTAATTCTTGGTTTACGGGCTTGCCAATTTTTGCCGCATCCAAATCGACAACATGCAGCATTTTGGCTCCTTGCTTTTCGAATTTTTTTGCCACAGCCAAAGGATCGGCAAAATAAACTTTTTTTGTAGAAAAGTTTCCTTTGGTTAGTCTGACGCACTCCCCATTTAAGATGTCTATTGCCGGAATTATTATCATAAACCACAAAAATTATCTAATAATTTTAAACCCCACTTTCCGGATTTTTCAGGGTGGAACTGCACAGCATAGAAATTATCTTTTTGAACAATAGCAGGGAAGTCAATCCCGTAAGCCGTTTGTCCAATGACAAATTTTTTGCTTGTTTCAAGGTAATACGAGTGTACGAAATAGAAAAAGCTGTTGTCTAGGATGCCGACTGTGAGTTTAGATTTTTTAACAAATTCAACTTTATTCCAGCCCATGTGCGGAACTTTGAGTTCGGTTTCAAATTTTTCAACATTGCCGGACACAATAGATAGACATTTTGTGTTTCCTTCCTCGGAAAAATCTGCAAAAAGTTGCAAGCCCAAGCAAATTCCCAAAGTCGGCACTTTAAGTTTAGGTAAAATTTTAGCAAAACCGCTTTTTTTCAGTTTCTTCATTGCGTTACCTGCCGCGCCCACGCCGGGCAAAATCACTTTGTCGAAATCAACAAGCTTTTCAGGGTTAGTGATAATTTCAAAAGACCTGCCAAGCGAAGTTAAGGCATTAGCCACACTTTGCAAATTACTCGCTCCATAATCAATAATTGCGATTTTCATAATATCCCTTTCGTAGAGGGTAATTTGTTTTTCTGCCTAGAATCTACTTCGACCGCCATTTGCAATGACTTTGCAAAAGCTTTGAATATAGCTTCTATTTTGTGGTGTTCGTTCTTGCTGTATTTTGCATTGATGTGAATATTGGCTTTTAGAGATTCAGCTACTGATCTAAAGAAATGCTCAACCATTTCTGTGGGTAAATCTCCCACTTTCTCTCTTTTGAAGTCGCAGTTAAATACCAAATAAGGTCTACCGCCCAAATCTATTGCTACCTCCACTAATGTGTCGTCCATAGGCAAGAGAAAACCATAGCGTTTAATTCCTTTTCTCTCACCCAGCGCTTTCAAAAGAGTCTCGCCTAAAGTTATTCCAATATCTTCTATTGTGTGGTGGTCATCTACTTTCAAATCTCCTTTGGCTTTAATTTCCAAATCAACGAGAGAGTGTTTAGAAAACTGTTCCAGCATGTGATTAAAGAAATTTATTCCAGTATCCATACTGAAAATACCTTGACCGTCAAGATTACAGCTTATAGATACTTCTGTTTCTTTTGTTTTTCTTTCTACTGAAGCTAATCTAGGAAAATTTCCATTTGCTTCGGTTTGATAAAACTTAACCCCGATATTTTTAGCAAACTTTTCATCGCTTTTTCTATCTCCCACAACAAAAGATTTTTCAACATTCACCTTTTCTTCTTTTAAGAATTTTTCCAGAAGTCCCGTTTTGGGTTTTCTGCATTTACATTTATCACTTTCAAAGTGAGGACAAATAAAAATTTTATAGAAAGATATTCCTTCTTTTTTGAACATATCAAGAAGTTTATTTTGTACTATCTCAAAATCAGGGGTAAGGAAGGACTTTGTTCCTAAACCATCTTGGTTGGATACCATTACTAGTTTATAGCCCGAATTTAAGAGAGTTTTTAATCCTTGTATTACATTGGGTAAAATTTCTAGTTTTTCTAGGCTATCTATCTGTTTAGTGTCCTGTGGCTCATAGATTAAAGTCCCGTCGCGATCCAGAAAAGCTATCTTTAGTTTTTCTATAGATTTTTTCATAAAATTTCAGTTAGTGATTTTATTAATAAATCATTTTGCTCGGGCGTTCCTACTGATATTCGCACACAATCCTTTAACAAGGGCTTAGAATTAAAATCTCTAATTATAATTCCATAATCTACGGCTAATTTTTTGGCAATATCCGAAGCATTTGGGTAACTAACTAGTAAAAAATTAGCTTCGCTTGGAAAAACTTTGAAACCTAAATTATTTAATTCTTTCGCCAATTTTTCTTTTTCTTGAAGAATTATTTTTCTAAATTCCAACATTTTTGGGTAATTTTTCAGAGCTTCAATAGCAAGTCCGCTAGAAATTCGGTTCAAGTTATAAGGCAGTTTTATTTTGTTTAAGTATTCAACTATTTTTTCTTGCGCTACTGCGTAGCCGACTCTGATGCCGGCTAATCCCCATGCTTTAGAAAATGTTCTTAAGACAACTAAATTTTCTATATTTGATATTTTATTGACTAGAGAAAGTTTTGAAGAAAATTCAATGTATGCTTCGTCTACGACGACTATTCCCTTAAAACTTTCACATATCTTTTTAATATCTTCTGATCTCATTAAATTTCCTGTAGGGTTATTCGGTGAACATATAAAGATAATTTTAGTTTTAGAATTAATTTGCAAAAGTAAGTTTTGAACATCTATCTGAAAATCCGGTTTTAGTAAAAGACTTTTTACATTTACACCCGCAATTTCAGCTACTACTTTATACATTCCATAAGTAGGTTCTAATATGATTATTTCCTCATCTTGCTCCACGAAAAGGCGAATTAGTAAATCAATGATTTCGTCTGACCCGTTTCCCACAAAAATATTTTTCTCTGAAACTTCCAAGAATTTTCCTATAGCATTTCTCAAATCCATAGACAAAGGATCGGGGTACCGGTTTAATCCAGAACCATATTCTGTGGAAATGACACTACCAAGCGAATTTTCGTTAGCATCTAGAAATATACCTTTTTGGTAAAGGCTTCGAGCCGAGCTATATGCTTGGAAATTTTTTAAGTTTTTGCGTATGAGCGAGGTAATCATAAGTTTTTACTGAATCTAATACCAATGGCATTTTTGTGAGCACCTAATCCTTCTCTGCTTGCTAGAACCTCAACTGTAGTTCTTAATTTTTCAATGCCGTCTTTGGAAACTTTTTGAATTTGCATCTTTTTCCCGAACGATTCCACAGATAAAGCAGAAAACATTTTTGCATATCCTGAAGTCGGCAAGGTGTGATTGCTGCCAGTCGCATAGTCGCCCAATGGTTCGCTTGAATACTTGCCTAGAAATACCGAGCCAGCATTATTAATTTTCTCAAGTATTTTGTTTTCATTTTTGCTGATAATTTCCAAGTGTTCAGGGGCATATTCGTTAATTATTTCGCATGCTTGATTTTCAGTTTCCACAATAACGGTAAAACTTTTCTTTAAAGATTTTTTAACAATCTTTTTTCGTTCCAGACTTTCAATTTGCTTTTTAACTTCAATCAAAACTTGCTTTGCTACAAGTTTTGATGTTGTCACCAAAATTGCTTGGGAATCTTCTCCGTGTTCAAGTTGAGAAAGTAAGTCAGCCGCTATCCAAGCAGGGTTCACATCTTTTTCAGCAAAAACCAAAACTTCCGAAGGTCCGGCCGGCATGTCGATATCAACTTCTCCATATACGAGCATCTTTGCAGTAGTTACATATTGGTTGCCTGGTCCAAAAATTTTAGAAACTTTGGGTATGGATTCTGTGCCGTAAGCCATAGCCGCGACTGCCTGCGCGCCCCCAACCTTGAAAATTTGTGAGATACCGCAAATATCGGCTGCCACTAACACCGCGCTTGGAACTTTGCCGTCCTTTCCCGGCGGTACGCACAAAATAATTTCTCTACAGCCGGCAATTTTAGCTGGCACTCCAAGCATAAGCACGGTAGATGGATAAGCCGCTTTACCTCCGGGGATATAGAGCCCGACTTTTTCTATCGGTCTAAATTCTCTCCAGACGCTTACGCCCTTGATTGTGGCAACGGGTGTTTCTTTTTTCTTCACATTATTTTTGTGAAATTTCTCGATGTTAGCTTTTGCTATTTTAAGAGCTTTTACAACCTCTTTAGATTCCTGTTTATAAGCATCAGATATTTCTTTTCTAGAGACTTTGAGTGTTTTTAGTTCCACTCCGTCAAACTTTTTAGAAAAAGAAAATAATGCGTTATCTTTTTTGGCACGCACATCTCTAATTATCCCGAGAACCACTTTTTCCACATCAGTTTTTTTACTCTGCCTTTGTTTGATCAGATTTATTATCTCCGAGAGAGTATATTTTTTTGTAGATAATATTTTCATATTATTTCATAAGTTATTTTTGGCGTTTTTTAATTTCGGATTCGACTTCTTCCAAACTTACTTTTTTTTCTGCCAATAAAACAAACAAGTGATACAAGAGATCGGCAGTTTCTTCAACCAGCCTTTTAGGATTTTTAATAATTTCAAAAGACCTGCCAAGCGCCGTAAGCGCGTTGACTACACCTCTGTAAATTGTTTGCTCCGTAGTCGATAATTGCTATTTTCATAATCTCTCGTCCGGGCGGCATTTATTTTCTTACTCAATTATTTTATTTATCGGATATTCCACTATCCCTTGGGCACCGAAACCTTTCAGTTTTGGAATTATCTCCTTTACTATTTTCTCTTCTATGATTGTCTCTATGGCAGCCCAATTTTTATCAGACAATTCCGAAATTGTCGGCTTATAAAGGGTAGGAAGCAATTTCAAAAGCTTGTCGATATTTTTTTTCTCCACATTCATTTTTAATCCGACTTTCTTTTCCGCCAGTAATGCTCCTTTGAGTAGCAGGGCGATTCCCTCGATTTTTTTCTTTTTCCATTCATCTTTCATTGATTCTTTATTGGCAATCAATTTTGTAGTGGACTCCATAATAGTTTCTATCACCCGCAGTTTATTTGCTTTTAAGGAACCACCTGTTTCTGTCAATTCAGCTATTGCATCAACCAAATCCGGAACTTTTACTTCTGTTGCGCCCCAAGAAAATTCAACTTCCGCATTGACTTTATTCTTCTTTAAAAAAGTTTTAGTTACATTGACCAGCTCTGTAGCGATTCTTTTTCCCTCTAAATCTTTAACCGATTTTATATTTGAATCTTCCGCGACAGCAATCACTAATTTAACTTTCCCATATCCCTGTTTCGCGTAAATCAAATTGGCTATTTCTTCCACATTTGCTTTTGTCTCGGTTATCCAATCTTTGCCGGATAGACCGAGGTCCAAAACACCTTCCGCGACATATCTAGGTATTTCCTGCGCTCTAATAAGCAGGCACTCTATCTCCTCATCATCTATTGTCGGTTTATAAGATCTTTCGCTTATATAAATATTAAAACCAGCTTTTTTAAATAAAGCCAAAGTTGCTTCCTGTAAACTACCTTTTGGTATGCCTAATTTTATTTTTTTCATTTTATTTCTTTGGAAAAACAAGTTTTCTTGCCTTCATGGCATGTTGGTCCTTTTGGTTCTGCTTTTATAAGGATAGTATCATTATCGCAATCCAAAAACATATTTTTTACAAACAGAAAGTTTCCTGAAGTTTCGCCCTTTGTCCAGAGTTTGTTTTTTGTTCTACTCCAAAAAGTAACCTTTCCTGTTTTCTGAGTTTTTTCCCATGCCTCTTTATTCACAAAACCAAGCATAAGGACCTCATTCGTTTTACAGTCCTGAATTATTGCAGGTATCAATCCATTCAGTTTTCCGAAGTTTAATTCCATGGCAAACTAGCTACACTTAATAATCCCATTACTTTATCATAAAATTATCCAATTAACAACATAATCAATGAGGTACCGCAATAACCATTTTGCATTTACAGAAACCCCCTCCTCAAACTTGAGAAGAGGCTTTTGTGTCTGTATCTTAAAATTCGCGCGTATCAAGACAACCCTTTCCCAAGTTTGAAAGAGTTGCCATGATGCAGTCTTGATAAAATCAGGCGATATCCACCTAAG
>ERZ1292623.4759-Hain-H51-01um-R1-4759-length-11054-cov-4_pt1 | contig 11054 bp, 11 predicted proteins | sample MGYA00564398_ERZ1292623 | MGnify/ENA primary metagenome ERZ1292623 (study PRJEB36523, sample SAMEA6512633) | groundwater metagenome | collected 2019-01-07 | study: AquaDiva: Metagenomics assemblies of 32 groundwater samples
CTTGGTTAAGCTTTTGGATGTTTTATTGGCCATCGGAGTGTTCGCGAACAATGCGAATAAGAGCAAATGACGCGAATGGGAGAATAATAAACTAACCTCTTGGATAAGTCAATTTGGGGCTACTTTTTTGCGATCTGGGCTTGCATACCCATTCCGCCGAATTTGGGTTCGCCGGTGAGTCGGTATTCAAACGGGATCATTTTAAGAAATTCGTTCATTTTAAGCCGGGCCCAATCTTTCATGTATTTTTCTCGCCCGCGGAGGCGCATACTGATTTCCACCGGGTGGCCTTCGTTAAGGAATTTTTCTAGCTGGCGGATTTTGATCATCAAGTCGTTTTTAGCGGCTTTGGCGCTGATCTGGACGAGTTTGATTCCGGCGGTTTTTTGGGCGATGCGTTCTTTTTTGAGCTCCTTATCCTTTTGGAAGCGATATTTGTCGTAGCTGATGAGCTTGGTGATGGGTGGGTTGGCGCTAGCTACGATTTCGATTAAGTCGACGCCGCGTTCCATCGAGAGCTTTAAAGCGTCGCTTAATTTCATGACGCCCAAAGACTCACCTTTTTCATCGGTGACGCGGACTTCGGGGGCAGTGATTTGATTGTTTAAACGAGGTTTAAGGATGGGATTAGTTCTTTAAGAGTTTTCGAAGACGAATTAGGTAAGGGGAGTGGGGGTGTCCGGTGAGGGAGACCCCCGACTCTTGTTTGTGACCCGCCATTAGGCGAGCTCCGGGCGAACGATGTCGCCCACACGAATTGTTCGTGAGGGATCCACTTCTATGTGTTAATAGACAGAGCCCCTCATAACAGAATTTATTTTAGGTCAATGGGGTTTTTTGTCAACGAGGGAGGGGAAAAACAATGACAGTCTCAGCCTTGCTTTTTATGGGTTTTCTGGTATGATATAGCCGCAATGGGGATGCCCAGTATTGCAACTTCGACGGAGTGAATCCGTAAAAACAAAGTTGTAACTCTAGGCTTTCTCAATGCGTTAACTAATGACTACGGTTTCTTTTTAGGAAATCGAAGTTGTAAAACTGGGGATGAACGGCTTCGATAGGTTTTGAGGCCTGAATTGCGAGTCGAGCGTTGTCTCGTTAATCCAACAAAAAAATTATAACTGCCAACTCAAAAGTTGCAGCTCCAGCTTTCGCTTACGCCTAAGCTGGGATCGGTTGAGCTAGGGCTTCTTTAGTTCAAATCCGGTCTTATATAAGGAAGCTGGTTTTCAAGCGATGATTCTGGCTTGAGAGCGAGAAAATGAATCACTTCGGTTAGTCTAACTAACACACACTCGTAGATGGTTCAGCGCTGAAATTTCTACACGGCGGTTCGATTCCGCCCGTCTCCACATCGTCGGAGTTTGACTCAACAAACTCCTCAAAAACCCTTGCAGCGCGTGGGATTTCGGCGGTTCGATAGCCGCTCACTGCGCTGTATTCCAACTTCTGATCGAAAATGAAGTAAAAGAGCTGATGTTTTTCTTCGACCCCCGATTTTTTCCATGTAACACGTGGGTTCCTCAATAGGCCAACTGCTTTGTTAAGGGCGGTTCGATAAGGGATTGTGAAGTCAATTCCTTGGAGTGAGCTCTCTTTGATTTCTTTCAACTCCCCAGCTATTTCCTCGATTTGATCCTCGTATGCACCTCTTACTTGCTCATTTTTGGTTTTTGCTGCCAACCCCGTAAGTTCACGAACATTCTCTTTAAGAGTCTTTATTTTTTGTTCCGCAGTCGATTGATGATGTTCCAGATTACCAATTTCTTGTTTCCATACTTGGTCGAATACCGCGCTGATAACCTTTTCAACTTGGGGATGTAGGCGACTGCGCTGAAGTATGTCGTCAAATCCTTTTTCAACATCCACCTTCTTCGCCGATTTTCGATAGAGAGGACACGATCTATCTTGGCAGAAGTAATAGGCGTACTTTGCTTTCCTCCCTTTTGACCATGCCGCCGTGAGATGTTTTTTACAAGAAGAGCAAGATAGGAGACCGCGAAGTGGAAAATCGGGAGATATGTCGAGCCGAACACGCACCCCAGAGTCCTCTCTCCGGATCCTCTTCTGGATAAGATCGAAGGTTTCTCTTGCAATGATCCCTTTATGTTGTCCCGACCTGCGATTGACTTCCCACGAAAGGTACTCAATATCTCCGCAGTAAAATGGATCTTTGAGTATTTCGGTTAGCTTGCTTACATACCGCCCCACTTTTTGTTTTCTCCAAAATCCTTTTTCGATCAGATGATCGCAAAGATCCATCTTGCGAACGATATTGCCGCTTGCGAATGCCTCGAGGGCGGGGCGTAGGATTTCAAGGCCTTCTTTGTTGGGGATGGCGATTTTCCCATGCAGCCGATCTTTTTCGAGAGTATATCCTTTTTTACTTCCGAAGGGCCAATAACCAGCTTCAAGCCGTGCTTTCATTTTTTGAATAACTTGCCTTCTATTTTGTTTACGTTCCAATTCAGCACCAGCGGCTAAAATGGTTTCTATAAATTGACCCTCGTCGGTCTCGTCAAATCTGTAGTTAAGACATCGCAACTCGACATCTAACCCTCTGAATACTTGTCGTAGCTTCAGGTGAAACTGCACATCTCTCGCAAAGCGTTTCAGATCATCAAAAACTACGAGGAACCTTTTGTGTGGGTTCGCATCTATATAGGCCAACAGATCCTGCATAGCCGGTCTTTCCATAAAATCTCCTCCGCCGGTATAACTGTCCAGAAACGATTTTTTATAGGGTACGCCTATGGCTTGCAAATCGTTCATACATCGGGTTTCTTGACTCTGAAGTCCCGATCCTTCCATCTCCTGTCTTTTACTGGAAACACGAGCATAAACGAGCCCCTCCCTGCCTTCATAGGAAGGGGCTACGCTCTTTTCGAGCCGCTTACCTTTCGTCACGTTTACTGCTTTTAAGTTGTTTGTGGATTGCTTCGACATGTGTTTTGAGCTCAAGTCGAATGATGTTCCTGCAGAACGCTTCGAGGTATTGCAGGCGTTGTTTTACCTGCTCGTCCGAGCTGACTTGGTCGTTGAGTATCTTGCGATACTCCTTGATTGAGATCATGGGTCATCGTGTTTGCGATGTTGCCCCGAGTTTTATTCTCGATAGCCATCATTTTTGTAATAGCCCCGGCTTTTTGGCCGATAGCACGTTAGTGATCTTTTTTGAATTGCCTACGCTCCTTGATCTCAATCGATTGAGGCACTCCGCCTTCGAAGCGAGTCGTCACTTCCCCGAAGGCGCGACTTGCTTTGATCTGTTGAGTTATCTCGTGCAGATGCGGGTTTTGCGGCTCGACCTTTGTTGTTTCTATTTCTCTGATTTCGTTATTGTGCAATTTAACTCTTACCTCCTTGTTGCCTTGCTGATATAAGCTATCTCGGAGCACTCGTCCTTTTTCATCGATGAACGATGAAGGAGCTACATCAGGTACGGCAATGCCGACCTCTTTTAGTATGGGGCGAAGTGGAATTGCGAGCATGTCGCTGTGCTCTTGGACTATTCTAAATAGCTCGATCTCTGCAGGAGAGGTGAGATCTCCGGTGCCGTCAGCAAGAATCACGGCGTAGGGATCTGCATTGGTGAATAACGCCACGAACAAATAAAACTCGAACTTTCGATAAAGATTGCCATCACGACGCATGATTCCCTTTTTTGCTCTCGCTATTTTCTCGAGTGGCACCCCGAAATCTCTAAAGTGTTTGATAATCCTGATCCATGCCATTTCGACGACGCTGAACTTGCGCCATCCTCTCGCATTTTTTCGAACGCTATCTGGCAGGAGACCATTCTCGTCCCAGTAATTGATGAGTCGGTAGGCAATGTCTGTGCTCGCGACACTGAATTGCTCTTTATTAAACATCACTCTGATTTCCGTAAAATGCCCTGAAGAGATGTAGTCGGTTATATAAGTTCCATAAAGTGGCGCACCGCTTGGAATGACGAAATTGTTACTACGTTTTACCTCATTTTTCTTTGTCACAAGTAAACTATACACCCGTGTATAGTTTAGTCAAATGTGGATATAACACGATAGCTTGTGGAGCGCATAGTGCGTTTAAATGCGGCCAAAATCGTCCACCTCGCATTTTTATCAACAAAGCGGGCTTCCCTTCCCTTAGCCCTCCTCCGAAATCGCGGGTTTTGCTAATATGGTTTACATGAATACAACATTGGAGATCAAGATTAAGCAGGCCGAGGAAGCCGAGGGGAAGGGCGAGTATTTTTATGCCGCGTACTTGTATCGGGAGGCAATGAAAACAGCGAAGAACCTTAACGATGGGAATGGCATTGCGTTGCTGAAAAAGAAGATCGTCGAAACACACCAGAAGATGCAGGCGGAAATGCAGACTGCTTCTGCGGAAACCGAAATCTCCGGGGAGGCGATCATTAAGTTCCTTGCCTCGGTTATCGACAACCACAACATAGAGCAGATTTTTGAGATCATAGGCAGGGATCGCGGTTTTTGCCCTCAATACGACGTAATAGCGGAACAAGCCAAAAACATCCCACTATGGTCAATCATCGCAGACGTTACTATGATCTCAAAGGACGGGCATGTGATAAAAGGTGGCAATGATCCCGCTCAGATGTCGTTTATGCAACGATACGGATTGAATCAAGAAATCATTTTGAAGGTTTATCTACAACGTTTATTCTACGAGTTGATGCGCCAACAGAATCTCTTGACTGAAGAGAGTCTGATCACGCACTTCAAAAAATCGCAGCTCTTCCCAGAAAATGTTTTGAAGATTGTGGAGGTCGGTATCGGCCGATACTTCGCGGAAGATTACGTTTCGGCACTTCATATTCTCGTTCCACAGTTTGAGACTTTGTTCCTTTCTGTTTCGGAAAAAATCGGTCTTGATGTAATCGCATTGGAGCAGACGAAAGAAATTGCTACACGCACAAAGATACTATCAGCGATACAGCTTGATTCTCCAGAGTTTCAGAAGCGATGGGGTAAGGACTTTTGCGAGCAACTCAAATACGTCCTTTTCGAACCACTCGGCTATAAACTCCGGCACAAAGTTGCGCACGGAGAAATCGGTTTTGAGGAATGCAGCTTCGCAACGACGTCTTTGATGATCTACTTGTTTTTAGCGGTAACAGCGAGAGTGAAAAAGACCAGTTGATTTTTCGTTAGATTTTCACTCGAGAGAAATTGCGTCCGGACGCCAGTAGCAACGACATCCGGTGTACGAGTTTTTGCCGACATTCTCACAATCCTTGATCTGTGCGTTATCCATTACAAAGTTAATCTGCTTCGTAGATTGAAATTGGAATACTTTCCCGTGCATTTCTTTGCAGGTTGGACAAACAGATTCGTCTTTTGCGGTGTAGAGTTTTACGCTCTTAACCAATCCTGATTGCGCCATGTGTCGAATGTTGTCGCGTGCAATATGCAGCCATTCAACACTTCGTTTCTCGTATCGTTCAACGTCTTGGCGCAACATCGTTTATTTGCTCCCTACCGCACTTCTACGTTGAGGTTTGTGTTCCCAAGGTCAAGTGGGTCTTTAGCATTTTTTATGATTGAAATTGCGATTTTCCAGATGAGGGGATTTTTGACAGAAAATGCGATGTTTTTTGTCCGGCCGTCAATGACAATCTCCACTCTGTCAGAATACGTCTCGAATGCTACGATTTTATCGATCGGGATCGTCCTATTTTCTTTGCCGCCACGGAAGATGATTTTCTTGTTAGTGAGAACCAGTTGGCCGGAATCCAGCTGTCGCCATTCTTGATGGCTCTCCGAAGTTCCCGACCAGCCACCGATGGTTACCCCCTTCATAATCCTTAAACCACCGAAACCGCCGCTGCTTTTCCGTACAGCACGAGTCTCTTTCAGGATTACTTGTTCTTCAAGAAAGGCGTGTTCGCCTGACGCGAGAAAGAGAGCATCCGATGAGATTTGCGGCAACTGTTTCTGATTTTTTATTGCGGCAATGTACGACTCTGCCTCCCCGATCAGAGCATCCTTTTTTTCTGCTTTATGAGAGCTACTGAAGAATGACATGATTTTATTTTTTGGTTTTCAACTCTTATAGTTTTAGTTTCCGAGTAGTTGTTGTTTTTTCGTTTCAAACTCCTGTTCGGTGATGAGCCCCTCATCTCTTAAATTGGTCAGTTTTATGGCATTTTCAAAACGGGCATACGTCGCTGAGAGTTCTTTACCCATAGACCGAGGTTCTGGTTTCCCGCTGAATGTAGACGTAACCACCTCTCCGTTGCTTGTGTAGAGATAATCATCAAGAACAAGGTCTTGAATCTTCCAGTTCTCGGCATCATCTTTATCACCACCTTCGTAGTCGAACTGTAGGAAAAAATGAGTTCTCAATAACGCACCGAAGGAGTTTTGAGAATCGACATCCCCGAATACGATCGATCTTGAGTCTCCTAAAACAGGGTTTTTGATGGTTACGTTGCTGAATTGCGCAGAACCGGGCGATTTTAATTTAGATGCGATAATTGTCTCTGCGGCAGCTTGGATTTGCGCCTTTTCGTCTTGGTTATACTCATTCGCCGGACGTTGATTACCGAAAACATAAAACCCAACGGCAATAAGTGTTGCTGCGAGAAGGGATACTGTAATGATTTTGTATTTCTTGCTCATTTTATTTTTTTTAGATAACAAAACTATTCCCCGCGCAGAGGAGCTTTATCGATCAAAAAGCCCACCACGTAGGTAGCTGCCTTGCGGCCACTCATACCGGTTTCCCGATATGGCCAGTTAGACGACCCCACATGATGGGTTCTTTACGTCTAACTGGACTTTTTTTGCCATGCCATCGCGCTTCCGCGAGGGTTTAGGCATCCTTTTCAGTTGTGATTTTGTTATCCCTCTATTACTTCAAAAATCAAAGTCGTTCTTGCTCGAACTTACCCCATTCCCTTATAATATCGCTATGAAAAGGTGTGTCTACTGCGAGAAAAAAAGCGACGAAGGTTTCACCGGCGTTGAGCACGTTATACCGCAGAGTTTCGGTAAGTTCGGTTCGGACACCCCGACGCTCGATTGCGTCTGCGATGAGTGCAATGCCTATTTCGCGAAGGAGCTCGATCAAGTATTGGCACGCGACACCATTGAGGGTGTTACTCGCTATAAAAAAGGCTTACTATCCAGAGAACAGCGTTTCCCGAAAAGCATACGCTATTCCCTGACCACCGAAGAAAGCAAAGCCGGAGATTGGGCAGGAGCTCTTTTGGCAAGCCCCGACCCACTAACCGGCGCACCGCCTAAAATACGTCCGCAGTTTTGGATAAAAAACATTCAAAGCAAGGAGTGGGAACGGTATTCCATTGAAACAATCAAAACGATAAAGGTTACGGAAGAAAGGTATGGTTCATCCACTCCTGGTAGTCGCGAAATGAGGATATTGGCTCCATCGCGCGAGGAATACGATGCGGTCATTCAGGAATTGAAGCGCTACAACATCCCATACCGTGAAAGGGAAATGCTCGATCTCCCTCCCTTTGTAAGGGATGTGAGCGATGAAGGAACGATTACAGTTGAGGGAGATATTGTGGGCACAATAAGCAAGGTTCACAAAAGGGCGCTGGCGAAAGTTCTTTTCAATTTTGCCACCAAGTATATTGGTGCGGATGAAACATCCAGGCCGGAATGGGATGGGGCGCGTGCGTTTATCCGCAACGATGGAGACACCTTACTCGCCCGCATTTCACAGAAGGAGTTTTGGACTGGACAGGAGCAGAAGAACATGCGTTTTCCCAACGACAGCTACAATCTCCGCATAGAAAACGAGGGCGGAAATGTAATCGGAGTGATCCAGATTTTCAATTTGTTCACTTACGATTTCGTCCTTGCCGAGCACCACTCCATTCCTCCAGAAAAAGAAGTCGCGTATCGCTTCACGCCTGGCGAAAAACCGTTTCTGGGTGTGAAAATGGATAAGCCACCACAGGATGGTTTTTAGGCGAAATTGACTCTCTTTTTATTAGAGGACGCCCACTACGTCCTTTTGAAATGGTTCTCGTTTCGGAAATAGTCTCGGCCGTAATCACCTCTCGCGTTCTTTTCTGTTCCACTACTTGCATCTCATCAATCAATCCCACCTGTTCTTCGGCGAAGAATAAGGCCAAATCCCACTTCATGATTGTATTCGCAGCAGCGATACGATCGCGTTGTGTTTGTTGCGTAAAACCGACGAGGCCATTTGGGGATCGTGCGTCAACGATGTCGAGGAGTTTTTCAGTGAGAATACGATGACGTTCCTTTAGTGCAGCTAATCGATCGATTCGGCTTTCGAGCGAAAGCTTTGCGAGGTTCTCGATGCGGATTTTCTTCATGAGTTTTGCTATAAAATGCCAATCAAGGAAGGTTTTGTTTGTCGAGGCGAAACCTCGCCAGTAGAGCTTTTCACGGATTTTCTGCACGGAGGCGAGCGGGTTCATAGCCAACTCGTCACGGATTAGGGTTTTCATTACATCTTCAACGATGGGTTGTTTTCTCATTTCATTTCGTGGTTATTCGTGGTTATTTTAAATGTTGCGCTCAATAGATACTTCTTGATTTAATACCACGACTGTGGAGTTAGAGATTACCTACAATCGAGTGTTTTTGAGCGCATTTTGTAGATTTGGGCTGGTCTGATAGTATTCCCAGAAGTGGGAAAGATAGATTTTTAAGCGGTTCGATCTTTCTGCAGCTGTGTCCACTAGATAAAACCACCTGCCGTAAGGCAGGTGGTTTTATTTTGGAAAGGTTTAGGGTTTGGATTAGAATAGGCCTATGGAATATTTGGATGTCTTGGATTCAAGTGGAAATCCGACCGGCGAGAAAAAATTGAAAGCCGAAGTTCACAAGGACGAGGATTGGCATAGAGGAGTCCATGTTTGGATCGCTAACTCTAAAGAGGAGCTTCTTATTCAAAAGAGGAATCCTTTGGTTAGTCTTGTGCCAGATCAGTGGGACATTTCGTGTGCCGGTCATGTTTCTTCGGGTGAGGATTTGGTTGCGGCAGCTACCCGCGAGATGAATGAGGAGTTAGGATTGGACTTTGACCAATCTAGTTTTGTTTACTTATTTATCGTTTCTCAAGAATATTTTATTCAAGCTGGTGGTTTTACGCATAAGAGTTTTGATAATGTTTACTTGCTCCAATCCGATGTTGATTTAAAAAATTTGAAACTTGAAGAGGGGAAGATTTCTGAGGTGAAATTTATTCCTTTTAACGAACTCGAGGAAGTAATTAACAGAGGTGACAAAGACTTCGTGCCTCATCCGGAGGAGTATAAAAGGTTGTTTGAGGAGTTGCGAAAGAGATATACTTAAAATATGAATTCCGAGTCGCGGACATGCCAGAATTGCAAAAAGAGTTTCACGATTGAACCCGATGATTTTGCATTTTATGAAAAAATTAAAGTTCCTCCGCCGACATTTTGTCCTGAGTGCCGACTGCAGAGGCGGATGGCATTTCGGAATGAACGGACTTTGTACAAAAGAAAGTGCGAAGCGCCGGGACATAGCGAGGAGTTGATTTCGGTTTTTTCGGCGGATAACCAGCAGAAAGTTTACGATCACAAAGCTTGGTGGGGAGATGATTGGGATGCGCAGACATTTGCGCGTGATTTCGATTTTTCGAAAACTTTTTTCAGCCAAGTCGGCGAGCTTTGGAGGGAGGTGCCGGACATTGCGTTACTCAATATCAATCCGGTGAATAGTGATTATTGTAGTATCACAGAAGGGAATAAAAATTGTTATCTGGTAATTGGAGGAGACTTTAATGAAAATTCGGCGTATTCGGCTTTTATTTTCAACTCGAAAGAGTGTTTGGATGCGTATTGGATTTTGAAGTGTGAATACAATTATGAAACCGTGGATTGTAATCAATGTTCGAAGTTGGTGTTTAGCCGGTACTGCGAAGGGTGTTATGACAGCGCCTTTCTTTTGAACTGTCGGAATTGTCATGATTGTTTTGGATGCGTGAATCTAGTTAACAAATCTTACTGTATTTTTAATGAGCAGTACTCGAAAGAAGAGTATAAGGCGAAGATGGCGGAGATAAATTTGGGGAAATATAAAACTTTAGAGGAGATCAAGGAGAAGTTTAAAAGAGAATCGGCGAAGTTTCCTCGGCGGTATGCCCACGCCATTCATGCGATCAATTCAACCGGTGATAATCTCGAGGAGACGAAAAACTGCAAACTGTGTTTTGACGTAGCGGATGGCGCTAAGGATTCCAGTTATATTTGGTTGGCCTATTCAAATTTAGCGAACTGCTTGGACTGTGATCATTCGGGTCTTAAATCGGAGGATGGTTATGAGTCGTCTTCACTCTACCCAGGGAGCCGAGCTTTCTTTTCGAGGTTGATAATTGGCTGTCATGACGTGCAGTACTCATACAACTGCCACAACTCCTCGAACCTTTTTGGGTGCGTGGGTTTGCGGAATAAAAAGTTTTGTATTTTAAACAAACAGTATTCCGAAGAAGAGTATTTAAAATTGGTACCGAAAATTATTGAGCAGATGAGCGCTATGCCTTACGTTGATAAGCAGGGTCGGGTTTATAAATACGGCGAATTTTTCCTGATTGAAGCTTCACCGTTTGCTTACAATGAAACGGTGGCTCAAGAGCTCGCGCCACTGACGAAAGCCGAAGTTGAGAAAGAGGGATATGTGTGGAGGGAGCCAGAGGTGAAAGAACACAAAGGGACGATTGATTCGAAAGATTTACCGGATGACATCAAAGACGTGAAAGATAGTGTTTTGAAAGAAGTGATTACTTGCGAGCACGATGGCGGATGTACGGAGCAGTGCACGAAGGCTTTTCGTCTAACGCAATCGGAGCTAGATTTTTATCGGAAGATGAATTTGTCCCTGCCGCGATTTTGTCACAGCTGCCGACACTATCAGAGAATCAGCCAAAGAAATCCATTGAAGCTCTGGCCGAGAAAATGTATGTGCGAAGGGAAGAAAGGCGTTAAGAGCCAATCGCAAATCGCGTATGAGAATGTTTCGGAACACTTCCATGGAGACTCTAAGTGTGATGAAAATTTTGAGACTTCGTACTCGCCGGATCGG
>ERZ1292623.4760-Hain-H51-01um-R1-4760-length-11052-cov-3_pt1 | contig 11052 bp, 8 predicted proteins | sample MGYA00564398_ERZ1292623 | MGnify/ENA primary metagenome ERZ1292623 (study PRJEB36523, sample SAMEA6512633) | groundwater metagenome | collected 2019-01-07 | study: AquaDiva: Metagenomics assemblies of 32 groundwater samples
TTATATCAAAGGCATGTTCAAGTCCTTCATCATACGCATGGAAGCGAATGCCGTTTCCATAATCAAATACCTTTGTTTCAAAATTATTCTGCAATGCGAGTAGATATTGAACATGGATTTTCATGGAGCGTTTGCATGCGGCTATATATTCCATCGGTTTTTCGGTGCGCATGGCAAGCGCTTGCTCCAAAGAGAGTCCTTGGGGGAAGTATCCTGCTAGCGGATCATGCGCGGCTGTTTGATCGGTGGCAATATCCGGTACCGTATTATGAGCTATCATCCATTCCAACACATCAATAACATTTGCCCGAAGGGCGATTGCGACAGCTTGCTTTGATTGTTTGGCGGCATGCGCATGATCAAATGCGCGTGATATGTCGTCATACATGCCGTCAATCCATCCTTCTTTCATACAGCGCTCTATTTTTGTCGGATCAATCTCGACAATAAGTGTGGCGGCTCCTGTCATTTTTCCCGCTACTGCCTGTGCGCCGCCCATATTGCCTAATCCGGAACTGAAAAGTAATTTTCCCGGAGCAGCTCCGGCGGCGGCAAACGTTTCGTATGTTCCCTGCATAATGCCCTGTTGTCCGATGAACGCCCAGCTGCCGGCGGTCATCTGCCCGTACATCGTAAGTCCGCGCTCTTCTAGCGGCCAAAAATATTCATCGGTGCTCCATCGTGGTACCATCATGGAGTTGCTGATGAGAACTCTCGGCGCATGCTCATACGTGCGTAAGATTCCCACCGGCTTTCCGCTTTGAATCAACAATGTTTCGTCCGGCCGGAGATTTTGCAGTGAACGTTCTATTGCGTGAAAAGAACTCCAATTGCGGGCGAGTTTGCCCCTGCCTCCGTAGACAATAAGCTCCTGGGGCTTTGCTCCCTGAACAAGATTGTTGCGCATCATGCGGAGTGCGCCTTCTATCTGCCAATTGGCGCATGAGATGTCCGTACCGATAATCAGCGGTAGGGGACTGGCGTTTTCCATAGATATTCCTTTCTGTAATATATCGCATCACATAAAACGTAAAAAAACTAATCATAGTGTAGCAGTAAAATATATTATTGATCAATACATTGACATAGATAATGATTGATGATATATTCTTATATGAATTGTACTGATCGTTGACAGACAGAAAGAGATAAAAAAGGAGGAAGGGGTTATGTCAGATGAGATGAGTATTATTACGCCGCGTCTTCCCCGAGGCTTTGTTGAATTGCTTCCCAAAGACCAGATCGTCTTTAATCAGATGCTCGTGATCATCAAAGAAGTATATGAACGATTCGGGTATCTGCCGATTGAAACGCCCGCAGTCGAACTCAAAGAAGTGCTGCTTGCCAAAGGCGGGGGAGAGACGGAAAAACAAGTGTATCGCCTGGCTACCAAGACCGGTGAAACCGATATGTGCCTGCACTTCGATCTCACGGTTCCGCTTGCCCGCTATGTGGCCCAGCATATCAACGAGCTTGCATTCCCGTTTCGCCGCTACCAGATGCAAAAAGTATGGCGGGGTGAGACGGCGCAAAGAGGACGCTACCGTGAATTTTATCAATGCGACATTGATGTCATTGGCGCGCGCGACCCAATGACAGACGCGGAAATTCCCAGCGTCATCTATTCCGTGTTTACCAAACTTGGTCTCAAGGATTTTACGATTCATATCAGCAATCGCAAAATTCTCAACGGTTATCTTGAGGCAATAGGTTTGCGGGAGACAAGCGGCGCCGTATTGCGGGCCGTGGATAAAATGGATGCAAAAGATTTATCCGCGCGTCTGCAAGAGGCCGGTCTAGACAACGTAAGATCAGATGATCTGATGCGCCTTATCACGCTTCAAGGAGCCAATAATGAAGTATTGACGCCGCTAAAAGAATGGCCTTTAGAAAACGACCTTTTTGAGCAGGGCGTGGCCGAACTTGCTTTGGTAACAGACGGCATACGGTCGCTTGGGGTACCGGAGAGAAACTTCTCTCTTGATATGTCTATTGTCAGGGGTCTTGATTATTATACCGGCACCGTATACGAAACCCGCCTCGATGACTATCCGAAGCTCGGAAGCGTATGCTCCGGCGGACGATATGACAATCTCTGCGGTTTCTACATTGACCGAGATTTGCCGGGAGTCGGCATATCAATCGGCCTCTCGCGACTCTTCTTTCAACTGAAAGAAGCCGGCCTTCTGCCCCATGCCAATGCCACAACCGCGCGCGTGATGATAGCGCTCGCCGACAGAAGCTCTATCGCATATGCGCTAGAAGTAGCAAAAGATATTCGTCACGACCACATCAACTGCGAAGTGTATCTGGAAGAGGCAAGGATAAGAAAACAGATGGAGTATGCCGGACGGCTCGGCATACCATACGTCATTATCATCGGTGCCGATGAGGTCGCCAAAAAGATGGTTTCTCTTAAAGATATGGCCAAAGCCGAGCAAAAGCTTGTTACACTGGAAATGGCGATTGCCATCATCAGATGGGAGAGAGATCATTCTTAACCCTTTTCTTTGTTAGCCCAAAAAAACAGCAGCCCATCCAATGGGCTGCTTTAAAATACAAATATAAAAATCAATTGACGATAGGGTTGCTATTATCAAACCGTCAAACCTGCAGTGAAAAACATGCTACTTGAAGAGCATCTACATAAGGCACATGACCCTTCGGCAATCCCCTCACCTTGCGATCAAGATCAGAGCAAAGAATTATCCTGCCCGAGCATTGTTCAATTGCTCTAAATAATTTGATGGTTTGATGAAGGCACACCATTGATACGTCATGCTGTTTTTCGTCGGGAATCGATGCCCAATTCGGATTACCAAATGGCAGAATATATGGTATACCGACTTCAGCGTCAGATGCGAGTTGACGGCCTCCGAAGGGAACTCCCGGATAGAAATCACGCTCACAAACTTCATCGATGACCGTATCATACTTTCGGACATAATGAACTTCGGTTCCTGCCTCCGTGAGGCATTTTATACCTTCGTTGATTGCTATCCCCACGCAGACCACGGGTACTCGTATATGAACCTTTGCAAGGAGATGGATCAGTCTTGTCAGTAACGTGCCGCTAAATAAAACATCATCAACCAAACATATTTCTCTTGAAATGTGCTTGATTCGCTCAATCTGTCTGAATTGCGAAAGCAACGATTTACATCCTGTACGCCGACGCAATCCAACATTCTCCAGCGAATCAGTTACTACGCGTGTAATTTCAATCCCTATCTCCTGGGGAAAATACACACGATCAAGAGAGAAGGAGGGCAGACCGCTTTTTCCCGCAAGGATAGGGAGATGATGCGATAATTCCTCTTCTGGCACATATTCAAAAGAAGGAAATATGTTCGTCATGTACTCCGTGAATTCTCTACGCAATGCAATGAAAAAATGTTCATCAGGAATCATAAATCCATTGTCTACTGCCCATCTCCTCATGAGAAGGCGAATATCACCAGAAACAACATAGGGATTATACAGAGCAAATCCCCATGGCAGAGTGAAGAAACATCTCGACCGATGAATATCGCATATCAGGCGTCCCGCCGCCATTTCCAATCATTGCAGTTTTTATTCCAATAGCTTGAGCAGGCATAAGGTCGGTATCCCATGTATCTCCCACGGCTAACACCTCGGAGGCATCCACCGAAAATTTATTAATGATTGCCTGGAATACAAACGAACTACATGTCCATTTTAACGGAAAATGCTCCGGCTCTTGCCATCCGATGATGAGATCGAAATCTTTGGCAGGCAAAAAACCAAGCTTCTGTAAAATACCAAATGCCATATTCATCGGTGAACCGGTATACACGACTTTTATCGCAGCAAGACAACGTAATTGTTCATTGAGCAGTGCCCGGGGTTTGACAATATCCAACGTGGCATTGCAAAGTAGCTTAGCCCATTCCCGAAATGGGATATTAAGGGCAGAAAGGGCAAGTTCTCCTTTGCCGCCATATGTTTCGCGGCAATATTGAAGCATTGCAGATCCTTTATCGCCTCGTTGTTGACTAACAACCTGTTCAAGTGTTCGTGAATATACGCTGCGATAAAAATCAGGATTCACGCATAGCGTTCCGTCGAGATCAAAGACAATCAGTTTAAGCATGATGCTTCTCCTTTGTGAAAGTACGTCACATTCCTTCAAGGAACGCCTATATCCTTCCGGGAATGGACTGATCATCGAATTATGATTTCTCAAAAATCAGTCCCTTGCTGGAAAGTTTTCCATTCTTATGTTTTGCTTGCAAAAATTCTTCCGTTTTCCTAGTCCCATATCTGACCGCGTCAACGATAGAACCTTGATCTTTGATAAATTTCGATATCACATACGCAAAAAAAGTATCGCCCGCTCCTATGGTGTCTCTTGTTTTGATAATTATGCTTGGTTTGACCGTATACCGTTTGCCAGAATCAAATATAATAGAACCCTTGTTCCCTTTTGTGATGATTAATACCTTCTTTTTTTGTTGTTCAAGATATGCTGCCGGAATATAGGTGAGTTCTTCTTCGGTGCCTTTGAGACAGAATATTGCGCGCATGACGGAATTATCAGCCTTCCAGAATTTTTTGTGTCCAAATCGTTTGCCGTCTCTTACATATCCTTGCACGTCAAGAAACACCTTTCCTTTGAATAACGAGAGATCAGCGAGCTTGAACTCGTCCAGTATCGTTGAAATGATCAATAGGGGCGTGTTGATATCGGCAAATTTTACTTTTTTAGAAATGGGTTTCAGGGGGATTCTTCCAAATTCTCCATTTTTTTTTACTAAAATCTCGACGTTCATCTTTCTTCCCGTCCTTAATTCATATGGCACCTTGTCAGCTTCTAATGCTTTACTTAAATAAAAAGCCGGTCCGCCGATTGTACGGCTTATTATATATCCGTTTTTATCTTTCAGCGTATCGGCGGCAAATGTCGAAAGAATTGTCACATTATTTTTTTCCGTCATTTTTTTGCTTCAATAAGGAAAAAATCTTATCCACTGCTTCTTCAGGATCTTTAGCCACCTCGATCTTGACCCTCTTGCGTTCATCCAAATATGTGCCAGCAAGTTTTTCGCTCCATCCTCCGCTTTGATCGATTACCACTATTGGTATATTTGCCTGATACGCGATAGCTATTTCAGTAAGCGTTCCCGATCCACCGCTGATCGCAATGATCCCGTCGCAGCTTAATACAAGAGCAAATTCTCTGCCTCCGCCTCTTTCCATGCCGCTCGCTATCACTGCATCAACATTCTTTTTTTCAAAAATCTCAAGTTCCTTGCCGTATGTGATGCCTATGGTTGTGCCTCCCGCTTTTTTAGCTCCGCGACATGCGGCAGTTGAGAGCGAATCGTAATCTTTCTCTGCGCCGAATATGAGCAATGCTTTTTTTTGAGCAATCAGAAATCCAACGCGTTCCGCGGTCTTTTCAAGAGCTCGTGAATAATTGAGATCCGCAGCTGATCCCATTACCCCGATCTGTATTTTTCTTGATGTTCTCGTAATCATTATACTATTGACAGGTGTAATCTTGTGTATATAATCTATACTATTGATTGAAGTGTGTCAAACGAGATGGTGGTACATTAATAGCCTATAATTTCACATCAAGAAGGAAGCGGCAATGCTGCAATATGATGATCTTGCGAGTGTGCCTGTCCGGAAAAACGCGGAGGCGTTTGTCATTATTTAGGAATTTTCTCCGGATATCATCCACGCCTCACTGATCTTCAATCCACAAATAGATTATGGTTGCGCAATGTCATGATGTCACAAGGTTTTGCGCCCTTTGATGGAGAATGGTGGCATTTTTTCTACGGAAACAGGGAGTGGGCTGCTTATTATGGCAAACCATCGACCATATACGGTCCGATCCTGTTATCATAGCATAAGAGAGAAAAAGAACTTTCACATATAATCCCCGATTTATCTGTCGGGGATTTATTATGTTTTCTGCTTGTTACTGAACAATCAAATGAGAATGCAGGCATGTATCATTGTTTTTTTCTCCCATAGTGTTAGGTTGAAAGTAACCAATTAATACCTATGTTTATGAAAAACAACAACGAAATCGGCATTGATGGCGAACATCTTACGGCGGATATTGTCCATAAGGTATCGCATGCAAGAAATATCCACATAACGCTCAATACGAAGGCGGCGCGGCGCGTGGCGCAATCACGCAAAACCGTTGAGGATATTGTTTCTTCGGGCAAGGTCGTATACGGGATCAATACCGGTTTTGGAAGCTTGAAAGATAAAAATATTGCGAGGGAAAAAATAGCGCGTTTGCAGGAAAATCTTATCAAAAGCCATGCCGCGGGCGTGGGGGATCCGTTTTCACAAGAGGAAGTTCGGGCCGCAATGCTCATTCGGGCAAACTCGCTTGCAAGAGGATATTCGGGGGTGAGACCGGGTGTCATAGAAAAACTCCTTGAGCTTATAAACAAAAATATCTATCCTTATGTTCCCCAAATAGGATCCGTGGGAGCAAGCGGGGATTTGGCGCCGCTTTCTCATCTTGCGCTCGTGCTTATGGGCAAAGGTGAGGTCATTTTAGACAACAAGAGATATGACGCAAAATCCGTGTTGCGAAAAAATAAAATTGCGCCGATAGTGTTGCAGGCAAAAGAAGGTCTTGCGCTCAACAATGGAACTGCGTTTTTGACTGCCGTTGCGGCTCTGAATTTCTATCGGGCAAAACAAGTGATGCAGTGGTTTGACAGATCGCTTGCAATAAGCTTAGAAGCGCTACGCGGCACCCTCACGGCGTTTGATGCAAGAATCCATGCCATACGAAATCATCCGGGCCAATCAGCTACGGCGCAAACCGTGATGCGCTTGTGCCGCCAAAGCCAACTGGTGGGTCCCGGCAATAACTATCAATCTATCCAAGATTCTTATTCGCTTCGCTGTGCTCCGCAAGTTCATGGCTGTGTAAAAGATTTATTGCAGTATGTCGAAGGTGTTGTTGAAAAAGAGTTGAATGCGGTTACCGATAATCCGCTTATTTTTTCGGAAACAGGCGAGGCGCTTTCCGGCGGGAATTTTCATGGCGAGCCGGTAGCGCTCGCCATGGATTGCCTTTCTATTGCGATGACCGAATTGGCAAATATATCCGAAAGGCGGATTGCAAAACTTATGGATTCGCATCACAATAACGGTCTTCCTCCTTATTTGATCGGGTCAAAAGAAACCGGACTCAATAGCGGATTTATGATAGCGCAATATACCGCCGCAGCTTTATTGGCGGAAATGAAAGTGCTCGCCCATCCCGTGGTCATTGATTCAATTCCCACATCTGCCAATCAGGAAGATTATGTAAGTTTTGGCGCAACCGCTTCGCGTAAATGCAGAGATATTATAACCATGGCTCAAAAAATTGCCGCGATTGAAGTGTTGTGCGCCTGCCAAGCATTGGATATAAGAAAACCATTAAAGCCAGGTGTAGGCAATCAGCAGATTTTTAAACTTGTGCGACAGCGCGTACCTTTTATAGAAGAGGATGAAATCCTTTACCCGCATATAGAAACTGTCCTTGACATTATTTCTAAAAAAATACCTTAATGGAATAATTAATTACTTTGAATTACGAGACTCTTTATTCTGTCATTCCAAAGCGTATGCAGGAACCAAGATTCTCTCTGAAGAAAGAGGGTCTGGATTCCCGATCAAGTCGGGAATGACAGAAGGGAGAGTAGTTTCGTAATTCAAAGTTAATGACAATGATCATGTGTGTATGGATCAAAAAAATATAAGAAATTTCTGTATCTTAGCGCATATTGACCATGGGAAATCCACGCTTGCGGATCGGTTTTTGGAAATAACCCATACGGTGGAGAAGAGAAAAATGCATGAGCAGTATCTAGATATGCATCCGCTTGAGCGGGAGAAGGGGATTACGATTAAGATGCAGCCCGTCAGGATGATATATCATCCTGACGGGAGTTCCCCGCTTCCAGCTCCCGGCATACAGCAAGCCGAAAGCCGTATGCCGAAAGCTGGTGACCGGAGTATCAATGAGATTATACTTAATCTCATTGATACTCCCGGGCATGTTGATTTCACGTACGAAGTATCACGCGCATTAGCGGCGGTGGAGTCTGCGATTTTGCTTGTAGATGCGACACAAGGCGTGCAAGCCCAAACGTTGGCCAACCTACATCTCGCGCAAAAAGAAGGAGTAGTGATTATTCCTGCTATAAATAAAATAGATTTGGCCTCTGCTGATGTTTCGGCAGTTGAAAAAGAACTTCAGCAATTGCTTGGCGTAGAGCCTCATGAGATTTATAAAATTTCTGCCAAAGTGGGAACAGGCGTTTCCGAATTGCTTGCAGGCGTAATACAAAAAACGCCATCTCCCCAAGAATCAACAAATGACCCGATGCGCGCGCTTATTTTTGATTCAAAATTTGATCCGTACCAAGGAGTGATTGCCCATGTGCGAGTATTTGAAGGAAGTATCACGCCAAAAAAATCACTTTTTTTTATGGCAAGCGGGGCTACATGCGAGGCACTTGAGGTGGGAGTTTTTTTACCCCAAAGAACGGTGACAGGGTGTCTTTCGTCAGGTGAAATCGGTTATGTTGCAACCGGCATTAAGGAACTTGAAAAAGTGCGGGTAGGAGATACGATCACGCTTGTTTCATCACCGGCATCGGAGCCTTTGGCGGGATATAAAGAAATCATCCCGATGATTTTTGCTTCGCTTTTTCCAGAAAATCAGGATGAATACGATGTCTTGCGCGATTCGCTTAAAAAATTAAAACTTGAAGACGCGGCGTTGATGTTTGAACCGGAAGAATCGTCTGCGCTCGGCAGGGGATATCGCGTTGGATTTTTAGGAATGCTCCACATGGAAATTATTTCCGAACGGCTTAAGCGCGAATACGATCTTGCGCTGGTATTTTCAAATCCGTCCGTAGCATTTCGCATCACCACGCAAAAGAAAGGAACCGAGCATAGTCCCGATACGTCAATTATTTATGCGGCATCAAAAATGCCGGAGGCTCACGATATTGTATGTATTGAGGAGCCAAGCGTAACGGTAGAGATTATCACACCCGGGATATATTTGGGATCGCTCACCTCGCTTATTCATGAGCATGACGGAAAAATCCTTGATACCATCAGTCTCTCGGGAGATCGCCTCATGCTTCACTTTGAAGCGCCGCTTCGGGAAATAATTGTTACTTTTTATAACGAGCTTAAAAGTGTATCGCAGGGATTTGCGTCAATGGCGTATGAGCTTTCCGGATATCGGACAAGCGATTTGGTGCGCATGGACATACTGGTGGCGGGAGATCGCGTTGGCACGCTTAGTGAAATTATACCTCGCGTAAAAGCTGACAGCATTGCGCGCGCGCGTCTGGGCAAGCTTAAAGATTTATTGCCACGGGAACTTTTTGCCGTAGCGCTTCAGGCCGAAGTGGGCGGGCGCATTATCGCGCGCGAAACAATTGCCGCCATGCGCAAAGACGTGACCGGTTATTTATACGGCGGAGATCGCACCAGAAAAATGAAACTCTGGAAAAAACAAGCTCGCGGCAAAAAACGCCTTAAAGAATCCGCGCATGTCAATATTCCGCCGGAAGTATTTTTAAAAATGTTTAAGAAATAAAAAACCCCGGAATGCGGGGTTTTTTGATTAAAAAAGCGATTTGATTGATTTTTTCCATCCACGGTTTTTTCGCAATGCAGGCGCACAGTGACTTAGCGCGCTAATGTATCCCGCGGTATACAAATCCGTATTAAACTGTTTGGCAAATTCAAGGACACGATGTACCCCGCCGACCATATAATTTTTTAGGCGGTTGTTAATCTCTTTTTCACTCCAAAAAATTCCCTGCATATCCTGGCACCATTCAAAATAAGATACGGTTACCCCGCCGGCATTTGCGAGAAAATGAGGGATAACAAACACGCCTCTATGTATAAGTTTGTGCTGTGCTTCGGGAAGCGTGGGACCATTGGCTCCTTCAAGAATAACCGAGGCCTGTACTCCGTCAGCATTACTATCTGTAAGTACTGCTTCGGTAGCGGCAAGCACGAGAATATCACATGGCTTATGCAAAAAATCATCATTTGTGACATTATCAGCTTCAGGGAAATTGACGACCGATCCTGTAGAACGGCTATATTCGTAGAGACTTTTGATGTCAATGCCCTTTGGATTATACACACCCCCTCGAACATCACTTGCGCCGATAATAGTAACGCCGAATGATTTCGCAAGAAGCGCATATGAGCTTCCCACATTACCAAAGCCTTGTATGATTGCGCGAGGTTTTGGCGGGATATTTTTAAAAAAGGGATGGAGTTTTGTTGTTGCTTCGTACACATAATGCAAGCCCCGTCCGGTTGCCAGAAGACGGCCAGGACATCCGCCTCCGCAATCTTCAAGGGGTTTTCCTGTTGCCACTGCGCCGCATGGAATGCCTTTGTCCATATTAAGTTCTGAATAAGCAGATATAAATGCGCGAATTTCCTCTGGTCCTACACCTGCATCCGGTCCTAATGAATCCATGGTCGGACCGATGACGGGGTCAAGGGCTTTGGCGCATTCCTGCATTTGACGACGCATCTCACGCAGAGAATATTTTTTTGGATCACAACGAAGACCGCCTTTAGCGCCGCCAAATGGAATTCGTTCGTCTTGCGTAGGCCCGATAAGCGCGCATTTCCACGTCATCCAAGATGCTTTTGCCCGGCAAAGATCTCGTCCGACATTAAGCGCGCGTGTGAAGCCTCCTTTGAAAGGTTTCCGTCCCGGGTCATAGGGGTTGACATGTTTGACGCGCCAGCCGGTGAGATATTCTATCAATCCATTATCTCGCTCAAGTTGGATGGTAAAACCAAAATCACGCTCACAATGGGTAAATGCGCCAATAATCTCATCTTCCAACCTTAAAAGATCGCATATTTCCTTGATCTTATGCTGTTCATTGCGCCAAATCTGTTCGCCTGATATGCGCACGTGAGTAAACTCCTTTGAGCAACTTTATGTTGACAAATATGTCAATGAACATTTTTAATGTCTTCATATCTTGTTGTAGCATT
>ERZ1292623.3345-Hain-H51-01um-R1-3345-length-13719-cov-6_pt2 | contig 11048 bp, 9 predicted proteins | sample MGYA00564398_ERZ1292623 | MGnify/ENA primary metagenome ERZ1292623 (study PRJEB36523, sample SAMEA6512633) | groundwater metagenome | collected 2019-01-07 | study: AquaDiva: Metagenomics assemblies of 32 groundwater samples
AAATCCCCTAAGCTTGTCTGTTTTTTATTTTCTATTGTCTGCCTGATGTCTATGTTGAACACCTGCATGATATTTTCAACTGCAGGAAGAAGCTGCCTTTCAAGATAATACTTTATATCATATTCTCCCTTTTCGTGGACAAGCTTCACGCCCTCCCTCACGAGCTTCTTTTTTTCGCGAGTTTCGGCAATGAAATATTCTATTAATGCGCCCTCATCTATCGGTATTTTTTGCTCCAGCATTTTTCTTGCTGCAATTACATGAGGCGAAATAGCTTTGTATTCTGATATGGCCTTTTTCAGTTGCGTTCTAATAAGAATTTCTTTTCTGTCAATTTTTCTTTCCTTGATTTTTTTGATTATTTCCTTAATGTATGCAAGTGATTTCTTTTCATTGCCGTCTTCCAGAATCATCTTTAATACCTTATTTTGTGTTTCTCTTGCAAGATGGCACCAGTTTCGTCTTACAGTTTCAAATCCTCTTATCTTTACTCTCCCATCTTCCCCAATAAGAGCATATTTCTTTTTTGCTCCTATATCTCCTGTTCTTTTTGTCACCCAGATGCCCCTTTTGAAAAATCCCTCAAGCTCAAGCTCCATTATTCCGGGAAGTTCATCATTTAAGGATTTTAGAAAATCAATAGCTTCTTTTTTATTGTGATTATTGAGAAGAAAGGCATATCCATCTGTATCAGCATAAATTACTTTGTACCCTCCCTTGTTTGTCTTCTCTATTATTCCCTTTATCATATCCCTGCTTATGGAAGTGGTTGCTGCAGATGCCTCTGGACAATAATATCTTGCTCCAAAAAATCCCTGGTATCCATAACTTGCATTAGCCAATAACTTGAAGGCATTGCTTCTTGCCCTTGTAATTGCATCTTCCTTCTTTTTTAATTCCTGCTTGTATTTTTTTCTCAGCAAAATTATTTCCTTTAACATTTCTGGAAAGAATCCTGGCTTTTTGCTGAAATAGGCTTTCTTTTTTCCTATATCAACTTCAAGAGCGTTATTTTCTTTTTTCTCCAGAAAGGTTGATTTTGACAAATTAAATGTTGCAATTATGCTTGGCCAGTAACTTGTAAAATCGAATAGAGCAAGGTTTTCGTAGAGTCCTGGAATGGGCTGAAAGACAAAAGCTCCCTCGTATTTTCCCCTCCCCCTTCTTTCTCCTATCTCGTCATGCGTCGGACGCTTTTCAGGAATTTCATTGAATCTGTCGAGATTGTGAATTATGAATGACTCGACATTTTTTGCCATGCCATTTCTTGAAACCTCGAATGAGGGTTCCTGCATTACCCTTGAAAACTCTCTCACGTCTGGCCAGAACTTGAAAAAAAGTCTATAGGTTAAGTCAGAATCCTGCAAGTTATAGACAAAATAATCTTTCCAGTCTTCATCAGACATCTTTGAAAGTGATTTGAATTCAAATTCCTTTTTTGTATCATTCAAGAATTCTTTTGATACGTCGTTAAGTGACATGGTTTCTGACTGCATATATTGCGAGTAAGCTGTGTCAACAAATTTAAGGAGGTCAATATGAACAATTCCATCTATTCTGCAGGTCATCATGGCTCCCCGGTGAAAAGAAGGCTGGCTTCCGTCAAGCCCAAGAGGCAGCTTCATCTTGTGAAACTCTGCTCTTGCTTTCAGGTAGGGCATATCAAATCCATCGCTGAAATAACCAACAAGAAAATCAGGGGAAATTTTCTTTACATACGCGGCAAATTTTTCCAGAAGCTCTTCCTCATTTTTTACATGCTCAACAAAATCCAGACCATCCCTTCCTGCTGGTTTTTTCCAAGTTAAAACTTTTCTAAAGTTCTCAGAAACCAATGAAATCATCAGTATTTCTCCTTTTCCAATTTGGAATTCGCTTGTTTCTATGTCAAATGCCAAAACTCTTGGCGCAAATGTTTTGTTTTCTATTTCTTTTGCCGACTTAAGTTTAATGCAGATGTCGACGTCCAATGCCTCGTCAATTCCTCCAAATTCCCTGCTGTTATTCAAAGATTCTCCTTCTATCTCATACCAGTTTAATGGTATAATTTTTTTCTCAATTATATAATGGGTTATTAAGCCTAAATCATATCCTCTTCTTTTCTCTATTTCAGGAAGACCAAGCTTATCTGCTACTTCGTGCATGTCCTTGTAATTTGTTGCAAATATCTTCAGCGCTTTTACTGGCTTCCCTAGGAAGTTCTTGTTGTGAATCTCTACTCTCTCTACTTTTGTCTCTCTTCCCTTAACATCCAGCTGTATTTTCTCAACCTTTACCTTTAGTCTTTCTATTTCCTTTTCGCTTATTTTATCTTTTAAAATAGCCCAGAAATATATTGGACAGGAGTCAATAACACATAACCTCTTTCCCTTTTCGTCTCTTCCTGTTATCTTGGCATAGTTTCTGCCTTCAAAATCAAAATGACTATAATCTATTGGAATGAAAGTCGTTTGCATGATTTAGAAAGAGAAATTTTCTTTATTAATTTGTTGATTTTAATCTTTTTGGAAATAAACCTTTAAGAAAGGTTTCCAAAAAATAGAGACAAAACCAAGAAGGAAAAAGCCATATAGTAAAACTTATATACTCCTAAATAGTAACTACAGTATGAGAGAATACAATGCAGATGATGATGAGTTAAGGAGGGAATATAAGGAATATATTAGTCATGGTGGAGATGATACTACTAACAGGGGCCATGGCTTAGCAGGAGCCGCTTTTCAGAGAGCCAAGGAAAGAGGAATATCTCTTGAGGATTGGGTTAAGCATTCTAGCAGGCATAATTCCCATGAAAGTTTGGATGATTCTGCCGACGAAAAGGAGATTGCAAAAACTATATGCAAAGAAGTTGCATTACAAAAAGTGCCATTGAGACACTCTGGAATTCTTATTGAAAATGTGATGAGAGAGCACGGATATAAGCATCTTCATGTAAAGGGAAAATCAATTCCACTATCCAAGACAAGAAATTTTCTAGTTGATTATGCAAGAAATTTATTTTTTAAATATAACCTGCCTACAGAACCTTTAGAGCATCCCGAGATTGTAATCAAATAAATATAAATAGAAATTCTCCTTGGTTAATTAGGGCAAAATGGGACTAAATATACGCGAAATAATACCTAGAAAAGAAATAGAAATTGCTGATTTAAGAGGAAAAATTCTGTGTGTTGATGCTTTTAATGCGCTTTACCAGTTTCTTTCTTCAGTAAGGCAAGCAGATGGAACTCCCTTAATGGACGGGCAGAAAAGGGTAACTAGCCACTTGTCTGGCATATTTTACAGGAACATATCCCTTCTTGAAGACGGAATAAGGCTTGTTTATGCTTTTGATGGAGAAGCTCCTGCATTGAAATACAAAATCCATAAGAAAAGAGAATCTAGCAGGGATGTCGCAAAAGAAAAATACGAATTTGCAAAGGATAAAGATGATACGGGGGGAATGAGAAAATATGGCAGCCAATTAATAAGATTAAATGATGAGATGATTGAAGAAAGCAAGGAACTTCTGGAAGCAATGGGAATCGCAGTTGTTCAGGCTCCGGGAGAAGGAGAGGCTGAAGCAGCTTATCTTTCAAGAGTAAATAAGGAAATTTATGGAAGCGTGAGCCAGGATTACGACAGCCTGCTGTTTGGAGCTCCTAATCTTATAAGAAACCTCACGCTTGCAAGAAGAAGAAAAACTTTCTCTGGTTATGTTGAAGTAAAGCCAGAGATTATAGAACTCAGCAGGGTTTTGAATTTGCTTGAAATAAATCTTGACCAGCTCATATGTTTGGGCATACTGGTTGGAACTGATTACAATCCAAGAGGGATTCCAGGAATAGGGCAGAAAAGGGCGCTGCAATTAGTCAAGATACACAAACAGCCTGTTTTGATATTCAAGGCTGTTGAAGAGCAGATGCTGAGTCTTCCAGAAGAAGACAGATTTGACTGGAAGGAGATATTTGAATTATTTCACAAGCCAAGGGTCAAGGACTTTGAAATCGTGTTTGAAAAGATTGACGAGAATAAAATTAGGAAAATTCTCATCAACGAGCATGATTTTTCAGAGGAAAGGGTTGAGAAGCAGCTTGCCAGATTAAAAGACATAAAGGAAAAGAATAAGCAAAAAGGATTGAGTAAGTGGATGTAAAACAAAGATTTAAATAATCAACGTAATTATGTTGTTTATGGTAAGTATCACTTTTTCAATACCAGAAGAAGTCAGGAAAATAATGAAGGAATTTCCTGAGGTTAATTGGACACATCTGGTCAGGAGTTCAATAGAAGAGAAGGCAAAAAAACTTGCGATAAAAAGAGAATTGTTGAAAAAACTTGACAAGGAAAAAGATTTTATCGACTGGAGCGTTAACACCATAAGAGAAGGCAGACGCAAAAAATGAGAACTGTCGCAGACACGAACATTCTATTCAGTTTTTTTTGGAAAGATTCCTTTACAAAGCAGATTATAATGTCTCCCAACATGGAAATTTTTTCCCCTGATTTCGCTATTGAGGAACTGAAAAAACACAGTCCCTTGATAATGAATAAAACTCGCATTACCAAAGGTGAATTCTCCGCCGCACTTAGCAGTCTTAAATCATTTGTGAAATTCTTTCCGTTAAAATATTATGGCGTTTTTATGAAGGAAGCGGGAAATATTTCGCCGGATAAAGATGATTCAAATTTTTTGGCATTGTGCCTGAAACTAAATCTTCCTCTGTGGAGCAATGACGCGGAGCTGAAAAAACAGGATAAGGTTGCCATAATTGATACAAAAGACATAATAGATATTTATTTTGATTGAAAAGTTCAGCAAGCGGGTTTAATTAATATATTTCTTTGTTACAGCTATTATATCTGATGGCATGACATTCATTCTTTGGCATATCTCCTGTTCATTTCTTCCATACTTTCTTGATTTTAAGTAATTTATAAAATAAGCCCAGTTTCTGTATATTTTTGGGTTTGGCTGCCTGTCTGCTATTCTTCTGTATGCTCTTGCCTCAATGATTAATCTTGGCATTCCATTGACAACATTTGACAGTGCAGGGTTTCCCACCCTGCTTTTTAGCCCCCATATTAATCCGATTATCATAAAGACAATTCCAATTGTGAGGATGATGGTTTTTTCATACACCAAATCAGTGAATAATGTGATAACAATTAATAATAATCCGGCGATGATGAGGGCTTTCCACCTAAAGACCACCAATGCAATCAAGAATATGATTAATAATGCTATTGGCAGATAAACTGTTATATCCCCTGAAATTCCAATACTCGGAAGCAAATCATTAACACCAACCCATTTGTTTATTCCGTATGTCATTCCCAAAGAAAGCAATAAGCTCATAATTCCTGCTGTTGTTCCACGAAAAGCAGGGAACCTGTCAAGGATTACTTTAAGAACAATCCCAAAAACACCGAATGCAACCAAAAGAAAAATTGTCTGGGCATCAATATATGAAAATACCTCGGAAACAGTGAATTGGGCGCTTATTAGAGGAATAAGAAGTATTGATGATAAATATAAAGCAATCTCTTTTAATTTCATATAAGTTTTAAGGCGATTGTTCTTAAAAAGTTATCTTATTTCATCAGCTCCTTAAATATAGTAATTTTTAAGTGGTTACATAATAGAAAGATTTAAATATAATATGCAGGATGCTATTTTATGACACAAACAAATAACTCACGTGGATTAAAAGCGATGATTTATGGAGGAAACTTCATCTTTCCTAGTCTGGTTAATATTCTAAAAAATCATACTAAAATTTCAATTACTCCTAATTTAGCAAATCCTTATGGGGCTTTATTTTACGGTGCCCTGGATATGGCTGGCGGACGATTTGAGGTGGTTAAAAACAGTTGGTTTACAAGGCTATCTAAAGTTGCTGGACTAACGTTTTATGGAATTGCCACTGCTTCTGATTTAGTATCTATTGCGGGAGGAGAATACAAGAATTTTGTGCAGCTTCCTTTTGACGCGTCCATGGCTTATCAGCTTAGCAGGGATACATTTGGTTCTTATGGTTCTGGAAAAAATTATTTTCTATGGGAAGACATTGCTTCTGTTGTAAAAGTAGCAAAAGGAATGCCATCAAAGATTGAAGGATTAAGGAAGAAAATATCCAAACTTGCGTAACTTTTAATAACATTCTCTCTTTCTATGTTTCATGAAAAATACAAGGGCGTATGATATTCTTGGAAACATCGCCTTGGTTAAATTTGACAGGAAGGCGTCTGCCATTGCAAAAAAGAAATTTGCGAGTAAAATAATGGGTAAAAACAAGACAATAAAAACTGTTCTTGAAAAAACAGGCGGGTTCAAAGGCAGACTTAGGAGGCAGGAAACAAAATATATTGCAGGAGAAAAAACCAAAGAAGTTTTGTATAGGGAAAATAATTGTGTGTTTAGATTTAACATTGATAAGACTTATTTTTCACCAAGATTAAGCAATGAGAGAAAAGAGATTGCCTCTCTGATAAAAAAAGGAAGTGAAGTTTTGGTAATGTTTGCAGGTGTCGGTCCTTATTCAATTGTTATTGCCAAGAATCCAAAAGTCAAGAGAGTTTATTCAAATGAAATAAATCGTGATGCGAACAAATATGCTGAATTAAACATAGGATTAAATAAGGTCAAAAACAAAGTGGTAATGTTGAATGGCAATATTCAAGATGTTGTGACTAAGGTTAAAAGAGGACTGAAAGTTAACAGTGAGATAATCCCTAAACAATTTGATTATATCATTATGCCTCGTCCACGGCTTAAGGAAAGCTTTCTCAGGCAGGCATTTATGCTTTCAAAGAAGGGAACAACTGTTTTTTATTATGATTTTTGCGGAGACAAGGAAGAAAAGATGGTGGTGGAGAAAATACAGAAAGAAGCTGTGGTTGAAAAAAAGAAAATAAAGATATTAAGGACAAAAACCGCAGGGGAGATTGCGCCTCATAAAATTAGGATAAGAGTTGATTTTAGGATATTATAACACGTATCTTGTCTTTGCTGGAATATCATAATGTTTGGTTTCAGGATTCCACAGCATTCCTTCTGAAAAAGCAATTCTTGCAAATTCAGGACTATTTTGTGTGTCCCATCTCCATTTGTAATCACCATCTCTGAAATACGCGGTGTTTATATAAGAAGTATGAAATAATCCTCTCGCAACTAAATGATTAGTCCTCGTTTTCTCAAGCAGTTCAATTATATTGGCTTCTTTTAAATATCTCTGCAAACTATGAAATGCTTCCTGATCTGTAAAGAATATTTTACTTCGTAATAGCCGTTGGAATTCATCTAAACCAGGATTTTCATGGAGAATCATCATGTCCAAATCTATCGGGTTTGGAACTTTTCTTGCAACAGAACCTATCATCATCAAATCTCCTACCTTAATTTTATCTCTTATTGGCCAGACTATTTCTGCAAACTCTTCTGCTGCTTCAACAAAGAATTGTAAATCCATAAAAAATAAATTATAAATTATGTTTATAAAATTATAGCTTCTTCTCCTCGCTGATTGCCGTAGGCGCTTCGCCGCCATGCCATGTGAATCTTGGCCTTATCCTGATTGGATATATCCTCTCTGAATTGTCATCAAGAAGAATTGCGCTGCCTTTTAATGTCGGCAAATCATCCATATATTTTTTTATGTTTTCCAAAAGATAACTCTGCATTATGTAATTCAAAGCCTGCACATCTGGTTCAGAGGTTACCCTGTGCGCTATTACTATGTCTGACTGTGTCATGACATCTCTGTGAATCTGCCCGGGCTGCTGTGTTGCAAGCACTACTGAAATTCCCGGCTGTCTTCCTTCCCTTAGCAGCTGAATTAATGCATCTGTTGCAATTGTTTTTGAGCCAAGAGGAAGGAATTCATGCGCCTCGTCTATGAATATCCAAACTAATGGATTTTCCTTTTTGTCGGTTTTTGAAAAATAATCAAGCCCTCTTGATACTGATTCCACTTCTTCCTCTTTTCTCTGATTCATTCTTGAACTAAAGATTTTTCGGGATATCAGGCTTATTGCAAGAGCCCTCACATTGAATGCTCCTATTGAATTATACACACTCAAATCAAGGACAACTGTTCCTCCTGCATATACTAAATCTTTGATTTGGGTTGGTTCTTCGTCTTTTCCCGCAAATATGCCCCATGTTTTTGCAGCTTCAAATAATCCTATTGCGGCATTTTTTGTTTCCCTGGGAGTTTTTTCATCCTTGTCTATTTCAGAAATCAGATCATCTATATCATAATTTTTCCCCTTTTTCATCTTGGTTATTGCTCTTTCCATTATCACTGCAACAGGGCTTACCATGTCAAGGCCAAAAGTTATTATCCAATCCTCTGCATTTAGTTCATTTATATCGAGCGCCAGTCTTTCATCAGCAGGAATGCCTTTTTCAAGATATCTGTCAAAATGGCCAAATGGAACAAATATTTTTACTTTTAGATTTTTTGATTTCAAACCCCATTCTTGGAGAAGCTCCTTGTCTTTTTCATTCTTGTATTTTGCTGTCCAATATATTCCCATTGTGTCAAATATAAGCGACGCTATATTCTGGCTTGCTTCTTTTGGAAGATTTGAAAGCTCCTCCGCAATCACTCCAAGAGTGTAGCTATTATGAACAATTATATCATTGGCGACGAAGTTATGGTTTTCTGGAACGCAGATATCATACACCTTAAAATGCCCTTCTAGAATCTCTAGGGATATTATTTCATCCCAGAATATATCAGATTGCGCGAGAAGTTTTAATCCTTCATGTTGTTCTACTTCTGCAATCTGTATCAATGTTTGTCTTGAAGGGGCATAATGTATCCTTTCTCGCATCGCTTTTGGATGTTTGTAACCAAGAGCATTTCCTATTTTTGTCCAACTAACTGGTCTGTAAGTCTCCCAAATTTCTTTTGGTATTGTGTCTATATTTGGATTTCTTATTTTAGATTTGATTTCTTCATAGGCTATCTTCTGTTTGACTTCCTTTTTCCCAAAAAATCCAATTTTCTCTATAAATTTCATGGAATTTTCAGCATTAACGATAATCTCATAGGCTAAAAATTCTTTTTTATCATGTTTTATTTTTTTATATCTTACCTTTGATAATATTCCAAACCTTAATAATAAATTGTGAATCTGTTTTATTAATTGCTTGGAGGATGAAGCATAACTTATCTCCCAATAATTATTAACCTTGTAAATACTCCCATCACAACTAAAGAGCCTATTTAAGAATAAAGATAGATTTTCTTTTTTTAACTGCATTATATTCTGAGAGAGATATTTTTGAGTTGATAAAAGACCAAAAAGTTCCTCTCTTTCAATTAACTTTCTAATACTTCTCTTTTCATTAATATTTTTATTCCCCTTAATGAAATGCCCCTTTTCATCCTTCTCTTTATTATAATTTAAAACTTTGTTTTTCCATAAAGGCGATGAAATTCTATAATGATTTTCTTTTTCTTTAATTAATTTCAATGATGAATCAAGTTTTTTTAATGAATTTCTAAAATCGTCAACTATTTTTTCATCGGCATTCGCAAACAATACTATTTTTTTTGTATGCCCTTCTGCAATCAAATAGGCTAAAAGTTTTATTTCGTGTTCAGGCATTTCTTTATTCCCTAATGCAGAGATAATTCTTGGAGTAGCTATTCTACTGCCTATTGTCAATTCTTGAATAGGTTTCCATCCCTTCACTGTAAGCAAGGGGTGCTCCGGAGTTAGCTTTATTTCTTTTCCGCTTCTTAACCTTATTTTTAACAATTTATTTACTTCTCTGGAAAAGAATTCTGACTTCTCAGAACTTTCAATTTTGAGGTTATTGTTTAATGAAATTACTCTTTCTCCATTATTTTCAAGGTCCTTTATAGGAACTTGTGAACCATTAGCAAGAGTAATAAGGGTGTCTCCATGAAGACACTTCCCGCTCCCCCTTTTTCCAGCCACCAAAATTACATGGCTTCGCGCAACATCCATGAGAATTCTATTGCTTAGGGAAGTATACTGTCCCATTCTTACATATCCTTTTCCAATGTATATCAGCCCCCTTTCGCCAAAATTCTTTTTATCAGCCTCATTTCTTCCTATGATTACATCGTAAGCCATTGTAGAAAAAAGCCAGAGAGATTTTTAATTGTTTGGTTTAGAATATCCGTTATAAATGAATATTAATTAAGAATTTGGATTAATCCACCACAATATTTTTAAAGTGTTTTTATTTAACCCCTTGATGGACGAGGAGAATAATCAGATTCAAAAAAGAGAGGCTGACACAACAGATAAATTGAGGAGAAATCCCTGGATTCTCTCCACTTTTGCTCTTGGAGTTTTAGCTGTTGTATTCCTAGCCAGCAGTTTTGGAGGCTTTTCCCTTACAGGAAATGCCATTTCTGCAAATGATGCGGGAAATCTTTTGCTGAATGCATTGCAAGCGCAGGGAGCAACTGACATAAATATAAGTTCTGTTAAAGAAGTTAGTGGAGTTTATGAGGTAAATATATTATATCAGGGAACAGATATTCCATTTTATATTACAAAAGACGGAAATTTGATTGGCCAGCTTAGCGAAATTAATGGCGGTTCTTCAGCTGGCGGAACTTCTTCAGGACCTGCTGATCTGGCGACATTCACTTCCAATCCTTCACTTTATCCTTCTCTTGGACCCGACGACGTGACAAATGTCGTCGTGGAATTTTCTGATTTCCAGTGTCCTTTTTGCGCCATGGCTTCTGGACTCCCCTCTTGGGTTTCAGGGTCGCAATATCAAAGCCAGTATGGAGACTTAATTGGTTCGGCGCAGAAAGTTCAGAAAATGGCAAAAGAAGGAAAACTTAAATTTGTGTACGTGTCAATGAGTTTCCTTGGAGAGGAATCTGTTTATGCCGCAGAAGCAGGATTGTGCGCAAATGAGCAGGGCAAGTTCTGGGAAATGCATGATGCCATATTTACAGCTCATGATAGCAAGGAAAACAATGGAAAGTATTCAAAGGACAAGCTTAAGATAATTGCAGCAAAGATTTCAGGATTGGATAAAACTAAGTTTAATAGTTGTCTGGATA